>Ga0315294_10009897_pt1 | contig 10446 bp, 7 predicted proteins | sample YL17G13_40_MG_FD_203626 | JGI IMG/M metagenome (GOLD analysis project Ga0315294, IMG submission 203626) | Sediment microbial communities from Yellowstone Lake, YNP, Wyoming, USA - YL17G13_40 | ecosystem: Environmental > Aquatic > Freshwater > Lake > Sediment | place: USA: Wyoming | collected...
CCTGACCCACCGCGCGGCAATTGCCCCCGGGCGGCGAGATAACGCAGGTGCGCGGCGGGTCGGGAGACCCGCCGCGCGAAGTGGCGTTGTAGTACTAGGGCAAGAGTTCTCACGGTCCCTCCCGTTTCTAGCCGCCGACGAGCCGGTTGGCCGTGGTCAGCATGTCGTCGCCCGCGCGGATGGCGCGGGAGTTAATCTCGTAGGCGCGCTGGGCGGTGATCAGGTTCACGAGTTCCTGGACCATCTGGACGTTCGACCGCTCGAGGAACCCCTGGCGGATGTTGCCCATCCCGTCCTGGCCGGGGGTGCCGGTGACCGGGGTGCCGCTGGCGGGGGTCTCGGCCAGCAGGTTCTCGCCCTCGGCCCGGAGGCCCGAAGGATTCGCGAACCGCACCAGCGTTATCTGGCCGGCGTTGGTGGCGGTGTTGTTCGTGCCGGAGAAGATGGTGACGGTGCCGTCCTGCCCGATGCTCACGGCGCGGGTGTTGTTCGGGATGGTGAGGGCGGGCTCGACCAGATAGCCGCTCGATGTGACCAGGTTGCCCTTGGAATTGACGCGGATCGACCCGTCGCGGGTGTACCGGGCCTCTCCGCTGGGCAGAGAGATCTTGAAGAAGCCGTCGCCCTCGATCATGAGGTCGAGGTTGCGGCCGGTGTTCTCGGCCTCGCCCTGGGTGTGGATTTTCAGGGTGGAGGCGGGCCGCACGCCGCAGCCGACCTCCAGCCCGCTCGGCGCCTCGATGCCGGCGGCGACCTCGCGGCCGGCCTCCGCCATCTGGATGTAAACCAGGTCCTGGAAGTCCACCTGGGTTCGCTTGAAGCCCACGGTGTTGATGTTCGCCAGGTTGTTGGCGATGGTGTCGACGATCAACTGCTGGGCGTTCATGCCCGTCGCCGCTGCCGAGAAAGCCCGCATCATGCTTGTTCTCCTTCTTCGTTAGCTGAGGGCCACGTTCAGGAGGGTCCTGCTGGCCTCCGAGTTCAGCTGGACCACCTTGGCGTTGGCCTCGTAGAGCCGCGAGACCGTGATCAGGCCCACCAGTTCCTCGACGGCGCTGACGTTCGAGGCCTCCTGGTAGCCCTGGTGGACCGTCGTCTTTGTGGCGGCCGCCGGCGCTGTCCCCGCGGGCGCCTGGAGGGCCGATTGGCCCGCCGGCGTGAGCACCTGCGGGTCGGTGAACTCGACCAGCCGGAGTTTGCCGATCTCCGTCCGGCCGGCCATGAGGCGACCGTCGGAGCCCACCTGGAGCGACTGGCCGGCGGCGCCCTGGGGGATCATGAGCGGACCGCCCTCGCCGGCCACCGTCCGCCCGGCGCCGTCCACGAGTTGGCCCTGGGCGTTGGTCTGGAAGCTCCCGTTGCGGGTGTAGAGCGGGCCCTGGGGCGTTTCGAGGACGAAAAAGCCCTTGCCGTTGAGGGCCAGGTCCAGGGGCCGTTCGGTGCGCACGAGGTGCCCCTGCGAGAAGTCAAGGACGGGGCTGCCGACGACGGTGCCCAGTTCTTCCCGCACCGGCGCGACCGCCGTCTCGGTCGCCGCGGCGACCGCCTGGGAGCTGGCGAAGGCGAAGATGATGGCCTTGTACCCGGCGGTGCTGACATTGGCCAGGTTGTGGGCGATGGCCTCATACCGGGCGCTCAAGGCTTCCATGGTGGAGGCGTTGACTTGTGTGGTATCGACGATATCTGCCATCACGGCACCTCGACCAGGTTGGCGGCCGGCTCGGGCGCGCCGGTCTCCGCGCGCCGCGCCGCCGAGTTGGCCTCGCGCACGAGTTCGCCGACTTCGGCGTCCGACAGCCCGATCATCTCGACCATGGTCACGTACATGCCGGCGCCGCCCTGCAACGAGCGCCGGACCACGCCGAGACCCTGGACGCTGCGCGCCGGGTCCGGCCGGAAGATGACCAGGACGCGGTCGCCGGCCTTCGTCTCCAGCGGCGAATCGACCCGCAGCCCTCGCCCGGCGATCTCCGTGACGGTGCTGGGCACGAACGTGGGTCCGCCCGGTTCGCCGGCCCCCGCTACAAAGGGGAACAGCGCGATCAGCGCCGGATTGTGGGTGGGCACGCGGAAGAACCGCCGCAGGTTGATGCATCGCGGTTCGCCGATCTGCTGGAGGATGACCCGCCCGCTCGCGCCGTCGATCACCGAGGTGTCGAATTCCCACTGCTCGCCCAGGGTGATGTGGCGGATGCGCCACGCGTCGCCGGGCCGGACCTTCACGGGCGTCTCCGGCTGGACGGTGATTCGGCCTGCCCCGGTGCTGACCACCGCCGCGACCGCGGGATCCTCGGCGCCGCGGCGGAGGATGGACACGCGGGTCCCGGGCGCGAGGGTCACCTTGCCGTTCTCGTCCCGCTCGCCGCCGCGACCGCCCCCTTCGGTGAAGTTGAGTTTCTCGCGGAGGGCATCGATGACGCCCTCGACGTGGGCGCGCTGGGCCTCGGGCATCGCCAGGATGTCGCGGCTGACCAGCAACTTCGCCACGCCCTGCTCGAACGCCACGTCGTCGTTCAGGATGGCGTTGATCTGCTTCAGCTTGGCCGCCGAGGCGATCCGCGCGAGCGCCCCTTGCTCCTCGGGGTTCAGGCGGAGGCGGTCGGCGGTTTCGGCGAACAGCCGCATCGCCAGGTGCCAGTTCTGCCACCGGCGGTACAGGTGAATCAGCGTACAGCCCACCACGGCGGCCCCGATGACCGGCAGGGCAATCGTCAGATCCAGCACGAGTGGATCGGCAGCGTCGGCGCCCTTGACGGCCATCAGCCGGTCCGACGGGCTCAGTGCGGCCAGGATTGTGAGCGGCTCAAACATCCTTTATCTCCGCCCCCCGCGCGTTACCGGATCAGGTTGGCCAGCTCGCGAATCATATCGGTGGCCACCCGGATAGTCCGGGCGTTCGCCTGGTATCCGTTTTGGGCCTGGATGAGGCCGACGAACTCGCTCGCCATGTCGACGTTGGATTTCTCGAGCGATCCGCCGGTGATGGCCCCCGCCGCGCCCGCCAGGGCCTTCGTCGCCACCGGGTCGCCGGAGTTGGCCGACGCCGCGTAGTAGCCGTTGCCCGACGACAGCAGGCCGGTGGGGTTCAGGAAGGTGGTCACTTTGAGCGCGGCGACGTCCTGGCGGACGCCGTTGGTGAACATGCCGACCAGGACGCCCTCGCGGCTCACGGAAAGGCTGGAGAGGTATCCGGCCTCGTAGCCGTCCTGGCTGCTGGCGGCCGCCGTCGACGGGCCCCCGAACTGCGACAGGCCGTCGAACTTGCCCTCCGTCCCCAGCGACAGGTTGACGGTCTGCGGATTGGCGCCGAAAGTGACCTGGAAGGCCGACGTATCGGGCGTGGTCCCCCCCATGCCGGCGAACGAGCCGTCGCGTGCGAACGTGATGTCCTTGACGCGGCGGCCGGCCGAGTCCATGGCCGCCTCGCCGGTCGTGCTCGCCAGAACGGCGTCCCAGGTGCTGGGCTGCGCCGTTCGGGCAAAGGTGATCGCGAGAACGTGCGAGATGCCCTGCGCGTCGAAGACCTCGACGTTGGTGTTCCTGGCCTCCTCGGCGCCGACCTGAAGCATCTTGAAGTACTCCGGCAACTCGAGCGTGCCGGTCCCGCTGTAGTCGAGGTACAGGTCGGTCTGGCTGTAGCCGGCCTGGTTGTCGGTCAGCCGGACTTCCCCGTTCGAGAGCGTGGCGGTAGACCCCGGGAAGGCGGCCGTAATCGCGTCGAGAAGGTCGCCGACCGTCGAGGTGGCCTGAATCGCGAACGAGGTATCGACGCTCGCGCCCGTCGCGTCGGTGCCGTGGATGCGGATCGTTTCTCCGGGCGTCAGCGACTGGGCCTGGTCCAGGTCCGTCACCAGGGTGTCCCGCGTGGCCACGGTGCCGGAGTCCTCGGTGTAGACGATCCCGCTCGTCAGAAGGCTGGTCGTGGGGCTGGCGCTGTCGGCGCTGAGGTTCCCGGCGAACACGATCTTTTCCGTGGCCTTGGCGGGAAGGGGCACGTCGTAGGGAATTCGGATGTTGCTCGACGCGCTGCTCTGGAAGCCCACGGCCACGCCCTCGTTGCCCGTGCGCTGAACGCGGAACCCGGTCGCCGGATCGACGAGGTTGTAGTTGGCGTCGACCGCGAACGCCCCCACGCGGGTGAAAACGTCCTTCGCGCCGTCGTTCAGGGTGAAGAAGCCGTTGCCCTCGATCGCCATGTCGAGCGGCTGACCCGTGAAGGTCAGGGTGCCCTGGCCCATATTGCGGTCGATGGACGCCAGGCTGACGCCCGCGCCGATCTGGAGCGGGTTGGTGCCGCCCCCCGTTGCCGCCGGCGGGGTGGCCTCGCGCATGGTCTCGGACAGGAGCTCGGCGAAAGCGACCCGGCTCGACTTGTACCCGTACGTGTTGACGTTGGCCAGATTGTTGCCGGCCACGTCCAACATGGTCTGGTGCACCTGGAGTCCCGAAACCCCCGCCTGCATTGCGTTAGCCATCGCCTGTCTCCTTGGAGGCTGCCCGTGCCCCGTCCTGTCACTCGCTTACGGTCACAACGTCCTTGAGCGCCACCGTGTCATTGAGCACGCGGAGGCGGATCTCGCCGTTGACCTGTTCCGCGCCCGTCACCCGTCCGGTGACCGGGGACGTCGTCCCCGGCGCCACCCACGACACCTGTTTGCCGATCAGCGATGCCGCGTACTTCGCCTCCGTGTAGAGCAGAACGTCCCTGAAGGCGGTGTTCATCTGCTCCATCTGGTCGAGCTGCGACAACTGGGCCAGTTGAGAGGTCATCTGGTAGTTGTCGAGCGGCGCCATGGGGTCCTGGTTCCTGAGCTGCGCGATCATCAGGTTCAGGAAGTTCACCCGCTGCTCGCCCGCGCCTTGTGTGGCTGTTGTTGTCAGGCTCATGGCTGCTCCTCGTTCAGATTCGCACGTTGATGACGCCCACGGACTCGGCTTGCCCGGCGTCGGAGGCGTCGGATTCGGCTGCTCGGGCGAGGCTGGCCGGTCGCCGCGGCGACCCCACGAGACGAGACTTCGCCGGCTCGTCCTCCGGCCCGCGGCGCCGGCCGTCCGGCGTCAGGGGGTTCTCCGATGTCGGCCCGCCGTCCTGGCGGACCATGACCACGTCCATCCGCTTGACCTGGAGGCCGGCTTCCTGAAGCCGCTGCGTCAGGACGCCGGCTTCGCGTTCCAGCCGCCGCAACGTCTCCGGGTTGTCCACTTCGAGGACGCCGCGCACCCGGTTGCCCGAGGCCCGGAGGGTTACCCGGACCTGGCCCAAGTCGGGGGGCGAGAGCCGGATAATCACTTGGCGATCCAGGCCGACGCCGCTCGACCGGACCGACTGGGCGATCTGGTCGGTCACGGGCATATCCGCGGTCTGCCCGAGGGCCCCGCCGCTTCCCACCCCACCGCGGCCTGCTTGTGGCGTGGCGGTGGCGGACGCCGGGGCGGCCGCTGCGACCTGCGCCAGCGAGCCCTGCCCCTGGCTGTCCGCCGACGTTTGGGCCGTGGTCGCCGCGGCGACGGCGCCGACGACGCGAACCGTGCGGTTGTCCTGCGCCGCCGCCGAAGCCGTCGCCTTGGTTGACGCCGACGGGTGCAAGGTCCGCGTGTTTCGCGAGGCGCCGGCGTCGGTCTTGTTCGTCGTGGCACGGTTCGCCGCGCCCTTCGCGCGGGCATGCACCGGGACCTCCGTCCGGTCGCCGCGGCGACCCGCCGGATTGCCCTGGATAGAGAGGTTCTTCGCGAAGCCATCAGCCGCTTGCTGGGTCGCGCCAAGCTGCTGTGGCTTGCCGGCGGCGGCGCTTGGGTTCTGCGCCTCGGGCTTGCCCTTGGCGGCGGCGCGCTCGCGCGATACGTTGGCGCGGCCGGAATCTGCGGCAGGCTCATCGGCCACCTTCTGTGCGGCAAGAGATTGCACGCTCTTCGTCGCGTTGCCGAGCGTCGTTGGCCGAGGGGAGGGGGCTGCCCCAGGCTTCCCTGAGGGCTCGGATGTAACGTCGGCAGCCGGGCGAGTCCCGGTCTTTGCGCTGGCCGCGGGATGGCGGGTCGCCGCGGCGACCGGCGTGCCGTCGAGGCGAGTCATCACAAGAGGAAACGCCCACGCGCCCACCCCTGGACCTGCGGCGTCCGGTGACGTCGCGCCGGCCCGTCCCGGCGCGGCACCCTCGGGCGACGCGTGTTCAGCCGACCGCAGCTTCTTGCTGAAGGTGGTCTCCTTGGCCTCGCGCCTGGCCGCGGTCTTGCCGTTCCGATTGGCGCCGGCTTCGGTTGCCGCGGGGCCGTTGGCGCGGTCCTGCGCCTTGCGCTCGGCAGGCTCGGCACGCGCCTCGGGGGCCACCGGTCCGCCTTGCCGGGCGGTCGGCCTTCGGTCGGCCTTGCCGGTTTGGCGGGCGGCGGCACCGGGTTGCGCCACCGGGTTGATCATCGCATTGACAATCGGTGCCTGCATCGAGAGCTCCTTGCGACCCTGACTTTCGCAAACGCCGTGCCAAGGCGAGACGGAATATCTTGCGAATGTCTGCAAGTGTTTTCATATCAATTGCTTAGGCGCGCCGTGCCGGCCGCCGAGGCGCGGGTTCCTCGACGCCGGCGGTCCCGAGATCCGGAAGGGCCTTCCGGCCGGGAGGAACGAAGTTCCTGCCCACGCGCCCTCGCGCGGCCCTGCCACCCGGCAATCCAGCACCGGCTGAATACGTACTTCCGCAAGCGAAAGCATGGCGCCCGCCGCGCGACCGGGGCCGGGCAAGGCCGCGACCCCCACCTGTGGTGGATGGGAGATAGGCGAATGATTTTTTCTGAACGTCCGATAATTTCCCTCAAGCCGCCCATGGCCGGTTGCCGAAACCTAGAGCGACTTACGCAATAAACACGGACCAGAACTCCTGGGAGATCCCCTTTGCTCGAGGACCAGCCTCTCGTGCGGACAGGCGTCGAACTCCGCCCGGAGGGCCAAGGTTCCGCAACAGATGAGGGTGTGCTGAATCGCATCGCCTCAGAGTTCTGCCGGTTCACGGACAGCGCCGCCGCCCTGAAGTGCATCCAGGAGAAGACGCCCGACCTGGTTCTGATTGCCCCGAGCGCGGCGACGCACGTCGGTCTGGCTTTCCTCAAGCAGCTTCGCCGGCACACGGCGACCGTACCCGTAGTCGTGCTGGCATCCCAGGCCACGGCGGACGAAGCCGTTCAGTTCATGCGGGCGGGGGCCAGTGACTACTTCCAGGGCCCGCTCGCGCCCCAGAGTTTCGCCCGCCTGGCCGAGCTGGTGCTGCTGCGTCCCGCTCCGGATTCAAAGGAGATGGATCGGTTCTTCTCGCCGGACTGCCCGCCCGGCGTGCCGATCGTCGGCCGCAGCAAGGGCCTCCGCAGCGTGCTCTCCACGGTCCAGGCCATTTCAGCCACGCTTCTTGGCCCCGTCCTGATCGAAGGCGAAACCGGCACGGGCAAGGAACTGATCGCCCAGGCCGTCCACGTGCTGCGGTGCGGAGATCGCGGCGACTTCATCCCCGTCAACTGTGCCACGCTCACGTCCCAGCTCCTGGAGAGCGAGCTCTTTGGGCACGTCAAGGGCGCGTTCACCGGGGCCGACCGCGAGAAGGAAGGGCTCTTCGAGCTGGCCGGCGGCGGCACGATCTTCCTCGACGAAATCAGCGAAATGCCCTCGAATCTGCAGGCCAAGCTCCTGAGGGTCCTTCAGGAGAGGAAGTTCCGCAAGGTCGGCGGCGCTAAAGAGATCCCGTACCACGCCACCATCGTGGCGTCGAGCAACCGGAACCTGGCGGAGGAAACGCGGCGGGGCAACTTCCGGCCGGACCTCTACTACCGGCTGGCGACGTTCCCGATCGTCCTGCCCCCCCTGCGCCACGAAACACGCCGGGAAGACATCCCGCTCCTGGCCGAGTACTTCGTGGAAACGGTCGGCGGCGCGGTCCCCGGCCCCCGTCGCAGGCTATCGGCCGAGGCCACGGAGGCGCTGCTGCGCTACCATTGGCCGGGGAACGTGCGCGAGCTTCGCAACGCGATCGAGCGAGCCCTCGTCCTTGAAAAGGGGCCGGAGATCACTCCCCGCAACCTCGTTTTCGGCCCGGTCGCCATGCCGGAAGAGGCAGGCCAGCCGGTCGCGCCGTCGCCGAGCGACCTCTCGCTGGAAACCGCCGAGCGGATCTTCATCACCCGCGCCCTCCAGGAGGCCGGCGGCCAGCGGACCCGGGCGGCCGCCCTTCTGGGCATCACCCGCGCCACGCTCCACGCCAAGCTCAAACGCTACAAGATCGCCATACCAGAACCCCAGAATACGAGTGATCCCACACGTCTGCCGACCTCCGGTTCGCGGCGCTTTCAGGCTGTCAACGCCGGCTGAACGAGCCCGCCCCGGGAGCGGCGGGAAACTTTCGAGTTCGGCCTCCTCCGCCTCTCCCGCCGCGGTCTTGAAAGACTGTCTGAAAACCAGACTGCGTGCATAGAAACCTGACGCGCCAGGACTCAGCCCGCGGCGACTGGGCGGGCGCCGCCGCGGGAATTCCCGCGAAAACAGCCCTTCCCCGATTTGCCGAGGGCGTCTCGGCGTTTGGCACAAGTCTTGCACATCAGGCTGTCAAGATACTCTTTGCCTTGGCTGGGTCACCAGCCCGGTGACGGTCTCGGACGCGCTGCCGGGCGGGGCCGTTTCTCAGCAGGGGACAGCCGAACCGGGGCGACACAAGCCATGGAACTTGAAGACGGTCCGCGTGAAGGCCATGTCGGGACGCCCGAGCCTCAGGTCGCGCGCCCGGGCTCCGGGGTGCCTGAGTCTTGGTCCGTCGGCCGGTTCCCCGCGATGCGAAACTGGTTCACGGGGCGTCACTTGCTGGTGATGCTGTGCGGCCTCGTGGGGCTCGGCGCGGGCATCCTTCTTTACACGGGCGTTTTCAGCGCCGGCACCGACACGGCGCCGCCGCCCCCGCCCGACGTTAGCGCGGCGCCCGAGCCCCGCGTCGTCCGGGCGGAGCCGCAGGTGCCGGAAGCCGCCCCTTCGGCGAGGATCTCCTGGACCGTGGCCGAGCAGGCCTTCGCTTCCGGCCGGTGCGACGAGGCGCTCGCCATTTACAGCGGTCTCCTTCAGGAAGCCGAGAAGAGTCCTGTGAACCGGGGCGTGAGCGATTTCCTTCGCCTCCGCCGGGGCCAGTGCCTGCGTCGCCTGGACCGCGTCCCGGAGTGCCGCCAGGCGTTTCTTGAGGCCGTCGGCGGCGCCTCGCCGTTCGTCCGGGCGGTCGCGTGCTTTGAGATGGCCCGCATGGACGCGGCGGACGGTCAGGCCCTGATGGCCCGAATGAGGACCTGCCAGGCGCTGGCCGCGTTGGGCGATCCGACCCGCCACCCGGGCCTGGAGACGGGTTGCGAGTTCATGGCCGCCTACGCCCTCACCACCAAGGCCTTGTCGCTCTTCGGCCAGACCTTGCCCTCGCCTCAGTCGGCGTTGCCCGAGACGGACTTCTTCGAGGGCCTGGCGGAGGCACAGTTGCGAGCGCTCCTCGACGAGGGGGTTGAACGGTTGGACGCGGCCGTCCTGGACCCGAAGGTCCAGCGAAGGCAGGGCGAGCGCGGGACCAGCCTGTGGGCCGTGGCGTCGAACAACGCGCCTCTTGAGGATGTCTTGTCGCGCCTTTCCGCCCAGGCAGGCATTGACATCACGTGGGCGGGCGTCGGCGACCCGGCGCGGCGCCGGCCGGTGGTGCTGGATCTCAGCGGGGTGTCCGCGTTGCGGCTGGTCGAGGTGGCCTGCGGCGCGGCGGGCCTGGTGGCCCGGTTCACCGGCAACGAGGCCGTCGTGACCGATCCCGCGTCGTGCGCCTCCACCGCGGCCGCGCAGGACCTGCTGGTGCGCGAGGCCGTCTCGATGTGGCGGCGGTTCCTGCTGCGCGGGGTCGCCGCGGCGACCGCCCGGGAGGCCTACGCCCGTTTTGCCCTGGGGGCCATCCAGCAGCCGACGGGCGACGGCGGCGCCGCGATCGCGGAGTACCGCCTCGTTGCCGAGCGGTTCCCCCTGGACCGGCTGGCGCCGGAAGCGCGGCTTCGCATGGCCGTCATCAAGATCGATCTTCGCGATTACGCCGGCGCCCGCGTGGAGCTGCTCGAACTCCTGAACCATTACCCGGATTGCCCGAAATCGGACGAGGTGTACCTGCGCCTGGGCCAGGCAGCGCTGGAGGCCGGCCGCCTTGACGAGGCCTTTGCGACATATAGAAAATTGTATTTCATGGACCTTTCCCTGGCGTCGAAGGCCGGGGCGGCCCTGGGGGCGGCCCAGTGCGCGTCCCGCCAGGGGCAGGGCGAAGAGGCCGTTCGCTGGGTGACGCGCCGCCTGGAACTTCGGCGCTCCCCGGCGGTCGACGTGGACCTGCCCGAGGTCTACGGCCTGCTGGCGAAGGCCGAGGCGGCCCGCGGCCGCTTGCCGCAGGCCGTCCAGGCTTACCGGGAAGCCGT
>Ga0315294_10009898_pt1 | contig 10446 bp, 12 predicted proteins | sample YL17G13_40_MG_FD_203626 | JGI IMG/M metagenome (GOLD analysis project Ga0315294, IMG submission 203626) | Sediment microbial communities from Yellowstone Lake, YNP, Wyoming, USA - YL17G13_40 | ecosystem: Environmental > Aquatic > Freshwater > Lake > Sediment | place: USA: Wyoming | collected...
CGGCGGGGGTCGCATAATTGCCTTTATCCCAAATTTCCACTTTACCCGCTCCATACTGACCCTTGGAGATGATACCCTCAAAATCCAAATATTCCAATGGATGATCTTCAACCATCACGGCCAGATGTTTTTGTTCTGGATCCATCGAAATCCCCTTGGGCACCGCCCAGCTTTTCAAAACCCCATCCATTTCCAACCGAAAATCATAATGCAGATGGGAGGCGTCGTGTTTTTGGACAACAAAAACAAGAGAACCCTTAGACCCACTTCGTAGGTGGGCTCTGCCTTCTGGTTCGGAAGTTTTCTCGCATTTTCTCTTTTTTTGGTATTCTTTAAGGCTCATATTATTGATCCAGCCTTGGCTAGCGGACTGGTTTAATTTTACCATACCTTATGGTATAATTAAAGATATGAAGATAATTATTAGGGGTCATGGTGGTTTTAAGGTCGATGAAAATTTATATTCCTATATTCAAGAGAAAATCGAAAGGCTCGATAAATTTGTTAAAGAGCCGGCGGTCTGTGAGGTAACTTTATCTCAAAAAGAAGGGCCAAAGCGCGGCTTGGATAAAGATGTCCATATGATCGTGACTATGGCGGAAGCCAAAAACCCTATTTATTCACACGCAAGGACAAATGAATTTTTGGCTTCTATTGATATTGCTTATAAAAAAATTGAACACGAGTTGCAAAATATAAAAGAAAAAGATATTGGTTCCCGCTTCCCGACTAAATATCGAGAAGCAAAAATTGAAGAGGAAAAAGCAAACGAGCTCTAACCTCGCCGCTTTTTTGATTGACAAGGGATTTGTTTCCTGCTATCATTTTAATATCGATGCAACCACGGAGGGATAGTATGGCTGAACGACAGCAGTTGAAGTTCAAATTGATGGATCACCGTCCACTCACCGACGAACCTCTGACCCCGGAAGAGATCGAATCCTATACCACCGTTATGATTGAAGCGGGTAAGTTGTTGCCGCCTGAAATGATCCCATTTCTTGAATGTGAGGCATGGTTGCACCCCCCACTTTTCGGGGTGAACTTGCTGCTACGACATGAAAGAGGAACTGTTGATTGCGAACAGGCATCAGTTAAGATTGAAGGGAATGCCGCTGAGCTGGCTCGCAAACTGGCAGAGGCAATCCAAAACGCTGTCGAATTTGAACTTGAGGGGGCACAGCGTTTGATGGCTGCTATTAGATCTAAGGGGAATCCCAGCGGTAAGTAGTACACTTGCCGCTTTTCTTTATACCAGAAAAATGATAAAATAAGGTTGAGTCCGCTAGACGCGGATTCCAGAAAAGGCATTTAATGCTTGATTTTTTAAGTAATATATTTGGTTCAAATCAGGGAGTAGTCAAAAAACTTCAGCCGCAAGTTGACCAAATCAACGCCTTTGAGAAGGAAATTGAGAAACTTTCAGATAAAGAGCTTAAAGATAAAACTGATTTATTCAAAGGACGCTTATCAAAAGGTGAAACTTTAGATGACATTTTGCCGGAAGCTTTTGCTTGCGTGAGAGAAGCGGCCAAACGGACTATTAAACAACGTCATTTTGATGTCCAGCTCATGGGCGGAATTGTTCTTCATCAAGGAAAAATTTCGGAAATGAAAACTGGTGAAGGTAAAACTCTTGTCGCAACTTTGTCACTCTATCTCAATGCTTTGGAAGGCAAGGGCGCCCATTTGATTACCGTCAACGATTATTTGGCTCGCCGTGACTGTGCTTGGATGGGGCCGATCTATGATAAATTAGGGCTAAAAGTGGCGGCCATCAATCACGAAAAATCATATTTATTTACCGCCGAAGAAAAAGAGGATGCTGATCCTTCGACGATTGAATATGAAAATCTTCTAACGATTTCGCGCAAAGAAGCCTATGCGGCTGATATTACTTATGGCACGAACAATGAATTTGGCTTTGATTTCCTGCGGGATAATATGGTCCAGTCTTTGGAACAGATGGCCCAGCGCGAGCAAAACTATGCGATTGTTGACGAGGTAGACTCAATTTTAATTGATGAAGCGCGTACGCCTTTGATTATTTCTGCACCAGCGGAGGAATCTGCCTCTTTATACCGCCAATTTGCCCAAATGGTGCCCCGATTAAAAGAAAAGGAAGATTATACGATTGATGAAAAAATGCATGCCGTCACTTTGACAGACCAGGGGATGGATGAAGTTGAAAAACTTTTAGGCATCAAAAATATTTATAGCACAGAGTCAATCAGTCTAGTTCATCATTTGGAAGAAGCTTTGACGGCTCATGCTCTCTATAAAAAAGACCGCGACTACGTGGTTAAAAATGGCGAAGTAATTATTGTTGATGAATTTACCGGCCGTCTGATGCCAGGTCGACGTTACAGCGAAGGTTTGCATCAAGCAATTGAAGCCAAGGAAGGTGTCGAAGTTCAGCGTGAGTCTGATACTTTGGCGACAATTTCTTTTCAGAATTTATTTCGAATGTATAAAAAATTGGCGGGCATGACCGGAACGGCGGCGACCGAAGCCGAAGAATTTTGGAAGATTTACAAGCTCGATGTCGTTGAAATCCCCACGAATCAACAAATGATCCGCAAGGATAAACAAGATCAAATCTATAAAACCGAAGATGCTAAATTTGCGGCCGTCGCCAAAGAAATAGTTGAACGCAATAAAACCGGTCAACCGATTCTTGTTGGCACCATCTCCATTGAAAAATCAGAAAAGCTTTCTCGCATTCTTAAACGCAATGGCGTAAAGCATGAAGTTTTAAACGCCAAGCATCACGAGCGTGAAGCCAAAATCATCGCCCAGGCCGGCCGCGTAGGGGCAGTGACAGTCGCTACCAACATGGCTGGTCGTGGAGTCGATATTGTTTTGGGCGGTATACCGCTCGATGAAATGCAACATAACAAAATTGTCAAACTCGGTGGCTTGCATATTATTGGCACGGAAAGGCATGAAGCCAGACGCATTGACAATCAGCTTCGCGGTCGTTCCGGTCGTCAAGGCGACCCTGGTTCTTCACAATTCTATGTTTCAATGGATGACGATTTGATGCGCGTCTTTGGTGGCGATCGAATGAAAAATTTGATGGAACGGTTGCATCTACCCGACGACGTGCCAATTGAGCATTCATTGATTTCGCGCTCAATTGAATCGGCCCAGAAAAAAGTTGAAGGCCATAACTTTGATATTCGAAAACATTTGGTCGAATATGATGATGTTGCTAATAAACATCGCCAAGCAATTTATTCAAAACGAAAGAAAATTTTGGAGGGCCAAGACGTTCATGATGATATTTTAAATTTGATGGACGAAAATGGCAAAAAAGAATATCTCGAAAAATATAATCGCGTCGGCCAAAATGTGATGAATAATATCGAACGGATGGTTTATCTTCGTTCGATTGACACGATTTGGATTGAACATCTCAATGCGATGGATGCCTTGCGCGAAGGAATCGGCTTACGCGGCTATGGCCAACATGATCCATTGGTCGAATATAAAGCCGAAGCTTATCGATTATTTCAAAGATTAATGCGAAGTATTGAAGGGCAAGTGGTGGAAATTTTACTCAAAGCTGATATTCGTCCGGAACCCATTACTATCGAAAGACAACCGATGAGATCTTTGCAAATGCGTGGGGCGGATGAAATGGCAGCGGCCGGGACTTTTGAGGACGCAACTCAACCGACGGCCGTATCACAACCAGCCGAATCATCGCAGCCGCAAACCTCATCGTCAAATGGAGTCGAAGTTTCCGTTCGCACCAAATCATCTACATCTTCTACACCATCTACATCCTCTGTTTCTGCTTTTGCTAAAGTCGGCCGCAATGACCCGTGTCCGTGCGGAGCGAAGAAACCAGACGGACGTCCGGTAAAATATAAGCATTGTCACGGTAAATAATATCGATATAAAAAAACAAGCAAAGCGCAGTCCCGTAGTGAAGCGAAGCTTCTACTACCGGGATTTAATAAATGCCATGGAAGATAATCCTTATTTTTCCTTATAAAACCTTATCATGTCTTATAATGACTCCTATAAAAATTTATTAACTTACAAACAAGGTCAGGAAATCTATGAACTGACAAAAAGATTTACAGCTCGATTTTTGGATCCAATTAAAGATGGTCGTCTCATCGGTCACATGAACGATTCGGGTCGTTCAATTCCTCGCAATATTTCTGAAGGCGCAAAAAGAGGAAACACAAAATCATATTTGGAATTTTTGGGATTTTCTCGAGCTTCACTTGAGGAATTAAAGGAAGATTTTACGGAATTGGAGAGGGAATATAAGGCAGAAATAAGGAAAGATAAGGTCAAGAATAAGGATGAGATGGTGGAAATTATTGAAAAGATTTTGACGAAGATTTATGGTGAAGATTGTATGTTGGGCAGACAGATTAAGGGACTTGAAAAGAGATATATTGAAAAAGGAGACGAAAAGGATAGACTGAAAAAGGATCGGATGGATTTTCAGAAAAAGCAGATTGTTGAAAGTTTCCGTCGAAAATACTGGGACTAATCCCTATTCGTTTTTCCTTATCATTCTTATTTATCCTTATAATCTTGGTAAAAAATTTAAAAAATGCCATGGAAGATAAAATAGATATCCAAAAAATTGCTCAAGATGTTTATAAGAAATTTAAACCAATCTCGGTTTTTCTTTATGGGTCTCGAGCAAGGACTGATTTTAAAGAAGATTCTGATTATGAAATGGGCGTAATTCAAAACAAAAAAGGTGAGATTCCGCGGTTTCAATTAAATAAATTTGTTAATAATAAAAGAATCTTAATTTACCCTTTTGTTAAAAGCGAACTAGAAAACTGTAGTCTAGATACTCCTTTTCAGAAAGAAATTTATGTATATGAGCTAATCAAGGCGGGGAGAACTTTAGCCGGCGGAAAAATCATTGAGAATATCAAAACTCCGCAAATTAGAACTATTCATCTGATTGAAAGATTAGGATTTGATTCAGGTCAGGCACTAGCGGCAATTTTCGCTTCTCGGCAAGAAGATTGGGTTAATTCCTCAATGGAATTTATGAAATCATGTTTATTTGGGACTAGAGTTTTGGAAATTTTCGAGTTAGGAAAATTTGTATTTACTTTTGATGAAACCTATACTTTATCAAAAGGATTAGATCTTGGAGAATATCGAGAAGTGGTTGATCATGCTTTTCGGGTTAGAAAAAATAAAGCCAAGCCAAAAGAAGAATTATTGTATAAAAATATCGGCTACTTAAATAAATTTATAAAAGACAAAATTATTGAAGATTATAAAGAAAAAGGTAATAGGACTTTTATATAGTATGGGATACAAGATCGAATTCAATTGGGTGTTAAAACTGAAACCACAATTTGGATTACCGAAAGAGTTGAAAGTCGGAAAAGTTTACAATTTCAAAAAACCGGAGGAACGAATTTATCCGATTGATATTCCCATTGAACTTTGGGACTATGAACATAGTTCTTGTTTGGCTAAAGTAAAAATTTTAGAATTCAAAGTTTCCAAAAATAAAACCGAAGGAAAATTTAAAATAGTAAAATGAGAAAATTATTTTTAGCATCATCTTTTAGAACTTTATTGGCGGACAAAATCCTTAAGAACGAATTGTTGAAATTTTTAGTTAAAAAGCCAGAAAATATTTTAATAGGTCATATTCCTAATGCGGCTGATCCGGAGATAGATAAATCTTATGTTAAGGAATCCACGGACCAGCTTGAAGCGATGGGGATGAAAATTAAGAAAATCGATCTCAAAAAGGAAAATGAAAAAACTCTTAAAGAAAAGTTTGCTGATTGTGATGTGATTTTCGTCAACGGGGGCAACACTTTTTATCTTTTAGACATCGTCAGAAAGAGCGGTTTTGATAAGATTTTGCCTGAACTGCTCGAGCAAGGCAAAATTTACATCGCGGCCAGTGCTGGAAGTTATATCACTTGTCCAACTATCGAAGCGGCGGGTTGGAAAGACGCCGATAAGAATATTGTTGGACTTAAAGATCTTACTGGCTTAAATTTAGTTCCTTTTATAATCACGGCACATTTTAATAGAGAAAAATATTATCAGGCAGTTATCGGCGCAGTAAAAACAACTAATTTGCCGGTTGTTGCTTTATTTGACACACAAGCGGTTGAGGTCGAAGATGATAAATATAAAGTTGTCGGCGAAGGCGAGAGAGTATTTTTTAATGGATTTAAAGAAAAATAATGGCTAATAATTTACAAAACGATATCAATTTGCTTTTTGAAATGGGCTGTCTAAGATTCATTGATCGTAACTGGAAACAATTTTTTGGGGCTGATTTTGCCAATTTATCAGAACATCATTTAAGAGTAATCTGGATTGCTTTAATTATTGCCAAATATGAAAAAGTAAAAAATATCGAAAAAATTTTGAAAATGGCTCTTGTCCATGACATAGTCGAAAGTCGGACAGGCGACTTGGATAAAATGCAAAGAAAATATGTTCAGCGTGACGAAGATAAAGCGATAAAAGATATATTTAATGATTCGATCATGGGTGATGAATTAATAAAACTTTGGCAGGAATATGAGCAATGTGAATCTAAAGAAGCAAGAATCGTCAAAGATGCAGACATTTTAGATATTGACTTCGAAATGAAAGAGCAGGAAATTAAAGGTTATAAATTTAGCCCCAAATGGGCCAGATATCGACAAAGTTTATATAATAAAAAGCTTTACTCGAAAACTGCTAAACAAATTTGGAAAAATTTACAAAAAGCTGATCCTCACGCATGGCATATAAAGGGAGGATCGGTATAATATTTAAATAAGGAGTCAAAATGATCAAAAAACGTGGGAAAAAGTGGGCGCTGCTTTCAAAGAAAAGCGGCCGAGTGTTAGGCACCCATCCGACCAAAGCTGGCGCCGAGCGGCAAGAAGCGGCAGTCAACATTTCCAAAGCCCGCGCCGCGGGGCACCGAATTCCCAAGAGACCAGCCAAAAAGTGATCCCCGGATTTATATGAATAAAATTGAGCAAAAGCGAAATCCGCCGACGAGGCGGGTTAAGGTGGCAGTTTTGTATGGGGGAATATCCTTCGAGCATGAAGTTTCTTTAATGTCGGCTGAATCGGTAATGGCTAATTTAGACGATAGCCTTTTTGAAGTTGTGCCGATCATGATTTCTAAAGAAGGAAAATTCGAACTAAAATCCCTCTTATCATCAGATGTAATTTTTCCGGTATTGCACGGAATCGGTGGGGAAGATGGTTCGATCCAGGGCTTTTGTGAGATCTTGCAAAAGCCATGTGTTGGTTCGGGAATTGAAGCCTCGGCCCTGGCGCTCGATAAAATTGCCTCAAAACAAATTTTTGAAAATTTAAAATTACCTATCCCCCATTTTGAATTTTTTGAGAAATTAGAATGGCAAGAAAACCCTTCAAAAATTATGCGAAAAATCCGTCTCCCCGCTTTCATCAAGCCCGCTCATACCGGCTCAAGCATCGGTATCAGCAAGGTCAAGAGAAAATTAAGTCTAAAAAGAGCCATCAGAAACGCTTTAAAATATGACGATCAAGTAATTGTCGAAAAAGCTCTTGAAAATATCCGCGAAATTGAAGTGGCAGTCTTAGGCAATGAGGAGATATTTACCTCTTTGCCCGGCGAAATTATCCCTTCAGAAGATTTTTATACTTACAAAGCCAAATATATATCAGAGTCCGAACTCATCATTCCGGCTGATCTTTCAAATAAAAAAATCAAAGAAATTCAAAGTTTGGCCGAAAGAGCTTATCGGGCTTTGGGCTGCCAGGGTTTCGCGAGAATCGATTTCTTTCTTGAAAAGAAAGAAGGAAAGGTCTATATTAATGAAATAAATACCATCCCCGGGTTTACAAAGATTTCGATGTACCCAAAATTAATGGAGGCGAGTGGTATTTCATATAAGGATTTATTAACGAAGCTGATAGGATTAGCACTTAAATGAAACCAATGATGGAATTTACGTCTAAAAGCGGCAAAGAAATTGAGATTTGGGAGCCCTCGATGGAGCGGCTTGATCAAATTTTGAAGTTCGTCAATGATTTAGCCGCCGAGGATACCTTTCTGACTTTTGTGCCGGAAAAACCAATTACCCGCAATGAAGAAGAAATTTGGTTAAAATCGACTCTGAATAATATCAAAAATAAGAAAGCTTTTTTAATTTGGGCGATTTATAACAACCAGATTATCGGCTCTTGTGATATTAATCAAGGTCATTCCCATCGTAACAAGCACATCGGCAAACTTGGAATTATGGTCGACAAAGATTTTCGCCGCGAGGGAATCGGTCGATTTCTTTTAGAATTTATCATCGAACAAGCCAAAAAAATGAAATTAAATATCGTTTCTTTAACGGTCTTTTCCGACAATGAGCCGGCCATCTCGCTTTATAAAAAACAGGGATTTAAAGAATGGGGAAGACTGCCGAAGGGTTTGTATCGGAAAGGAAAATTTTCCGATTCAGTCAAAATGTATAAGAATTTAGAATAGAAAAACCGGCCGCGCGTAGCGACCGGGTTGTACTAGTTCGATCTAAGGAAGTGGATTAGGTTCTTGAAGATGGCGAGGCCATCTGTCGAGCCTTGCAGGTCACAGCAGGCCCGCTCTGGGTGAGGCATCATCCCCAGAATCAGACCGGTGGAGTCACGAATACCGGCGATCTTTGAGCCGTTCGGGCTATCAGGATAATTATCCGTCGGTTGACCGGCGGCATCGACATACCAGCAGGCGGGATTCAAATCAAGGCTGGCAGGGTTGTGCAGGCGGCCCTCGCCATGGGCGACTGGGATTCGACAAATCCTTCTGCCAAGACCCTTCGTCCAGATGCAGCCGTCGTCTTGGAACAGGACTTTCGTCCAGCGGCTTTCGAAGCGGGCTGATTCGTTCTGCAAGAGAGCAACCTGCCTAATGGTTGGTCGTACTTCAGGCAGGAGACCGGTTTCGACCAAGACCTGGAAACCGTTGCAGATGCCAAGGACGGGAATCCGGCCGGCGATGGCTTCGAGTTGCTCTCTCAGTCGCGAGTTGAGAATGATCCCTTCGATCCGACCAGCGCCGAGGTGGTCTCCCCACGAGAAACCGCCGGGGACGATCAGGGCCGGGTAGTTAAGGAGGGAATCTTGGCCGTCAAGGACTGCTTTGAGAATTACCAACTCAGCTTGTCCCCCGGCGCGCTCAATCGCATAGAGAGTTTCTTCGTGACAGTTGGTGCCGGGCGCGTAAAGAACGCCGACTGTACCTGTCATCAGATCACCTCCTTGAAAGGTTGTTCCCAGGTAGGAATAAGATCATCAATACTCACGTCCAGGATGGGCTTGTCTTTCCACCTGATACGGAATCGTGGTTCTTCGATGACCGCACCGATATACCTGGGGAACAGTCCTTCTTCGGCACAGGCCTGGTTGAACGCCTTGGTATCGTTCACCTCTAGGATGATCGAGCCGACATGCTCGCCGAAAAGGAGTCCGTCGGGTCGACCGATATCAATCAATCCAATTTCCACTTCCGCACCCAGGTCTGATCCCAACCCCATTTCGAACAGCCGCATGAACAGTCCGCCATCTCCGATGGCGGTTGCGGCCGCCACAGCCCCCGGACATTTCCGGTAGACGGCATTAAGGGCCTCATAGCGGAATTTGTTTCCGTTGAGGTCAGGATAGGGCAGAAGATCGCCTCGCTCTCCGTAACAGTCCAGATAAACGGACCCGCCCAGGGTTGCTGGATTACAGGGGCCAATCCAAACAAGCGGGTTGCCAGTTCTCTTGAATTCCTTGGTGACCGCCAGACGCGCATCGGGCATCTTGAAAGCGATCGCCATAACGCAGGTGTAGGGCACGTCGATCCGTCGGCCATCCTTTCCTATCCAGGTGCCGGAGCTAGAATCCTTGCCGGCAATCGTTGGGATTCCCATGATTCGATTAGCTCTGGCTTGAGCTTCGATCATCTCGGTCAAATCCCAACCCACCTCTGGCGTAAGTTTGGGCGTGTAGTAGTTACTGTGGGCAAACATGTCATAGGTTGAGGCCCCAAGTGCAACTGCGTAGCTTGTAGCCTCGATCATGGCTAGTTCAACCATTTCGGCTGGGTCAATTTCTCCGTAGAACGGCTTCCAGCCAATACTTAGTCCCAGCCCATAAGGTTTGCCGCGCAGAGGGGCTTTGAGCCCGATACTTGTCGGCATTCGGCCGTTCTTTCCTCCGAGAGGACCGACGACTGTGGTCCCCTGGACTGTCTGGTCATACTGGTAGATGGCCGAGGACTGATCTGCGCAGTGATAGTGGCCAATCACTTTCTCGGCAGCTTCGAGCCAGTCAGCCGGGGTTTCAGGAACCGGTCTGGTGATTGGCTGAAGTTTGCGCTCTGGTTTTCTGGTTTCTGCTCTCCCGATCGGGCAAGCGTTCCAGACGAAATCCAGATCATGCTGGGCAACGAGGCGCTCCCCGTTGTAG
>Ga0315294_10009900_pt1 | contig 10444 bp, 11 predicted proteins | sample YL17G13_40_MG_FD_203626 | JGI IMG/M metagenome (GOLD analysis project Ga0315294, IMG submission 203626) | Sediment microbial communities from Yellowstone Lake, YNP, Wyoming, USA - YL17G13_40 | ecosystem: Environmental > Aquatic > Freshwater > Lake > Sediment | place: USA: Wyoming | collected...
AAGATAAGGCCGCGGGAATACATGAAGCAACAGTAGACTGAAAAATTGGTTCTGCCATAGAGTTGTAGAAAGTCAAGCAACGAGTCAGTATTTGTTTACGTATGTAAAGCTATAAATATCCAGATTGCGCATAGGCTTCTGTTGAGGTATTGGACTTGAATATTCGTAAGCTGTTCTTCGTTGTTTGCATGTCCGCTCTTCTAGTTGTTTCTGGGTACTTGGTCAACAACGCTTTAATGGACAAAGGCTTAGTGCCGAAATGCAACATTGCTGTCCATGCGACTGGAACACCTGATAGCCTTGGAAACTCTATATCTAGCGTTTCTTTCTGGCAGAATGGCACAGGCTCATGGAACATCGTGGCTGATGCTGAAGACTTTAACTATACGAGCATGGTTAACATGTCCATCAATGCACAGCAATGGACAGTCATAAAGGTGCTTGCGGTTCTGAATGCGAGTTTAGCATCTTCTTCTTCTGATGCTCTTAGCAAGACAGCGATATACATTAACGTGACTGGAGTAGCCACTAATGCCGAGCCACCTACAGGTGCTGCAACATTATGGGGTGGATATTGGTATTTAACGTGGTATTGGACTAGCAATCCGTTTAGCCCTCCAGTTACTCCTATTTGGCTTCCAACCACAAGCTCAAACTACACAGTTTCCGTATTGTATCGAGCATACTATTAGGGGTAGATGATGAAGAACGCTCATGGCCTAACCGCGTTCTTAGCAATAATTGTACTCGTTTCCATCTCTTTCTCTGCCTTTCAAGCTAGAGCTTCAAGCTGGCACGACGTTGAAACATGGGACATGGGAATCCACGCGGTAGGCTGGCACAACGTTGAACAGTGGGACATGAACGCTACCACGCCATACTACCCCTACACCTACACATTCTTAGGAGCGTTCAGCGAGCAAACAGGGCTCCTAATCGGAAACGCCACGGTAACAGTTTATTCTCCCTTCCTCTCTCCATTCTCCGTAACCGTGAACGGCTCAGCAACAGTCAACCTGCAATACATGCCCACCTACTTCCAGATACAGCTCGGGTACAACTTCAGCCGCTACTACACGCCAGTCTACCCGACGGAAACAATCTACGTTTTCCAGCCAGAATCGCCGTACACGACGTACTACGTTGGAATAACCGACTTTCTCGGAATGAGGAACGCGACGGTGGAAAGCTACGTTTCGCTCAACGGAACAACATTCACGGTGGAGCGCCGCCCGTTCACCCTCAATAACAAGATCCCGTTCACCCTTACGGAGTTCACCCAGTACGGGTTCAGAGTAAGGTGCCAGCAAGGCACGTACGACTTTGGAAGTTGGATAACAGGCGACCCGTCGCTGCTGATTAGCTTCACGGTTAGCCCGGCGAATTTTCCGTTTCAAACGATAACCTACGGGAATCTGAGTATCAGCGTTGTTAGGTGCAATGATACGTGGGTTGAGATCTTGTATGCTGACTTTGGGAACGAGACTGTAAGCGTGACTGTGCAAATGTACTACCGGGGTAACAGTGTGTTGACGCTGCTTTGGACTGACTCCGAGTTAACTCTGAGCGGCTACACGTATAACTGGTATGATGCTGACAGGTACGTGGACTATGTTGCCGACGTTACCGTTGTTCACAGCGTGCATGGCACGCTCCATTGGGCGTTTCCGCTGCCTGACCCACAAGTAATAGGGGGATTGGACCTTAGCATATTCGGCGTGTTCCCATTTGAAAGTAGGCAATTCGTCGGGTTTGTTCTCGTGATGTTCCTGTTCGCGTGCTTCGCCGTCAAAGAGGCTCACGTGGGGCTTTTGCTTTCCATCGGTCTCGCGGCATTCTTAACTTACATTGAGTGGCTTGCCCTTTCGTGGACTGCCATATCCATTTGTCTGTGCCTTGCCGTGCTATGGGCGTTGAGTAGGAGACGAGTTCAATGAGGATAGTAAGCGACTTGATGCTGTTCTTCATTTGCTTCAACTGCGCGTGCGGGATGCTGGTTGCCATGAATGACCCGAACATCGTTAATCCCGTGGTGTTCGGGTTTCCCGTGGGTATGCAGCCTCAAACCGCGCCTGGCAACATGCACTACGGGGATACGGTTTCAACGATACTGGGCGACTTCAGCATCACTACTGGGATCTCTCAGGCCATAACCGGCATCTTGGCTGGAATTAGCGTTCTCGCGGGATCGTACCTTATCGGGGCTGGGCTCATCACGCTCCTGGCGTTGAGTTTCTTTGCGCCAACGATATTGAGCATCTTCAACGGGTTTCCAGCCTTGCTTAACCAGTTGATAACTGATCCAGCGGTGAGGACGATTATTGTGATTCCTCTGGTGGCGATTTTCGGCTTCATCTTCGCCGTATTCCTCATCGAGTACATTGGTGGTAGGGACATCAGTTGAGTTCCAAACTTGGCAAGTTCAAAGACCTAACGGAAGACCAGAAACATCACGTAACAGTTGGATTGGTATTGGGATGCTTCCTATTCGCAATCTACATTGCCCCAATGCTCATTTACATGCGGGCTGTCCAAACCTTTTTTGTGGGCTTAGCGGGCTGTATGCTGTTGCTTCCAGTATTTGTCATGATACCGATCGAATGGGCAACGGTTGACTTCGCTATCAATAGGCTCTATCCAATCATCTACAGGTTTACTAAAAGCGCCGAGCGGAAGAAACAATGAGCAAGCTTGAGTGGGATGAGAAACTGTTTCTGGCGTTGATGGGGCTAATCTTTGTTTTCTTCTGTTCCTACTTCCTGTTTCCGATTCTTTCTTTGGCGGTTGCTCCCGTGATCGTGGTTTTGACGGTTTACTTGTGTCGCGGGATAGAGGCTGAGAAAGCGCAGTTGCGATAAACGTAAGGCTTTGAACGTGCGATTGTTCTCTCAGCACATATAACCAAACCAATAACGCCCACAGACGCTTGTCATATGTAAAGCTTTTAGTGTGTTTATAGACAAGAAAGCCTTTACGTTTGTAAAGCATAAATACAAGAAACGCATAGAAAGGAAACTGAAACCTTTACAATCAGCAAGGTTTCATGTTTGTGATTCACAAATGAACTTGACTAAAAAAGGTGTAGCCGTAATCGCAATATTGTGCATGGTTTGTTCCAGCGTCTTCGCTGGGATTATTATCCAAATAGGCAAGGGAACGAACGTTTATGGTGGAAGATTCTTTGAGGCTTCCATTGTTCCTAGCAACGTTAGTTTGGTTGTTGGCCAGGTCCAGATTTTCACGGTTCACTATTCGGATGCCGTTGAGCCACTAAACTACTCGTGGACTTACTTTACTCCTGCAAACGTTTCTGTTTCGGTGAACGGGGTTCAGGCTTGGTGGAATGGTAGCGGAACATTCGATGCTGGCAACAGTTTCTCTTTCTCTTTCTTGACGGCTTGCGCTGGCCTTCGATTAAGCGTTCACGTCGTAGAGAACGATCCATCATCGCCTTTGTATGGTGGTTGCGGCGACGCCTCTGCCTCTGTTTTTGACCCGTATGTTGCTCCGAGCATTTACCTTGACGCTCTCCCAACCGGCGTGGTTGTTGAGTCGGATGGCTCTGGCTGGTTCAGGTACACGATTAATGGGCAGCAGACCTACAGTAGCACTAACGCAACTAAGGTAATTCAGTTCGCGGCTGGCAACACGACGAACGGTGGCTCTATCCCTTTGAAGGCTGGAACGTACACGGACTTGAACGTCACCATCATAAACATGAACATCACGGTTATCGGTGAAGGTATGGGGATAACTAATTTAGTGCCGAAGGCAGGGTGCTTCGCGCTCAACTTCTATGGGCCAACAGCACCGAAAGTGTATGACTCTCGTGGGTACACTGACTCAGTTAGAGACTTGTCGATCCTTGGCACAGCATCAAACTCTAGCGGAATCTACTTCTCTTGCATAAACTACGGGTTAGTGCAGAACGTTGAGGCAAACGTGACTGGAACCGCCTTCGCCAATTACAGGGGCAACAACAACAGATGGGTATACTGCGTCGCCCTCAACTGCACAGTAGGGTTCTACTCTGTCGGAGGATACTACGGGGTTAGTTGTGGAAACATGGGAATGGATCAGGCTTTGGGACTGTGGGCTCCTGATATGTGGTACAACAACTGCTTCGTCTATGGCTGCGACTACGGCTTCTACATGGACGACTCAACGAACGGCTGGCAGATCAAAGGATGCGGGGTTGAATACGCAGCTCTTGCGGCTTTCTACATTTGCGGTAGCTGGTCTGGAGGCTGGGCTTCGGATACTTGGGCCGCAAGCGGGGCTGGTTTCGGCTGGTACATAACGAATAGTCTCTATCATTATATTGACAACATCCAGTTGACGAGTGTGTGGGGTTCCGACATGGATAGAAGTGGTTTGGCGCTTGTGAACACTAATGCTTCATTACAAATCACTCGAACGGAAGTGTTGAATAGCGCTTTCAACTTCAACGATGAATATGGGGTGTACATGGATGGCACGATCTGGGTGGCAACTATCACTGACTGCATTTTTTCTGGTGATCCTGTTGTCTTTAGGTTCCCTAATGCTAGCTCTGGCAGTATCCTAATAGACATTGGGGGGAATCAACTTGCTGGTTCCACTATCGCTTATGACCCAGCTGTGCCGCCGTTGTTTGCCAATGTACATGACAACATTGGACTCACGTTCAGTCAGGGGGCTGCTCCGAACGAGGATGTTGGTGGCTTCAGTTATCTTATCTTCACCGACGGCACAACGACCTTTATGCGTAATGGCTCGACGGGGAGGGTAGACTTCAGCAGCGCGAACGCGAGCAAAGTCTTGGCGTTTGCCTCTGGTAACTGTTCTTCAGGTGATACAGTTTACGTCAAGTCTGAAACATATATTTTGAATGGTTCTTGGATTGTGAACAAAAGCAACATCACATTGGCTAGTGACGGCGCAATTCTCTTTGTTTCTGCAAGCATGAATAAACCCGCGATCTATTGGAGCGAGAGCGCATCTGGATATTCGAACATAAAGATTAGCGGTTTCGAAATCGACGGAAACAAGGCGAACCAAGCAACAGTAAGCTATCCGACCATCATTCCTGACGGAATACAATTAAGAGACTGCAACGATTTCCTCATTGAAAAATGCTACATTCATGACTGCAAGGAATACGGTGTATGGGCAGGGTTGTCTTACTCTTCTGTGATGGTGCATGATGGAACAATTAAAGATTGCATGATAACAAATGCGGGTTGGAATGCTATCACGTTTGGTTCAGATGCCAAAGAATCAACTCGGATGCATGCTTATAATGTTGTGACTAAAAATTGCAGTGATGTGGGAATCAGCGTGTACTCTTCCTATTCTACTGTTGAAAACTGCATAGCTGAGGACATGCAGGATTATGGTGAAGGAGCGGTCAATAGTGGTTGGGGTTTCGCTTGCGAAGACCAATTTTCGCATAACAATTTGTTTATCGCTTGCTACGCTATCAATTGTTTTGATGGCTTTGTGCTTCAAGGTGGCGGTAATAGCACCGTTCAAGCTTCCACTGCAAGCGGTTCAACAGACATCGGGTTCAAGTTGTATCAGGATGGTCAGCGCGTCATTGATTGTGTTGGGGTAAATTCTTCTGTGGCTTTAGAAGGCAATAACGGGCTTATTGACAGCTTCACTTTTATCGGGACAAGAGTCGGGGATGATGCGATATCGCTTGTTCGCAACAATAATACTGTCGTGCAAAACTGTATTCAGCCTCGAACTTCAGAATCTGCTTTTGAATGGCTCGCCATAAACGGTGGAGGAAACAACACGATTTGGCATAACACGATAATTTGCGGTGACAGAGCTATTGATATTGGACCTGACACTTTGAGCGGCAACAATCGGATAATCGGCAACGTGTTCTTCAAGCAGACGAGTGAGAGCATAAAGATTCGGCTTAACAGTAACAGCACTTGGATTGACGGCAACGACTTCTGGTTCTCTGCCGACGATATTTTAGATCAAAGCGCTGGTGGAACCACGACTTACGGCAATAATCATTGGTACGACGGCACATACGATACTACACCACCATGAGGTTGAGTGAGAATGGGAATCAAGCACAGCACCCAAACAAGCGAGAGGTTGAAAGATGACTAACGTTCTAGCAAAAGGAACCGCAACCAAGTGAGGATAAATAAATGAGGCACTACAAAATCCCAAAAGGAGTATATCCTTGCGATGAAGTTAGAGAGTTCTTCAGGCAATTCGTCAACGAAAACAACGTGGTTATAGAGGGAAGTTGAGGCTGAACGATGTGGAAGCCCAAAGCACTCCTAATCGCAACGATATTCGCGTTCGCCTTTCTTTCAGTTCACATTAGCTTGGCTTCTGCTACAGTGATTATACCGCCAGAGACGCACTTGGGTTTCCAGAATGGAGCATACATGAACTTCACAGCTTCAGCTACTTTCAGCAGCGTTCACATGGAGGGCTACGCGAACTATAGCTGGTTCGGGTGGTGGTTCTTTGACGGCGTGGGCGTGTGGTCAAACGTGAACGTGTCCTTCGTTACGGCGATGAGTTCTGGAGACTGGGTTAACTACACGATTGGCTCTGGAAGCGGAAGCCAAAGAGTCAGCGGTTTCAGTTCTCCAACCTTGGTATTGATTGACGGGTCACCTGCAACTATTGGATGGAGTTACGGCGGCGGAATCATATTTGTTTCGGGTGCTACAGCAACCGTTCAAATCTACTTCGGCAGTGTTTCGCTTTACGACAGTTTAGCGGTTGACACTCAAACACTCGGAGCCGTCAGCCTCGGCTTTAACGTGACCGTGAACGGCACTTCATTCGTCACTCCCTACGCTGGAACAGTACTTAACGCCAGCTTCGTTACTATTGTTGCTCCTTCAATGGTCATGACCTCCAGCTACAGGTACGACTTCCTGAACTGGAGCGATGCAAGCACATCGAACACTCTTGCGACAACGGTTTACAGTAACCTAACTGCCATCGCGTACTACTCGTCAACGTCTCTCGTTGTTCCTCCTTCTAACACAACGACGTTCATCATTCCCAGCGGAGCCACTGCGCTCACGTGGTTTCTCAGGGGAGACGTCCACACTGGCGACGTGGCAGGGTACTTTCTTGGTCCCGACGAGACCCACTTGCCCGTGTCGGACTCTGTTTACACAAGTGGCAACGTCTCCGTAAGCTACGGAGTAAGGGTGTACGTGCGCATTGCTGACGGGTCACTGTACGACTTAACGAATAATGCTACTGAGCTTCTGGTCACACGGATTCTTGACGGGGAAGGCTTAGCGGTTGGGTACTGGAACTGCACAGGCTACGGCGACGTTGTTGACGGGGTGGTGGTTAAAGTTTACCAGCGCTTCGGCGTTGGGGAATGGAGCTTGCGCAGCACGTTCGCGTCGGACTTTGGGAACCTGATGAAGCTGCCAGTTGCCACTTGGACTTTCGGCCTTTACACGAACAGGACCGACCCATACGATAACACTTGGTCAAGCCTCAGTTGGGGGTCAAGCGCGTACAACAGCAGCGTCGGCTTATACTTTAACTCGCCTTCGGCTACGGATATTCAGATGTTCCGCCTACTGCAAGGGGACTTCGTGGGGTTCACTATGGCTCCGTACATCGTGGCTGGAATGAACTTCTGCTACCTAATGATTGTCTTGATTCTGGGCATCACACTGTATATCAGGCAGGAGAGCGTTGTACCTATGGCAATCATCTTTCTACTCTTTGGAGGAGCTGGTGGAGTGATTCTTAACTTGCTTCCGACGGCTACTTGGCAGCTTGCGTACTTGTTCTTCGCGTTTGCGATTGCTATCTTGCTGATGAAGGTTGTTAAGGGGAAGGACTATGGAGAATAAATATAAGGTGGGGAAGACGGAGAGCACGATGGAGTAGATGCTATATGAGTTTAGTTGCCTTTGAGGTCTTATGTTCCGTAATTGCTTTTCTAGCTATTTGCATGATAGCTGTCTACCTTGGGCAATCAGACAAAAAACAAGATAGGTTATCTTGAATGAATGTGAATGAAAGACTAAGATGGATTGCGATACTCGTAATTGTATCTGCTATTTTATTCACGCTTATTTCTCTCCTTCCTTTGAGGATAGTTCACGTTGAGGGCAGAATCACCGATTTCATAGGCGGCGATAATGGGTTTGGACTAAAGATTGATGATACTGCCTATTGGCTATCTTATGGAGGATACAGCAATTTCTCGTTTAGCTCTTCAATGATTGGGAAACGGTGCAGCTTGATTTACGTTACAAATCTTCTGTGTCCTAATAGTGTTGCAGGCTTCTATGCTAGAACAATTCATTTGAGGGTATTTGATGGCGAGTGAGCGTAAGGTTAAGCGTAGTATCCCTTCGCTGCTGGTTGCGGGTTCAACTGCTGACAATGGCGTGAACGCGGTTTACCATCGTAATCGGCGTGGGCTGCTGAAGGTTCCTCCGGCAGTCAGGGAGTCTTACGTTACCCAGATGATTTCTCTGCTTAACGGCTTGGAAAGGGAAATCGAGTACTACAGGAAACCACGATAGGGGTCTTCGTGTCCTAATTTTTGCTTGCTCTTATATACCTTTCAGGTTAGAGTTTTATACTGAGGAAAAAACCTTTGCTTAAAGAAGCGATTCAAAAACTGCGAATGATTTGGCTACAAGCAATGGCCATCGCACTTAGTAAAAAACTGCGAATGATTTGGCTACAAGCAATGGCCATCGCACTTAGTATAGTGCCTGCGAGACTTTGGACAAACAAGCGCGGAATGGCGGGTCCAGTCATCGGGCTGGTCGTGGGAATGGTCGTAGTAGTCATAGCCGTTATAGTCGGCTTGATACTGATTGGCCAGTTCAGCACGATTAGCGCAGCGACGAACTACGGGTCAGCAACGGCAAACGCCACGGCTGCAGCGATATTCACCAACGTGTACAGCGCGTTCAACCTGATGGTCATTATACCGATCATAATGGCCGCCGGGTTAGTGATCAGCGTAATCTCAGTGTACTTCTTCGTAGGCAGCAAACGATAGCCGTCAGCAACAGCAAAAGTTGGGTCCACCCTTTCTTAGTGGTTCGATGAGCGTGTGAGGAAGGAGTAGGATGCTGGAGGAAAACTTCGAGATAATACTGTACCTGTTCATGGGTGTCATGTGCGTGTTCTGGACAAGCTTGGCTGTAAGTAGGCCCATAGATAATCCTGACGCTGGCTCCGTGACTTACGACTTTTTGGCGTTCGTGTTCTGGAGCGTGTTCAGCGCTGTTCACTTGCTTTCAAGCGTGGGCAGCTCCTTCCTTCCGTTAGCTTACCTTTACGGGTTTTTGGCTTCTACATTCTTGGTTCTTGGGTTGGCTCACTCGGTGATGGCGTGGAATGTTCGGAGTGCAGGGAAGGAGTGGGCGTAATGGGGCTGCTAGACCGTATTATTAAGAGGAGAAGCGGGATTCTTAGTCCTGAGTTGAAGGCTGACATTATCCACAGCGTCGTTTCTGGTGAGGGGCAGGGTCGCGGCGCCAGTTTGACTGAGGAGCTTCGTAAGAGTCAGGATGTTACTAACTTTAACTTGACGCATGATGACGCGGTGGAGAAGGCTCTTGAGGCTGACATGTCTAATCCCATCAGTTTCGGTATCCGAGTTGCTTCTAGCCCTCTTGTCCGGCAGGCGGTGATTAGCGAGTTTGACGCCGGAACGTACAAGCTTGAGGCTGAGAACGACTTTGACATTGCCTTCAGCGACATGGAGGAGGATGAGTGGGAGGCTGGGGGCGACTTTCTTGCTTCTCAACTGCTGCGTACTATTAAGATTGGGCTTGACTGCGCGGTTCGCGGTCATGTTGCTCAGCTTGTGAAGTCGATGCAGACCGTGAGCAGGGTCAGCGTTGAGGGGGAAAAGTCTAGGCAGAAAGGCGAGGGAGTGTACGGTTAGATGGCTTTGATTGGCGTTGACGAAACTTTCTTTTTCATGATCCTCTACGGGTTCGTGTGTTTGCTTCTCGCGCTCCTAGGCGTAGTTTTCTCTTGGATCATCGTGTGGTTCAAGTATGTGCCAAGGGCGGCGAGGCAGCTGAGCAAGGCCGCGCACAGGCATTATCCTGTTAACATGGTTTTCTACGATGAGGGCTACGTGGAGATGAACGCGAGCCAGAAGTTCACTGAGGAGATACTAAAGAATCCTGATGGGAGCTTCGCTGTGTTGCCGAGTAGGGCAACTGTCACGGTTGTGTCAGTCAGTGAAGCCATTGCCGAGGAACTATCGCGTGTGCCGCAGGGTACTCGTCAGCAGTGGGCGAATGCTAAGTTGCTGGGTGCTGATGGCTCTGGAACTCTTGAGCAGATGAGGGGTCTTGAGGAGCTGGGGCTTTTGCAGGCTGGGACAACGAGGAGCATTGAGTCGCTTTCGAGTGCCGATGAGCAAGTGAGGACTCAGAGGACGATGAACGATAGTGGCACGCAGACG
>Ga0315294_10009904_pt1 | contig 10443 bp, 10 predicted proteins | sample YL17G13_40_MG_FD_203626 | JGI IMG/M metagenome (GOLD analysis project Ga0315294, IMG submission 203626) | Sediment microbial communities from Yellowstone Lake, YNP, Wyoming, USA - YL17G13_40 | ecosystem: Environmental > Aquatic > Freshwater > Lake > Sediment | place: USA: Wyoming | collected...
GCGTCGTTGGAATTCCTGGAAGGCCGTATTCTCCCCGGGATAGCGGTGCTTGAGGATTCGCGCTAGCACATGTTATACTGCCACTCCGTGAGGTGACACAACGATGATGGCATTGTGGATTATGCAAGCAATTATCGCGGCAGCCTTGATCACGTTCATTATGCTCCAATCGCCCAAAGGCGAGGGACTAGGCGCGATCGGTGGCACGGCCACGATTTTCAAGGTGCAAAAGAAAAAGGAAAAACTATTGCGAAACATCAGCCTTGTACTGGCGATCGCGTTTGTCATGCTTTCGTTAGTGCTGCTGTTACCATTTGCCCGCTACGTGTAGGAATAGAGATTCTTGCGCCCGGATGGTGGAATTGGTAGACACGTACGTTTGAGGGGCGTATGGGGCGACCCATGGGAGTTCGAGTCTCCCTCCGGGCACCACTGTTTTGAAAGAGGAGGAACTTCCTCCTTTCTACTTGTTACTACTGGATCAGATTAGTTTCGTTCAAGGTAATGTAGGGCGCTTTGGGCAGCAACAGCACCATCTGCACAAGCAGTTACGAATTGACGCAAGGGTGTATTTCGAATGTCCCCCGCTGCAAACAATCCGGCAACGGACGTATGCATGAGAGGGTCGGTGATGATGGCGTATTGTGAATCAAGATCCACGAACCCCGCAACCAACTCTGAATTCGGTTTCAAACCGACGTATAGGAACACACCCTGTACATCTAACGATTCCACCCGTCCATCGGTGACGCTTTTCAAATGGACCGTCGTGACGTTTTCGCCTCCCGAAATATCCACCAAAATGGTATCCCAGCGAAATACGATGTTGGGCCTAGCAAAAGCAATTTTCTGAAGAGCTTGATTTGCCCTCAGCAATGCGCGACGGTGAACCACCGTTACTCGCAAAGCCAGATTTGATAGGTAGATGGCTTCCTGGATGGCAGAATCGCCACCACCAATCACCGCGATTTCTTTCCCTCGAAAAAATGGACCATCGCATGTTGCACAATACGAAACACCCCGCCCACGATATTCCGATTCCCCAGGAACGCCTAGGCGAGCCGGATACGCACCGGTTGCGACGATCACAGAACGGGCTACCCATCGCTCACCACTGCCCTCCAGGTGAAAAAGTATTTCATTGGAACGGATCTGGTCAATATGAGCTGTGATAAACATCAAACCGGCTCTATCAGCCTGTAGACGGAATCGCTCCACCAAGTCAAAGCCGGAAAGCCCGTCGGGAAAACCAGGGTAGTTTGCCACCCAATCGGTGGCTGCCCCCATGCCTCCACCTGGCAAAGAGAGTAAAACTGCCTTTATTCCAGCCCGGGCCGCATACAAACCTGCTGTAAGACCAGCCGGTCCTCCTCCCACGATAGCTAGGGGCAGAACCTCCTTATTCAAATTCAAAGACCAAGTTTGGCTTTTAGTTCACGCTCTGGATGGAATCCAACCCATTGGCCGCTCAATTTTCCATCCTTGAAAAACATCAGGGAAGGAATGCTGAAGACGCTGAACCTTTGTGCCAGATTTTGATTCTCATCGGTATTCACCTTGAGGATCTTCATCTTGGGACCCACTTCCTCTGCCAATTTTTCCAGTACAGGTGTCTGCATGCGACATGGGCCGCACCATGGAGCCCAGAAATCGACAAGCACCGGCACGGTGGAATTTGTCACTTCCTGCTCAAACTCTTTTTCGTTTATTTCTTTTATGGTGCCCATTGGTCCCCTCCTTGAATTTGTTAGAAGTATAACATCGAACTGTTTGCTGATATTTCCAATTCTGGCAGAAAAGACCCGCTGTAGATGGTCAATACAGCCCTGGAGTATCGATCGAAGCGAGACTTGAGCCAATGCACCTTCCGATAAAGTGAATCGAACGGAAACAAACAGTACAATTGCGGGATGCTGTTGAGATTTGTTAAAGCGTAATTGGTGCCGAAGGTGGGAGTCGAACCCACATGAGTGTTAGCTCGCGGGTTTTTGAGACCCGTGCGTCTGCCAGTTCCGCCACTTCGGCTTCAAGTTAGTATACTGTCAGGAAGAACAGTGTCAAGCAAGAACGCGGCTTCTACAACCAATCACGAAACGCTCCGGAGAGCGATTGCCGGAGATCGGGACGCGTTAGCAGAAGTCCTGAGCGAGAGAATGGAGCTGTTGTATCGGATTTGCTACCGGATATTGCATCACCGAGAGGATGCAGAGGAAGCCGTGGCAGAAACATGCTACCGCGCGTTGACCAAGTTAAGCTCCTTCCGGGGGGATGCGCAATTCACAACTTGGCTCTACCGGGTTGCGACCAACATCTGCTACGACATGCTGAGGAAACGGCGGCCAACCCAACCTTTGGAGGAACTAACAGCGGTGCCAGAAACCAGTAGTACCGAACCAACAGCACTGAAGCTTATCACCACTGGCGAGGAAACTTGCGCCGTCTGGCGACTGATGGAAGCACTGCCACCGAACACACGCATCGTTCTGCTGCTGCGGGAGGTAGAGGAGCTATCCTACGAACAGATATCACAAAGGCTTGGCTGCACCGTCGGTACTGTGAAGTCGCGACTGCACCGGGCCAAACGACAAGCACTGAAGACGATTCGCAGAGATGCGGAACTACGGTCGGTATTGTTGCGTCAAAAGGATGGAAATGAACCTTAGAACTGCGAAACAGAATCACCGACCGAGTCCGTTGGAGCGGCAGAAAACCGACGAACTCTGGCAAATGTTTGCTCAGAAATTGCAGATGCAGGAAATCCCTCCCTTAGAAGCTACAGTTCGGGCGCGTATCTTGCGGAGAATTGAAGAGAAAATAGCCCGGAAACCACATCCATTCTTGCGAAATTGGCAATACGGATTTTCCTTCGCTTTGGCCGCTATGATCCTGATTGTCACCCTCCCATGGCTGTTCCCTTCACCTGCAAATAATGCTAGCCCACCTTTTCGGGTACTCTCTTCACCCCAAGAAATTCCAGTGCCTGAAGCCGCCCCATCTGTACTCATTCCGCCCAATGACCTGGCTGGTGCTACTGTTGTTGAAAAGAGCTTAGCAGCCAATATCGGTCCTACGGTTGCGATGAATCAATTCTTGGTTGAACCCGCCGTTTTGCAGAATCTACGATGGAGCTCGCAGGAAGAACAATGGACGATTTATCGATCACCGGATTTAGTTGCATTCGCCCCACCAGCGGGCGAAGTACAAGCTGCGATCGAAAGCATCCGAAAGCAAATTGGTGCAGTTCGGGAGCTAGAGTATGTCGGCACACTGATCCCCACGGAATCAAATATCGCCTTTCTTGACCAAGCTGCCGGAGCCGAGAACCTGATTTTGGTCCAAACGGAAGCGATTCCTCCCAGAATTACCCTGGGATTCATTCTCGCTGAATTGCTTCAACAAACAATCCGTTCCCTGATTCCCTGGGGATTGGTTTTCTTGCTTGGAAGCCTGATTTTCTTGCTGCTCTTTGCAATCAAAAAGGACCCGCTGTACCGATGGGTGTTTCTTTGCTGCCTCCTCCTGGCGATTTTGCTCCCCGTACTGCAGCCGACAAACGCCATGCGATGGTTTTCTTTCCAAGCACCACTGCAGGATGGCACAATAGGCAACGAGCGAAATGGAGAATGGACCCGCACCTATTACGCAAGCAGTGACATCGACCAAGTAGCACCTGGGTTCCATTTGGCACTTGGTGGTACACCTGATTTGCTCGCACCGAAAAATTCGCTGGACATTATCCCTTCGCAGACAGCAGCTGGCTTGGAGATTATCGGAAATGATTCCATAAATGCGCGATGGCTTTTGGCCGGTGCCAACGTTTTGCTAAGAGGGTTATTGTACTTGATCCCTCTAGTACTCTATCTGTGGATTGTACTGTTGGGAAAGAGACAAACGATACCTGTGAAATTCCCGCAAAGCCTGCAGTAAGTCTTCCAAGGAAAAATCGGGCCAAAGCGTAGGCGTGATCCAAAAAAAGGTGTTGCTCGCTTCCCAGAGCAAGAAATTGCTGATCCGTCGTTCACCGGAAGTACGGACCAAAATATCAGGAAAAGGAATTTCTGGTGAATAGAGAAACTGATCCACCGCATTGGCTCCAAACAACGATAAGATCTCATCCCGACGGGGATCAGCTAACAAGCAGTTGCAGGCGTCTACGATCTCAGCCCGGCCTCCATAGTTGATGGCCAGGTTCAACACCATCTTGTCACAGCTTGCCGTACAGGATTTGGTTTCGGCCAAGGCATCCTGAATTGCTGGAGGGAGTTCTGCTATGCGCCCGCTGGCGATTAAGCGAACATTGTTTGCACGCAGTTCCTCCCTTTGCACCAAGAGATATTCTTTCAACAGCGAAAGCAAGGCTTGCACTTCTTCCCTGGGTCGTTTCCAATTCTCGGTCGAAAAACCGAAAAGAGTGAGATAGCGGATGCCAATTTCACCGCAGGTTTTTACGATGGATTTCGTGCGCGAACCACCTGCTTGATGGCCTTCCGTTCGCGGAAGACCACGACGCTGTGCCCAGCGACCATTCCCATCCAGCATGATGGCGATGTGCTGGGGTAGTGCAATGCCCTCTTCGTTAATCTTTTGGACGATATCGCTCGCCGATAAGACCAATGCGCCATGCTCCCAGGAAAAGGATCATCACCAGCACAATCCAAATCAAAAAGGCAATCAAAGCACTTACTTTAGACATCAGGAACGCAATGATACCGAGAAAAACACTGATCAAATACAAAGTCAATACGGCTTGACGGTGCGACACGCCCCGCTTCAATAAAATATCGTGTACATGATCGCGGTCAGCAGACAATACATCCTTCCGTTTGAGACCGCGACGGAGAATGGCAAAGAGTGTATTGAATAGCGGGAGACCAAGCGCTAAAAGGGGGATACTGATCGCGATCAAGAAAGAGCGCTTGAATAACCCTTCTATTGAAATTGATGCCAGAGCAAATCCCAGGAACATCACACCGGCTTCCCCCATGAATATTTTGGCGGGATGGAAATTGTACGGTAGGAAACCCAAGCAAGCACCCGCAAGGGCCAGCATCAAGATTGCAGCAGGGGAATAATAGACTGCGCTGTTGTCCCAAGCAACCGCGAATAAAGCGAGGGCGGAGATCGCGCATATTCCAGATGCTAGGCCATCCAATCCGTCCATCACTTTCACGGACGAGGTCAGGGCAGCGATCCAGATCATGGTGATGGGAACGCCTAAGGCTTGCAACAGAAGCATGTCCGGCCCGAAGGGATTAGAGAAGAACTGAATCTTTACGCCATATCCGACCACGATGCTTGCCGCTAAAAAGATCCCCACCAACTGCATCCGAGAAGAAATGCGGCGGATGTCATCGGAGAGTCCAAGCAAGAACACCAAGGTCGTGCCTATCAGAATCCCCGTAGTATGGGCATCCAATTGATCGACCCAAAGCGTTGGGATCAGGACGGCCACATACAATGACAAACCTCCGAGCAAAGGAACCGGTTTGCGGTTCACCGAATCTTCATGGGGATGGTAGAAGAACCGCAAACCGATGGCCAGCCAGCGAATGATTGGAGTCAATACCAATGAAATGGCCATAGATGACAAAAAAACCCAAAGGAGATTATTCATTTAGAAAAAACGGAAAGAACCCACGATCTGGTCGAAGACTGAAACCACCGAATCGAATGCCTCCGCACTGGAATCAAACGTAATCAAGGTTCCCACCGACCCGCGGACGATGTAATACTGAATATCCTTTAGGGGTTGGCCTTGAAATGTCACGCTGAATACACGCTTCATGCCTGGCAATCCATGGATCGTGGAAGATTCTAGGGAGAGACTTTGATAATCAGAATACGATTTCTGCAATTGAGTGCGCTCGATGAAGGCGGCAAAATCCTGCAAAGCCATTCCATCCGTCAATTGATTGACTAAAACCGACATATTGGGCATATAGTTCTGCACCAAAGGTCCCGTGATATACGCCACTGCTACGGGGAGGGAACCCTCCTGCCAGCCCTCCGGGTATGTAAAAGCGAAGCCATTGGTGCTGGAAGTAAAGGTCTGAGGGCCCGAGGATGCGGTGGGAGAGGGCGAAGGAGAAACGCTACTTCCGATAGCCCATTGATTCACCATCCGCCGTAACGTGGCTTCCATTGCAGTAAAGTATTTTTGTGGGGCATAACCAAAAAAGTAATAGCCGGTGCTGTTGGAGACGGCTGCAGCCAGTAGTCCTTGGTAGCCAGGTGCTTCCAATGTCAAAACCGTGCCACTAACCTGTCCGAATTGGCGGGGCTCTTCCGTGAATTTTGCCTGGGGGAACTTGCCTAACGCCCAATCTTTGTTCTCCTGGATATAAGTAGACAAATCCTTTTGGCCTACATCCTCATACCCTACGATCGCTGTGTAAGAGAATAGGGTATCGGTCTGAGTGGGCGCGAGGAATTTCACCAGCCTTTCCCCTTCGGTGATTTCCCAGTTGTCCGGGACATCAAGGGAGAAAACCTGATTGGCAAACGTGTAGCGCTGAATTGCCAAGCCTTCTGCTGACACTGTAATATCCGCAGTGGCTACCAATCCTTCAAAGAGAGCCTCTATCGTGGCTTGCCCCTCCTGATTGGCCGTGAAGTTACCATTGGCATCAATGTTTCCCACAGCTCCTACCATTTGCCAGCTTGGGGTAATGGTGACGGCTTTATCATCCTTGTCGTAACCTTTGGTAATGAACTGGTAGATTTCTCCCGTTTTCAACTGGAGCACGGATGGGCTGATTTCGATCCGGCGGATGGCGGAAGCCGGGCCTTCGCGGATCATGGCAACGGCAGAACCAGAAACATTGGTCCCATTATAATCGTAGTTGGCTGTGATTGTGGCATTCCCAGGTTTCAGCGCTTTAAAAAGTCCATTCTCATCGATCGTGGCTAGGTCTGTCTCCAGCACGGCCCACTCGGGAGTGATCGTTACTTCCATTCCCGATTTATCCAGCGCTTTGACGCGGAATGACTGTTCATCGTTTACTGTCAAATTTACTGAGGCAGGCATGATGTCGATTTTGGCAACAACAGCTCCGGGTACGATGGAAAGAGTTGCAGTGGCAGTCTTTTCCCCGCTTTTGGTCGTAACAGTTGCCATGATTTCTCCGTCCCCCGCGGAGGAAGGTTTAAAAACTCCTGCGGTGTCAATCTTACCCAATGTCTCCGGGATCACCGACCAGGAGATATCAGAAAGTGGCATTTCTTTCTGGTCGCTTGTGGTGCCGATTGCGGTGAAGGTTTGGCTGGAATTCACAGTCATTTTCGCGCCGGACGGATCCACTCTCATGGAAACGATTTCAGCTGGCGGCGTCGCGTTCCATCCCGTCAAGATGTAATAGATGATGACAGAAAGGGCAGCAAGGACGACCAAGATTCCAGCAAAAATCAAAGGCAATTTGGAGGAACTGCGCTCTCGCCGGCGGCGGGAATTGCGTAAAGAATATTTCTTCTCGCTAGGAGTAGCGGTCAAAAGTTCACCGCAGTGATTGCAATATTGGCTTCCTTCTGGGTTTTGGTGTCCACATTTCGTGCAAAACATGGGGAAATCCCCCTTTTCTGTGCGCATTGCTTTATGCACCGCCTTATTGTATATAACCTGTCCATTCTTGACCATCCGGAAAGTCCACCGTGGTACAATAGCAAACAAACACAAGGGAGGCACAACCGATGTTCACTGCTCGAGTAAAAGCATTGGGAATGTGCATTATGCTCTTAGCGCTTGTCACTTTCGGCATCGCCGGATGCGGTGGGAACAGTAGCGAGTCTCCGGCCGAAACCGGAACTCTGATCGGAGTAGTTTACGATAGCCAGAATACCGCAGTCCTTGGCGGGGTGAAGATCAGTTACGGTACGGACTTGTTTACGACAAGCTCCCCTCGTGGCGTCTTCGAACTAACCGCCCTACCATATGGCTCATTGGAAATCTCCTTTGCCAAACAGGGTTACAAGGTGTCAAACCGAATCGTTGATATGAAAGAGCCAAAAATGTTCGTAGAGATTTTGCTCGACAGCGACCAATCCCTTGCTAACACCCTGGTTGACGAAGTAAAACTCCGAAAAGACCCAAATCTCAATGGTGAGATTCTAGAGGTACTGGCTAAAGAGACGAAACTGGTCCTTACAGGGGAGATCAACAAGGGATGGTACGGAGTGAAAGCTGGTGAGAAGAACGGATGGGTCTGGGGTGGTTACTTGCGTTCCACCGATGTGAAGATTCCCCGTATGGAGATTCTCGCTGATGGCAAACTATATAAAGAAGCCAACTCCACGGAAGGAATCGAGGATATTTACGCCGGAATTCCAGTGATTGTGACCGGAACTAGCAGTTCTTGGACGAAAATCCTGCTGCCGAGCGGAGCAGAAGGATGGTTAGAAACAACCGCCTTAACCGGTTAACATGACAAAACGTTCCTCCCCGCAAAGTTCCCCACAACTGGGACACCGATCCAACCCCATGGCGGACCGGGAAAAAAGGGCCGCTCAAACCCGATCTGCCGTCTCGCGCCTTGGCGATGAAGATCGGCAACTCTCAGACTTGATTCGCAAGACACTGATCGAGGATCCAGTCCTTTGGAGTGATGACATAGCGATCCGGGTGAAACAAGGACGGGTGATCTTAGAGGGTGTCGTTGAATCGCACGCGCAAGGGGAACGCGCGGAAAGCGTGCTTTCCGGCTTGCTAGGTGTCAAAGCGGTGGAAAATGACTTGGTGGTAAGCCAAAGCCACATATTCTCTGAAAAGCAAGTCTTCGATTTCGCCAACCAGGCTATGTCTGCAGCTCCATTCGCCACGCGAGATGTGAGCCTCTCGCTGCGGAACGGTATCCTATCGATCAACGGGCACGTGGATACACTCTGGGAAAAGCTTAAACTTATGGAACTGTTGGATCCTCTTCCAGGAATCAAAGAAACGGTCAGCCAACTTAAAATCGGGTATGAGAACCCACCTGACGAGGTAAGCCTAAGGAATAAGGTGATTTTAGCGATCTCAGAGCTACCCCGCTTGAAAGTGCAAGACCTAAAAGTGAGAGTCGTTCATGGAACGATCTACTTAAAAGGCGAAGCCGACCTGGCCAAGGACAAGCAATCACTACTGGAAAAAGTAGCCAGAGTGAAAGGCGTGAAAGAAATCGTGGATGAAATTGAATCTCGGCACGGGGAAACGATGGAAAATGACCTACGACGCAAACTGGAAATTGCCTTCCGGGACGAACCCCGCTTGGCCGGAGCTCAGCTGCAATTTGATCTGGCTGGCGCAACCATTTTCTTGAGGGGAGATGTTAGGTCCGGCAGACAACTGCACGTGATCGAAGAAATACTACAGGAAATTCCAGCGATCCGCCGGGTCATTAACGAGATTCTCATTCGCACTTAGCTACGATTCGTTGGCCCCTAAGCCGTTCCTGTGGTAGAATCACACTATGCCTGCGCGATATTCGCATGCCGAAATCCAGACTCTCTGGACAGAAGAAACCCAATACAGACGATGGCTTCAAGTGGAAATGGCAGTTTGCCGGGCCCGCTGGGAAGTGGGTGAAATACCCACGGATTCTTGGCTGAGGATGCAGGAACGGGCAGGCTTTGGCTCGGTTGATGAGGTTGCTCAACTGGAAAAAGAGACCCGTCATGACCTCGTCGCTTTCCTTCGTGCTGTCGAACCGCGATTGGGGGAGGATTTCCGCTACTTTCATCAAGGACTGACCTCACAAGACATCAAGGATACGACATTTTCTCTCCAATGCCAGCAAGCCGGTGAGATCATTTCCAAAGAAATCCAAGTGCTGATGGATCGGATTTATGCTCGCGCAGACCGTGAAAAACACACAATCATGATTGGCCGCACACATGGTATGCAGGCAGAACCGATTACGCTCGGATTGAAGCTGCTACGTTTTGGGGAGGAATTCCACCGACACAGCAAGCGATTAGAAAATGCCATTGCAGAGGTGTCGGTAGGGAAAGTTTCCGGCGCTGTAGGCACCTATGGACATATTCCGATCCCTATCGCGGAACGAGCATGTTCCATTTTGGGACTTCAACTCCTGCTTGTGACCTCACAGATCATTCCTCGCGACATCTATGCCTACTTCTTCTCTGTGCTTGCCCTACTCGCAAGCAGCATCGAAAACGTAGCCACTGAAATCCGCCACCTGCAACGGACGGAGGTGGCTGAAGTCGAGGAACCCTTTGCTCGAGGACAAATGGGCTCTTCTGCGATGCCGCACAAGCGCAACCCGATCTTGTGCGAACGACTTTGTGGTCTCAGCCGATGGGTGCGCTTTCAAGCAGCAGCCCACATGGAAAACATACCTAGCTGGCATGAGCGTGATCTTAGCCATTCTTGCTTAGAGCGGCTTTCTGCACCAGCCATTACGGAAACGATCGGCTATATGCTTCAATTGCTGGCGAATGTAGTCGAAGGTT
>Ga0315294_10009905_pt1 | contig 10442 bp, 8 predicted proteins | sample YL17G13_40_MG_FD_203626 | JGI IMG/M metagenome (GOLD analysis project Ga0315294, IMG submission 203626) | Sediment microbial communities from Yellowstone Lake, YNP, Wyoming, USA - YL17G13_40 | ecosystem: Environmental > Aquatic > Freshwater > Lake > Sediment | place: USA: Wyoming | collected...
TCTGGCGATCGCAAAGCGAAACGGGGAGAAGATCCAGGCTCGGGTGCATCCGACGCTCATACCTTTGGGCCACCCGCTGGCTTCGGTCAATGATGTCTACAATGCGATTTATGTTCGCGGTGACTTCGTGCAGGACGTGATGTTCTACGGCCGGGGCGCCGGCTCTCTTCCGACCGGGAGCGCGGTCGCAGGCGATGTGATTGACATAGCGCGGAACATCAACTTCAACGCGAACGGACGGCTGCCATGCCCGTGCTTCGACCGCCGGGAAGTGCAGAGCATGGACGAGGTCGTCAGCAGGTATTACATGCGGATGCTGGTGGCCGACCGCCCGGGCGTTCTGGCGAGCATAGCGGAAGTTTTCGGCGACAACGACGTCAGCATCGCATCCGTCATGCAGAAGGATCAGCGCGGAGATAAGGCGGAGATCGTGATGGTGACCCACCAGGTCGCCGAACGGAACTTCCGCCGGGCGATTGAGTTGATATCGAAGCTCCCGGTCGTGGCGGAGGTCTGCAACTGGATCAGGGTGGAGGAGTGAAAGGTAATGCGTAAAACGTAATGGGGAACTACCTCTGCTTCCCGTCTTACGTTTCACGTTTCACGTTTCACGTTTCACGTTTCACGTTTCACGTTTCACGTTTTACATTTCACGCATCACGTGTCTAGGGAGCGGAATCATGGTCTTGTCTGAAAGCGACATGTCAACCTCGCCGGCAAGGATCGGCGTGATCGAGCGGTACAGGGAGTATCTTCCCGTCACCGATCGCACGCCCGTGATCACCCTTCTGGAGGGGGGCACGCCGCTCATACGCGCGGACCGGCTGGCGGGCAGGATCGCCCCGAATCTAACGATATACCTGAAGTACGAGGGCCTGAATCCGACCGGTTCGTTCAAGGATCGCGGCATGACGGTGGCGATCTCGAAGGCGGTTGAAGAGGGCGCGCGGGCGGTCATGTGCGCGTCCACGGGGAATACCGCTGCTTCGGCGGCCGCGTACTCGGCGAAGGCGGGCATTGACTGCATAGTCCTCATTCCGAAGGGGAATATAGCGCTTGGGAAGCTCTCTCAGTCCATGATCCACGGCGCGAAGGTCATTCAGATCGAGGGCAACTTCGATGAGGCGCTGAACCTCGCGAGGGATGTGACGTCGAAGTACCCGATCACGCTGGTGAACTCGGTGAACCCGTACCGCATCGAGGGCCAGAAGACCGGCGCCTTCGAGGTTTGCGACGTTCTCGGCGGTTCGCCGGATTTCCACGCGATCCCGGTGGGCAATGCGGGCAACATCACCGCATACTGGAAGGGGTATAAGGAGTACTTCGCGTATCACAAGATCAAGCGGCTTCCCAGGATGCTCGGCTTTCAGGCGGCCGGGGCGGCGCCGATCGTGCTCGGCCATCCAGTCGCAAAGCCGGAGACCATCGCGACCGCCATTCGAATCGGCAACCCTGCAAGCTGGGAGCAGGCAGTTGCGGCGAGGGACGAATCCGGCGGCTTGATTGATATGGTCACCGACGACGAGATCCTGGAGGCGTACAAGATGCTTTCGAGCCTGGAGGGCGTGTTCTGCGAGCCGGCATCCGCCGCGTCCGTCGCCGGAGTTCGCAAGCTCGCCGGACAAGGTTATTTCGACCGGCCCGCGACCGTGGTCTGCATCCTCACGGGGCACGGCCTTAAGGATCCGGACTGCGCGATCAAGGCGGCGACGAGGCCCGTCTCCGTCCCACCGACGATGGAGGCGTTGCTCGGGGTACTGGGATACTAGGTGGTGGTGGTGGAATGGCTTACGTGCAGCGTTCCGACAGCATGAAGACCTACGAAGAACTGGAAAGCCGAATCTTCTACGGGGATTGTCGGCAGATACTCCCTACGTTGTCCAATGATAGCGTAGACCTCATCGTCACTTCTCCGCCCTATGCCGACCAGCGCAAGCGTGTTTACGGCGGAGTGAAGCCAGGCGAATACGTAGATTGGTTCCTCCCGATCGCTGCGGAGCTCAAGCGAGTGTTGAGACCCACCGGCTCGTTCGTATTGAACATTAAGGAGCGAGTAGTCAACGGGGAGCGTCATACCTATGTGCTGGAACTCATACTCGAAATGCGAAAGCAGGGCTGGCTTTGGACGGAAGAGTACGTCTGGCATAAGAAGAATTGCTACCCCGGCAAATGGCCGAATCGCTTCCGCGACGCTTGGGAGCGATGCCTGCACTTCACGCGTCAGAAGAAATTCGCCATGTACCAGGACGCGGTAAGGATTCAGATGGGGGACTGGCGGCACTCTCGGTTGCGAAGGCTCAGTGAAACGGATAAACGTAGGGACAACTCGCGTGTCGGCAGCGGCTTCGGCAAGAAGATATCCAACTGGCTTGGGCGGGAGTTGGCGTATCCGACCAACGTGCTGCACCTGGCTACGGAGTGCTTCAACCGGAGTCACAGCGCTACGTTCCCGGTGGAGTTGCCAGCTTGGTTCATTCGCCTCTTCACGCAGGAGGGTGATGTAGTCCTCGATCCGTTCTTGGGTTCCGGCACAACTGCTGTCGCCTGTGTCCAATCGGGTCGCCGGCACATCGGGATCGAACTGGATCGTGAATATGTCGAACTTGCGCGGAAACGTGTTTGGGAAGCTAGTGGGGGCATGCCGAGCCTGTTCGCCATCAGGGAGTCAGGAGAGGCCTATGAAGTCCGATGAACTGGAGCGGCTGGTCCGGCAGTCGCTGGACAACTTCTATAGGCGTCGGCTGTTGAAGCTGAGCGAGCTCAGGCTGAAAGACACCCTCAAGAAGAAGAATCCGTATCTATTCCGGGCAGTGGGCGTTCAGAAGGCTTCGGAGATCGTCGAGAGGCTGCTCGAAGCATTCATGTCCTCCTCAGAGGAAACAATATTCGGTGATGCCTTCTTTGAGCCAATTGTCAAGGCAGTGTCATCCGGCACGATTGCGGATGGCGCAGGAGTAGATGTCGTCGTGGAAACCACGGACCAGTACAAGGTCATCTCCGTGAAGTCAGGTCCGAACTGGGGGAATTCCAGCCAGGTGGGCAAGCTGCAGCAGGATTTCACAGCGGCCTACGGCAGGTTCGCGAACCGGAAGCTGAAAAAACAGTTTCGAGCCTTGTTAGGGCATTGCTATGGCCGAAAGCGAAGCGAGCCTGGCGGAAAGCGAATTTATGCAACCCGCTCCGGCCAGGAATTCTGGGAGGAGATGACCGGCGATCCAGAGTTCTATGTGAAACTAATAACCCTAATGCGCGACTACCCGGTAGCCCATCGGACGATATACGACAAGGAGTGGGACAAGGGCATCAACCGTTTCGAGCGCGAGTTTCTGAACGACTTCTCAAAACCAGATGGCGCGATCGATTGGGAGAAGCTTGTCCGTTTCAACAGCGGAAGAGCCCCGTGACGGTGGAAGGAGACTTCCCGTGCCAGGCACGGGTCACTCGTCACGCATCACGCATCACTCATCAGGAGCAGAGCATGGTCATCACGTCCACTGACATCAAGGGGCTGAGGAAGTTCATCACGGGCAAGGTTCGGGACGTGTACGATCTCGGAGATGAGCTGCTGATAGTCGCCACCGACCGGCTGTCGGCCTTCGACGTCGTCATGCCGAACGGGATTCCGGACAAGGGGCGCGTGCTTACCCAGCTCTCCCTGTTCTGGTTCGGCTTGACTAAGGACGTGGTGGAGAACCACCTGGTCACCGCCGACCTCGATGAGATTATCGCCGGGCTCAAGGCGCTGGGCGTGCCGGATGCCGACGGCCTGCGCGATATCCTGGACGGCCGGACCATGATCGTCAGGAAGTCGGAGACGTTTCCGGTCGAATGCGTCGTCCGCGGGTATATCTCAGGCTCGGCCTGGAAGGAGTACAAGCAGCTCCTGGACAGCGCGTCGAGCGGAGCTGTCGGCCTTTACGGAATCCCTTTGCCGCCGAACCTGGTGGAGTCCGACAAGCTGCCGCAGCCGATATTCACCCCTGCGACGAAGGCCGAGTTCGGGCAGCACGATATCAACATAACCCGGCAGCAGATGGTGGACATTCTCGGCGAAGGGGACGCGCAGGCACTCATTGAGGAGACCCTGGCGCTGTACACGAAAGCATCCGAGTACGCGGCGTCCAGAGGCATAATAATCGCCGACACCAAGTTCGAGTTCGGCCGGGCAGGCGACAGGGTCATCGTGATAGACGAAGTCCTGACGCCCGACTCGTCGAGGTTCTGGGACGTGGATACATACGAGCCCGGTGGGGCTCAGCCGAGCTTCGACAAGCAGTACGTGCGCGACTGGCTGATCAGCATCGGGTTCAACATGCAGCCGCCTGCGCCGGTGCTCCCGGACGAAGTCGTGCAGAGAACCAGTGAGAAGTATCGGGAGGCATACAGGCGGATAGTAGGCAGTCCGCTGTAAGTATATGCGAATGGGGGAACGGAAGAATGGCAGAAAGGGAGATAAGTCGCCCATTCCCCCATTCTCCCACTCTCCCATTCGTCATGTCGCGTAACCCGGTCTTCTGCGAAGGGGCTAGATCATGGCAAGAGAATCGGCTGTCAAGTATATACTCCTCGTTCCCGACGGCATGGCGGACCGTCCGCTGGACGAGCTGGACGGCAAGACCCCCATGCAGGTCGCCAGGAAACCGAACATGGACTACCTTGCGGCGAACGGCAGGGTGGGAGCGGTTCATACTATCCCTCAAGGCATGGATCCGGGGAGCGATGTCGCGGCTATGTCGCTGCTCGGCTACGACCCGCGGAAGTACTACACCGGCCGCGGGCCGATCGAGGCCGTCAGCATGCAGATTCCGTTGGACCCGCATGACGTTGCCTTCCGGTGCAACCTGGTCAGCTCCGACGGCGTGACGATGATGGATTACAGCGGAGGCCACGTATCCACCGAAGAGGCCCGCGAGCTGATGACCCTCGTCAACGAAAAGCTCGGCACGAGCAGGATTTCCTTCTACCCCGGAGTCAGCTACCGGCACATCATGGTGTGGCGTGACGGCTCGCCGGACGTGAAAACCACGCCGCCGCACGATATCGCAGGTCAGGCGATAGCGGACCATCTGCCCGACGGCGATGGCGACCAGACCCTTCGAGGCCTGATCTTCGACTCGATAGACCTGCTGAATGACCATCCTATCAACCGCCGCAGGCGTGACGACGGGAAGAAACCGGCGAACATGATCTGGCCGTGGGGTCAGGGCCGCTCGCTCGAACTCCCCGATTTCCTTGCCAAGACCGGACTGACGGGCGCTGTAGTTGCGGCGGTGGACCTGGTGAAGGGACTTGGGCGCGCAGCGGGTCTAAAGGTAGTGAATGTCCCCGGCGCGACGGGCTATCTGGACACGAATTTCGAAGGCAAGGCGAAGTATGCGCTCGACGCCCTGAAGGATCGGGATTTCGCATTCATTCACGTCGAGGCGCCTGACGAAGCCGGGCACATCGGCGATATAGACGCGAAGATCGAGGCGATAGAGAACGTTGACCGGCGGCTCCTGGGTACGCTGCTGGAGGGTCTGCGAGAGGTAGACCGCTTCCGGATCCTCGTCTCACCGGATCACGTCACGCCCATTTCGATCAAGACTCACGCGAGTGACCCGGTGCCGTTCGCGCTGTTTTCCTCCTTCGAGCCCGCCGGGACTAACCTCCCGTTTGACGAGCGCGCCATCCCGGAAACAAAGCTCAGGGTAGAAGAAGGCTTCCATCTGATTGACCTGCTCTTCGAGTAGTCCGATGATGGGTATCGGAGCGGTGGAGTGATGGGCCCAGTGCTCCAGTTCCCCAGTACTCCAATACTCCATTGCTCCACGGTGCTGACCTATGCATGCTGCCCTGGTCGAGTCTATGCTCGCAGCGATCCGCCGCTATTCCATGGTGAAACGCGGCGAGAAGGTTGTCGCTGCCGTGTCCGGTGGTCCGGATTCGGTGGCGCTGCTCCACGCGCTCTGGTCCGTGCGCGGCGAACTTGGGATAAGCCTCCACGTCGCGCACCTGAACCACTCTTTTCGCGGTGAGGAATCGGACAAAGACGCCGAGTATGTGCGCGAGCTTGCCGCGAACCTTGGGCTCGATTGCACCGTCGAAAAGATAGACGTGCCGCAGATTCAAAGGTCTCTGAGGCTCTCGGCGGAGGAAGCTGCCCGCCTCGTGCGATACGAGTTCCTGGAACGGGTCGCGGCCGACGAGCGCGCGGATCACATCGCGACCGGCCACACTGCCGATGACCAGGTGGAGACCGTCCTGCTGAACCTGCTTCGGGGAACGGGAGTGGACGGCCTGTCCGGAATGCCGCCCGTGCGCGGGAAGATCGTCAGACCACTCATCGGGATCCGGCGCTCTGAGGTCGAGGAATACGTCGAGCAGAATGATCTCCGTCCTCGGGTAGATACTACCAACCTGCTGGCCGCGTTCACGCGCAACAAAGTGCGGCTGGAGCTTCTGCCTTTCCTGCGGCGCGAGTTCAACCCGGAGATAGACACGGCCATACTGCACCTTGCGGAACTGGCAAGTGAGGACGCAGCGTATCTAAGTGTAGAGGCAGAGAAAGAGCTTCGCCGTCTCACGATCAACCAGACGGAGAGCTCGATTGCTCTCGATCCCGCCGGACTCTTGTCCCGTCCGCTGGCGATCCGGCGTCGTGTGATACGGGAGGCGGCCAGGGCGATAAGAGGCGAGCTTGCCGACGTGGGGTTCATCCACGTGGAGGAGCTGCTGCGGCTGCTGGATGCCGGCGCGGATTTCAAGTACGAGCTGCCGGGCGGCACGTTCGTGGAGCGCACGCGTGACGCTTTGCACTTTCTATCCAGCAGACCGCGTGAACTGCCGATTATTTACTGTTACGAACTCCGGATTCCCGGCAGGACATGCGTGCCGGAGGTCCAGGTCGCGATAGAGGCTGACGTCACCTCCGGGCCGGTCGAGCCTGTGCGTCCGCCCGGGAGTATGGAGATCGTGTTGGATTACAGCGCGATCGCGGGGAAGCTGAAGCTGCGGAACTGGCAGCCCGGAGACCGGATTCGGCCGCTGGGGATGCGCGGATCGAAGAAGGTTCAGGACATCTTTGTAGACTGCAAGATTCCGCGCGAGGCTCGATACAGAGTTCCTCTGGTGGTGGATGACGAGAAAATCGTCTGGATCGCGGGCGTCACTCTGTCTGAACTTGTGAAGGTAACGGAGGCTACACGGGAGTTTCTCCTGCTCAGGGCCGTGCCGGACTAAGCTTGTGAGCCGGCGTGTGATGTGGTATAATGAAATAGCCTCCGAAGAGGAGTAACACGGGGAGGAAAGCACTTGCCCAGGTTTTTCAAAGGCCTTCTCATGCTCATACTGTTGGCCCTCATGGTCTACTTGGTGAGGCCGCTCGATCGTGGGGATTCGCCGAAGCAGATAAGCTATGCCAAGCTGTGGCAGGAGATCCGGGCCGACATGGTGCAGGAGGGTGTCTTGAAGAAAGATACCTTCGTAGGCAAGCTGACGACCGGCAAGAAGATCACCGTCAGAGTGCCTGCTCCACCCGATCAGGAGCGTTCCAGACTCACCGAAGCTCTGGTCGCCCACAAGGTGGACGTTGACTACGAGAAGCCGGCCGTGTCGGACTTCGTGCAGAGCGTGCTGTTCACGTTCCTGCCGATGGTGCTGTTCCTGGTTTTGTTCTACATGCTGATAATTCGCCAGGCGCAGATGGGCGGAAACCAGGCCATGGCGTTCGGGCGAAGCAGGGCGAAGCGGCTGTCCGAGAACGTCCCGAAGGTCACGTTCGAGGACGTCGCCGGCGTGGACGAGGCCAAGCAGGAACTCTTGGAGGTTGTCGAGTTCCTGCGCAATGCGAAGAAGTTCCAGGCCCTCGGCGCGAAGATTCCGAAAGGCGTGCTGCTTCTCGGACCTCCGGGCAGCGGGAAGACACTGCTGGCACGAGCAATCGCAGGTGAGGCGGGCGTGCCCTTCTTCCACATCAGCGGCTCGGAGTTCGTCGAGATGTTCGTCGGCGTCGGCGCCTCCAGGGTGAGGGATCTGTTCGAGACAGCGAAGGCGAACCGGCCCAGCTTGATCTTCATAGATGAAATTGATGCGGTAGGCCGGCAGAGAGGCGCGGGCCTGGGCGGCGGTCATGACGAGCGCGAGCAGACGTTGAACCAGCTACTCGTCGAGATGGACGGATTCGATCCGAATGCCGGAGTTATACTGATCGCTGCTACGAACCGACCGGATGTCCTCGACCCGGCGCTCTTGAGACCGGGCAGGTTCGACCGGCGGATAACAGTTGACAACCCCGATGCGAAAGGCCGCGAGGAGATCCTGAAGATACACATTCGCGGCAAGCCGCTTGACAAGGACGTGAACATCGGGCGTCTTGCGCGTCGCACCCCCGGCTTCTCAGGCGCAGACCTGGCGAACCTCGTTAACGAAGCAGCTCTGCTGGCCGCGCGCCTCGATCGTACGAAGATAACCATGGAGGAATTCGAGGACTCTATAGACCGGGTTATCGCGGGTCCGGAGCGAAGGAGCCGCCTTATCAGCGATGAGGAAAAGGAAATGGTCGCCTACCACGAAGTCGGCCATGCCATAGTCTCCGAGCTCCTGCCTCTCGCGGATCCGGTGCATAAAGTCTCCGTCCTTCCGAGAGGGTTGGCTTTGGGTTACACGATGCAGTTGCCGCTTCAGGACAAATACCTCACGACCAAGAGCGAGTTGCTGGACGACATCGCAGGGCTCCTTGGCGGCAGGGCAGCGGAACGGCTTATCTTCGGTGAGGTGACTACCGGCGCCAACAGCGATCTGGATCGGGCGAGTGAGATCGCGCGCAGTATGGTGTGCGAGTTCGGCATGAGCGATGCCCTGGGTCCCGTTACCCTGGGCCGCAGGCACGGCAACCCGTTCCTCGGCAGAGACATTATGGAGGACCGGAATTACGGCGAGGAAGTCGCGATTGCCATTGACCGAGAAGTCAAGAAGATAATTGACGAAGGCTATCAGCGCGCCGAGCAGCTTCTCGTCGAGAACAAGGAGAAGATGATCGAGATCGTGAATGTACTGCTCGAAAAGGAGACGCTGGAGCGTGAGGAGTTCGAAGTCCTGATGTACGGCGAAAAGGCTGAGCCCGCCGCGGAAACTCCAGGCGAGCCGCCCGCGGAGCCCGCGGACGGGAAGCAACCGAACCTGGCTCCCGAGGGCAAGCGACGGCTCGAACCGGGCGTTGCGTAAGCTGGCGTGTACGCCGCGACGGCCCGGCCCGGTGATAGGAACTAAGCGGTCACCCGTGCGGGTGGCCGCTTTGATTAGGCGGTTTCCATGCAGCCGATTATTCAATGTGTGCCGAATTTCAGCGAGGGTCGAGATTCGGAGGTCGTAGAGTCCATCGTGCGCGCCGCCGGGCGGGCATCTCCGGTCCGGATCACCGATTATTCCTCTGACCCCGACCATAACCGGCTCGTCGTAACGCTTCTCGGTGGACCGGCCGACGTGCGACAAGCGGTGCTCGCCGCAGCTCGGCAGGCTGTCGAGCTGATTGATCTGCGGCGGCACACGGGAGCTCATCCCAGGATCGGTGCTCTGGATGTGGTGCCTCTCGTACCGGTCCGCGGCATCACGATGCACGAGTGTGTGGAGCTTTCCTACGACATCGGTAAGGACATCTCGGAGGGCTTGGGGCTCCCGGTCTACTTCTACGAGCGATCTGCAATCAAATCCCACCGGGTGAATCTCGCGGACATCCGCAGGGGTGGATACGAGCATCTGGTGGAGGAAGGCGAATTGACGGACGACCACACCCCCGATATGGGGCCTCACGAGGCACATCTCACCGCCGGCGCCACGGTGGTCGGTGCGCGCGGCCCTCTCGTCGCCTATAACATCAACCTCGACACGCCGGACCTCGAGGTCAGCGGAGCGATCGTGAAGAAGATGCGCAGCGGCGAGGCTCGACTCGAAGATGTCAAATCAATGAGCGTGTGGCTCGCCTCCAGAGGGAAGGTTCAGGTCTCGATGAACGTCACCAGGCCCGATATCACACCTCTGCGGGATGTGTACCGCTATGTGCAGGCCGAGGCGCGCAATCTCGGCGTGGAAGTTGCCGAGAGCGAGATTATCGGTCTCATTCCCCGGAGGTTCCTGGACGGCACTTCGCCGGAGGAACTGAAGGCCGCCGGATTCAAGGACAGCCAGATACTCGACAACTGGCTTTAAGCCCTCATGCGAGAGTGCCATCTGCCAGCGCCGAGGTATCCCGCTGTTAGACGGGATCCCGCCGACGGCGGGAAACGTCAGGCGCTGGAAAGACCGGAAGGGTGCTGAAGCACGCTCAATCAGCCGCCGCGAGGCGCCTTCCGGACTGTGCAGCGTCAGACCTTACTTACGCTCCCCTCTCCCAGAGTTGGGAGAGGGGTGGCCGAAGGCCGGGGTGAGGGCTGAGGGATGACCTGAAAAGGAGATCGAGCCGGGGC
>Ga0315294_10009906_pt1 | contig 10441 bp, 22 predicted proteins | sample YL17G13_40_MG_FD_203626 | JGI IMG/M metagenome (GOLD analysis project Ga0315294, IMG submission 203626) | Sediment microbial communities from Yellowstone Lake, YNP, Wyoming, USA - YL17G13_40 | ecosystem: Environmental > Aquatic > Freshwater > Lake > Sediment | place: USA: Wyoming | collected...
ACTCATTGTCTCAAAATCTATTTGTTCAACTAAGATAATGAATCCACATTTGGGACAGGGCTTTAGTGTTACCATCGGTCTACCCTCGTTTTCTTTTATTCCAACACTTCCACGACCATATGCAAGGACCACAATAACCTTGCTTCTCCTTATTATTATAACAGATTGGTTTCTGGGGCTTAGGGGTGGAGCCTTTTTTGGTCATATTTGGGAATCTCAATCTTATTTCTTCTTTAATTTACAATACAGACCTCAGTAGGAATACCTGTGGCCTCTTGAATTTCTTTTATCATCCTTCTTTCATCAGAATTTCCGTCGCTTAAATGAAGCAGCCAAATTTCACGGCACCTGCTTAGATCATTTGCCATTAAAAGAACTTTAAGGTTCTCCAAACTCATGTGATTTCGGCGGACCCTTTTCCCAACGATCGCAGGGATATTGCCTTCTTGGATATTCTTGCTCAGGAGTTCGGCGATGTTATTGCACTCTACGGCGATAAGTGTGACCCCATTAAATCGATTTTTCACGAATCCCGTATCCGCAATAAATAGAAGTCTTTCATTCCCATGCCCTATAAAAAATCCCTTTGGTTCTACTGCATCGTGTTCCAAGTCAAACGACTGAACACTCCACCCATCTATCCAAAATAGATTATTACCAACAATGTGGAGGCGATGAGATATTGTTACCTCACACTCTATTCCCGTACCCATGCTCATCCAGCAATCCACTCCCGCCCTTAGCAAATCCTTTACCGCCTTAGAATGGTCAAGATGTTCATGGCTTATTAAACAACCAGCGAGATTCGATAGACTAATTTTGTGTTCCCTGAGTTTATTCCTGAGTTGCTTGATCGGGAGACCAGCTTCAAGTAATAGAGGGGGAACCCCGTCGTCTTGGACGATATAAGCATTTCCCCTTGACGATGATACAAGTGGTATGAATCGCATATCAGAAACTCGGTTGTTTTTTATTCTCTCCCGAAATCATCCCTTTCTTCTGGAAGGCTGCTTGCTCTTCCTCTGGAGAAGGCGAATCATTGTCTGGCGTAGGTTCTGATTTTCCCTGTGCCACCTTCTCCGGTTCCTCCGGTATCATGATCACCGATCCCTTGTTAGCTTTGTCCTCGATCTCCATTTGGACTGCGGCCTCGTCAGCCAAATCCTCTGCCCGGTTGATCCGTTCCAAAAGCAAGGCATTATCAGAAGAAGCATTGATTATGAATTTTGCGGTCTTGTTGATCACGGTTTTTAGAGCCATATCCCGGGCGAATCTTCCATGGGTGCTTTCAGGTTTGACCTCTCCTTTATCATCAATTGGCTTCATCTTGGACATAGACCAGGCTTTGTGGATTTCATCGATTGTCATAATTTCTGTCTTGATCGGGTTTCCATCTTTATCGAGGGCCATAGCATAGGTTGCCACAATCTTAGATCTGTCGATATTTTCAAGTTCTTGGACATGTTCGATCACGGATGCCTTGCCATTATGAATCCCATATTTGAAGATGTCTCCCTCGTAAACTACATTAAACCCCCAATCTTTGATTATGGGATTGACCATTTGGGCGACGGCCATGGATCCGAAGTAGGACCGTTGGCAGACCAGGGTCTTTGCATATGCTATAAAGTAGCATTGCCGCTTGCCAGGATTGAGTCCTTGAATTACCATATCAAGGATGGCATTGGCAATACTGGCCTTCGTGCAAACTCCAGTGAGTTTCCCGTCGATCATAACCTTATTGTGGTCTTTGTCCTCGACAGTGTTGAGGATTAGGTAAGCAGACTTCAGAGCATTATCCACGCTGTAATTCTTCGGAAGGTCGAGTTGACCAGACCTCAAAAACTCCGAAACCTTCTCGCTCACGATGTCCACGACCGACTTTTCTACAATTGGAGCGTTTTTCTTTTCTTGTGTTACCATAGTGTTTCCTCCTTTATTTGAATTGATTTTTCATTGTGCAAATTCAATCCGAAGTTGTTTATCATCTGAGACGTAAAGGCGTATCATTTGACATCCAACATCTACCAAATTATTCACCGCCTCCGCATTATCGGCGAATACGGGAGCCTTGAGTTTGTAGTGTTCCTGCATGACCCTCACGATTTCGAGGCCGGCATTGATCCGGGCACCGTTATTTAATCCAGAGTTAAAAGGGACTCCGCCAACCGTAATCTCGCAGCAATCCTCAATTCCGCCATTGATAAGAATATTAAACAGCTTAAATCGGACAACCTCAAATTTGGCATTGATTCGGTCGGTCAAAAGAGAGACCTTCGTTTTGATAAATTGCTCGATCAGGTAGAGTTCGGATTCCAGCTTTTCATATTCGGCGGATAACTTCTTTTCATCGATCTTCAACTCTTCGATTCGTTTCTCACCCTGTTCCCGAATTCGGAACCTATCAACTATCATCCTGATGCTAAGGTGTTCCTGTTCAAATGCCTTGATTTCTCCCTTGATTTTCTCAATATCTTGAACCTTGCCTTCCCTTTCGGCCTTGATTTGGACCTCAATATCCTCGATCTCGTCCAGAAGGTCGGCTCTATTAGTGAGTCCGGAGAAGTCTTCGGAGGAGCGTTTCAGGGTATCGCGGTCGGAGGTGAGGATTTGGAATTTGGCTTCTGCCTCTGGGAGTTCCTTTTCGATTCCTTCACGCTCTTTTTTGAGGGAGAATATCTCCGATTCAATTCTTTCCTTCTGAGATTTCAGGTCTTCTCCCCCGGAATTGATCTCCGTAAGCCTTTGTGCCTTGCTTTGGTTGAAGATTGCAAAGGCTTTATCCCTGGCCGATTGGACCCGATCGGTGGGAAGTGCGTGGCCGCAGGCGGGGCAAGTATCTTGGATTGTGTCCTGAAAGGTTTCACTATCGACCTGCATCCATCTTGCCCTGAGAGACGAAAGTTGTCCTTCAATTTTTCCTAATTGTCCGTTTAAATGGTCAATATTGAGGGTCCCAAGACGCCGTTTTAAGGCGTTCACGACCACCTGAACTTCCGAAATTTGTTGATTCAACCGATTCAGGGTTGCCAAGGATTCTGAGCGGTGACTTTCTTCCATCTTTCGGAGGTCGGCATTGAGTCCTGAGAACTTCTTAATGAAATCGCCGATACTCCCCCCTGTATTGACCCCTTGGAGCTTCAATTTCGCATCGTTTAGGGCAGTTTCAAGCTCCTGGGCCTCCTTTTCGGCCCCTCCTCGGTCAATCCCTGTAACATCTGGTATTCCACGCCTTACTTCGTCGATTCTGATTGGTATTTTCTCTATCTCCTTGTTGATTTCTGAGCGCCTGGCGGTGACTACTTTTCGATGATCGTCAAGGGTACGCTTCCCAAGAATGGCCTTTAAGGGAGGGAGCTTTTCGTCAGAAGCAATTACATCGGCATCTGACAGATCCCCACAAACTTCGAGAAGCAGTTGGCGCTGTTTCTGCCAATGGAGGGCCGGGAAGGTCGTGGGAGAAGTCAGGAGTCGAAAGCGGGATTCGTCACCAGCAATCTCGGCGATCCGGGCAGTATAGTCTTTCTCTTGGATGGGAACGCCGTCAATAAAATAATTCGTGATGTGGCCTGTGAATTCCTTGTTGGCACTACCACGTTTCTTCTGCCATTTCTCCTGAAAGACCTTTTTGAGTTCGATTTCCTTATCATCAACATCAAGAATGGCAGAAACCGTATGTTCGAGACCATGGGCGACCTTTCCTTTGACGTCAAGATTCTTTATCTCAAAATCTGATCTTCCCAAGGCATCCTTGTTGAACAAAAGCCAAGTGAAGGCTGAGACCAAGCGTGTCTTTCCTGTAGCATTTGCCCCGAAGATAAAAATATCCTTTCCGTTGGGTTGTAACGAAAAATTCCCACCCTGAAAATCTCGAAGCGTTAATTTATTTAGTTTTATTTCGTTCATCTCGTTCCTCCTTAGAGATTTGGTCGAAGAGCTTATAATCAGCCTCAATTTTTTCTTCTATTCCGGTGGCAATAATGAAAGGATCAAACTTTTTCTTTCTCCCCCCCCCCTTGGGATTACCCGCCAAATGATACCCCTTCAAGATAAGTTTAATCTGCCATTTTAGAAATAAAATTTTTAGACGTTTTATCATGGTTCCTCCTTTACGAATCCGTTTGTGCTTGCCCACATCTCTAAATCGGATTCTTTAAAAACATCTTCTGGGCTTAAGTTTTTTTGTATCCACTCAATAGACCTCTCCAATAAATCGGTTGCCATAATTTCATTCATAAAATCTCTGTCTTGTTTCCCTGTAGTCATAAATCCTCCTTTAAAATGGTAAATCATCTGGGAATTCCCACTGAACAGTTACCATTTTTACCGATCCTCTTAGTTGCAAAACTGAAAAAGTCTCTCCCTTATGTTTTTCTGCTAACCTCTCGGCCTCTGTATTTGCATCAGTCAAAAAAAAATGTTTTTTTGCTGGGAAATTTAAATAATCACATTTCTCGTTCCAAACAATCCAAAATGTTGGTATCATGGGACCTCCTCTGGTTAACTGCGAGTTGACTTCATCTCCTTTTTACTCAAATATCAATTTTAAAATCCTCTCAGCCATCCGATTACATCCCTCCATTTTCTTTAAATTCTCTTTTGGCGGACTGGTCGAAACTTTTTGGTTGTCATAAATGAGCCAAGCCAAATTGGCTATATATACCTGCTTAAGGCCAGGATCTTTCTTAAATTCTCGAATCATTGTTGCCCTTGCTTGTTTGATTGTCATTTATTTTATCTCCTTTCTTGTTTGGATTCATTCAAAAATCCTTGTTTTGATTACCATGAGGATAAACAGTATTCCCATGATCACCACTCCGCCAGCGCAGATGAGACCGGCAATATAGAAATTAGAATTTGTATCCATTGTTTATCCTTTCTTTCCCAAAAGATTTATTAATTTTTCTTCTTGATACTCTCCTTCACCTATCCAAATATGATGAATATTCCCTTTGCTATGAATGACGCCTTTTGAACAATCATAGGCGGCATAAACTTCAAAAAGCCCAACACGAGGATCATACCAATCTCCTGGCCATACCCAAATTTGATCTGTGCGAACCGAAAAGCAATCTAAATTTTTTTGACACACAGGACACATAACGCCTGAGAGTTTATGTTTAGCAAGGTAATCCTCGCATTCATGCTGCATATTTTCACAATCCACCATACAAATCCCATCTCCACCCCAATCGGGACACCAAGGACCACAATGGGAGCAATCTTCTTCGTCTTCTTCGTCCTCATCAAAAGGATTACTATATTCATCAAGTTCATAATCAAAACTGGTAAATTCTTTTTCAATCTTCATTCTTCATCCTTTCTTCTTTATCTCTGGCTGGTTCGGCACAAAATTGTCTCTCAGGCCCTTCTTGATCTGATCATCTTTTTCGATTCGCTGGTCAAAAAGAGGGCCTATTTGATGCTTTGTCCAAACCTGACCAGCCATAAAACTCAGCCATCCAACAAGCGCAGCCACTGCCAGAATACTTCTCCAGTTGTCTTTGGGTTCAACATGGGAGTTACAGAACCGGCATTTCACTTTTAATTTTCCTTTTTATGAGGGCAGCCTTCCAATTGATTCCCTGTCCACATTGGGGACAATCTTTGTTATTCACTCCCTTATGGGGTAAGGATCTCATATCTTGATGGCATGTTGGACAGACACAAGACATTCGCTTTTTGGGTTTCACGGCTTCTTCCCTCCGTTTCCTTTATATGTAGGCCAAAATTCAAGGCATTTTTCACATTTGACAACCCTAACTGCACAATAATCAAGGGGATGCTCCCCCTTCCATCCACAGATTGCTAATGGCGGATTTTGCCCGCCAAAGTCGTGGCGAACATCATCATCCCCTGCTCGTGCCCACATTATTTTCTCCCTTCTTTGCTGCCAAACATAAGGCCAAAATAAATATCCCCAAAATTACACCGATGAATAATCCGCAAATAAGGCCGATCCAGAATGTCATTTTGTCACCATTAATGAAAATATTCTTTCCATGCTTTTTCTATGGTTGGAGCCTGTCGATAATAGTGTAAATTCATAAATCGTTTAAATCGTCTCGTATAATCGTTGAATACATAGGGCATGGGATATGGAGTTAATCCATGATCATCAATGATTTGACAGCGATGAAGATCTTCTTCTCTGGTGGTATCATAACCTATCAAAACATAGACACCATTTGACGTAGTTCTGAGGTGATGGGTTTCTAAAAGTTTAAGCCCTCTGATAATTTCCGATTCGTCACTTATCCTATCCCATGCAAAATGGAGTGGGGTTGCCCATTTGGTTCGGTGTAGAGCGTCTGCCTTGTCATCATCAAGTAACCGCAGATCATATCCGTTCTCGTCAATCATGGTTAGGTCTGCATCCCAGATCTCTTCAAAAGTCTCTCGCCATCGGGGATCAAAGAAGGTGTTGTTATTCAAAAGACAAATTTTCTTAAAAGTCGGATTATGAAAATCCCAAATAGAATAATGTCGTCTATCTTTTTCCATTCGAGTAACCTTGCAAAATTGACAGTTCCGAAAACAATAACGGAATGTATATCCTAATGAATAATCAAGTCCGTAAAGGCCATAATCTGGCCTACATTCAATTCCCAAGGGCTCAAAATTATATCCAGGCCCGCCATATTCATCAGCCAAGAATTTATCAGCATTCCATTCAAAGAGGATAGAGGCATATCGCTTGTCAGCAGGCCAAAGGGGTTGATTCAAGCGAATAATATCGCCCCTCTCTTTATGATAGGCAGATAATTTCATTAAGGCGAGATTATGACGGGGTGCGTCAGTTAAAAGAGAAATTTTCATTTCGTTACCATCATTATTATAAATAATGCCAAAAGGATGGCATAGAAGAAGGCTAAATATTTAATGATTCGGATGATGTTTTGCCTCATCGTTCAACCTCCAATTTATCCACGTATCGAAGAGGAGAAATATTCAATGGAGATTTATCCTCTATCTTTTCTTTTAACCATTCAATTAAGCACTTCTCAGATTCTTCTCCGAGGTCGGGATAGATCAGGATGATCTTCATTTCTTGGCCTCTTACTGCATCATCTTTAAAAGTAAACTTGCATTTTCCCAAGTATTTAGACCAACATAGCGCACACTTGAGACACAATCTGGGAAACTCACGACCGAGAATGCGTTTAAGTTGTTCACCTCTTGCCGACATGAAGGGCATTTGATCGGATCGGCTACATCGTGTAATTCTCTGTTGATCTTACCTAAGCATCTTGGACAGCGAATCATTTTGTTTTCTCCTTCAATAATTTATGGGCGGGCAGGAAGTCTCGAATCAAAAAATATCATCTACCGTCCGAACTCACCACCCATATTAAAGAATAGTTACTATTTCATCCTTTGGCTTCCTTATCACCAAGTGTTACGCTTTTGCCATTTGATGAGCTAATCGTCATTGATGTATGATCTTTTTTTAATTCGTCATCCACTCCCTTGATCACTTTAAAAAGATTATTTTGTTGATCCCCCCAGTTGAAAGTCACAGACCCCTTGATCTTCTCCTTGATGAAAGAGATCGTGACCTCACAGGCAGGCTTACTATGCTTATCAAATCCGATCTTGGCAGAGAGATTTATATTCAATGCCTCATTGTCTCCAAGATGAGACCACGCCTCCTCCAGATCATCGGCATAATCAGTTAAAAGACCATTGATTTTTTCTGGGATCAAGATTAACGCTTGCTTCATTTTATTTTCTCCTTTCTTTTTTGTTCCATCTTTTAAATAAACCTCCCGAATTTGTCTCTCTCTCTTTTTGTTGCAAATTCAGATATAAATGTTTTAAACCGTTCTGTTCTTTTTTTCCCTTTCATCGTTTCTACCCACCAATTTTTCCACTCTTCATCTCGAAAGTATTTCTTTGTTGTTTCACTTATTTTTGCTTTTGATTCTTCCGTATGTTTACCAATAAATCTTAAACTTTTTGCTCTTCCATCTTGGGCCATATGACATTTACGACAAAGCCATTCCCAATCAGATAAATCTCTTTTATACTCTCCACTAATGTTTGACAATTCAACAATCTTGTTTTGATTACATTTGGAACATACAAAAGGTTTTTTCAATCTATTTGTTACCCATTCATGTAAAGCACCATATCCAACATTGATCCCCTTCCACATCCCATTGGTTTCTTCTAAGTTTATTCCTTTTCCGTTGGTATTCATTTATTTTTCATCCTTAATTTGAGAACCCAATATCTAACAAGTTGTCGGCTTATTCCCAACATTCGAGCAATATCTGATTGGCTTAACTTCTTATCTAAATATTCCTTAATCATCTGCTTTTTTTCTTTAGAAGGTATTTTAAAGGTTTTCATAATTCCTTTATAAATCATGTAAAAGAATTTGTCAAGATATTTATTTTTATTTATTTTTCGTGATTAAAGATTTCAGGAACGGAAATTGCATGTAAAATAATTTTACTTTCTCCCAAAAATAACTATTGACTTTTGAAAATAACCTCCTTATCATAAGGATTAATCCAAATAGATTCCTTAACCCATGCAGGGATAAAAAGATGAGATGTAAGTGCACTGGGAATATCATCAAGTTTAATAATTATAAGCCTAAAAGAGGCGATCCATTTGCCCAGTGTGATAAATGTTTAATGCTTTATTCTTGGAAAGAATACCGAGCATTACAGGCTGATAAGCTCATTGAGGTTGTAGGGAAAGAGGAGCAGGAAAAATGAATCCTAAAAAAGTAAATATATTGGGGATGGAACTCGATGAGTGGGAATTTGCTTCTTGTATTGCTCATTTTGGCGTAGGCCCCGATTGGGCAACACTTTTTGATATCCGAAGTTTAATTGAAGGTAGAGGTCATGCAACTACGCTTCTCCGAGAAGCCAAGGTATATTATGAAGCCCAAAATAAAAAGGTGGGCGGTTCGGTTGCGTTAAATTCCAAGATGCGCTATATCTATCAAAACTTGGAGATAGAAGAATATCAATAAGGAGATCTTTCCATGAATTGTCTCAAATGCCACGGCCCCATGATCGATGATAGGCTGGTAAGGTCAAGCGATCCTGTTTTTAAATGCCTCATCTGCGGGGAGAGATATTATCCTAACGACTTGATCCCTTATTATGAGGTTTATAAAACAAAACAGAGTAGAAATTTCTCAACAAGGATACCGAGGGGGAGAGAATAATGATTTCTTTTTTTGTTCCAGGGGTTCCTAAGCCTGGAGGATCAAAAACAGGTTTTTATAACAAAAAACTCAATCGGGTGATGATCGTTGATGCGTCAAAAAATCGGGACTGGAAGGCGGTTATTAAAGATTGTGCCTTGCAAACCCTCAAGAATGTTGCTCCCTGGACCTGCCCGGTTATTCTCAATGTTGAATTTAGGATGCCTCGACCTAAAAATCATTTTGGAAGTGGAAAGAATAAGGACAAAATAAAAGATTCATCCCCTCCTTATCCAGCAGGTAAACCAGATTGTTTAAAACTTGCCCGATGTCTTGAAGATGCCTTAACGGGGATTCTTTGGAGGGATGATGCCCAAATCGTACAGGAACATATTTACAAGGTTTATTCTCCGAGACCTGGGGCACAAGTCCAGGTAACTGTAGCAACCCCACCCTGATGACAGGGGAGCCGTCTCCCCATCCTGCCTATTCTGCGATCTCCTGCCCATCTTGTAGAACTGCCTGATGAAGATCCCGTGCCTCTATAAAGATCCGTGTCCAACGATCGTCATCCGGGGTTTGGGCCACCCTCTGATAGCAATCCCACATGAGATTAACACAATCGTTAAGGGCTTTCTTTTTTGTATTCAAGATTGTGGCAGCCCTCAGCTCATTTAACTCCGCTCGATCTGTTGGGTTCATTGGGTTTTCTCCTTTTAATTTTCTTCTCTACTTCCGGTACAAACTTACAAAAGAACTTCCCTCCTTCTTCTCCGAGATTTTCACATTTTCTAAAAAGGCAGACATTTATTGATAGGCGCTGATTCCGTTTTTCGCAATAAATATAGATAGGATTGAATGACATGGTTTCTCCTTTCCCCCCGTCTGGCCGATAGGACAGCCATAAAAGTTTATCTACCCTGACGCCGCAAATCGTTAACCATAACATCTACCTTACAATCATCACACAGGGCAAAATTATCTTTTTTGGCTTGATTCCACTCGGCATCCGTAAACACTTTTCCGCATTTTTGGCACTCATCATGTGATATTGGGTCTCCACTCAATTCATCGATTATCCATGTTTCTGGTAAATTATTTTTCATCTTCCTTCTCCTTTCTTTTGAGAGTTAATTATTTTTTTTAATGCCCGATATCCCGACCAGTTCCAATCATTAATGGTATCAAGATTTCCAAACCGATAACCTCTGTGAATAACCCCATATGCCTTGATTCCATAAATATTCCCGGTGGATACTTCAATCATATATC
>Ga0315294_10009909_pt1 | contig 10441 bp, 12 predicted proteins | sample YL17G13_40_MG_FD_203626 | JGI IMG/M metagenome (GOLD analysis project Ga0315294, IMG submission 203626) | Sediment microbial communities from Yellowstone Lake, YNP, Wyoming, USA - YL17G13_40 | ecosystem: Environmental > Aquatic > Freshwater > Lake > Sediment | place: USA: Wyoming | collected...
TATCATCCGTCGCGAATACCTTCGTGGGTTCAATCGGGTCCATAATGGCGGTCACGCCTTTGGCAAACTCTGTCTTTTTGACAACGGTTTTTAAAGCGTCCACTGGAGGCACCACATTGTAATTAAATTCGCCCGCAGGTTTTGTCATTGATGAAAAGATCCACCCGATAATTGGAACTGATATACAGCGGATCTGTATGGGTGAGGTAGAAACCGGCAAAAGTGCTCTGACCAACCGAGAAAATGATGCCGCTGTTGGCTTGTGCCAATTCTATGGAAGTTTCAGCGATTAGCTAATCCCGGAATATAAATTTTGCTGCCACAACACCTTTTTTGGTCAGCCGTTAATTCGCACGGATACATTAATCTAATCGGATGGATCAAAGGTAGTGGTTACATCCACCGCTTCTATCTTATCGCTCAGGCTTTTCGCGAATACTACTTCAATGATTTCAATCCCGTCAATCCCTGCTGACGTTTGCGCTTTCCCGGTAGTGCCCCCAGCCGCGCCGTTACAGGCTGCCAATAAAATTGCGGTCAGGGTCAAAACAATCAGGCTTCTCTTCATTCTTTTCTCCAATGGTAGTTTTGTGGCAAGTAAAGACAAAATCCTTGAAATCCTTATCCTCGCCGCAGGCTACGAGGCATTACGGGATTTCACCCTTTGGGACGGATTTTTTAAGACAATCTCGCAGCAAGCTGCGGGTAAATGCCCTCTTTTTGATTATAAAGAAATATAGAAAATAAAAAATGGCATTCCCTGAATATTAATAAAGCATTAATTAGTAGATAAATCCCGTGAAACTCCCTGCGTATAAAAATGTCAGGCTGCCAGAAAGAATGTCATATTTCAGCAGGGAAACTTTTTCCCAATTTTCTCCGCGGGCTTCAATAATCACGTTCTGCGCGTCCAGCCACCCGACTGATTTTATGAATGAAACCCCTTCCCAGCCCATTACCTGGGCTGCAGTATTCGAATCCACCTCGTGAACTACTGCTCCGGTCGCGATATCACCCACCCGAACGCGCGCCTTGAAATTGGGCGGTTCAGTGATCATAGACCCGCTGGCTTCCAGCCAGGCCACGTATTTTCCGTCAGCTGAAAAAACCGCATATCCCGCACCGCGGTTACTGGTAAGATTAAGTGGAAAATTAATCATCTGGCCAGTTACCAGGTTGTTCACATGCAGCGAATGGTCGCCTTTAAAATCGAAACTGATGCTTCCAGCCAAAGTGTTATCAGGCGAAAGCCCTTGAAAATTTCGTTCGGGGTCAAGCGCCTGCATATTTTGGCCGGTCGCAAGGTCAAAGACATACAGGCCACGGTTTATTGGGTAAATGAGATCTGCTCCACCAATACCCCATGCAGTATGCGTGTACCAGACTTTCTGCGCCTGTCCGCCAGAAGACTCAACTGCCACAGGCATCAGCGCCATTCCGGTCAACTCATCTTTCAAATCGTAAAAAGGGTCAGCGCTGCCCAGGGTTTGAAGGGTACCTGCGTATAAATAGCTGTGAGTGATATTGCCATCATATGTCACATCTGAAAAAGCCATAACGGGTTGACCCACCGCGCCCGCCAAAGCCAAAAAAGCGCTGGTTTTTCTGAGTGAAGTTGATGACCCGTTTGCGCTCACCAATAACGCATGCTCTGGTTCCCATGAAAAGTAAACCACTGGTAGTACGGCTGCTCCCGTTTTAAGCTCTCCCGCGATATGCATTCCTTGAGGGTCTGAACTTCCCATATCTGGAACTTGCAAGGTGGCGAGGGGCTGACCATTAACATCAAAACAGACCAGGCTACCGCTTGCCGTTTCTTTCACGCACACGCCTGTCGGGGTATTTTTGTCAACGATGATCTCTTCGGCCGAGGATTGCAGTGGCGGTGCGTTGCTTTCACCTTCCACAGGAGGCGCGGAGAGTTCCGGGGTCGCAGTGGCGGAAACCAATTTTACGCCACACCCGGAAACCAAAAGCGCAAATAGCATGACCAGAATAATGTATAAATGCCAAAGATTTTTCAATTTACAATTCTCCTTTGGTGGGGATAATTATCCTTCAGACAGGCGCATAATAAATCGAATTTGCCTTTTAACCAGCCTATCCTTTTTAATCAATTGTAACAAACGCCGAGTTTAAATTAAAACCGCCCGCCATTCAGAATCATGCAGGCAATTTTATTTGTATTATTTTGATGTGATATGTGTTGGTGTTTTCCGAAATCCTCTGCATAAGCAGATGAAAATGGTACTCAAGCTACCACAATTCTTAGGAGCGGTAGCTTGGTTTGGCCCACCCAATACTTCACGAATAATCTTGTAAGAAGGTAAAACTTATTTCTTGGCCAGGTTGTTCTTAATTTCGGTTAATGTTTCATTCATGCGGAAGAACAGGATGAGCAGTTCGCAGTAAATTCTTACCACAACCGGCCCGAGAACCAGCATGACCAAGCCGCCCAGGAATTGGGCTGCCCCGCCGCCATAGGAACCAAAGCTCATGGCCATCACAACCAGGGCTGCGATTACCGTGCCAGCTACACCGACCCAGAATAAAACCTGAATGATAACCGGAGTGATCATTTTTCGAAACTTTAGAAAGTCTTCCATTATTGCCTCCACATTAATATGATTTGATTTATTTTGAGTATTTAATACTCTTTATTAGTATAGCAAAAAACGATCCGGGAATCAATTTCTTTTGTAGCTTTCCCAATGAACCCGGGTTTCATCATACTGGGTACGCGGCGCTTTCTCTTCAGCCGGATAGCCCACGAAGATCAGGTTGAGTGGATATACATCTTCAGGAATGTCCAGTGTTTCGCGCAGGAGGCTCATGACATCTTCCTTGGGGTACGATGCCACCCAGCAGGTGCCCAATCCCAGCCCGGCCGCGGCAACCAGCAGGTTTTCCGTCGCAGCGCTGCAATCCTGCACCCAGAATTTATATGCAGATTCATTTTGAGCAATGGCCGTATTTCCGCATATGATAATGATAGCCGGCGCATTGTAATTGCCGTATTTAAGTTTGGAGCGTAAAAATTTGATCTTGGTGTCATCCGTTACCACCACAAATTCCCACGGCCGACTATTGCTGGCTGAAGGCGCCGCCATGGCAGCTTTGAGCAGGTCGGTGATGGTTTCTTTATCCAACTTCTTGCGGTCGTAAATGCGGATGCTGCGCCGGCTGAAGATGGTGTCAAGAATGTTTTTCATGTTGCGTCTTTTCTAGTGTTCCTTAAGTTTTACATAGATGGCAGCGTTGCCGTCTTCACCTTTGACGTCTTTAACCTCAAATAATTTGGGTTTTGCCCGGATCAGCGCCGAAAGCTGGTTGTGGCCGTAGGTGCGCGCATCAAAGCCCGGATCCAGCTGGCGCAGGTGGTGCCCCAGCGTTCCCAAAAATGCCCAGCCGTCCTCCTGCACCGCGTTCTCAAAGGCCTGGATCAGTAGCGAAGCAGCATCCGGCGGCAGCGGTTCTTTGGGTTCTGCGCTTTCCTTGCTGTCCTTCCTGCGGGAAACCTGTTTTTTTGGCGGTTTCTGCGGTACCAGATTTTCGGTATAGACAAACACATCGCAGGCGCTTACAAACGCGCGCGGGGTTTTCTTCTGGCCGATGCCCATAACAAAGAAGCCCTTTTCACGGATGCGTGTCGCCAGGCGAGTGTAATCGCTGTCACTGCTTACAAGGCAGAACGCGTCCACTGTGCCGCTGTAGAGCAAATCCATCGCGTCAATGATCATGGCGCTGTCTGTGGCGTTCTTGCCGATGGTATAGCGGAATTGCTGGATGGGTTGTATGGCGTGCGTTTGCAGCGTGTCCTTCCATCCTCCCATATTGGAGGTTGTCCAGTCGCCATACGTACGCCGTATGGTGACGGTTCCATATTTGCTTGCTTCTGATAGCATTTTTTCTATCAGGCTGGGCTGGGCATTGTCACCGTCGATCAAAATTGCCAACCGCTGGCTGTTGATCTGTTTTACTGAATCATACATTTTAAAAAGTCCTTGCTATCCTCCCGGATATTCATTTCTACAATCATTATACCTTTACGCTTTCAGCGCCCAATCTCTTTGATGGTTGGTTAGTTATAGACCAGGTGCCGGATAAAACCTTTTTCTTTTAAATAGTTGAAAGCCTGCATGGCCTCTTCGGTCACTTCCTGTTTTGCCTGAAACCCTTTTTCAGGATAGACCAGGATGCGCTGAAAATCACCAACCATGATGTGGATGATCTCGTCCATCGGTATTTCAGGATTGGCGTAATTCTCGAACGGGATTTGCGGTGAAGCCATAGTTATTTCCAACTCTGGCCAGTACCACTTTGCTGTGGCATAAGCTCGGCGTTCCATATAGGGCTTATGCACCAGGATGGCTGAATATATAACTATGCCTTTTTTCTCCAAAAGGCTCTTTGAAAACAGAAGGTTTTCACCGGTGTTGGTGCTGCGGTCCTCTACCTGAATGCGTTCCTTCGGAATGCCGGCTATCTCTGCGATGCGGGCAAATTTTACCGCTTCACTTTCCTGCCAGACTTCTCTGGTCAGCCGGCCCAGCCCGCCCGAACATACCAGCAAGGGCGCCCAGCCGTTCAGCACCAGGCTGGCGGCATATTCCGCAACGCGCAAGTCATGGCTGCCCATGGCAATGACGCAATCGCATTTCTTAAGGGGTTGGCCAAGCTTGAGGTAATTCCAGAGAGTTTTGGCGGCTTTAAGTGTTTCCGTTTCCACCCTTTTAACTGTCATATTTACAACCAGCCTTGCAACTGGTAAATAAATGTTCCCAGGTATTCCTTGAGCGCATTGGTGGTGAGCGCCAGGTTGCTGGCATTTGGAATAATATTCAGTATTTTCGTGATAAAAATGCTGTCCTGGCTTTCGGCGCTTTGATTTTCTACAACACTGTAATCCACCGGCAGGGGCGTCACTTCAAAATCCTGCGCTTCAAACAACGCCACCGAGCGCGGCATGTGCATGGCTGAAGTAACCAGCAGGATCTTGTTAATGCCTTTCTCACCCAGCAGCTCTTTGGCGTACAGCGCGTTTTCGTAGGTATTCCGGGAGCGATCTTCGATAATCATCGCTTCACTCGGCACACCTATCGAGGATAAAATTTTAGCCATATCCTCTGCGGGAGTGGCGCTGCCATCATTAAGCCAGGTAATCTCGCCGCCACTGAGCAGGATAATTGGCGCCTTGCCGTCTTTGTAAAGCTGCGCGGCATAGAGCACGCGGTCGCCCGCCCCGTTAATTTCCACGCCAGGTCGCGGGTAAATGGCTGGTTCTGTCCCGCCGCCCAGAAGCACAATTGCTTCGCCGGTCGGAATTTCTTCAGGCGGTTTGTAGCGCCATTCCAGGGATCGCGCCATCAGATTGGAAACTCCGGTAGTGGAACTCAGCCACAGGATTGCCAGCGCAAGGATAATATAAGCCATACTCAGTTTTCGGTTGGCGCTGCTCAAAACCGCCAGCAAAAGCAGGAGGAAAGCTAATCCCAGCGGGTATACAAATAACGGAAGTAATTTTGAAAGAAAAATAAACATGGTTTATAGTTGATTTTTTATCTGAAGATTGTATCACGCGCTTTCGTTCTGATTTTCAGATAAAATTGGGTGGCTTTTTGGCTATAGCAGTGTTAATCATCAGGTATTGAAAGGAACAATTTTGAATAAATTTTGCGATCTTAAAGCGGTAATCTGGGATATGGACGGGGTGATTGTGGATTCCGGGCCGCACCATTTTCAATCCTGGCATAACACTCTGGACCAGTATTCTCTCAATGTATCCGGGGCGCAGCTGAGCCGGATGTTTGGCATGACCAGCCCGGAGGTGGTAAGGATTCTGTTTGGAGCGGGCGTAAAAGAGGAATTTGTATCACAGCTTTGCGAAGAGAAAGAACTGCTTTTCAGGGCTGCCATCAAGGAAAGCGCCGCTTACCTTCCTGGGGTTGAACGCTGGCTAAGTGCTTTTAAACAGGCAGGCATCCGCCAGGCGCTGGCCGCTTCCGGCTCACAAGAAAATATTGACACTGTTCTAGACGCCCTTGGGACACGTCCCTTTCTGGACAAAGTAGTCAGCGGAAAAAACCTGACCCCGTGGTTTTCCTGCTGGCGGCGCAGCGGCTGGGCGCGCAGCCTGAGTCCTTCCTTGTAATAGAAGATGCCATTGCCGGCGTGACAGGCGCTAAAGCTGCCGGTATGAAATGCTTTCCCGTGACTACCACCAATTCACTGTTGGATCTGTCAAATGCCGATGTGATCCTGGAAAACCTGGAGTCACTGTCGGGCTCAACCCTCAGAACCTTGTTTCCTTAAATTTATACATTTCTTTCACGCTTATTTACCTAATTTATGGCGATTAATGAAGAATAAATAGGACAATTTCAGTCTATAATTTTAATTATGCCGGATAGTAAAGAGTTATTTGAGGAGTTTAAGTCCGTTTTTTCCGGGAACAATTCGCTTCTGGACTCCCTATTTTCCCCGTTTCTGTTCCTGGTAATCAATTCCGCTTTCGGTTTTCAACCAGCGCTGTGGGCGTCCCTGGGTATCGGCGTAGTAATTACCGTGCTGCGTCTGCTGCGGCGTCAGAAAGCTGTTTACGCCCTTGGTGGTCTGGGCGCGGCACTGCTGGCCATCGCCCTTAGCTATTTATTTAAAAGCGCCCAGGCTTTTTTCTTGCCAACCATTATTAATGGCGGTCTGGTCACCCTGGCGCTGCTGACAAGTATCATCATCAAACGTCCCGCGGTGGCTTTTACCAGTGCCTTAACCCGCCGCTGGCCTCTGGATTGGTACTGGTACACGAGTGTGCGCCCCGCTTATAGTGAGGTAACCGCAATTTGGGTGGTGTATTCCACGCTAAAACTTGCTGTTCAGGTTTTTCTTTACAAACAAGGTAATGTGAAGGGCCTGGCGTTGTTCAACCTGATCGGCGGCTGGCCGGCGCTCATCCTTTTACTTGTCATCAGTTATATGTATGGGCTGAAACGCCTGCGCGACCTCAAAGGTCCATCCGTAGAGGAATTTACCCAAAATTTACCACCGCCCTGGTGCGGCCAGCTGCGCGGATTTTAATCTCTGGAGGATAAGTAGCATGACCCATCATTCACCAACAAAGTCAGGGAAAGAGTTATTGTTTGCTGCGCTTCGGCACGAACCTTTATCAGCAATCCCCTGGGTACCATTTGCCGGTATTCACGCTGGTTCATTGAAAGGCTATACAGCCAGTCAGGTTTTAACGGATAAGCAAAAACTGCTCGAATCACTGCTGGCGGTTAACCGCCAGTACGACCCGGATGGCCAGCCGGTGGTTTTCGACTTGCAAATCGAAGCCGAGATCCTGGGCTGCGAGCTGGTCTGGGCGGATAAAGCCCCGCCCTCAGCAGCCAGCCACCCCCTGGCGCAGAAAGCCGAAGTGCCAGACCGCCTGCCCGAAAAAACTGACGGCCGACTGCCGATGGTGCTGGATACCATGCGGGCTATGAAAAGCCAGGTTGGCAATCACACTGCACTATACGGTCTGGTTACCGGGCCTTTCACCCTGGCTTCCCATCTGCGCGGGACAGAAATTTTTATGGACATGTTCGATCGGAAAGATTTTGTCAATGAGCTGCTTGCCTACTGTACAACTTTTGCCATGCGTATGGCAGATTTCTACCGCGATACTGGTATGGATGTAATCGCGGTGGTTGACCCGCTGGTCTCGCAGATTTCCCCCAAACACTTCAGTCAATTTCTTACCGGTGATTTTACGCAGTTCTTCAGCCACATCCGTAGACTGGGCGCTTTTTCTTCCTTTTTTGTGTGCGGCGACGCCACCAAGAATATTGAGGTGATGTGTCAGACTGCCCCGGATTGCATCGCGGTGGACGAGAACATTAATCTTGTTAACGCCAAGCAGATCACTGACCGTTTCAACATCACCATCGAGGGCAATATACCCCTCACCACCCGCATGCTGTTCGGTACCCAGCAAGATAACATGAAGTACATCCTTGACTTGGTGGATTCGTTGGTGCCACTGGGCAGCGTACCACAGAACCTGATCATCTCGCCCGGCTGCGACATGCCCTATGACATCCCGGTAGAAAACGTGGTTGGCGCCATACAAGCCATCCGCGATCCCGAAAGCGCGCGACTGATGGTCGCTTCTTACCAGGCCGAGGAGTTGGACCTTGACTCTGTAATACTGCCAGATTACAGGGTACTGGAACACCCTCTCATGGAAGTCTTCACGCTGGATTCAGCTACCTGCCCCGCCTGCGGTTATATGATGAACGCCGCGCGTCGTGCCTGCGATGAGCTGGCTGGCCAGGTGGATATGGTTGAATACAAGATCACCCGGCCTGAGAACGTCGCCCGCCTGGTGAAGATGGGTATCAAAAACCTGCCCAGTATCCTGATCAACGGAGAACTCAAATTCTCGTCGCTCATCCCCAGCAACCGCGAACTGATTGACGAGATAAAGAAACACTTCTAATATGGAATTACACCTGGTTGGTGGATTTCTGGGCAGCGGCAAGACCACTGCCATCCTTGAAGCGGCGCGGTTGCTAATGGAACGTGGTCAGCGCGTTGGTATCATTACCAACGAACAAGGCAAGCATCTGGTTGATACAGGCTTTCTACGCTCTGGCGGCTTGCCCGCGCTGGAGGTGACCGGCGGCTGCATTTGCTGCCACCTTGATGACTTCGCTGACCGTGTTGAAGAGATCACCGCCAAATTTAACCCACAGGTGCTCTTTGCCGAGTCGGTTGGCTCGTGCGCTGATCTTGTTGCTACTGTGGTAAAGCCGTTGGTAGATTACCGTAAAACATCCGCCCAGCCTGCAAGCCTGTCAGTTTTCAGTGACAGCCGTCTGCTGCTGCGCTACCTGCGCGGCCAGGAGCTGCCATTCAGCGATTCTGTCATTTATATCTTTGAGAAACAGATCGAAGAGACTAACCTCTTGATAGCCAACAAGATTGATCTGTTGACTGAAGCCGATAACCATAATCTGATGAAACTGGCCGCAGAAAAATATCCGGACAAGACTATCCGCCCGCAGAATTCGCTTGACCCTGCGGAGGTTGCAGGCTGGCTGGCGCTTATCCAGACCGACAATCATGCGCTACCGCAGGCATCCCTGGATATTGATTATGATGCCTACGCGGATGGCGAAACACGCTTCACCTGGGTAGACCGTGAATTGCTGGTATCTTCTTCTGTTGCAAGCCAGATTTCACAATTGGGGGTTTGGATTAAGGCTATTGCGAAAAAACTGACGTCGAATGAGATTCGAATCGCGCATTTGAAGATTCTCATTAAGGATCATCGTAGCAGCGTCAAAATCAGCCTGACCGGAATGGATGAGATTACAGAAAAAATGGAATCTCAGTTAGTGCAGCTCTCACAATTAAAAGGCACTAAATTTGAGGTTTTGATCAATTTAATGGCTGAAGGAGATCAAGTGGCGGTTGAATCAGCGCTTGATGCTATAATTATGCAGATTCCAAAAAATGCAAAATTCACTGTCAAGAAATCATCAGGATTTACCAGAGTGCCTGATAAACCAAAACCAACCCTGCGGATCGGGATTTAAATTTCCGCGAATTTTTTGATAAGGAGACGATCAATGGAAGATATCATTAATAATATTTACAAGGGAATTTTGGAAGGCGACCGCGAAACAGTGATTGCAGCGGTTCAGGAAGCCATCAGTACCAAAATAACAGCCGAAAAGATTCTGAAAGAAGGCATGATGTCCGCAATGGGCGAGGTCGGCCGCCTGTTTGAGGAAGGCGAGTATTTTGTGCCTGAACTGCTCGTTGCGGCGCGCGCCATGCAGGGCGGCATGGAACTGCTCAAGCCTCTGCTGGTGGCGGCGGATATTCAACCGATTGGCCGCATCATCATTGGCACTGTCAAGGGTGACCTGCATGATATTGGCAAGAACCTGGTTGGCATGATGCTGGAAGGCGCCGGTTTTGAAGTAACCGACCTGGGTTCCGATGTAGACGCCCAGAAGTTTGTGGACGCGGTTAAATCTTCAAACGCCCAGATAGTCGGGTTGTCAGCCCTGTTGACCACAACCATGTCTAACATGCCCTTCACCATCGAAGCGCTCAAGGAAGCCGGTCTGCGCAACAAGGTTAAAGTGCTGGTTGGCGGCGCCCCACTGACCAAAGCATTCGCTGACAAGATCGGCGCAGATGGTTACGCCCCGGATGCCAGTCAGGCAGCCAAACTGGCACTCAGTTTTGTTTCGTAAGTTTTTAACTAACCTCAATGACTCTGCCGCCCGTCAGGTGCGGCAGGTCATTGCTTTTAAGCCTGAAAATTGCGTGCGGTGTACCGGCCGCCGCCCAGACATCGCCATATTTTAGTAAATCCTGGTCAATATATGTTTCAATAGTTATGGTGTGCGCTACCGGTGGTACGCCACCTATTGCATAGCCTGTT
>Ga0315294_10009910_pt1 | contig 10441 bp, 10 predicted proteins | sample YL17G13_40_MG_FD_203626 | JGI IMG/M metagenome (GOLD analysis project Ga0315294, IMG submission 203626) | Sediment microbial communities from Yellowstone Lake, YNP, Wyoming, USA - YL17G13_40 | ecosystem: Environmental > Aquatic > Freshwater > Lake > Sediment | place: USA: Wyoming | collected...
CATAGTAAGGTGCCTTGTCAACGAATAATATATCTTCTACAGGTTCTTTTACTCGCTGTTTAATTGAGCCGACAAGAGCACGCGAATCTTTATTGTAAGGTACAACGCTAAAGACATACTTCGTAGTTAATATCAAAATAATCCAGCTGACAAGTGCTATCTGTATTTTTCGCTGTTTTAAGTCAACGATCGATTCCGCCTGTCGCGCAATGATAATAGAAATCGGGACAAAAAGCGGTAAAATATAAAGAGGCAATCGCGATTTAGCAAAACAGAATAAACCCAAAGGCAATAAAACCCATAAAATAATAAATATTCCTTCCGGATCTCGCCCCTTTTTGTCCAACCAATATTTTTTTTGCAAAAAAATCGGCAACTTACAGATCGATCTTGTCATAGCAATAATCCAAGGAAAACTTCCAAATACAATAAGCGGCAGGTAAATTATTAACGGAGCGTACCATTCATAATTTCTATTGTGGGCTCCTGTTGCTATGCGGTTTAGGAATTCATTCTGAAAGAAATAGGTAAAAAGTTTAGTATCTTGTGCAATCATTAAAAAATACCAGCTGAGCCCTACGAATAAAAAACCAAGCAACCCTTCCCAAACTAATATTTGCCTAAGACCGCCAAAACCGTCAATCACTATTATATACGTAAAAATAGCTAAGAGCGGCAACAATCCGGGTGGACCTTTAGTCAGAAACGCAAAACCGAAGCCAACCCACATAATGTCATAAAATATCCGTTTTTTAGATAATTGGGAATCCCATCGGCCATATAGAAAGCCTAAAACAGCAAGAGTTTCCCAAAATGTAAGTAAAGTATCAATAGTAACTATATTGAGCGCTACATACGGGAAAATTGAGGTAGCATAAACAAGAGGCGGTAGCCATGGTTTTAGGCGCACTAAATGTAACCCCATTAAATAAATAAGGAAGGTTGTACCAAAGAAGGCCAAGGCATTTGGTAGACGTACTGCCCATTCGTTTCTTCCAAATAATTTTATAGAGGCTGCTATGACCCAATATATAAATGGAGGTTTAGTGAAATGTGGTGTTTCGTCATTAATATAAGGGACTGAATAATTGCCGGATTTAATCATATTCAAAGCAACGTTGACATATCGCCCCTCGTCAGGCTCCCACAATCCTCTTGAGCCCTGAAATGCTAAGATAAAAAATAAAAGCAATAGGATAGCTGATAAAGTATGCAAAAAGTTTTTAGAAAAGTTTAGTTTTCTCATATTGACCTAAAATATGCCCTTAATAGCGTATAAAAAGTATAGCAGGAAAAAGGAATAAATGAAAGGAAGAATTAAGTAAGAAGAACCGAAGAGTTTAGCAGTGCAAAATGCACTCGCGATCCAGCCAAAATCCCGCACTTTATGCCTCTCTTTCTCTCTAGTTTCGTTAATCGCTAGTTAACAGATTATTGCGCTATTTATGCCATTATTGGCCAGTAGCGTCATGGTTAAGATCACAAGTAATAAAGGGATACATAGCTTTATTGCAGGAGATCAAAGAGCGGGTTTATAAGGCGCAATATGAAGCCCTAAAAGTAGTTAACAAGGAGTTAATTGCGCTTTATTGGGATATTGGCGGTCTGATCGTAACGCGGCAGAATAAATATGGATGGGGCAAATCTGTTGTTGAAAGGTTATCAAAAGATTTATGCCTGGAGTTTCCTGGTATCCTTGGGTTTTCGGTTCAGAACCTGTGGTATATGCGGCAATTTTATCTCGAATATAATAAAAACATAAAACTCCAACCATTGGTTGGAGAAATCAGCTGGGCGAAGCACCTTGTTATTATGGGGCGTTGCAAAGATGATCTTGAGCGCGAATTCTACATTCACATGACCCGCAAATTTGGCTGGACGAAAAATGTGCTAATTCATCGGATAGATAATAAGACATACGAGAAGACACTGCTAAACCAGACCAATTTTGATAGAGTATTACCCGCCAAAATCCGTAATCAGGCAAAACTTGCAGTCAATAAAGCAAAAAGCCGAAAAGCTAGGAATAAAATACCAGACTTTTATATCCGAACTGCTCCATAGAATTGCTCGGGTAGAGTGAAGAGTTTAAGGTCGCATTTTGCGACCTCAAACCCTGACCCAACCTACCCGTCATTGCGAGGCCCGGCTCCCTCACCCGTCATTGCGAGGAGCCGTAGGCGACGAAGCAATCTCAATCAAATAATCCAAGCACTAGCCTCGTCCTCTCGCCCCAAAATTCCCCACCTGTCATTGCGACCCCGAGCCCCGAACCACAAAGATTCGGGGTAAACTCCGCGAGGGGGAAGCGACTGACGACGTAATGTCGGAAGGAGTGCCGAACCCAACTGGGTTCGGCCAATCTCAACCACAGATTCATCAAGAGTCCGGCACAAGCCAAGTCGTCTCGCAACATGAGGTATCGGCCGCAGGTTGTCATTTTAGTTGTCATTTAGGTTGTCATTTGTTATAATATGACCATGGCGTTTACCATTAAATATAAGATAACAGATAAGATCCTTAATAACATTTCACGGATAATGGCCGGGAGAGAGGTTATAGAACATTCCAAACTTATTCCCAAATGGGAACTGAGCCTGAAAAAAGAAGCACGTATTCATAGTGCCCACTCTTCCACAAGCATTGAGGGTAATAGACTCACTCTTGAACAGGTAAAAGCTCTTGCCGAACAAAAAGAAGTCGTTGCCTCAGCAAAGGATAAGCAAGAGGTTCTGAATTACCTCAAAGCCTTAGATACTATCCCAAAATATTCCGCGAAAAAAATAGATACAGATCTTATCTTAACCGTTCATAAAACTATTACCAGAGGAACCTTAAAAGATTCAAAATATTGCGGTACATTTAGGGACAGGCAGGTTTACGTCGGAAAAAGGATCTTTGACGGTACGCGATTCAAGGAAGTGGTTGAATATATGCCTCCACCCGCAAAGGGCGTGCCTCGCCTGGTCGAGGATTTTTTAAAATGGCTTAACTCCGAAAAAACCAAAAATATCAATCCCGTGATCTTAGCAGGCATCGTCCACTACGAAATAGCGAGAATTCATCCCTTTATAGACGGCAACGGCAGAACGGCAAGGTTATCAGCGAGCTTAATTTTATATAAAATGGGTTTCGACCACCGGAGATTTTTTGCACTTGACGATTATTATGATGAAAATAGGCCCGCTTATTACTCCGCTTTAAAGACCGTAGACGAAAACAAAGGCGATATCACCGGTTGGCTCGAATATTTTACAGACGGTGTATTGTATTCAGTTGATAAAATAAAAGCAGTTATCGCAAGATTGGGTTTTACGCGAAAGGACGAAGAAGCCGAACAGATAGAGCTTACAGACAAACAGATTAAAATTCTTGAAAAGATAAAAGAAAAAGGCAGGATTGCCAATAAGGATTTGCGGGGAATGTTTAAGATATCCCGCCAGGCCATATTGAAGGAAATGTCAAAACTCATTGATGCAAAGCTGGTTCAGCTTGCCGGTAAAGGCAGAGGGGCCTACTATCGTATGTCCGGCCACGAAGTTCGGAAACCATAACAATCTACCACCCTATACTTTCTCCCCGCGCCCCTTCAACAAACTCAGGTGGAACGCGTCAATCCTGAGTTTATCGAAGGATCGAAGACTCCCTATATACAAGGCATACTATCGGCCACAAGTCAAGGCACTATAGACAGATAGTGAGTTTCCTAGTATTTCCGAGGATATTCATAGAATAGCCCAGGCATGCTAACTGGGAAAAACTATACCTAATTTTAACTTGCAGGGGAGCTTTATTTACGGTATAATCCTAGCTAATGAAGCTCAAGAATATTTACATAATCGCAGGGCCTAATGGGTCAGGCAAAACCTGAATTGATAGCGAAAAGACGAAATGGTCATATAGAAGTGCCTAACGACAATTTATTCAAAACCATTCAAAAATCTACGAGGTAGCGGATGAAAAAAAGAATGTCTTTGCAGGATAAAGCCGAAATAGCTTTAAAAAAAGCAGTGAAGGAAGTTGTGGAACGGCACAAGAAAACAGGCCGCCCGCTTGCCGTGTGGCAAAATGGTAAAACCGTCCGTATTTCTCCGAATACTGTTAAATAACATCATTTACTTCTTAATAATTTGCCTGTATCTCCAAAGATAATCCAACGTCGTAAATCGTCATAACTATAAGCCAGCCATTAAGAGAATATATTAAAGTAGCCGACGTTTAAACGTCGGCTACTTTTTTGTGTTTTCTCGACTTAGCCGAGTAATACCCCTCCAACCCGCCCTTTTTCATTGCCTTCCCCACCCGTTATTGCGAGGCCCGCTGAAAGCGGGCCGTGGCAATCTCAACCACAGATTCATCAAGAGTCCGGCACAAGCCAAGTCGTCTCGCAACATGAGGTATCAGCCGCAGGTTGTCATTTTAGTTGTCATTTCGTCCACAATCCCCCTTGACAACAATAGGACATATGGTATACTTATATTGTACAAAACATGGGACATATGTCCTATGTTGGAGGATAGTATCATGAAGACATTCTGCCTGACCGATAAGGAAAAATTGAATAAGATTATGGAGGCAACGGAGATATCGCGTTCGGAGCTTGCCCGCCGCCTCAGCGTGGGTTATAAGACCGTTTACCGTTGGCTGGATAAGAATGTGGCGCCTCATCCCGCTCAATCAAACGATATTGACCAGTTATTTAAGGAATATGCGGATTTACGAAGCATAGTCTTAGAATTACGCAAGAAGGCGCCTAATGCGCTGGAAATACTTAAAACAAATAAGGCGATAAGGAATAAATTCATTCTGGAAATGACCTACGAATCAAATGCCATAGAGGGAAGCCGCATGAGTATTAAAGAAACGGAAATGGCATTTGAAGGAAAGAAAGTAAGGGGTAAGGAATTATTCGAGGTCCTAGAAGCCGTGAATCACAAAAACGCCCTGGAATTTCTTCTTGATAATATCAAACCCAATTTTAAGATAGGCCGGGATTATATCCTGCGGCTCCACGAGATAGTGATGTATAATTTCAATAATAAGCTGCCCGGTAAATACAGGACCGGCCATGTAAATCTGACAAATACCGAAAAACCGCTTCCCTCGGCTCAGGACGTACCTTTGAAAATGGGCGCGCTTATCAAAAATATCAATACCTACGGCAAAGACCTTATAGAAAAGATCGCGCGCGGCCATTATGAGTTTGAGGCGATTCATCCTTTCTTTGACGGCAACGGCAGAGTAGGGCGGCTTGTCATGGTAACACAGCTTTTGAGTAAAGGTTTTGCCCCCGCCATTGTCACCGTTCGGGATAGATACAAGTACTACATGGCCTTAAGCAAAGGCGACATGGGCGATTATAAGAATATCGTCCAGATGGTATGCGATAGTATTATTGAAGGATACAACCTCTTAGCCGAGTAATCCCCCTCCCACCTGTCATTGCGAGTCCAGCTGAAAGCGGGGCGAAGCCCCACACAATCTGACCGCACGAAACCGCCATGCAATTTCAAGGAGCGGATTTCGCAGGGAAGATTGTATGGGATCAGTCCTTTGGCAATTCAAAGAATTGCCAAAGGGCGACTGACGACGTAATGTCGGAAGGAGTGCCGAACCCAACTGGGTTCGGCCAATCTCAACCACAGATTCATCAAAAGTCCGGGGCAAGCCTCGCCATCTCGCCCAAAATTCCCACGAGAGATATTTTTCGGTTGTGGAGATAGGCCAAAAGGAGTATAATAATAAGCGTAAAATTACAAGGTAAAATGATTGACAACGCCGGATTTCTATGGTAGACTTTAACCTAGAAGCAACGACAACTATAAAAAGGTGGTATGTTTCGAAGGGGGAACTGCCACGGTAATATAATTAAAACCTTCGCCAAAAGCGGAGGTTTTTTATTTAGAGGCCGAATTAGAGCTTGATAAGGAGATTAATAAATATGGCAAAAAATTCTTTACCAAAATCGGAAGCAATAAAGTCTCTTGTATATACGGCTGTCGAGTCATATGCCGAAGGTTTTCAAGGGCGGCACGAAGGAGAAAAAGATGATCCTGAAGGCACAATAAATATGAAAATACATAACGTTTTCATAGTTGCCCTAGGACCAGAAATACAATTTTATACATCACTAGTTAGGTCTTTAGATAGTTCGCTAGGAAATATGTTAGAGAAGCTTGCGATAAACATAGCAAACTTTTCATATCAGGTAGAAAAACGCATAGAAGGCCCTTTAGGCGTTGAGCAGACCCAAGGCGTAGCTGAATTATTGGAAAAATACAAAAGGAGAGAAATAAATCCACCAACTATAAATGATTACCAATTTTTAAGATCAAAACCCAAAGGCCAATCCTTAACTACGAAAAGACACGAAAGCGATTATTACTTGATCGACAAAGAAATAGGGCAGCATTTTTTAATAGAGCTCAAAATAGGAGGTGATTTAGATAATAAAAAAGCGCGTTCAGAAAAAGAAGCGCTTTTAGAACAATTCGCTATTTTATCAAACACTTTGCCATCAGACGCAAAAATCAAAATCTGTTTTGCAACTGCCTATAATAAAGATGGCGAAGGTAATCTCTGGAGGCAAGAGCGCGTTAAGCAATTTTTTGCTGACGATGAATTGCTGATTGGAAGAGATTTCTGGAATTTTGTTTGTAAATCAGAAGATGGTTATGACATTGTTCTGAGCGCATATAAAGAGAGAGCGCATTTAATAAAGAAAGCCGTTGGCTCTATCAAGAAAATTTATTTAGGATAATAGCTATGCAGACGTTAATTAAATGGCCAGGTGGAAAATCAGGAGAATTTGGTCATATAAAAGATTTAATTCCGCCCTTTAGTCGTTATATTGAACCTTTTTTCGGTGGCGGTGCCGTCTTTTTTAAAATAAAACCACGCAAGACTATTATTAATGATATATGTAGCGAATTGATGGATCTATATAGATTTATAAAAGGTGAATACGATAAGGACGAGTTTAGAAAAGAGCTTTACGAATATGTGATAAACTGGGAAAAAGTTGTTAAATATCTAGATTTATTTGAAGATCAATTTGTAGTGTTATATGATCGCTACAAACGAGATAAAATCAAAGAAGAGCAGTTAGAGAAAAGCGTAGAAAATTATATAAAAAACTCAGAAGGAAAATTTAATGGGTTATTTCATAAAAAATTTTGTTTGGATGGTCAGAACTTACTTGAAAAGATCAGGTCAAATATAGTTTCTAAAATTTGCAGAACAAAACAAATTGAGAAAACAAGGGGGAGACTTCCTGAGGGTGATTTACAAAAAAATATAGAAACAGCATTCAGGAGCGGTTTTTATATGCACTTTAGAGATGTAATGAATTTTAATGGAAATAAATACAAAATTAGTCGAGCTAAACAAGTAGCAAATTATTATTTTATAAGAGAATTTTGTTATGGTGCTATGTTTAGATTTAATGCTAACGGTCATTTTAATATCCCATACGGTGGGATAGCGTATAATTCGAAAGATTTCAGAGCCAAGGTCGATCATATTTTTAGCAAAGAAATAGAAGAGTTGTTTAAAAATACTACAATAGAAAACCAAGATTTTGAACAATTATTTAATTCCTATAAGTTTAATAAAAAAGATTTTATTTTTTTAGATCCACCCTATGATACAGATTTTAGTGATTACGAAAAGAAAATATTTGATAAAAAAGATCAAGAGCGATTAGCACGCTGTTTATACAACACGCAGGCTAATTTTATTCTAATAATTAAAAATACACCATTTATATATGAGCTATACAATGGCAGAAAAGGTATAAAAATAGATAGATTCGATAAGACGTATTTGTATAACATGAAAGGTAGAAATAATAGAGATGTTGAACACCTTATCGTCCGTAATTTCTAGTAACATATCCAATCATAATAAAAAGTTAAATTCAATAATTCACGGTGATTGTATCGAAGTTTTAAGAACATTTCCTAACGATACATTTGATTTAATTTTTGTTGACCCGCCATATTATCTACAACTACCAAATAATAAAAGACTAAAGCGTTTTGATGGTTCGGAGATAATCCCTGTTTATGATGAATGGGATAAGTTTGAAAACTATGAAGATTTTGATAAATTTACTTTAAGTTGGCTAACTGAATGTCAGAGGGTATTAAAACCTACTGGAACTATTTGGGTTATCGGTATGTATCATAGTATATTCCGAGTGGGAAAGATTATGCAGGATCTCGGCTTATGGTTCTTAAATGATGTTATTTGGGTAAAAATGGGAGCTTTGCCTAATCTGAATGGCAGGAGATTTACTAATAATCATGAAACTTTAATTTGGGCTGTAAAGAACAAGAACTGTAAAAACTATACGTTTAATTATGAATCGTTGAAAGAAATAAATAAGGGTAAGCAAATGAAAGATACTGATTGGGTTTTTCCTATTTGCACAGGAGCCGAAAGATTACGTGATAAAAATGGGATAAAACTTCATAATACTCAAAAACCTATAAAACTTATTCAAAGGGTAATATTAACAGCGAGTAATAAAGGCGATTTAATTTTAGACCCATTTCTAGGAAGTGGCACAACAGCTGTGGCAGCTGAGGAATTAGACAGGAATTGGATTGGTATTGAAAAAAATAGAAAATATGTTGAATTAGCCAAAAATAGAATTAGTATGTTTCGTAATAAAAGTGTTAATAAAATTTCTACGAGGAATGGACTGATGCAGAGCAATAAGGAGAAGGGTTTATGCCCGGCAGAGAAAGAATAACTGAAAGAGAATTAATATTGCCCGCATTGTTTTTAATAAGCTTGAGAAATGGCAGCACTACTTCTGACTTGATTAACGAACTCGAGAGTTTGCTACAGCCTTCCGGAGAAGATGCCGAAATACTTGAGGGCAGAAGTGATACTAAATTTTCTCAAAAAGTCAGAAATTTAGTTTCTCACAGAACTTTGGCTCAACTAGGATATGCAACTTATAAGCGTATTCCTGGGAATGGCTTACACGAGATCGCAAAAGAAGGTCAACAATATTTGGAAGAAAATATAGATTTGATCGAATATCTTTTAAGTAATAATTTTAAATATGAAGATATCAAACAGAGTTTTGATAATGTTGAGGCAGCTACTGCGAGTAGAAGAAAAATTGTGACATATGATGAAAATTTGATGATTACTGAGGGTACGCGGAGAAATAAAAATGTCGCATTATATGAGCGGTCTAGAATATTAAGAGATATCGCTATTGAACATTATACAAACCAAGGACGAATTGAATGTTCTGCTTGCACATTTGATTTTTATGATTTTTATGGAGAAATTGGTAAGGGCTATATAGAAATTCACCATTTAAAACCAGTTTTTCAATATGAAGATGAAGACAGAAATATCTTTGTTAGTCGGGCTTTGGAAAACTTGACCCCGACATGTTCTAATTGTCACAGGATAATTCATCGCAATAGACAAATGCCTTTGAGTATGACAGAATTGATTGAGTATATTAGTGAAAATGGTAGATTTGAAAGATGAAGTTTAAATAGTACAAATCTAAGGCAACTCTCTAAAAGATAGGGGGTTGCTTTTTGTTCTAGGAGGGAGGAAGTAAATGCTTGATAGAGGAGTTGCAAAAGATTTGTTAGAGGAAGAGCTAAAGGAAAGAGGAATAAGAATACCTAAGGGCATCACTAAAAAAGCTCTCGCCGAAACTTTCTGTAAATATACCGAAGGCGACTATTATGAATGGCTCAAGGATAATTTTAAATCATTTTTTAATTATGGTAATCCTGATTGGAATTGGATTAAGGATAGAGTTAAACATTATAAGAGTAGCTAACGGAATAATATAAATGAAATACATTTTTACAATACCGGTTGAAGATGTCCAATATAAAGCACAAAAGAAAATCGGTAGAAAATTAAATTTAAGCGAATTAGAACTTGTTCAAAAAGGTGTGGAATTTGGGTTGGAATGTTGGGACGCAGTTGTTGGGTATGCTATCGATGAGTTAATAGCCATTGAGGCTGAAGATGAAAAGTCCAATGTGGTAAAAAATAAAAAAAGGTAGGAAAATTGCACCCCCCTGCGAAAAAGTAACAAATGAAAATGGTGCCGTCCTACAAAGCGCCACCCTGCAAAATATAGGGTGCTCCAAATAGGATGTTTCCAAAGATACAATGATTGAGAGAAAAAAATTAAAATATCGCAAAGCCGATGTTTTAAAAGAAGCTATCGATATTCAGCCGTTTCCAGCGTTGCCAGATTTAACCGAATTATAACTGGATCAGCAATAGAGATGATTACAAACGACTATCAAAATCTATGCTATACAAGACTAAAAGTTATTTTTGGAGAGGCGAATGTTAAAAAAGAGTGGGATGTTGCTAAAAACAGCCAAGATGATTTGACGCGAAACCTTTATTGTCCCCGCCTAGATCTAGCAATAGGGCCTTT
>Ga0315294_10009915_pt1 | contig 10439 bp, 11 predicted proteins | sample YL17G13_40_MG_FD_203626 | JGI IMG/M metagenome (GOLD analysis project Ga0315294, IMG submission 203626) | Sediment microbial communities from Yellowstone Lake, YNP, Wyoming, USA - YL17G13_40 | ecosystem: Environmental > Aquatic > Freshwater > Lake > Sediment | place: USA: Wyoming | collected...
TGTTGGGGTTTTGGGGTGGAGAGGTGCCCGGATGAGTGTCATCGCGCGGTGCTGCTGGTGTGGGACGCGGCTGACGCGGGTGCGGGTGTTACGGGCGGATGTGTGGGCGTGCATGCGGAAGACGCCGGAGGGGTGGACGCCGTGCTTCAATCGGTGTCTGAGCCAGGCGTTGACGTATCGGAAGGCGAGTGAGCGGGCGAAGGACGGGATGGGGGCGGAGCGGATGTTCTGGTTGCCGCTGCCGAAACAGGTAGAGGCGTTGGAGACGGTGTTGGCGGGGCGGCCGCGGGTGTTGTTTGGGGGGGCGCGAGGCGGGGGCAAGAGTGATTTTCTGCGGAAGTTCCATTACATGCAGGCGTTGAAGTATGAGAATTTTCATGGGCTGATCCTGCGGCGGAAGTTTCCGGAGTTGGAGCAGACGCACATTATGCGGGCGCGGCGGGAGGCGGGGGTATTGGGCGGGGTGTATAAGGAGACGACGCGGATTATCGAGTGGCCGAACGGGTCGGTGACGCGGTTTGGGCATTGTCAGACGGATGATGATGCGGAGAACTACTTGAGTGCGGAGTATGACCTGATTAGCTTCGATGAACTCGTGACGTTCCCGTTTGGGATGACGATGCGGATTATCTCGTCGTTGCGGTCGGCAGGGCGCGAGGGGTATGTGCCGCAGGTGGTGAATGGGACGAACCCTGGGGGGCCGGAGGCGTGGTGGGTGAAGGCGATGTATATCGACCGGGAGGTAGACCGGGAGGACTACCCGGACTACGACGCGACGGATTATGCGTTCATCCCGAGCAAGCTGGAGGACAATCCGTATCTCGATGCCCAATATGAGAAGACGTTGCTGGCGTTGCCGCCGATGTTGCGGAAGGCGTATCGGGACGGGTCGTGGGACGTGTGGCCGGGGCAGTACTTTTCGGAGTGGGACCGATCGGTGCATGTGGCGGAGTGGGGGGGCTGGTCGCCGCGGGGGTGCCGGGTGTATGCGGGGATTGACTGGGGGTATATCCGTCCGGGGTGTTGCATTTGGATGGCGGTGACGCCGGAGGGGCGGATGTATGTGTTTGACGAGTACACGTTCAAGCAGACGATCACGACGACGGTGGCGAAGGAGATCAAGCGGCGGTCGGCGGAGTGGGGGGTGAAGCCGGTGTATGTGGCGGACACGCAGATGTGGGGGGGACAGGACCAGACGGGGGAGGACATGCGGGAGACGTTCGGGCGGTGCGGGGTGGGGCTGACGCAAGCGAACAAGGATCGGGTGAACGGGTGGCAGCGGATGCGGGCGTGGCTGGCGCTGGCGCCGGATGGGAAGCCGTGGATGCAGGTGCATCCGCGGTGTGTGGCGTTGGCGCGGGCGATTCCGGCGTTGATCCAGGACAAGAACCGGCCGGAGGATGTGGATACGGACTCGGACCATGACCACTGGCCGGAGGCGGTACGGTATGTGTGTAGTGCGCGACCGGCGCCGGGGATGTATAGTGCGTCACGACGGATGGTGGAGGGGTCGCTGGGATGGCTCCTGGCGCGCGAGCGGAACAAACCTCGGGGTGTGTTAGCGAGGGGTGCGTAAGATGGCGACGGATGATCTCCCGGTGACGAGTGACGAGTTGCAGCGATGGTGGTCGGACATTGACGCGGCGGAGGTGATTCGGAAGCAGCACGAAACCTGGTGGGAGGCGAACCTGGACGCGTATTCCCCGAAGGTGACGAAGGATCCGAAGGCGTATGGGTCCGACATCAACACCAACCGGGACTTTACGTTGGTGGAGCAGAAAAAAGCGCAACTGTTCTTTCAGACGCCGGAGGTGAACATCAAGCCGGCGCCGTTGATGTACGGGCAGGAAGACGTGCTGCTCACGCACCAGGACATCCTGAACGAATACCTCGGGCCGGAGCAGGTGGACGCGATCAGTATGGTGGACGACGTGCTGTTCGACGTGCTGTGCCCGTCGGGGTTTGGCGTCACGAAGATGGGGTACGAGTCCATCACCGAGACGGTGGACGTTGAGGTGCCGGTGCCGGATCCGATGACGGGGGCGCCCGCGGTGGATCCGATGACGGGGATGCCGATCACGGTGCCGCAGGCCGTGCCGGTGCCCATCTGGGAAAAGCTGTTCTGGGAACGGGTGACGCCGAAGAAGATCATCATCCCGGCGGGGTTCACCAGCACGAACTACGACACGGCGCCCTGGATGGGGGTCCGGTTTGGGCTGACGCTGAACGAGGCCCGTCTGAAATACAATCTGCCCGACGACTTCGAGGTGACGCCGACCACGGATCGGCATCGGTTCGAGCATGAGCAGCCCGACACGAAGGACGCGCGGGAGGTCGAGGGGGTGGAACTCTGGTATCGGGCGGCCATCTATGATCCGCATGTGAAGAACCCGGATCGGTTGCGGTGTCTGGTGCTGATCAAGAACCTGGACACGCCCGTGAAGCATGTGGACTCACCGTATCAGACGCTGGATCCGCAGACGGGGCGGCTCACCCCGAACTCGTTGAAGGGGTATCCGATCCACATCCTGACGTTGCGGACGTTGGCGGACAGTGCGTATGTGATGTCGGACTGTTCCATGTCGCGGCCGCAGGTGAACGAGCTCAACAAGTTCCGCGATCAGCAGATTCGGATGCGGGACAGCAACATTCCGATTCGGATGGTGGACAGCGATCGGGTGCCGGCGGAAGTGTTGGAGAAGATCAAGAACGCGGAGTATGGGTCGGCGCCGATTCCGTTGCCGACGGAGGCGTTCGCGGGGAACCCGCCGATTGTGGAGATTGCGAAGGCGACGTATCCGCGCGAGAACTTCACCTTCGAGGACAAGCAAGACAACGACATCGCGCGGACGCACGCGATGGACTCGAATCAGGGCGGGGTGAAAAACGAGACGGCGCGAACAGCGACGGAGTTGCAGTTGGTGCAGGTCAACAGCAACGTGCGTCTCGACAAAGAGCGGGCGCGGGTGTTGCGGTGGTATGTGTCGGGCGTGACGAAGTTCTCGACGCTCGTGCAACGGTTCGTGACGGTGGAACAGGCGGCGCAGGTGGTGGGGCCGCAGCGGGCGCAGACCTGGGCGCAGACGATGCCGCAGGTGCCCGCGTCGTTGGCGTTCACGGCGGCGCCGGATAGCGCGTTGCGGGTGGACGCGGCGCAACGGCGGAAGTTCGCGCTCGAGACGTATGCGTATTTGCGGAACGATCCGCATGTGAACCCGAGCACGTTGTTGAAGCAGAGTGTGTTGCCGGCGCTGAATCTGGATTCGACCTCGGTGGCACAGCCGACACCCCCGCAACCGAAACCGCCGGAGGCGGTGAAGGGGATCATTCAGATCAAGGGGGAGGATTTGTCGCCCATCATGCCGCAGTATCCGGGGGTGCTGTTGGTGTTGAAGGCGATGGGCATGCCGACGGACGCGTTGCCGCCGCCGATGCCGTCGCCGTTGCTGGTGCAGCCGAATCCGGGGATGGTGAAGCCGGACACGGGGATGGGGTCTGCGCCGTCAGGGGGCACGGGCGGGATGCAAGGGACGGGGCTGAAGGCGCCGATCGCGCCGGGCGGACAGGGGATGGACAATGCCGACTGAGATCATCGCGGAACTCAGCACGAGCCACGGGGGAGAGCGAGCGTGGCAAGAGAAGCTGATCGCGTCGGCGGCGGGGGCCGGAGCGGACTACGTGAAGTTTCAGTCGGGGCAAGTGGCGCATCTGTCGAAGGACGATCCGCAGTATGGGTGGATGAAGCAGGCCGAACTGTCCGACCGGGACCATCCGCGGTTGATCGCGTCCTGTGCGAAGGCGGGGGTGACGTTCCTGACGACGGTGTTCCACGAGGACCGCGTGCCGTTTCTGGCGGGGCTGGGGATGCCCGCGATCAAGGTGGGTAGCGGGGAGGCCATGCGTGAGCCGCTGTTACGGGCAGTGGCGGCGCATCCGTGGCGAGTGTTCCTCTCGACGGGGTTGCTGACGCGGGATGAGTTAGAGCTGGCGCTGGCCCTGCTCCAGGGGCGCGAGGTGACGCTGCTGCATACCGTGTCGTGCTACCCGACGCTCGCGGTGGACGCGAACTTGCGACGGATCGGGTGGCTCGCGGCGCGCACGGGGTTGCCGGTAGGGTACTCCGACCATACGATCGGGTGTGACGCGGCGCTGGTGGCGATCGCGTGGGGCGTGCCGGTGGTGGAAGTGCATTATGCGCTGGCGGGGGCGCCGCGCAATCGGCCGTGGGACAAAAACGAAGTCGAACTGAAGCGGATCTGTGATTTTCGGGACGTGGTGCAGCAGGTGACGATCTCGGGGTCGATGCTGAAGAAGGTGGGGGCTCCGCGGCCGTTCGTAGGACGGTGGGATGCGTAAGATCGCCGTCGTGGTCACGGCGCGGCCCTCGTTCGCCCGGATCCGCACGGTGCTGGATCATCTGGCGGTGGATCCGCTGGTAGACCTCCGCGTGATCATGGCCGGGTCCGCGCTCCTGCATCACTACGGGGATGTCGAGCGTGATTGTCCGTATCCCGTCGCGGCGCGTCTGTTCTCGACACTGGCCGAGAACACGTCGGAAACGAGCGCGACAGAGACGGGGGTGCTGACCATCAAGTTGTCGCAGACCTTCGCGGAGATGCGCCCGGATCTCGTGGTGACGATTGCCGACCGGCATGAAACACTGGCCACAGCGATTGCGGCCAGTTACCAGAATTTGCCCCTGGCGCATCTGCAAGGCGGCGAACACACGGGGAACATCGACGACAAGGTACGCCACGCCGTCTCCTCGCTGGCGGATCTGCACTTCCCGGCGACGGCAGACGCCGCCACACGTCTCGCACAGATGCAGGTCAAGGGACACATTCTGATGGCGGGCTGTCCCTCTATCGATCTAGCCGCGCGTGCGGCGTGGACAGGCCGGTATCAGAACAGCCTCGTGATTCTCCAGCATCCGGTGACCACGGAGGAGGAGGAGGCGCGCGCCCAGATCGACGCGACGTATGCGGCCATCCGATCCTGGCGTCAGTACGGGGTGATCTGGTTCTGGCCTGGCCAGGACGCCGGGAGTGATCGGATCGCCAAGCGTCTGCGCGAGATCGAGCACACGACCACCAACATCATCTTCAAGCGCCACATGCCCGCACAGGAGTTTCTGTCCCTGTTGCGGAGCACGCGCGTGTTGGTCGGCAACAGTAGCGCGGGCATCCGCGAGGGGAGTTATCTCGGCACGCCCGTGGTGAACATTGGCACGCGGCAGGCGGGGCGGCAGTGTGCCGAGAACGTCCGTCACGTCGGGTATGATGCGGGGGAGATTGACGATGCCATACGATACCAGGTGGATCACGGACCGTATATCCTCAGTGCCCTCTACGGCCGAGGCGATGCCGGACCCCGTATTGCCGCCGTCCTCGCAGACGCCGACAGGGAAGACGTGGATCGTGGTGCCGGCGCGAGCCGGAAGCCAGGGTGTGCCGAACAAGAACTTTCGGCCGTTGGGGGCGTCTAGCTTAGTGGATCGCGCGTTGCAGTGCGCGGGGTCCGTGCCTGGGACGGTGGTGTTGAGTACCGATGCGGACACGACCGACCTCTCGCTGCCGCGTGGAGTAAGAGTGGACCATCGCCCGGCTGAACTCGCCACCGACCGCACGCCAATGTCGCTCGTGCTCTCGCATCTCTTTCACGCGCTTGGCTGGGCACACGACGACCTGATTGTGTTACTACAGCCCACGTCGTTGCATCCACGTCGCGGCGGTGTTGTTCGGGAGATGATGAGAACCTGTACCCTTCCTGTGTGCACCGTTGATCGCTACCCCGACCGATGGCACCCGTGGTACGCCCAGGACGCTCAGCAGCCCCACCAGCCGCCCGCGTGCCGTCAAGGACTCCCTCCGCGGTTCAGACCGAATGGGTTGGTCTATCTCCTGTCGGGGGCAACGGCCCGGAGGGGGTCATTCTGGGCGGACCACCCCACGTTCTACGAAATGGCCCCCGGCGCAGTCCTGAACATTGACACGCCCGACGACTGGGCGGAGGCGGAGCGGCAGTATGGACACGTGTAACTGCTGCAAACAGCCCATCGAGGTCGGGGCCTGGCCGTGGTGCCCGCATGGTCGCGGGACACCTCAGGTCATCGACGATACCATCCTGGGCGGCGAAGTCCTGGAGAACGTCGCGGACCAGCCGATCACGGTGTACAGCAAGAGTGAGCGGCGGCGCGTGCTTCGTGAGCACAATGTCTTCGAGTTCGTCCGGCACGTCGGCCAGCGGGGATCGGACAAGTCCCCGCACACGACGCGCTGGATTTAGCGGGACAAAGGGAGTATGCTCTGCCCGTGAGGACGGGACGTGGCGGCGATCCACCGCGGTGCAACTGCAAAGTGCCCGAACCTCATATTCGACCGTCGGGGGTGATCGTGTGTATGGGATGCGGGCATCCAATGGTGCCAGCACCCAGACCCACACGGCCACGCCCATAGTGGGGGACACGGGGCATGGACGACACGACCAGCCCGCTAGGCGATAGCGGCTCGGCTTCGGCCGGGAGTGTGGAGGCGCCATCCACACCAACCACGACTGCGTTTGCGACGAGCGGCGCCCCTCCGACAACGGGGCTCGCGGATCAGTCGGACAGAGTGACATCCGATGCGACAGTTCCGGGTCCGATTCCTTACCAGCGGTTCGAGGAAGTCAACCGCCGGATGAAGGATGCCGAGGACCGTTGGAAGAATACGGAGCAGTCGTGGGGAGAGATTCTGAAGGCCGACCCCCGGCAGATTCGAGACATGCTGGGGTGGTATCAGCGAGCCGCGCAAGACCCGGTAGCGCACGCCACGCAGTTGCTCGCGGAGCTTCAAGCGGACCCACGCTATCAGGGACAGGTCGCCAGTCAGGCGGCGAGGATTCTCGGGTCGTTGCGATCGTCGCAGCCCAAAGAGGATCCCGAGCCGCAGCCCAATCTCCAAGCCGAGAACGGCATGGCCGTCATGTCCGCCGACCGGCAGCGAGAATGGGTGGCTTGGAACCAGCGTCGGCAGCAGGTCGAGTTCGACGCCAAGTTGCAACAGGCAATTGCCCCGTTCAAGGGCATGGCCGAACGCGAGCAACAGCGCGAACTGCGCCAGCGAGCCGAATCGAGCGCGCAGCAGATGTACCAGCGGGCGTCACAGTGGCATGGCTTCAAGGAACACGAAGCCGAGATTGCCACCGCGTTCAATGACAACCCGAACTGGTCCCTTCAGGATGCCTACCTCCACGTCTTGCACACGACGATCCTTCCTACCCTCCCGGCCAAAGCGCAGGCCCAGGTTGTCGCTGACTTGCAATCCAAGGCAGCGGCGCAGACGTTGAATCCCGCGGGGTCGAGCAAGCCGGCCACGCCCGATTTCAAGGGCGATTTCAAGGCAGCGCTCGAATACCACGCCGGCCGACGCTAAGCGCGGTTGCCTCCTCTTGAGTGTGGAGGCCCACCGTGGCCGATCCGAACATTGGACAGACCGTGACCTCGGCCTGGGAGGCGATCGTCAAGCCCCAGCCCGAAGACAACATCTTTCCTGACCACTGGCTGCTGTATAAGCTCAAGCAGGGCCAGGGCATGAAAACCCTCGACGGCGGGCGGCTCATCGAAGCCCACCTCGAATACGCCATGAATAGCACCGTGGCGTCCTACAGCGACCTGGAGCCGATCAGCACGACCCGCGTGGACGTGTTCGACTCCGCGCAGTTTACGTGGCGCGAGTACGCGGGCACCGTCGTCCAGTCTGAACTCGAAGACGCCATCAACCAGGGCAGCGGCGGCAAGTTCGATCTGCTGGCCGCGAAGCTCGCCAACCTGAAGTCGTCGTTCGAGGACAAGCTGAACGAAGGGCTGTTCTGTGACGGCACGGACAACAACAGCAAGGTCATTGGCGGACTGGAGCATATCGTCGCCACGGCTCCGGCCACCGGCACGGTCGGCGGGATCAACCGCGCGAACTTCTCCTGGTGGAGAAACAAGCAGGCGTCGGGCGTGCAGACCTCGGCCTCGTTTGACAACCTCCGGGCGGTCATGCGGAGCATCTATAACCAGTGCTCGAACGGCGTGGCCGGGGATCATCCGACCTTTGCCGTGACGACACGGACGGTGTTCGAGGGCTTCGAGGGGCTGTTGCTGGCGAACGAGCGGTTCACCGACAAGTCCGACGGTGATGGCGCGTTCAAGAACGAGTCGTTGAAGTTCAAGGGCTGCTCGCTGGCCTACGACGACGACTGCACGGCATCCAGCCTGTATTTCCTCAACACCAAGTATCTGAAGCTGGCGGTCCAGAAGGGCCGGTGGATGAAGATGCTCTCGGAAGTGGAACCGGCGAACCAGACGGCCAAGATTTTCCGGTGCGTCACCATCGCAAACCTGATCACGACCAACGCCCGGATGCTCGGCGTTGTGACGGCGATCACCTAACCAGAAGGAGAAGGAGAACATCATGGCACATCTTTCTGGCCCGATGGCGTATCCGCAGCAGACCTCGGAAGTGGTCGGCTCGTCTGCGCCGAAAATCTCCCTCGGCTGCCGCGCACGCGATGTGAGCGGCAACGAGTACGTCTACGTCGATTTCCAGTCCGCCTTCACCGTGGGGGAGGCCGTGGCGATCACGACCACCTTCACCGGCGTGCAGGTGACGACGGCGACCGTTGGCCCCATCGGACTCGCGTGCGGGACCGCCACGAGCGATTCCTGCGGGTGGATTCAGGTCTATGGCAGCGGGTCGGCTCTCGGGTCGTCCCTGTTGGTCATCGGCGCGGTGGGGCTGGGCGACACCACGGGCGGGTACTCCTACCTGCTCCCGTACACCACGACGCTCGTGCATGTGGAGGGGATCTATGTCACCCTCGGCACCACGGGTGGCACGGCGTCCTCGGGCTTCACGCTGGGGTCCAGCGTGGGCACGGCCAACACCAGCGTCCTCGGGGGCCTGGTGACGGTCCAGTTGAACTACCCGTTCATTTCGGGTGGTCCGCACGTGACTGAGGCCAGCTAGTCGCAGTGAGGGGGAGCATGGCGACAGGGCAGAAGAATGCGTTGGCGGGGGCGGTGCGAGTCTTGAGACTCCCGCCGCCTCCGTTATACGAACCACCGGGGCTGGGGCGACTCCGCAAGATCGCCCTCATCGGGACGGCCGAAACCATGTGTCTCGCGCCGTTCCACGATCCGTCGTGGGAAATCTGGTCGCATAGCAGCTGCGCGCATGCGCTCCCCCGCGCGGATCGGGTCTTCGACTTGCATCCGAAAGCGTTTTGGATCAAGCCGAAGAAGTGGCACCGGGATTACGTGCGGTGGTTGCGGGAATGTCCGGTCCCGATTTACATGCAGCGGCACTACCCGGAGATTCCCCAGAGCATTCGGTATCCCAGAGAACGGATCCTGGCGGAGTTTCGACGGTACTTCACGAGTCAGACGGCGTGGATGATCGCGCTGGCGTTGACCGAAGGCGTCACGCATCTGGGGTTCTTCGGGATTCACTACGCGGCGGCAGATGAACGCACGACGCAACGGTGGGGGTGCGAGTATTGGATGGGGCAGGCCGAGGGGCGGGGGGTGCAACTGGTGTTGCCGGTGGGATGCCCGTTGCTCCGCCAACCGACGTGGCTGTATGGGTATGAGAACTATCGGAACGGCGAACAGTTGCCGATGCCGAAGTCACTACTCCAGGAACCCTTCGACGCCCGGAAACTGACGGTCATTGACATGGACTCGACCGCGCTCCGACCGCCGTTGGCGACGATTCCCAACAAGGAACCCGCGTGGGACCGAAGCGGACACGCGCACCACTTCTAGGAGAACGACAGTGGCCTATACGATCAGAGGCAGGCGGGTGGCCTACGACAACATCATCAGCACGGCGAACAACATCGGCAAAGAGCGGACCATCCTCGGCAACGCGGGTTCCACCGAGAAGTATGGGGCGGGCGGGAACGTGAGCATCGGGTCCACGGAGCCGACGAGTAATTCCACCCCGGCTCGTGAACACATGATCCCCGTGAGTGGCACGGGCAAGACGACGCTGTGGCCGGCGGAGTGCATGGTGAGTACCCAGTAGCGATGTATCCCCAGGGGTGGTTCAGCGTCGAGGACCAGTACGAGTACCGGCGTCTCGTGCAGTCCCTTCCCGATGGCGGGTCGATGGTGGAAGTGGGTGTGTGGTTGGGACGGTCGCTGTGTTCGGTGGCCGACATCATCAGGCGGAAACGCCTCACGGTCTATGCCGTGGATACGTTCACCAAGCGGCAGGCGGCTGGACATCCCCCGCTTCTTCGGGGGCAACGCGAGATATTCCTGGCGAACGTGCGGGGGTATGGCGTGAACCCGCAGTGTTACACCATGCCGTCCTTAGCCGCGGCGCGTCTCATGCCCGTGGTCGATTTCGTGTTCTTGGATGACGATCATCGGCGCGAACATGTCGGGAAGGAAATCCCTGCGTGGCTCC
>Ga0315294_10009916_pt1 | contig 10439 bp, 9 predicted proteins | sample YL17G13_40_MG_FD_203626 | JGI IMG/M metagenome (GOLD analysis project Ga0315294, IMG submission 203626) | Sediment microbial communities from Yellowstone Lake, YNP, Wyoming, USA - YL17G13_40 | ecosystem: Environmental > Aquatic > Freshwater > Lake > Sediment | place: USA: Wyoming | collected...
ACTGAATCCGAAAGTTTAGATTTAGAAGAAACCTTGATTGCCCTTTCCATAAGCGCAACTACCAATCATACCGCAGAGTTAGCGATGAAGAAGCTTGTAGAGTTAAAGGGCTGCGAAGTCCACATGACTCATATTCCTACCCCAGGAGATGAGGTCGGTCTGAAAAGGTTAGGCGTAAATCTTACTACCGACGGAAAATTCTCTTCCCGCAATCTCTTTGTAACTTAATGGATTATATTTAGAGAAGATGGAGAAAAAGCCCCGTTAATGCTTAAGAAATATAAAAATTGGATTAAGTTCGTAGTTTTAATTATCATCTCAGTTCTGATTCTTTATGTGGGAAAAATTTTTCATTTAGATTGCGATACAATACAGAGATTCCTGCAGAGATTCTCGTTAGTTTATGCCAGTCTCATATTCGTTCTCCTTTATTGTTTAGTGACTTTTTTTGTTTGGTTTTCTAAAGATATATTTTTTGTCGCAGGTGCAGTATTATTCGGGGTGTATTTAAGTACCTTATTAGTATGGATTGCCGAAACTATCAATGCCTTTATCCTGTTTTACCTTGCGCGTTATTTAGGCAAGGGTTTTGTCGATGATTCTTTAAAAAGCGGTTACAGGAACTTAAGCGAGAAATTAAGTCAAATTAGTTTTCCTTGGCTTTTTCTTCTACGGGCAGTCCCGCTCATCCCCTATAGATTTTTAGATTTGGCCGCAGGCCTGACCAGGATTTCTTTTAAACGTTATTTATTGGCGGTTATTTTGGGCTCTCCGATTAAGATATTCTGGGTGCAGTATGTCCTGGCTAATGTTGGCTTAGGTATTTTGACTAAGCCTTATGCATTAGCTGAATATCTTTTGCACCATAAAATTTTATTTATTTTTAGTCTTATCTATCCCCTACTGGTTATTTTCGTAGCGTTCAAGCTAAAACCCAATGCATTGTTTAAAAAATAATGCTTGCATTGATTGCACAGATTTTTTCCCGCTGTTGCGGGATCCTGCTAGATAAAAGATTGTTGAGCGGGATAATCGGTGTAATCATAATAATATTTAGTTGACAGAGCAACATAAGGGCTGATTTATGTCGATAAGTATAAAATTTTTAGGTGGGGTAAGGACGGTTACCGGCTCGAGTCATCTTATTACCAATGATAAATCCGAGGTTTTGCTTGATGCCGGACTCTTTCAAGGCCACCGTGATGAATTTTATCGCGTGAATACTACTTTTCACTATAATCCGCGTACATTAGATGCCCTGGTTTTATCCCATGCACATATTGACCACTGCGGCAATATCCCTAGTTTGATTCGTCAGGGTCTGCGTTGCAAAGTCTACGCTACTTCTGCGACTAGAGATTTATCCCGGCTTATGCTTGAGGATTCAGGTAAGATTCAAGAAGAAGATATAAAATATGTGAACAAAATCAACAAAAGACTGGGTCTTCCTCCCAGGAATCCACTTTACACCACAAAAGAAGTACGCAAGGCAGCAAAGAGATTCCACTCTCTTTCCTACGGTCAAAGATTCGCATTGGCTAAAAATATCCAGGTTACTTTATACGACGCGGGTCATATATTAGGTTCAGCGATTATCGTTTTAGATATCAAGGATGGTCTAAAAAATATCCGCTTAGGTTATGCTGTGGATTTAGGGAGGAAGAATCTGCCGTTGTTAAATGACCCAGTTGTACCGGATAATTTAGATTATTTAATTTTAGAGAGCACCTATGGAGGCAGGGTTCATGCACCTATAGAAGAAGCAAAGAACAAGCTGCGCGATGCGATTAGTCGCACTATTGAGCGTAAAGGGAAAATTATCATCCCGGCTTTTACTTTGGAGCGCACGCAAGAGGTAATCTATTTCTTAAGCGAGCTTCTAAAAGAAGAGGCAATACCTTCTGTACCTATATATGTTGATAGCCCTTTGGCTTCAGATATCACTGATGTCTTTAAATATCATCTCGATTATCTTGATGAGAAGACCCGCCAAGCCGTAAAACAAGGGAATGACCCTCTGGAATTTTTAAATCTTAAATTTATACGGGAGCAGAAGGAATCCAAGAGTTTAAATAACGATAAGCGGCCGATGGTTATTATCGCAGGTTCTGGGATGTGCGAGTCGGGACGCATATTGCATCATCTCAAAAACAATATTGAAGAGTCCCGAAATACTATTTTGGTCGTCGGTTATATGGCCCAGGATACTTTGGGCAAGAGAATTGTGGACAGGATCCGTTATGTGCGCATATTTGGAGTAGAATACGAACTTAATGCTGAAGTGGTGGTGATAAACTCTTTTTCGGCTCACGCCGATAGGAATGGACTGGTTGATTTTGTTTTAAGGTGCCTGCCTTTAAAACAGATATTTTTAGTCCATGCTGATATAGACCAGTCCGAGGCTTTGTACGATACACTCACCCAAATGAATTTGAATGCGCGTATTCCGGAAAAAGATGAAGAGATATTGCTAAATTAAAGGAGGTCAAATGAAGCCATAACTTGAGCAGAACAAAAGTAGAAGCTAAGTTATTTGGCTGAATTTGACCCTTGACATTTTAAAGTAGTTAAACAGAAGCAAAATGTCAAGGGTTTAATTCGCACACGCAGTAAATCGTTACTAGTAGTGCTATAACTTACTCACACTAAAGTGTTCGTAAGTTATGTGCTCATTAAAGGAGGTAATAAAATGACAGGAGGATTTTCCACACCCAAAAAAGACGTAGGAATTAAGATTTCCAATGGACAGTTGGTTAAGGCAGGCCAGATACTAGCCAGGGGCCTAAGCACCTATAGGGCAGGAGAAAATGTCAAAGGCCAAAGCACATTATTTGCCCTTTGTTCGGGTAAAGTGCATTTTTCTAAAAGCAAGACGCCGCACGGTAAGTTCAGAACCTTCATCCATGTCTTACCCAAATAATAAAGATGCAAGAACAGGAAAAAGTCAATATATTAGATAAGGCCAAGAAATACTCTTCGATAAAATATACCCTGGCTATTATAGACTACTTCTATATACTTGTTCTACTTTTGTTATTTCAAGGCTTAAGACTCTCTCAGATTTTAGCCAATACTCTTTCCGGGCTCATTAGCGTTAATTACTTGATTATTCCAGCATATCTTTTGATAGTTTACGTTTTATATTACTTCTTAGTTTTTCCTTTAAACTTTTATGGTTCGTTTATCCTGGAACATAAATTTTGCCTCTCAAATCAGAAAATTCAAGATTGGCTTAAGGATCAAATTAAGGCCGGGATTATTTCTTATATCATCGCTATAATCCTGATTGGTGCGTTTTATTATATATTAAAGCACTATATTCATACTTGGTGGCTGATTGTTTCGTGCTTCTGGATATTTTTTAGTTTGATTTTTGCCAAGGTTATGCCAGTAGTTATTATTCCCTTGTTTTTTAAATATAAGCCCTTAACTGATACAGCATTGAGAGGCCGCATTATCAACTTGGCCGAGCGGATGAAGATAAAGATTCTGGATGTTTTTGAAATAGACTTTAGCAAGAAGACAGCCAAAGCCAATGCTGCATTTGTCGGCGTAGGTAAAACTAAGCGCGTAATCCTTGCCGATACCCTTAAAGTTAAGTATAGTGATGATGAAATCGAGGTAATCCTGGCGCATGAATTTGCGCATTACAAGTTAAAACATCTACTCAAACTCATTCTTTTAAATTCCATGGCTATAATAATAACCCTGCTTATTATTTTTAAGACAAGCAGCTATACCTTGAGTTTATTCGGAATTTCTAAATTATCCGATATTGCTGCTTTACCGATTGTTTTAATCTATTTTGTGATTTTGGGAATAATTATGCAGCCATTTGAGAATTATCTTAGCCGAAGATTAGAGAGAAATGCGGATATCGCAGCCCTGAAAGTAACCGGTTTAAAAGAGGCCTTTATCTCCATGATGGAAAAACTCGCTAGCCAAAATCTTGCGGATAGAAATCCCAACCCTTTAATTAAATTCTTCTTCTTTGACCACCCGCCTGTTGATGAACGCATTGCTCTGGCAAAATTGTTATAATCAGATAATTTTCATTGACAGTTTAGTATATAGGAGTAGAATAGTAACCAAGCCACAAGAGGTGGCAGTATGAGGTTAAATTAAGGTGAATTTACCCAGGCAACTCTCTAAAAAATTAAGGGGTTGCTTTTTTTATTTTTAGAATGGATATGGAAGAGAGAAGAAGATTCCCGCGCTTGCCCTTTAACACCAAGGTTGAATATAAGGTGTTAGACCAAGAGGAAGCGCGTTTTTTTACCACCGTAACTAAAGATATAAGTATAGGCGGGATATGTATTAGGCTGCTTGAGAAATTCCAACCGGGAACTATTTTAAAACTTAATTTTTCCATACCGGGATTAAATAAGCCTATAATCGCAAAGGGTAGAATAGTATGGGTAAGGCAACTTAGTACTGGGATTAGTAGATTGTATGAATCAGGTATAGAGTTTGCAAGTATAAATGACGATGATAGAAAAATAATCACTGAATTTACAGAGAAACGGCGAGGAGATAGAATGGTAGAAAAAGCTCCAAAAAAAATATTGATAGTAGATGATGAAGAAGACATATTAACTTATTTATCTAATATTTTAAAACGGGCTAATTATCAGGTTATTTCAGCTAGCAAAGGTAGGGAAGCAGTGGATTTAGCTATCCATGAACTACCCGACCTGATTATTTTGGATATTGCTTTACTCGATGATATGGATGGAGGAGACGTTGCTTTTACCCTTTCCGAAAAGCCTTCCACTGCCGACATACCCATTATATTTTTGACCGCGCTCATGCGTAAAGATGAAGAAAAAAAACTGGGCAAGTCTGGAAGGCGCTATATGATGGCCAAGCCTGTAACACAAGTAGAGCTGTTAAAGATGATCGATAAAGCCTTGATTGGCTAATTCTTCTATTTGATTGCTAATCCACCCGCCACCTCTTTTTAATCAAATATAAAAATGCAAAATAAAATTACAACCCAAAATCCAAAATTTTTGAAGTTTAGTATATCATTTTGATATTCCCTGCCTGCCAGCAGGCAGGGACTTTTGATATTTGGAATTGTTCAGAAATTATTTAAGAAGTTGACAATAATTCGTGCGGCTCTGAGGCTGGCGCCTTTTTCCCCGAGTAAGGATTTGATGTGGCTGAGGTCTTTTTGCATTTGCCAAATTCTAGAGGGATTTTTTAGGATTTCTAAGACTGCATCTGCGATTTTTTTGGGTCTAGCTTGAAACTGGATAAATTCGGGTATAATCTTTTTTTGGGCTACGATATTGACCATCCCGATGTAAGGAAGTTTTACCTGGGGACGATAGAGAAGGTAATTCAAGAGATTCATCTTGTATATTATGACAAAGGGCTTTTGCATAATGGCGGTCTCTAAGGTAGCTGTGCCTGAGGCCACCAGGCAAAAATCTGCAATATTCAGGCAATCATAGGTTTGGCCTTCGATGATTTTTAAATCGAGATTGACTTTACCGATTATACGGTTATAGATATCCCAACCAACCTGGCCAGATTTAGCAATCACAAATTGCACATTGTTAAATTTCTTTTGGATAAGTAAAGAAGCCCCAAGCATTACCGGTAAAATATTTTCTATCTCTTGTCTGCGTGAGCCGGGAAGGAGGGCAAGCGTAGTTTTAGCCTCTGAAAGACTAAATTTTCTTAAAAATTCTTTTTTTTCCATTGAAGGCTTAACAATATCTAAGAGCGGATGGCCGATGTAATCTACATCTATTCCATATTTTCTATAAAATTCCTCTTCAAATTTAAAGATGACAATCATTTTATGAATATAGTCTTTGATCGTCTTAACCCTTCCTGCCCGTGATGCCCAAACCTGCGGACTTATATAGTATATAGTAGGAATTGTTTTTTTGATTTCTTTGGCGAGTCTTAAGTTAAATCCGGAGAAATCGACAAAAATAATTGCGTTGGGTTTTTCTTGTTTTATCCTTTCCAGGATCAGTTTTTTTAACCCTAAGAATTTAGGGAGTTTCTTTAAAACATCAAAAAACCCGATAACCGCAAGACCTTTGATATCATAAAATATTTCTGCGCCAGCCTGACGCATCAATTCTCCGGCAACTGCAGAGATTTTTATTTCCGGGTTTAGGTTTTTTAAAGCCAGGATGAGATTTGCGGCATTCAGGTCACCTGAGGCTTCACCGCAAACAATTAAGAGATGTATCTTAGCCATATCTGATTTTGGATTTCTAAGGCTACTTTTAGGGCTTCGCGGGCAACCCGACCGGAAACCAAAGGTTCTTTATGTGTAATCAGACAATCCAGGAAGGATTCCAATTCCTTCTTTAAAGGTTGCTCCTTTTCAATAGGCAGATCCTCTTTACTTATGGTCAGGCCAGTCTTTTTATATATAGATGCCCGAGCTTCCTTATAATCCAGGGATATATAGGTATCTTTCTGGAAGATACGGATTTTGCGCATCCATTCATCTGAGACCCGGCTGGCAGTAAGATTGGCGACACAGCCATTCTTAAAACTGAGGCGGGCATTGGCAATATCTTCAAATTTGGTGAGCACGCTTACTCCTACCGCCTCAATTTTTGTTAGGCTAGAATTTACTAAGCCTAAAACAATATCTATATCGTGGATCATCAGGTCTAAAACCACGCCCACATCTAAAGAACGGTTGGGAAAAGGGCTTAAGCGGTGACATTCAATAAATTTAGGCTCATTTATAAGTTTTTGGGTAGCTGTAAATACAGAATTGAACCTTTCAATGTGGCCAACTTGCAGGATAAGTTTATTTTTTTTGGCTATTTTAATTAAAGAATCCGCTTCTTTAAGACGGTTAGTAAAGGGTTTTTCTACCAGGGTATGGATATTGTGCTTAAGGAAATCATAAGCTATTTTATAATGTAAATTAGTAGGTGTGGCCACACTTACAGCCTCAACTTGACCAAAGAGTTGCCGGTAATCAGTAAAGCCTGCGACATTCAGGCTTTTAGATATCTCATTCAGCTGGTCTTTATCCATATCGCAGACTGCTACCAAAGAGCAGGTTTGAATCTCTTGGTATAGCTTGGCATGGATGCTGCCTAGATGGCCTACGCCCACTACCCCTACCCGTATTTTATTCATGGTAAGATAATAGCAAAATAACCCTATTGTTTCAACTAAAAATTTTAGGCTAATTTTAGCTAAGGGCTAAAAAATTATCAATTAACTCCCATTTTTCTGATTTACTTTTTTAATAGCCTGTGGTAAAATTAATTGTTTTTAGAGAAGTTAACAAAAACAACAAAACACAAAACAAAGGAGGCACCATGAGCAAGAAAGATTTAATCTCTTTTAGTCTATTTTTTATCTATATTTTATTTCTCTACTCTTTAGGCTTTGCTCAGCAGGAATCCATCACCATCACCACTTATTATCCTTCACCTTACGGCAGTTACGGGGAATTAAGGGCGCAACGCATGGCGATTGGAACGAATTACTTTGGTTCCAATTATTGTTGGTCTCCTGAGAGTTGTACATATACAATTAGCAATGCAGATTTAGTAGTTGAGGGTCATGTTGGCATCGGGACGGCAACACCAATTCCTAATTCCGAATTACACGTTCATTCTGAAGCTTGGCCTGGGTTGGGAGAGATTAGAATTTCCGGTAGCGGCATAAATAATCAGACTTATTCTGCGTTGATGCTCGATGATAACGATACTACTACGGCGGATAACAATGTTTGGTCTATCGCGCATAAAAAAGAGACGGGTACGGTGTATGAAGATGCGTTACACATCGGAATGTGGGATAAGCACTCAACTGGTTATATATATGCGGTGATTCAGACTGACGGCCACGTCGGCATCGGGACGGCGGACCCAGGATCATATAGATTAAATGTCGCGGGTACGATATATACTTCTGGCGGCTGCCCCAGCTGCTCTGACGTGAGATGGAAGAAAAACATAACACCCATTAATGATTCGCTGACGCTTATTTCAAAGCTGCAGGGTGTGCGTTTCAACTGGCGCTCTGATGAGTATCCGAAGATGTTTTTTGGCAACAGCACGGATGTAGGATTGATCGCACAGAATGTAGAAAAAGTGATGCCTGAACTCGTTTATGAGGTTGATGGGTACAAGTATCTGAAGTATGAGCGTCTGGTGCCTTTGCTAATTGAGGCGGTAAAGGCCCAGCAGAAACAAATTGATGAATTAAAAGCTAAGTTAGAGGCAGAATCAAGATAAAATCTACCGCAATTGAGCCCGACCGAATTAAAAGTCAACTCTGCTGACATCGCAAAAGAGATGTTTTTACTTGATAAGCCCGCTCTTTTATACCCACCTTTCTCTCTCGCCGTGCAGACGGCAAATATCTGAAATGTAACGAAGTTTTTCATATTTTACGGCAATTTAATTGGCACTCGACAAAAGTCAATGAATATGATATACTATTTTTTCTAACAGGAGCAAAAGATGCGGGATTATTTAAAGTTACTTAAATTTGCCAAACCTTACCTTGGGCTGTTTAGCCTGGCCACGATATGTATGATATTCTCCACTATATTTGATGGAGCGTCTCTGGCGATGATTGTGCCTCTTGCGGATAAGGTCTTATCAGGTAAAAAAATCATTGTGCCGAATAAACTACCTGTCTTTTTGACTAATTTTATCGATACTTTGAATAATATTGAGCCCAGGGTACTCTTGATGCGTATGGCCATAGGTATTTTGGTCCTCTTTATCCTTAAGGGGATATTTGGGTTTTTCCAGAGTTATCTTATGTCTGACATTGGCCAGCGGGTGGTCAGAGATATACGCTTAAGACTTTATAGTAAGCTACATTCGCTCTCTTTAGATTACTTTATCTATAAAAGGGGCGGTGAGCTTATCTCACGCATCACCAATGATGTAAAATTGGTGGAAAATGCAGTATCTTATGGTTCAACCGATTTAATCTACCAGAGCTTACAAGTGGTTTTATTCACCTTTTTAATCTTTTTTATTCATGCACGGCTCGCCCTGATAGCCATTATTTTACTTCCGCTGATCAGCTGGCCGATTATTAAGGTAGGTAAGGTCTTAAGAAAATTATCCCGCAGGTCGCAGGAGAAGATGGCGGATATAAATTCGCTTCTCTATGAGACGATTATTGGCACTAGGATTGTCAAGGCCTTTAATATGGAGAATTATGAAATCAATAAATTTAACCTGGATAACCGCGATTACTATAAAATCTCCATGAAATCCATAAAACGCATGCTGTTATTAAGCCCAGCTACCGAATTTTTAGGTGCTTTGGCAGGGATATTGGTTTTTGTCTGGGGTGGCAAAGAGGTAATCGCCGGTAAGCTTTCCTTTGGCGTATTCGGCCTTTTTTTAGGCTCTTTATTATCTTTAATTCGGCCCTTTAAAAAATTAAGCTCGGTAAATTCCTTAAACCAGCAGGCCATAGCCGCAAGTATCCGTATTTACGAAGTATTGGATACATCGCCTACGGTTCAAGAGAAACCCCAGACCTATGAGTTAGCTACTTTTAAGAACAGTGTTTTCTTCGAGGATATCTGGTTTAGTTATGCTGACCAGGAGATTTTAAAGGGGATAAATTTAGAGGTAAAGAGAAGTCAGATTCTCGCCATCGTTGGTCCAAGCGGTGCAGGAAAGACCACCTTATTAGACTTAATCCCGCGTTTCTATGACCCGCAAAAGGGAAGGATCTTAATTGATGGCCGTGATATAAAAGAAGTAAGCCTTAAATCCTTGCGTCAGTTTATTGGTATAGTTACTCAAGAGACCATACTCTTTAATGATACGATTAAGGCAAATATTGCCTATGGTAAGTTAGAGGCATCCCAGAAAGAAATAGAGCAGGCAGCCATTCAGGCTTATGCCCATGATTTTATTCAGAACTTACCTTTAGGCTACGATACGCTTATCGGAGACAGAGGGATGAAGCTTTCAGGTGGCGAGCGGCAGAGGATTGCCATTGCCCGGGCATTACTGAAGAATCCACCCATTTTAATCCTCGATGAGGCGACTTCCCAGTTAGATTCTGAATCCGAACGCCTGGTTCAAGAAGCGTTAGATAGGCTTATCCAGGGTCGCACGGTATTTATTATTGCGCATAGACTGTCTACCACAAGAGCTGCCCATAGGATAGTGGTCCTGGATAAAGGCAGGATTATTGAACAGGGCAGCCACAATGAGCTGATTAGTAAAGAAGGCCTATACAAGCGGCTTTATCAACTTCAGGAGTTAGAGAAATAAATGAGGCCATCACTTGCGGAATGCCAGTGAACGCAAGTGATTTGGCCGAATTTACCCTTGACACGTAAGATTCAACTTACGTGTCATCGCATTCGTGTCAAGGGTTTAATTCGCAGACGGCTACGCCTACAATTTACGTCACTTGTGTTCCGTAAATTGTCTGCTCATTTAAAATAATATTTG
>Ga0315294_10009918_pt1 | contig 10438 bp, 12 predicted proteins | sample YL17G13_40_MG_FD_203626 | JGI IMG/M metagenome (GOLD analysis project Ga0315294, IMG submission 203626) | Sediment microbial communities from Yellowstone Lake, YNP, Wyoming, USA - YL17G13_40 | ecosystem: Environmental > Aquatic > Freshwater > Lake > Sediment | place: USA: Wyoming | collected...
GTTGTTGAGCTTCTTGTTCGGATAAGCCTCGTTCACTGGTTTCAAGGGTTTTATAAACATCCGTGGGCTGAATAGACCAATAGTCTCTGCGTCCATTGCCATTCTTTCGTCTTGCCGTATTTTTGAGTAACAAGATTTGCCCTCTGAATATTCCACTAAGTATATTAGACTGTTTTGACAGAGTAGTACGTAAAAAGGATGGTATAAAGTATGCGAAAAGAATATCAAGAATGGTTAGATGAGCAATCACCGAGCACGAGACAGCACTACGATAAGAGAATGCAAAATTTCCTAACCTCAATGACGCTAACGATAGAAGATTTTTCGAACCTAACACCGAAAGAAATGAAACACGTCGTCTTAGCGTATAGAGCAAAAAGCGAAAAAGAAGGCATGCCACAAAATTCGATCTTAGCACATATTTGCAGTGTACGATCTTACTGTGTGAGCATAGACAAACCGTTGATGTTCAAGAAGAATGCGTTAGGCAAGGTTCAAGCTGACACGGATTCGCATGTTTTCAGCAATGGCGATCTAAAAGGTTTATTTGAAATTGGCAATACTTTTGAAAAAGCATTGATTAGCACGGCCGTATCTCTAGGATGGGAAATATCCTCCGTTCTGAAATTAGACAGAGCTAAGATCAAGGCAAAACTAGAACACGGAAAACAGAACAACGAGCAATTCATCTTTTTTGATGACACGCGAAAGAAAACCCTAGAATCTCGTTTTGCCGTGCTGAATCCTTTGGCCATTGAATGGCTAACGAAATATTTGGATTCGAGCGAAGACTCAGAGAAACTTTTCCCGATAACTGAAGATGGAGTAAACAAGCTGTTGAAACGAATGGCCAATGCTTCAGGATTAAAGCTCACGGGTACGATTAGATTCCACAATATTCGCAAGTGGCTTATGAGTCGCCTTTCAAGATGCGGATTCAACGAATTTCAGATAAAGTATATTATGGGAAAAGCAATCCCCGTTTCAGATAGAACCTATCTCCAAACCCTTCAAACGGACATAGAAGAGAAATACCCTAAAGTGTACAATGAATACTTGAACATTAATCCAACTGTCTCACTAGTCGAGAAAACTAAAGAACTTGAACAACTACAGAAAGAACTCTCACAACTGAAAGAACAAAACGAATTATACAAGAATATTCTTAGAGATTTAGTGACAGGTAAAATCCCTAGAGAAATTGTGAAGATTGGTGGAGAACCAGAAAAGACACCTCCGTGGGCGAACTATCTGAAGAAACTTGAAACATAATTCCCCTCTTTTTTCTGTTCATAGTCTTCATAGTAGTAACCAAAAGTTTAACTTTATGAGTGCATAACCACTTCTGAGGTTCAAACATGGAATCATGCGCGATATGCGGAAAAACAACCGACAACACCCCGCACACAACATGCGCAAAATGCGCATCGATCGTGTGCCAACCATGCGCAAAACACAAAACAGCGTGTCCCGTGTGCGGATATGAAGGATAAACACATCACACATTCCCTTCTTTTTCTATTTTTCAGCCGAGGGATAAGGCACACGACTTTTCAGATTCAACATAATACGAGATGAAACGTTGCTTTGGCACGGTTGAATCATGGCTTTTACTTTTCGATTTAATCATTTTGTCTATCCTTGCGTATCAAATACCACAAGAAAAATATAAGCATATGTTATTGTTGTTGTGGTTGTTGTGGTTGTTGTTGTGTGAGTTTATCAACATCTTGAATATTCTTCATATCTCGTGAACGAAAATGAACAAACTAAAAGAATCAAATAGATGTCCGATTTGTAGGATCGTAATTCCACACGGACATAGAACATGTGAAGGTTGTGGAAAAGTTTTGAAGGCCAATTCATGGCTAACTACGGTCGATCTGATGTGATGACTATGCTAAGCAAAAAATACTATAAAGTTTTCGCGGAATTAATCGGAAAAGCGGAAAACTTGGATGATTTTAAAGAATCACTGATAGTGTTCTTAAGACAAGACAACGAACGATTCGACACAAACAGATTCACAACCGCGATCTATAACGCAAAAACTCCAAAATACACAATCGGAAGAACGTTTAACGACATATTGAAACAAGAGAGGGTAACACAATGAACAAACCCAAAGACAGAATCGTAATAAGAAACCTCATAGACAACATGGATAGAATAGATTTTCAACACATTATGACTTGCGCTCATTGTGGACAAGCGGAGGCGCACGAGGTAACGATCTTTAGGCCTCGATTTGATGATTTCGAAAGACATATTACGCAATGGTGTGTTTTATTTTCGGGTGCTGTAGACTATGAAGGCAATAAAAAGGATATGCTAAAGCGTTATCCCGAATTCAAAGGTATAACGGTTGATCTGTAGAATGACAAAACCAGAAACTAACATAACATGCGAAAAATGCGGTTATCGGTGGTTCACCGACAGCAAACTAAAACGCATTAATTGTCCTTCATGCAGGAACACAACGACAAACACAACGATTAAGCAGTAAAACGTTATCTATTAATACATAATCTCTCTTTTTTTGTATTAAATGCAACGATTCTAGCCCTCTCCCCTTTTCTCTACGCACAACTTCGAGTTTAACCGAGAATTCTAAACACGTTCGTACTCGTAGATAACAAGATTTTCAGTCTTAATATTCACATCATAAACAAACAATACATGCTCATTCAGTAGTGAAAAGAACACCATGCGCGCAACGATTCAAGCCTCTTTTAGCGAATGAGACACGATCCGCGCTCCGTTCACCATTGCACACCAACACCTAGAACCGTAACCATCCACACAATGAACAACCGATCAACCACGAATGAACTCCAAACGACAAAACAACCACACACCAAGACGCATTACCAATTCGATACCCCCCTTGGGTTCGAATTTCCCAGAATTATCCCGTACCTTACCCCTTCTTTCGTATGGGTAATACACCTTCTAGTTCTCTACACGGGAAAACCTATCGGGTTCTGTTCCATAGAGAGTAAATCCTCATATCGCCACGCACGGCTTGACATACACCGCTTTTCCATGACGAGTTGATAGCTGTCGTAGATTTTACGATTGCGTTTCGGATCGGCGGTCAAAAGTTCTTTAAGTTTAGTCAAATCCAATTTCACGATTTTGGTTCGCCATCGTCCTTTTGCCATCTTGAGCGCTTCGATCTCACGAGTCATCAACGTGTGTTTAATATCTTGCCGCGTAGTTAGCTCGGTTATATCGCCGTTGAACATCTTGAGATAATCCTCGTAGAAATATCGCCATCCATGTGCACCGATCGCGGATTTGTCGCCTTTGAGGATATAGCGCTTTGAACGGAAAAACGCTAAGTCGCCTTTGCCTTTCACATCCATGCGGATTGGTATCGTGTGTTCTCCATCCGTCACATCAAAATATTTCCCCGTCATGTCTGAATGGGTAAAAATACTGTCGGTGTCCATAGCGATAATTTCGCTTGGGCATCGGTCAAACAACAGACTCATAACCAAGTGGCTGTGTCCGAGTAGAATATTATATGCGAAAAAGTTGCTCGTTGCGGCCACTGGATGCGACTGCCCGCATTTCCCGCTTGCGGCGTTCAGAATGGCTTTTGTGTAGAGGTTCATTTCTGATGTCTGATGTTTCTCGATGCGCTCAATCAATAGTTCGGCGTACTTGCGGGTGTGCGCGTCTGACGCTCGAAAGATGGGTTTCCACGCACGTAAGACATATTCAACTTTGGCTTTCGACGCTGACAAGTCGAACGTGTTGAATATTCCGTAAATCTGATGCCCGACAACATACACATTGTTTCGTGCTCGGATGGGAAGACCCCATAAGTCATTTTCCGTGCTGAACACGCCCTCGATCCAACCATAGCGCATATCATTCACGTCTTGACTGATACTCAAATCGTGCGAGTCGCACGGCTGAACGCCTTTAATGCGTAAGCATTGGGTTGCAACCATTGAGCAGGGATAAAGACTCGAAACGTCGTTATAGAGCACGTTTGGAGTGTATCCCGTAACAAATCCTTCACTCCTTCCAGCAAATGTGGAACGCTTAATTAACGCCTCCACAGGCGACAATTGTATCGGACGGCCTTTCAATCGCCTCGGCAAACGAAAAACGTCTTTAACGATCGTCCCCGCACTGGCGTATTTGGCTGGATCGGCGTGGATGCTGTTTATGAGCCACTCGGCGAATCTGCTTGTTATGATTGCATCGATTTCGGCATAGCGCAAAAACGCTTGTCGTTCGCTTTCGGTCTGCCACTTGCGGATGCCGAGCCATTCGGGTTTAGCAAGTTTCGGGATACCGAGATATTCCCCGACGCTCGCCAAGTTTCTAAACCCTAACGACTTCGCCATAACATGCGTGTCGAACACGTTGATCTTGGTGCTTCCGTAACTGATTCGTCCGACTGTTTGAGAACCACGCTTGTGGATTTTGACGCATTTGCGGCCAAGCCACTCTTCAACCGAGCCGAGATCGGGCAAGATGACAAAGCCATATAGCACTTTGATGTGTCGACGGTCGGCGAGCCAATCCTTTAACTGTTGGTCGCTTTCCAGCACGACCGCACTGTCGCCATCGCTGAACTGAACCGTGTGGACATCTTCGGGTGCGTCGGCACGACCGCTCGCTAGAAATTCCGAGTCGAACGCCCAAACGTTCGCGACTCGGATCGGAAGTACCTTTTGGTTGTTCTCCATTATAGACATAACCGCAAAAATGGGGAAATTGATGTTGAAGTGGCTTAGTTTGATGGTCAAAAGTGCGATTCTTTCTAACCAAAAATCACCCTTTTTTGGTTGGAATGATTCTTGTATTACGTCCTAACTTGACATCTACATAGCCGATGGCCTCTTTTGCTTGTGCAAACATGAGTTCAACCTTGCCCGTGTAGGCATGGTGTCCCATAAATGATGTGGGCTTGAAGTACATCTTACGCATTCCAGTCGAACCGCATTGTGGGCAACCGAGAAACAGCATGATTGCGTAGATTTTCTTTTTTCCCATCTCGTCGATGGGATACGGGAGAAACCGCGCTTGTAGAACGTCAGCCATTACACGACAGTCGGCACAACAGAAATGAAAATGATCTGTACTGTCCCATGTCGGAATAAAGTTGCTAGTACCTTCGCTCATTAATTCGTCGACCGATTGGTAGAGTATTCGCGCTCTGGTGTATTTCGGCGTTCGTAGTGGGTTATTGCATCCATGTTTTTCGTATTTTTCGTGCTTCATCTATTTCGCTTCCTCATACTCTATTAGTTTCTCTTTAACTTCCTTCCTTAAAGCGTCTGCGTCGAACGTCTCAACCGTGAACTCGTTTTCTGTGGCTGAGACTACGATGGCGGCATCCAATTTCGGTGGCGTGACCTTCTTTCTGAATTTGAAAACCGTCGGAATCTTGAGAGTTTTCAAGTCATCTTGTGATAACTCGGTTGATCCGTCTTGGTAGAAGATTTTCAGAAGTTTCTTTTGGTCGTCCCATTCAGCGCCTAAGATTTCTGGGTGTTGCTTGTGTAGATAGGAATAGAACGGTTGGAAGTCTTCAATACGTATGTTCTTATGTTCAACAGTTTTCATTTAGGTTGATCCTCCCTGATAGAATCCTTTGAGAATGCTAAGTCTCTTATCCCAAGCTCTAGCGGTTGATCCCGCGATGTTAGCGATCATTTGAAGTTTCAACGTGTGCGAACCTTTAGCGAGCACTTGAACCGTGTGCGTTGAATAGTGACCGCGTATGCTCTGTGAGGGTGACAGTTCCACAAAACCAACCCAACCGAAGGTTCCTGAAATGTCGTAGCCATCCATTAAGAGTTTGAATTCGGCGTTTGTTTCCGCTGTTCCTGAATCTTTGGTTACTGCCGCGCGCGCTTCGGCAAATATTAAACATAACATTGTGCTTTCGCATTCAAATCCTAGACTCAGGATGTCCGTCCAAGTTTGATTAGACCATGCGATTTCGGTTGTGGAGACTGTTTCTATTTTTTCGGGACACCAGTTTATACTGTATGTAGTGAAGTCTTGAAACGTGGGTATTTGGTCGCCCATGTTGATTTGAACGCCGTCGATGTACGCGTCGCCCGTGCAGTACGGGGAACCTACCGCCCACCACTGAAAGGTGATTCGTATATACGCGGTGTTTGCTGGAAAGTCTGTTGACGGTGTGTACGTGTGGCTTATCTGAGTCCAGCCGAAGTCCGTAGTTGAGGTTTCGTACCAACTTGTCCAACTGAGCAACGTTTTGCTTGAATTGTAGAACCATATAACTCCTTGAAATGCTCCAGCCGTGCGGTTCCAGATCGTTATCCATGCGCTTAACGTTACTTTATCCATTCCTCGGATGTCGATGTAGTTGCTGTATCCACTAACTTTGTTGTTGCCGACGGCGTATAATGCAATGCAGTATTTTCCGAATTTCGCCGCGAACGTGGTGCTCGGTATCCATCCTTCGTCCCCGCCCCAAGTGCCGTATTCGAATCCTCCGTTCACGACGTAGTTGTAGGCGGAGGTCGTCAACTTGTAGGGTGGAAGGTCGAGTTTCGCGATGGGGAAGGTTCCGAGTGCCGAACCGTTCGTCATTTGAGTCCAACTCGTGAGCACGCTGCCTATCTGAGCGACGGTCATCGCGCCAGTTTGAGCGACGATGTTTGCCCAAGTCGAAATGGTGGTCATTACGTCCGAAGCAGTTTTGGTAACGTAAGTCCACGCAACTTTTCCCAATGCGCCCGCTCCGCTAATTATCCAGTCCCAACTTGTAAGTAAAGCGGTAATTGCAACTTTTGACAATGCTCCGAGAGTGTCAAGAATATTTTGGGCGGTTTTTGTGATGTACGTCCACGCGATGTTGCCCATGTGGGCACAGAAATCCGCCCAAGTTTCCGCCGCCATCCGCGTCCAGTCGAGAGGCGGAATGTTGCCTAATGGAACGTTTCCTCCCAACGGTATTATTTCGTTTACATAGTGGATGTGTCTTGGAATTATTTTTTTCACGAAGCATTTCTCCTTTTCGCTTCTACGGCACTCTTCTGTTGCAATGTAAAGACTTCAAAGCCTAGTTCTAGGAGTCTGCGGATTTTTTCACTCTGCGACTTGCCGTTTACGTGGGTGTTGATGGCTTCGAGGATGTCGGGATCAATGTAAAAATTCGCGCCTACCTTAGCTCGTGGCATCTTATTCTCTCCGTGAGCGTTTTTTCAGCGTTTCGATGAGGGTTTTTAATTCCCGATGGTGTGCCGTGAGGAACGCTTTCAAAATTTCTGAAGCAAGTTGGCTGATGGGAATCTGTTCCTTAGTGGCTAAGTTGGTAAGTTTCTGGAAAACGGTTTCCTCAATCTCGATAGTAAAAGACGGAGTGCGGGCTTGGGCTTCCCGCACATCCGCTACGGGTTTCTGCTGGCTTGTTTCCATTTTTGTCACCTTTAGGCGGGCAATTTGGCGGGGATTGGTTGCGGTTTGGGAATGTGGTGGCCACGATCTAGCAAAAGGAGCGAGAGACAGATTTGACATCTTGTGTCTGTCGGGGAAGTTTCGGGGCAACTCATGGTTGCACCTGAGGCGGTTTTGAGGTATGAACAATTTGCCATTCAAATCACTTCTTGACATGGATGTTAAAGCGGGCTACGGAAACTTTTTTTCTTGGTTCCTGATCGTTGATTTCCGCGTCTGGCATCCGTGCTCTTAACGCATTGATCTGCTCTTTTAGTTTGGCTCTGAGGCCATTTTTCTCTGTGATGCACTTCGGGCAATTTATGTGTCCGTCGAACTCCGCAAATTGGTCGACCAAGGCGTTCCAAGCGGCGGGTTGCGATGCGGGGATGATGTCGTAAATTGTGAGTTTTACGGTGTGCCGACATGGCTGAAACGGGTGGTCGAAACTTAAGTCGTCGTCCAACGTTTTTATTTCTTGATCAAGAGTGACGGAAAACAGAATTTTTGGGATTGAGTTGGCTTTGCTGTGCGAATATTGGATGTCCATCAAAGGTTTTGCTTCGGCGATTTTGTTTCGGACAGCGGTTTGCTCGTGCTGGATGGCGGCTAGCTCTTTATTCAAGTTCGCTTGTGTTGCTTCGAAGTCTAAAATTGCGGGATCGGCTTTTTTGAGGTTGGCTAGTCTAGTCTGAGTAAGGTGGCGTGACTCTTCAAGCTCGCCATCCCTGCGGCGTAGTTCTTCGAATTGTAATTCTTCCATTTTTCATCATTCCTGATAATTTGGGTCGAGACTTCGCTTTAATGGTGACCATCTCTGTTTGCATGGTAGACCGTAGTTTTCTTGTCTTCGATATGGACAAGTTATGTGGTTGCATCCGTCAGTGCAGATTTCTGGATATTGCGCCTCTCTTCTGTCTTCCTCAAGGTTCGGCGCGGCCATCGGCGAAACATGTCCTTGGGTGTTGGTGAATCCTCTGTGCATTGCGGCGGCGAAGTCGAGTTTTTCGAGTTCGGGAAACGCTTTTTCCCTATATCCTTGAATTTCCCGTGTTACGACGTCGACACCTTCCAAGTTTCCGTTTTCGATTGCGAGTTGTAGGAAATCGTACGAATTTTTTATGTATTCAACCGTATCCGTGCCTAGAACTTTTTCTAAATGTTCGTGGGTCTTTCCATTAATCAGTTGAAAACCGCGTTCACACGGTTCAAAATCTTTGCCGTTGGCACAGAAGGCATAGAAAACGCAACTTGCGTTACATTGATCTCCTTTTCTTGGAAACCTTGCGGTTTGTCTTAGGATTATGTCAGCGTCTCTTTTGGGGATGGTTGGCATTATGCGCTCACCTCTTTCGTAATGAATTCCCTAATTAGTGCCGATGCACTGGAGTTCTTTTCGAACTTTGCGATTTTCAAAAATGTGCGCCACAAATTTGTGTCAATTTCGAAACTTGCTTTTGTGTTTGTGGACATATTTTCTGTGCTCCTGTGTTAAATATATTTACTGAATTATTTAAATGTTGTGTTATTTGAGTCATTTTCTTAATAGTACTGTTTATGATGATAATTTACAGCATAAATTTTGAATAACGCTATGAATCATTCGATAAATCATTTCAAATAATCTTAATATTCGTAACGTTCAAGATACTCAATTTGGAAAAAATGAACCGAGGGATAAGCGATAGGCATTTCGGACACTTTTTGGGCTTCTTTTTCGAATTAAAGCTCGAACTGAAGCTTTTTAAGCACGTGTTGAGTAGGCAGTTTTGGAGGCTATGAAAGAATGGCAACACCTAGAAAGTCGGAAATCCTTTTGAAAGCGACTGAGTTGTTCCACAACGAAAGATGTAAGACTGGCAATCCAGCTTTCGCCACATCGCCAACAGAGGAAGAACTTTCGGAGAGCGGCTTCATTCAAACGGCTAAATCAATGTTGATGACGGATCAATACCGTAGTCAAATCGAGAGTAAAGATTTCTATTCGGAAAACTTGGAAGATTTCGAGTTTGATAGCGATCTCGGCCTACAGAGAGGTACATTCATTGCAGGAAACAGAGGATGCGCAAAGAGCAACTTGGCTAAAACGATCGTAGACTTGTTTCTCAGAAAAGGATCTATCGTTCGAGTGTTCGACAATAGCCAAACGTGGAGAAACTCCAACGTTCCTAACCTAGTCTTGGTGAAACCGTACAGCTTTTTTGAACCTAAGTACGGAGAGTCTTACGTGTTCGACACTTCATTGTTAGACATTGAACAGCAAAAAGCATTCATTGAAAATGTTGCTGATCGAGAATTCATTCAAACCGCTATGCTCTCGGAAAACGAACGGACTTGGAGAATCTACGTTTTTGAAGAGTGCGAACTACTGCTAGGCACACATGACAACAGCAAAAAGATAATGCGTCTATGCGCTAGCGGCCGAAACCTGAAAATGTCTTACGTGGCGATCGCTCAGAGGTTTCAAATGGTGACGACTAGCGTCATATCGCTTTCTGGACAGCTATACGTCGGAGCAATGCATGAACAGAACGATCTGAAGAAAATTCGGAATTGGCTAGCAGATAAAACGAAGGAATTGCAGAGTTTGGAAGTGGGTGAATTTTTCCGATACTGCAACGGGAAAAGCGCAAAAATGAAAACGGAGCGGTTCAGAGCTAGATCACAACCAAAAATGATTCTAACAGAAACAAATATTTCACCAGTTGTGAAACCACAACCAAAACAAGAAACAAACATAGCGACATTCTTAAGACTCGGCATGATAATCTGTTTCATAGTTCTCTTGCTTGGAGTGAGAAGATGAATCCCATTTTTCATTTTCTACATTCTGAACATCTAAATTGTATCAGAATACTAAGACTCACAGTCGTTTTACTTTTGAATCCGCCTCAAGCATGGTCCTCTTAGTGTTTACAACAGATTTTATTGCTCCTAGTATCGCCGAGGGATATTTAGGTGTTTTGTCATGATTCTCTAGCGTGGGGTTGGATGAGGTTCTGTG
>Ga0315294_10009920_pt1 | contig 10438 bp, 6 predicted proteins | sample YL17G13_40_MG_FD_203626 | JGI IMG/M metagenome (GOLD analysis project Ga0315294, IMG submission 203626) | Sediment microbial communities from Yellowstone Lake, YNP, Wyoming, USA - YL17G13_40 | ecosystem: Environmental > Aquatic > Freshwater > Lake > Sediment | place: USA: Wyoming | collected...
CGTTGCCGCCGCGTCCCTGGATGAAGACAAACTTGTACCAAGTGTCCCCATCGCATTTCTCTGTGCCAGAAAGGTCCCATAGTTCCATTTCTATAGGGGCATATAGAGACACAGAAGTAACAGTGACTGCTATGGGCGTTACCGTGGGCTGCTCTATAGGCAGCGATGCAAAATCCCCCAGCCACTCGAACCAAGGGGAGTAGACGAAGCCTTCGATGCCCTGGTCGTTGCGTACATAGAGCCAACCTCCATAGGCTGAACGTCCCAACACTATGAGTGTATCTCCTGCTCTGACTCCACCTACGGTCAGTGAGGAGGCATCTGGCGCAGCGAAGATGCTGGCACCCTGGATGGCGGTAGCCAGATTGCTTGGGGAAGGTGTGGGTGCGGGGGTAGTCGGTGTCGGCGTAGGTGTAGTGATAGTGGGTGTTGGCGTAGGTGTAGCGATAGTGGGTGCGGGCGATGGCGTTTGGCTTGCCGTGACTGTGGATGTGATCGGTGGCGCAGCCGTCGTCGCCGGGGGCGGAGTGGTTGAGATTGGTGTTATTGTGGCTGACGGACACCCCTTTATGAGAGTCATCAGGGCGAAGGTACCCAGTAAGAGCAATGCGACGATGCCCGCTCCACCACCCAAGAAGAAGCCCAACCGTCGTATCCTTCCCCGGCTGATCATCTCCTGGGCCTGCTTCTCCACCCCCTGGCTGTCGGGGTACTGAGGGTCTACTGCTCGGACCTGGCGCCACAACTCCAACGCACGCTGCGGGTCTTTCTGGGTCAGGGCTCCCAGAGCCTGGCTGTATAGACCCATTGCCTTGGCCCGCTGTTCGACACGTTTGTCGTCCGGGAAGTGGGGATCCACCTCCCGGACCCGGCGCCATAGCTCCAGTGCCTGCCGATACTCTGCCTTGCTCAAGGCTGCCAGGGCCCGATTGTAGAGGTTCATGGCCTGGGCTCGTGCCTCGACCCGCTGGCTGTCTTGATAATTGGGGTCCTTTGCGCGGACCTGGCGCCACAAGTCCAATGCCTTCTCAGGATCCTGCCGGGTCAAGGCTTCCAGGGCCTGATCATAGAGGGTCATGGCCTGGGCTCGCGGCTCAATCCGCTCGCGGTCAGAGTAACTGGAGTCCACTTCACGGACCTGGTGCCATAATTCCAGTGCCCGGTGCGGATCCTTCTTCTTGTCCAGGGCTTCCAGAGCCTGGTTGTAAAGATCCATTGTCCGAGCCTGTTGCTCGACTTGCTGGTCGTCGGGATGACTGGGATCAACTTGCTGGACCTGATGCCACAATTTCAACGCCTGCTGTGGCTCCCCCTGAGCCAGAGCTCCCTGGGCCTGGCTGTACAGACTCATACAAAGGCCGTCCCTGGTCCGCCTCTCGACGTTTCGCGTGTCGGGGTAGTCCAGGTCGCCTTTCCGCCGCTGGATCTCTTGCCAGAGTTTGAATGCTTCAGCATAGGATCGCCGGTCAAGGTGCCCTTCAGCCTGTTGGTACAGGTGGTCCAGTTCGGCCCGCAGGTCCCGGATGCGGATCCCCTCTTGAACCTGTTCCTCCAGTTCATCGAGGCCTGGGTAATCTGGCGACAGGCTCCGCAGTTCGGCCAGGGAGGTCAGACTGTCTTCAAACTTCTCTTCTCTCAGCGAATGCTCCACTCGCCCGTGGAGACTGTCTAGCACTCCCTGCCGCAGCGCAGCCACGTCTTCCTGTTTGTATTCAGCGTCTATGAGCTGCAATTCACCCAACTTGTCCCAGCAGGCGGTGAATGCTTCCTGATCGAGCAGGTCCCTGGCCTCCCGCAGATAGGAGGTTAGCCGCGCCAGGTGACGTGCCGTCACCAGCCGGGCCCCGATGTCCTCGTAGGCAGGTGCTTCCTTCTGCAGTTTCTGGAAGGTGATGATGGCTTCCTGCCACTGCTCCTGACCCATTTGGCTCACGCCCTGGGTGTACAGCTCATGCAGAAGTCGTTGCCGTTCCACCTGCTCCCGCGCACTCATTTCGATCCGCTCGGGATCAGGGTAATCTGGGCTCCGTTCGCGGATGATGGCCAGAGTGTCCAGGCAGGCCTGGTACTCCCCATTTTGGCATTGCCGCACCGCCTGTTGGTACTGTTCATCCAGGCTGCGTTTCTCCTCCTGGGCCAGCCCCTCTTGGGCCTGTGTGCGGGGATTAGCCACATCATAATCGGGAGCCAGTTGGGTCAGCATGTTCAGCGTGTCCAGAGCATCTTGATACTTGCCCTGTCCCAGGCTCTTCTGAGCCTTCTCATAGAGTTCCAGCAGCCGAACCTGGTGGCGAGTCTGCTCCAGGTAGTACACGGTGTCTTTGAAACCAGGGGCTTGACTTTCCAGGTCTTGGAATGCAGCCAATGCATCACGCCATCGCTTAGCATCAAAGAACTCCCGCGCCTGGCTGTACTTCCCGCTTGCCGCGACATAAGCCTGAGCAGCCCTCTTCAACTCGTCAGCGAAAACCAGACAGGAAGAGTAACGTTTGTCAGGATCCTTGTCCAATGCTCGCAGCATTACCACCTCGAAACCTTGGGGGAGATCCGGGTTAGCCAAAGTAGGTGGTAGGGGTTCGTTGGTGACAATCTGGATGATCAAGCTAGCGTCCCGCCCTCGGTAGGGGAGCTGGCCAGTCAACATCTCGTAGACGACGACTCCCAACGAGTAGAGATCGCTACGCTCATCTACAGGCCGTCCCTCCATGAACTGCTCGGGGGCCATGTAGGGAATGGTGCCACTCAGACGACGCTGGGCGTGTTCAGTATGTACCGATTCTCCTTCCCGCGGCTCTTTTATCTCTGCTAAGCCAAAATCGGTCAGGTAGGCGTTATCTTGGTAATCTAGGATGATGTTGCTAGGTTTGATATCCCGATGAATCACTCCCTGTCGATGGGCATAGTCCAGAGCATCGGCGATTTGGGAGACAATCCGCAGCGTGTACGAGTCCAAAGGCAGCCGTCGGTGCTGAGCTTCGTTCAAACGTGCCTCTAGTGTTTGGCCTTCCACATAACGCAAGACAATGGCCGGTGTCCCGTCATCTAGTGTAAGGACGTCAAACACATCAACAATGTGGGGATGGGCGAGCATAGCCGAAGCGCTTGCTTCCTGTAAGCTCATGTCTTTCTGAGACAGCACCTTCATAGTCACACAACGGCGTAACATAACGTCTTGACATTGGTAGATTTCGGCGAAACCCCCGAAACCCAGAGGGGCAACCACCTCGTAGCGGTCAGCAATCTCATCGCCCTTTGCGAAACGATATGTATGTTCAGGCGCTGAGGGAAAACTGGGCTCCGTGTCCCCGGAAGGTATTCCTTGCGGTTTTGTGGTCACAGTCGCACCCCTGTTCAGTCTGTGGAGAGTGTGCAGGCGTATTCGACGCTAATCCAACACAATACGAAACCCCAAATAGGGACGGCACACGTTAGTTCCGTACCGTCCCCGACATGAGATACGGGCTTCCCAACTAGAGTGCTGCCATGAGCCACCCCGCACGACCCGGTAAAGCCGTCCGTAGTGCAGACTCTCATAGGATGATCCCAGGTATCGCTGGTACCAACTGGCCGTCCATTCCCAGACATTGCCTGCCATATCCGCAACTCCAAACGGGCTCTGGTTGGGATATTCAAACTCGTGGACAGAGCTAGTCTCCCTCCGTTCCAGTTCTTTCGTGTTGCAGAGACTAGACTGCCACATCTCACCCCAGGGATACCGCCGCTGTTCCGGTAGTCCACCACGGGCCGCTTTCTCCCACTCCTCCTCCGTAGGCAGACGGTAGTGTCGTCCGGTAGCCTGGCTCAGCCAGAGGCAGTAAGCCTCAGCGTCATCACAGTTTACGTTGACAACCGGGTGATGTTCCAGGCCAGAAGGGACCTTCCTTTCGCACCAGTGCTCAGGAGGTCTGTGTCCAGTATGGCTAACGAAAGAAGCGTACTCGGCATTGGTGACAGGATAGCGACCAATTTGATACCCACGCAGGCTGGCCTCGCTGCGAGGTTTTTCATTGTCATGGGCTTCTGGATCCTCGGGTAGGCTGCCCATCCAAAAGGGGCCAGCAGGGACAGGAATGGTGGCAGGGATATGGATGAGGCTGTTGACCCAATTGCTAAAGAAGGAAGAGAATAGCTGCCACTCCTGCTCAATTTCGCCTGTCTGAACGACCAGGCAGCGATCCTCTAGATCCTCAAGCAGCGCTTCATGCAGCTCCTGATCAATGGGCTGCTTGGCTGCCAGCATTCTAAGCAGTCTCTGTTCTTCTTGGGATGAAACCGTCCAGTAGTATTCAAAATGTGGCGTTGAGTCTTCTTCAAAAGCCCGTAGAGCTCCTTTCCGAGCCTGACCTAAAGGCCAATCAGGCTCGTCCAACCTTGCGCAGAGGTGGTAACATAGTGTCTGTAGGAAGAACGGGTGGTAACCTGTTACATCATATAAGAAGGGGGACTCGGAGCACAATTTCTCAGCCAGGGAAATATCGAGATCGGCACGGGCAAAATAGTCGAATAGTAGGCTATGAACTTCATCTTCCTGAAAGGGGCCGAGCGTTATGCGAGTAAAGATATTGAAGAGAGGAGAACTAGATTTGTCAGTTGGCTGTAGCGCCACCAGGCCTGTGCGTGTGGCTATTACATAGGATATGTTCTCCGTCCGTGTAGTAAGGCTACGAAGTGCGTCGTAGAAGGTATCACCTAGATCAGGATTGTAGCTCGTATAGTCAAACTCATCAAGCAAGAGATGGACCTTGAATCCCAAACCGTCCAGATAGCTTAGCGCTTGCCCAAAACCAGTGCCAAACAACTCAGGCGTGCCCGAAGGCGTAAGAAACTCGGCGATAATAGCAAGGAACTTTTCAGCTTCGTCCCTTCGTTCAGGATGCCTTCGATTGACTTGTTCCGCAACGGCGTGAGCCATTGCCTGCCACACACTGGCTGCGCTGGCCTTTGTGAAGTCCTGGAAATTGAAGTACGCGGGGATATGTGTTTCGGGTAACCCAACAATCGGAGAGGATGCAGGATGAGCTAAGTACAGAAGGAGCGAGGTTTTCCCTGTTCGTCGCTCGCCATGCAGAGATACATTCTGGAGATTCAACATCGCATTCGCTATCTCTTGAAGTACTTCCCTACGTCCTGCAAAATCAGCCGGGTCTTGAATCGGTACTCCGACTCGAAAAGGAATGACGCGTGGCAAAATGCTCATTAGTACCCTACCTCGTCAAGAGATTACGGGAATATGACGACGTCGAACCCACAGAGGAACGATACCTAGCTTGAACCGAAATGATCCTTCTTCCTGACTTTCCCACTCTATCCACTCCCGCTCCTCCAGGTAATCAACTCCTATCCTCAAATCGTAGTCAACCCTTGGTGTGGTCGGTAGCCGGTGTGCTAGTTCAGCCAATCCGTGCAAGGAATACAGTAGTCCATCAACTAAGCCAGATTGACTGATTAACCATACTACAGCACGTTCATTCGTAGTCAAGCGTCGCAGAAGTTCGCGTAACATAGGATCCGTCAGATCGATGACTTTCAGTAGTACTGGCCCAATGTCGTTCTTACCCAGTCTCTGTTTGCCGAGCGATCTCGTTGCTTGATAGATCATCTGCAGAAATCGTGGATGCCCATCGCAGAGTGCTGAAAGGTACTGCAAGACTTCACTGTCAAGGACAAAGTAACTCTGGACTGCGGAAAAAACCGCAGATACGGTCTCTCTGTTATAGTACCGAACTCGGATAGGTTGCCCCCTGGCGATTAGCATATTCAGCAGGTTGTTGTCCAAGTCTAGAATACGCTCTGACCCGGCGATAACAAAATATCCGTTTTCGGGATTGCACACGAAATCATCCAGGAAGGTGAGAATCTGCGGGTTAAGCTGGTCTTGATGATCTAGCAACCGCTCGATTTCATCAAACATGACTATGGGATGTCTGTCACTCGCCTTCCTTCTAAGATCATCCCAGTGTGTGTAGAACGCTATCGTACTCCTTCCATCTTGAAAGTCCTTCCGGTCCGGAACACTCAAGCTCAGAGAAAACCCGTGATGCCCAGACCATCTGTTGAACTTGTTTGTCAGTTGATGTGCCAGGTCAAATGCGAAAGCATCCAGGCTGCCTAAAGCACTTAGGCCTAGCCCTTGACTGGTTACTAGCAGTGGCACATACTCCTTGCTGGGTGCCTCCGACAACCGACGAAGCATTTTCGTTTTCCCTACCATGGACTCGCCATACAGCACGGTAAAATGGCAGTTCTGAGCAAAATAGCCCTTGATCTCTTGTAGCAGGTCATCGCGTTGTACAAGGCCGGCGCACTCGTGACCTCGAATTGCACCCTCTAGAGTAATGGGACATGATGTTGGGATGTCTGCCTCGTTGATCAGCTCTTCACTTCTGTCTTCCGGGGATTCAGGAATATCCAGATCTGACCCTGAAGTCATGGTTTGCCGGCTATCTTCGATGACTTTGGCGCCGGATGGTGTTATCACGACCGTGCCACCTGTGCCATCCTGAAGGCTCTCATACCCAACCCAACCTATCCTTTTTAGAGAGAAGAGTTGGTGTCGGACTTCTCCTACTCCCTTCTTGTCGCTTAGGGAAACACCAATTTCTCCATATAACTCATTGAAGGTCATCTCGGGGGAGCCTGGATTAGACTCACGATAATCATAAAGAGCGCCAAGGATCGCGGTTTCCAAGTTGGTGTTCATAGCACATCACTCCGGTTCGGATAGGTGGATCCAATGCAGCTTGGCGGTTGGCTGGAGCAGCAGCACGGCTAGCTTCGACATATATCCCTGGCAACCTTGGCCCCGAGCCGTGTCAGCCGCACCAGCCCACTTTGTGCCTGATCAAGCAGATTGTAGTCTAGCCACCCCTTCTCCCGTAACTCAAATAGACACTGTACTATATCGGCACGATCAGCTCTCAGGGCTCCGATTAGCTCATTGAGGTTCATCTCCGGATCTCCGGGGTACGCTTGAAGGTGATTATGGAGGATCTTTAAGATTCGTGCGTCGAGGCTCTCCACTCTGCAGGTTTGTGAGCGCTCAGATGGATCCCCACCTTCAGTGGACGGGCTCAGGTCACATAGTTGACTGAAGGACACGTCCAGTACAGATAACGCAATTGCATTTAGGCGGTCAATTACCTCCGCGCGGTCAGCTTTGCGTGTCCTAGTATCACCGTACGTCCGCGACTGAGCAATGTTCTCGCTCAGCCGTTGTTGATAGACCAAGGCCTGAGAAGAAACAGGATGCTCTAGTCCAAGACGTTCCAGCAATTGGCGCAATCCCGTTTCGTAAGGTGAATAAGAATCCCTGTACTGGTGAACACTTACAGTCTGGGCCTGCGCAGGTGTTTCGGAAGGAGAGGCAAGTGGGTCAGGACCTTCACAAGCCCCTGAGAGTGGATTGTCCGCAGCCTGTGTGGCCCCGGGCTCAGGTTGGACATCAGAAGGGGTAGGACGAAGAAGGCTAGGTGGCGTGGCGGGCTGAGTATGCTCTGATATCCGCGTTCCGGTGGTCATCGTCTCCAGGTCGATTGGTTCCAGCAACCGGATACCGTGTACTTTGGCGGCATTGCGAGCCTGCTTGCTGAAGCCTGACGCCGAGACGATGATCCCCTCGTCAATCAGTCCCCTGCTGCGGAGAAGACCCGCAATGAGCGCGAAGCCGTTGACGACGTCAATACCGACCGGCTTGGACCAATCCTTCGCCTCTACCGCGATGCGATGCAAAAGGCACCCCGGTGTCTCCAGTTCGACGTACACGTCAACCTGGTTGCCGGCCAACTCGACGTCGTGCTCGACCTTCCGCGCCCCTATCTGGCGGTAGGCGTCTGTCACCCGCCGTTCCAGTGCTCTGCCCGTCTTCGTTGCCTTACTGGTCACCATACCTCCCTACACCACCGGACCCGCCAACCAGTAGCCTTGCGATTCCAAGAACCCCAAACCCTCAAACAGTGTAGTACATCTGGGCGGGATTGTCAACACTCGAAAGGCAGAATTTTGGATCATCTTGCCTCAGTCCCAAGAATTCACTTTGAGTTGCGTCCCCCGGTTCCTTTTCGTTTGCGCACATTCGCTGTTAGGATATAATCAGGAGAGACCGCTATCCGTACTGGGCAGACTATCCTTCCTGCAGGAGTGGAAACTGGGATGGACAAATCCAAGACTACCTCAACCCAAGCGTTGGAAGAAATGGTGGTCCGCCTTGTGGAGCACTTTCATCCCCAGCGGTTGATTCTGTTTGGCTCGCGCGCTCGCGGAGATGAAAAAGTGGGCAGCGATTTCGATTTTCTGATCATCGCTCCCTCTAACGAGCCTCGATGGCGTCGCACTGTGCCAGCCTATCGGCTCTTGGCTGGGCTCGGCGTTCCAAAAGACATCGTGTGGTGGACACCGGAAGAGGTCGCGGCCTGGCGCGAAGTGAAGTCCCATTTCATCCATACGGCTCTCAAAGAAGGAAGGGTACTGTATGAGGCCTCCTGACCATGCCAGGGCGTTGCTCGAAAAGGCGGCATGATCTGGGTGAACTATTGGAACTGCTCAGACCACTGGCCCCGGAGATCGCCCACTTCGAAGACCAGATACTCCGTATGACTCCTTACGTGGTGGAAGTACGTTACGACGAGTAATTTGAGCCGATTCTGGTTGCAGGGGGACCATGCGTGACGTCCTGGACGACCTGACCCGCTGGCTGGCGGCCGGCGAGCGCGTGGCGCTGGCAACCGTGGTGTGGGCCGAAGGCTCCTCGCCCCGGCCGCCCGGCGCGCGCATGGCGGTGACCCAGTCCGGCCACATGGCCGGTTCCGTCAGCGGCGGGTGCGTGGAGGGGGCGGTCTTTGAGGAGGCGCAGCAAGTGCTCTCCGGCGCACCACCCAAGCGCTTGCGCTACGGCGTGGCCGACGAGTCCGGCTGGGAGGTGGGGCTGGCCTGCGGAGGCACGATCGAGGTCTACGTCGAGCCGCTGGTGGAGGTCCACCGCTACCTGCTGGCGGCGCTGCAGGACGGCGAGACGGTTGCCCTGGCCACCCGCCTGGATGGCGGCGGCCACCTGCTGGCCTGGCCCGACGGGCGGCTGGAGGGGGACCAGACGCTTGCTCCCAGGCTGGCCGCGCTCTTCCCCGGCCCGGCGGCTACCCTGCGCCGTGACCCGGCCGGGGACGAGTTCCTCGAAGTCTTCGCCCCGCCGCCCACCCTCGTCATCGTCGGCGCGGTACACGTGGCCGTCCCGCTCGTGGCATTGGCCCAGGCGCTGGGCTTTCGCACGCGGGTGGTGGACGCCCGGCGCGCTTTCGCCAACCGGGAGCGCTTCCCCACCGCCGATGAACTCGTCGTCGCCTGGCCGCAGGACGTGCTGGAGGCCGACGCGCTGCGGCCACAGGACGCCGTCGTGGTCCTCTCCCACGACCTGAAGTTCGACCTGCCCGCGCTCCAGATCGCGCTGCGCAGCCGCGCGGGCTACGTTGGCCTGATCGGCTCGCGCACCACGCAGGCCAAACGCCAGGCGGCGTTGCAAGAGGTTGGATTCAGCGACGCGGAACTGGCCCGCATCCACGGCCCCATCGGGCTCGACCTGGGCGGGCGGGAGCCGGCCGAAATCGCCCTGGCCATCCTGGCCGAGATCGTCGCCGTGCGGCACGGCCGGTGTTGCGGCAGATAGAGCGCGAGAGCAAAGTTCAAGCAACGTTGGCCCAGTGAAGGAGGAAGAACTATGGCTGGTACGTTCAGGTTACAGTGGCCCGTGGACGAGCACACCATCACCCAGCGCTTCGGGGAGAATCCCCACATCTATGCCCCATACAACCAGCCCGGCCACGAAGGGCTCGACTTCCTGGCCGCGACCGGGAGCAACGTCTACGCCTGTGCGGGCGGCGACGTGTTTGAGGTACGGCCTGACGACGGCAATCCCTACGGCCTCCACGTGCGCATCCGGCACCGCATAAACGGCCGTGAGTACACCACCGTGTACGCCCACCTCTCGCGGGCGCTGGTCTCGAACGGCCAGCGGGTGGGCGCCGGCGAGCGGATCGCCCTGTCGGGACACACGGGCCACAGCCGTGGCGATCACCTGCACCTGACGCTCAAACTGGCGGGGGCCAAGACCCCCGGTTACCCGGATGGGGTGATCGACCCGCTGCCATACCTGCAAGAGGAGGGGCAGCCCTCCGAGCCGGCACCCCCTCAACCCACGCCCCAACCGCTGCCGGCCGGCCCATTGGTCGTGTATGCCACCGATCCGTTGAACGTGCGCAACGGGCCTTCGGTTGACACCAGCCGCATCGCCGTCGCCCTGCCCGACGAGCCGCTGACGGTCACCGGCGAGCGCGGGGAGGCGCTCGCTGCGCTGGGCGACCGGGGCAGGTGGCTGCAGGTGCTCCTCCCCTACGGGCTCAAGGGGCACGTCGCGGCCTGGTATGTGCAGACCCAGCCCGGCCCGGCGCTA
>Ga0315294_10009921_pt1 | contig 10438 bp, 9 predicted proteins | sample YL17G13_40_MG_FD_203626 | JGI IMG/M metagenome (GOLD analysis project Ga0315294, IMG submission 203626) | Sediment microbial communities from Yellowstone Lake, YNP, Wyoming, USA - YL17G13_40 | ecosystem: Environmental > Aquatic > Freshwater > Lake > Sediment | place: USA: Wyoming | collected...
CAGCACGTCTGGGAGCGCGCCCGGCAGTCGTGCCTCGCCGGCCGCGTGATCATCGCCACCGACGACGAGCGCATCGCCGCCGTCGCCCGGGGCTTCGGCGCGGAGGTGGCGATGACACGCGCCGATCACCCCAGCGGCACTGACCGTGTCGCCGAGGTCGCCCGCGCGCTCGACGCCGACATCGTCGTCAACGTCCAGGGGGACGAGCCCCTCATTGATCCCGCGCACATTGACGCCACCGTCGCCCCGCTCACCGGCGATCCCACTATCCCCATGGGCACGCTCTGCTGCCCCATCGAGGAGATCGCGGAGCTCGCCAACCCGAACGTGGTGAAGGTGGTGCTCGACCGGCGCGGCTTCGCCCTCTACTTCTCTCGCCTGCCCATCCCGTTCGTGCGGGAGGAGCGCGCCAGAGCCTGCCCTGAGCGAAGTCGAAGGGCGGCCCGTTACCGCCATCTCGGCCTCTACGTCTACCGCCGCGACTTCCTGCTCTCCCTCGCCGGCCTCGCCCCCACCCCTCTCGAGCAGGCCGAGCGCCTTGAGCAGCTCCGCGTCCTGGAGCACGGCCACCGCATCCGCGTCGTCATCGTGGACCGCGCCTCTCCCGGCGTGGACACGCCGGAGGATCTGGAGCGGCTGCGAGCGGCCGGGCCGCCATCCCCATAGTCATTCTGAGCGAGTCCGCCCTCGGCGGACGACGCGAAGAATCCCGCCGTTGATCGTGGCGCAGGCTGCCCTGCCTGTGGAGCGAGCAGGCACCGGCACCCCGGACAGGGAAGGACAATGCCGAGGGCTGACCTGGGGGAACCTCGTGTTCAACGCACTGCGCCGCTTCCTGATGACTTCGCCAACGGACACTGCCGGCCTCGCCGACGTTCAGCCCCTCCCCGGCCCCTGGCCCGCCGGCATCGCGCTCTCCAGACACTCACTCGACGGCGACCAGGGCCGCACCGCGGTGGGCGATCTGCTCGACCGCTTCAAGTACGCGGGCGAGCGGAGGCTGGCGCGCACGCTCGTATCGGCGCTGGCGCGGGCCTTGCGGGAGACGCCGGGGTTCGGACACATTGACGTCATCCTCCACGTCCCAGCCACGACTCAGCGTCTCCGCGTCCCGCCCACATGCGATCTGGCGCGCGCACTGGGGAAAGAGATGCGCATCCGCTGCCTCCCCGACCTAATCGCCTGCACTCGCCTGGTCACACACCAGAAAGACATCGCTCGAGTAGAGGAGAAAGCTGTGAATGTGCGAGGCGCGTTCCGCGTGCGGCGCGCCGAGTTCGTCGAGGGGAAGAAGCTCCTTCTCGTTGACGACGTCTTCGACAGCGGCGCGACGCTCCAGGAGGTGTGGCGGATGCTGATGCGGGCCGGTGCGAGAGAGGTCGTGGTGGCGACGATCACCAGGACGCGCTATTGGAGGGACCGATGACCGAGCGCGCCGCACGGGCGGCCATCAGCGCGATCGGCGGCCTCGGCCCCGCCCGCTTCCGCAAGCTCCTGGAGGCGTTCGGCTCCGCGTCCGCCACCCTCGACGCGGCCCCCGATGACATCGAGGCCGCGGGCGTTTCCGTCGAGCTGGCGGAGCAGATCGCGCAGGTCGGGCCGCACCTCGAGCAGGTCGAGGCCGAGCTGCTTGCCCTAGAGGACCAGGGTGTCCGCTGCCTCACCTGGGACGACTCGGACTACCCCGCTCGGCTCCTCCGGATCGCATCCGCGCCGCCCGTTCTCTGGTGGTCGGGCGCGGTCGAGCCGAACGCGGCTCGCGCGGTAGCGATCATCGGCAGCCGGGAGGCGGCCGACAAGGCCATCGCATACGCCCGCCAGGGGGGAGGGGAACTGTCGCGGGCCGGCATCGCGGTGATCAGCGGCCTAGCTGCCGGCGTCGACGCGGCCGCGCACGAAGGCGCGCTCGCAGGCAATGGACTGACGGTCGGCGTGTGCGGCTGCGGCATCGCCACCGCTCTCAGCAAAGGCCGCGGCGGCCTCGCCGGTCGCGTCGCTGAGGCCGGCGCGCTCTGCTCGGAGCTGTCCCCAACCGCGTCCCTGCTGCCCCAATCGCTCTTTGCACGCGACCGCATCATCGCCGGCCTCGCCGATGCCGTGATCGTGGTCGAGGCCCGCGCCGACGGAGGCGCAGTGCACACCGCGAGGTTCGCTCTGCAGGAGAGCAGGCCCGTCTTCGTCGTGAGCTGGCCGGACATGCCCGCCGGCAACCGCCAGCTCGCCGGCGAAGGCGCGACGCCGCTGGATCCGGCGCAGGACGCTCTCTCCGCGCTGACAGCGTAACGCAGCGGCTCCCCCCCGTCGCGATTCGCGCCCCAGGTGCGGCATTTTGGCCTGGTTGGTGTTGGCACTCTTGCTCACGGAGCGGCGCCATGCGGTGGGGTCGTCTCAGCAGCGGGTTGATTCTGGCCGCCACTTCCGGGATCACCTTCGGCCACGCCTGGTCGGTGGAGGACGCCAAGTGGTGGTGGATCGGCAGCATGACCCTGCTCGCCGCCGTCCTGTTCATCCTCTCCGCTCTCTATCACCCACAGGAAGTCAGCGGGCCGCCCCCTGCGCCCGTTCCACCCGCTCGAACGCCTCGGAAGGCCGGGGCGTCAGCCCCCATGCTGGGCGAGATGCTGCTCCGTCGCGCCATGATCTCGCAGGAGAACCTGGACCGAGCCCTGGCCGAGCAGAAGGGGAGTAAGCGCCGCCTGGGCGAGATCCTGGTGGAGATGAACCTGATCACGCACGCCGAGCTGGCGCAACTGCTCGAGGAACAGCTGGCGGAGCGGGAAGGCCGCTTCGCCTGGATGTAGCTCCGGGGCGCGACTCAGCAGGCCTAGTGACTGTCTCACAATCCACTTCGAGTAAGCAAGACGGCCTCGAGAGCGCTCCAGAGGATGTCTCACAACCGCTGGAGCCGGTTGTGAGACATCCTCTATATCGCCATCGGCGCCCGGCAGGCCAATTGGCAGAGTGGCGATCGGGCCCGAGGCTCGAGTGACCGGAGCGCCTGAGCCGCGGTCAGGAAAGCCACTCCTTGGCTCTGTTGCGCACTTCATCCAGCGCGAACGGCTTCCGCACGCACTCGACTGCGCCCGCCGACAGGCACGCGTCCAGTATCGGCTCGGAGGTGCTGCCGGTCACGATCACTACCCTGGTGCGCGAGTCCTTGCACAGCTCCTGGCAGACCAGCACGCCTGAAGCGCCGGAGCCAGGGAGGACGATATCCAGCAGCACGAGGTCAATGTGTGTGGCGCGGGCGATCTGCAGCGCCATCTCGCTGTTCTCGGCCTCATGCACGCGGCACGGCACGGACATGCCCTCGAGGATTGTCCGCAGCAGCGTGCGAATGGCTGCGTCGTCGTCCACGATCAGCACGGTCGGTTCGGCCGATCGGGACTCTTCCTCCGTTCGAGCGGTCTCCAATCCGGTCCCCTTCGGCGACCTTGCTGTCGCCTGGAAGAGTCAGGTCCGGGTTCGCCTCGACTCCCCACCGAAGCGCCCGGCATCCCACAGTTCTGTTTCCACATTCAGAGCAGGAGTAGCGACGGGGCGACGCAGACCGCCTGGCGGGAAGGCGCGCGCGCCCGCGCGGCGAACCGCGGCCCCGGCGGCCAGGCGCCGCCCCCACTGCCGATCTCGCGCGGAGACCCAGACCATGTCGTCCTGGACCATCTACATCACCAACGACAACTGTCCCGACTACACCTGGGGCTATACCGAAGAGCAGACGCGTCAGGCGTTCGCCGATATCGTCGCCGCGCACCTCGACGAGATGAGCCGCACCGACGGAGAGGCGCCCGAGAACCGCAGCCAGTACAACGCAGTCATCACCCAGGAGGCGCTCTGTTTCGTCGAGCGCTACCCCGAGCGCACCGATGAGTTGGTCCGCCGCATCAGGGAAGGCCGCCTCTTCGTCAGCCCCTATCTCTGCAACTCGCTCTGGGCGTTCCAGAGCGTCGAGGGCGCTCTGCGCACCTTCTACCCCGCCCGGCGGCTGGAGCGCGAGTGGGGCATCCCGCTCACTGTCGCCCAGCACATCGAGGAGCCATCCCTCCCCTGGGGCGTCGCCACCATCCTCGCTGGCTGTGGCATCCGCTGGCTCTCCAATCCCTTCTACGCCTACGACTCGACGTTCCGCGAGCTCGAGAACCCACCGCTTTTCACCTACCAGGGCCCCGACGGCGGTCAGGTTCGCGTGGTCATGGACCCGTGGGCCTGCCTTCAGGCGGCATACACCCAGGGCAGCAAACTGCTCGGGGACCCGTCACTCATCACCGAGACGTGGCTGCCGCACTACCAGCAGCTCTCTGACAGCTATCCCGTCCGCGTCATCCTCGCCAGCGGCACTCACGGCGACATCGCGCCGAACAGCGGCGAGCAGGCGCGCGGGTTCTCCGAGGCGATCGCGCGCTACAACAGCGCCCCCGGCGACCACCCGAAGCTCGTGAACGCGGCACTGCCGCAGTTCTGCGCCGCGGTGGACGAGATGGAGGCGAAGCAGCCCTTCCTGACCACCGTTCGCGGTTCGTTCGGCGACTCGTGGGACCTGTGGCCGGTCTCGCTCGCCAAGTATGTCGCGCAGTTGCGCGAGAACGAGCGCCAGTACCTCGCGACTGAGACGCTCCTCGCCCTCGCATCGCCCGGCCATCCGGCGCTTCGCGAGGCGACTCGCGCCGATCGCGAGCGCGCCGAGTGGCTCTGGGCGATGCTCAGCGATCATGCCTGGAACGGCACCGGCGAAGACAGCAAGCGCCTCAACGCCGAGCTGCGTCGCGGCTGGAACGCCGAGCTCAGTGAGATCAGCGCCCGCCTGCGCGCGGAGGTACGGGGCGGGGCCACAGCGAAGCCGAGCGGCGACAGCATCACCCTCGTCAATACCCTCAGCGTCCCCCGCGCCGAGCTCGTGCGCGCGGAGCTTCCCTATGAAGTCACCGCCGTGGCCGACGGCGATCGCGACCTCGCGACCCAGATCGTCGTCGAGGAGGGCCGGCGCCCCTGCTACTTCGTGTCTCCCGAAGTGCCGGGGTTTGGCGCGAGCGCTCTCAAGCTCTCGAAGGGCGCACCAGGGCCTGCTCCGGCGGGTGGACTGCGCGCCGCGCCGACTGGCCTCGAGAGCCCGTTCTACCGCCTGGTCGTTGATGTGAACACCGGCGGCGTCCGCAGCCTGGTGCACACACCCACGGGCGCGGAGCTGGTCGCCGCCGGCGCCGGCCGCTCGCTCGGCCAGACCATCTACTTCGATGGCGAGGAGCATCTGCTGCGCGATGTGACCACAGAGGTCGTCGCCGAGGGTCCCGTGCTCGCCCGACTGCGCATCGCCGGCGCCGTGAGCGACATCCGGGTCGCGACCGACGTCACCCTTTACCTCGACCTCGACCGCGTTGACTTCGGCCTCTCCATCACTAAGCCCGTCGCCACTCGCGAGGAGCGCCTCTGTCACGTCTTCCCGGTGGCGCGCACCCTCAAGGACCTGCGCGTCGAGAGCCCCGCCGCAGTCATCACCCCGCTCCGCCAGCCGGAGGGCGATCTGCTCCCGGGCGCCGACACGAGACGCATGGCGGTGCAGGGCTTCGTGGACGCCTCGCCCGCGCCCGGCGTGAGAGTGACCATCGCGCCCCTCGACTCCTTCGCCCTTCGTCTCGACCTCGACCCAATCACATTCGAGGCCCTGGGCAACGACCAGAACCACCGCGAGGTCATTCACAATCAGAACGGCGAGACCGAGTTCCGATTCCGCTACTCGCTCGCCGCCTACGCTGGCGACTACGACAACGCCCGCGCGGTCCGATGGAGCCGGAGCGTGGCGACGCTTCCTCTCGCCCTCCCTGGTTGCTGCTTCGGCAGCGTGCTGCCGAAGCCGTTGATCCGCTTCGACCCCGCCCGCGCCATCGCCACCTGCCTCAAGCCGGCCGACGGCGATCCGTCAGGTGGGCTGATCCTTCGCCTGTGGGAGATCGCGGGCCAGTCGGGCCCGCTCGAGGTCGCGCTCTCCGGCTTCTCGCGAGCGGTCCAGACCGACCTCCTCGAGCGCGACCTCAAGGAACTGAAGACCGAGCGGGGAACAGTGACCGTGGACCTGCGCGCGCGGGGCTTCGCTGCCCTGCGCCTGTTGCCGTGAGCGACAGCGAACGGCGGCCTGCGCCGGCATGCCCCCCGTAGGAGCCCCGTCCAGCTCCGGGTTGGGCAGGAGCTTGTCTCTTGCCCCATAACTGGTCTGCCATGACCAAACACATACCAACCAAGTCCGTGCTCGTCGGCCGCGCTCACGTCGGCGGCAGCGGCCCGCTCGTGCTCATCGCCGGCCCCTGCGTGATAGATGATAGCAGGACCGCGCTCCAGATCGCCCGCGCGGTCGCCAAGGTGGCCGACGAGTTCGGCATCCCTGCCATCTTCAAGGCCTCCTTCGACAAGGCCAACCGCATGAGCCTCGACTCATTCCGCGGCCCCGGCCTGGAGGAAGGTCTGAGGGTACTGGAGGCGGTGAAGAGCGAGACCGGCCTCCCCGTGAACACCGACATCCACGAGGCCTACCAGGCCGAGCTGGTCGCGCCCACGGCCGACCTGCTCCAGATCCCGGCCATGCTCAGCCGCCAGACCGACCTGGTCGTCGCCGCCGCACGAACCGGCAGGCCTATCCTTATAAAGAAGGGCCAGTTCATGGCCCCCCAGGACATGGCGCCCATCGTCGCCAAAGCGGTCGCCTCGGGGCACGGCGGGGTGATCCTCGCGGAGCGCGCCACCGCGTTCGGCTACGGCCGGCTGGTCGTTGACATGAGGAGCTTCCCCATCATGCGAGAGACCGGGTGGCCGGTGGCCTTCGACGCCACGCACAGCGTCCAGCTTCCCGGCGCGGCAGGAGGCGCGTCGGGCGGCGAGCGCCAGTTCATTCCCACCCTCGCGCGCGCCGCGGCCGCGGCGGGGATAGAGGCGCTCTTCCTCGAGGTCCATCCCAGGCCCGAGGAGGCGGGATCAGACAGGGAGACCCAGTTGCCCCTCGCCGACCTGCCCGCGCTCCTCGCCCAGGTCCTCGCGGTGGACGCGGCACGGCGAGCCGTGATGGAAGGAGCACCGAAGTGAACATCTCCCTCGAGCTTCGCGCTCGTCTCTCGAAGATACAGTGCCTCGTGCTCGACGTTGACGGCGTCCTCACCCGGGGCGACATCATCTACACCGACAGCGGCGAGGAGGCGAAGGCCTTCGACGTCAAGGACGGCCTGGGGATCAGGATCGCGGTGGCGGCGGGGTTTCGGGTCGCGCTCATGACCGGCCGCGCTTCATCCGTGGTTCAACGCCGGGCGCGCGACCTGCGCATTGACGACATCCTCCAGCGGGTGGGCGACAAGGCCGGCGCCCTCCGCACCTTCGCCGCTCACGCCGGGCTCGAGGTCGAGCAGATCGCATTCATGGGCGACGACCTGAACGACCGCGAGGCGATGCACGCCGCCGGCGTCTCCTTCGCGCCAGCCGACGCCGTGCCCGAGATCAGGGAGATCGCCGACCTGGTCACCGACGCCCCCGGCGGCTGCGGCGCCGCCCGCCAGGCCCTCGAGGCGATCTTCCGCACCCAGGGCCGGTGGGATGAAGCCGTCGAGCAATACCTCGGCGGCCTCGTCGAGCGCGACCGGTCCAGGAGGACGGAGACGTAGTGCCCTCACCGACGGGCGCAGGCCGCGGGCGTCCTGGTGCCGTTCGTCAGTAGCTTGCTCCTGACGAACGGTCATTGCGCGCGCGTCTTCTCGCGTGCCGGACAATCGGAGCAAGGACCGGCCGAAGGCATCTCTCCGCGTCCCCTCACCCCTTCGGCACGAACACGAAGTACGGGTCCGCCTCCTCCGCCAGCCGGTACCGCTGCACCATCGCCTCCACAAACCCATCCGGCCAGCGCCCCGCCTTCCAGTCCTCGCCGGGGTGATGCAGCTCGATCTCGTGCGGGTCGAGCGGGTTGAACCGCGTGACGATCAGGGAGTACTTCCCCTCTTTGACCTTCTCGAACACCGGCGTCGGATCGAGCGCCTTGCGCCGCGCCATCTGCGTGAACTCGAACGGCATCAGCGAATCCGGCTTGCCCGCCAGCACCGTCAGGCCCGTGTCCTCGCACACCACCTCGCCCGGAGCGCGGCGCATCAGGTTGACCACATACGCGCTCGACATGCCGTTCGCCTTTGGCTGCACCAGGCTGATGCTGTAGCTCAGGTTGCGGTCGGTCCATACCATCTGGATGGCGATCGCGCCCCCGATCGCCATCAGCGCGGCCGCGGGGATCCCCGGCCCGCGGCGCGAGAGGTCGGCCCACATCACTCCGACCAGCATCATCCCGATCGCCATGGGCTCGATCAGGTAGTTGTGCGCCGACCCGATTCGCCCGCCGGTGAGGAAGATCACGCACGCGAAGGCGAAGAACAGGAACAGCAGCCGCCGCTCTCGCCGCCACGCGCACCAGCCCGCGCCGATCACCGTGATCGCGAAGTACACCGGCCACACCCGCAGCGGGAACAGGATCAGCGACCAGAGATGCTCCCACGACCAGGCCTTGCCCAGCGAGCTCGCGGTGTGCACTGCAAGCTGGTGGTACATCCCGCCGCGGGTGACCATCACCGCGCCCACCATCAACACCACGATCAGCGCCACCTGCGCCGCGAAAGCGCGCGCCGTCGGCCGCCACCCGCGCTTCTGCGCCTCCTCCACGAACGCCGCGCCCAGCGCCGCCACATTGGTGCGGCGCGTGAACGCGCCTAGCGCGAAGGTCGGAATCGCCGCGGTGCGGTGGCCCCGCGTGAACAGCCAATACCCGACGAAGGCCAGCCCCACCGCGATCGGGTCCACTCGCATCAAGGTTGACCACACCATCACGTGGGGCATCGCCAGGATTGTCCCGCAGGCGAGGAACGCCGCGAACCGGTGCCGCGTCCGGTCCCAGACGACCAGCCCCGCGCACGCCGCCACCGCCAGGATGCTGACCAGCGACACCAGCCGGCCGAACAGGAAGTTCGCCCCCATGAGGCGCACGCCCAGCGCGGAGAGCAGATAGTAGAGCGGCTCGTAGCTGGCGATGGTGTACGGCGGCTGGTCGAGCGGCGGGTACATCGGCTCCCCCCGCGCCACCCGCGCCGCGATCTGAAGGAGCGGACCCTCGCCGTAATCGAGCTGATAGGGGAAGGTGACCGTGCGGTACGCGTGAATCGCGAAGATGAGGAGCTGGTACACGGTCATCACCCCCAGGATGACGGTGATGATGGGCAGGAGCGACGCGCCCTGCTGCTGGGCCTCGCATGACCTAGGCTCCGCCTTCGACGTCTTCCTCATCTGTGCAATCTGGGCAATCTGCGGATCACGTCTGTCGCGGCAGTATCCTCACCCGCCTCCCCTCGATCCTCAGCCGCCCCTCCGCGCACAACTGCACCGCCTGGCAATACAGCTCGTGCTCGTGCGGGAGGATCCGCGCCGCCAGCGTTTCCGGCGTATCGTCCTCCTCCACCGCAACCGCGCGCTGCAGGATGATCGGCCCGCCGTCGGTCTCCAGCGTGACGAAGTGCATCGTGCATCCCGACACCTTGCACCCATAGTCGAGCACGGCCTGGTGGACGTGATGCCCATACATCCCCGGCCCCCCGAACGCGGGCAGCAGCGCCGGGTGGATATTCATCATGCGGCCCGCCAGCGCCTCGGTGAGCACGGGGGTCATGATGCGAAGATAGCCGGCCAGGCAGACCAGGTCCACCTGGTGCGCCTGAAGCCGCTCGAGCACCGTGGCATCGAACGCCTCCCGGGTGGGGAACCGCGCCTTGTCGTGCCGGCTCAACCAGTGCTCCGGGATGCCGGCCCGGCGGGCGCGCTCCAGCGCGGCGCACTGCACGTCGCTGATCACCACCGCCACCTCGGCGTTCACCCTCCCCGCCGCGCACCCATCGATGATCGCCTGCAGATTCGTCCCCCCACCCGACGCCAACACCCCAACCCGCAGCCTCTTCGCCATGGCCGGTCTCCTGTGCAACCGCGCGATTCGACTCAGCCGCGCCGCGCCCTGCCGGTGCCGTGTGACGCGGGTATGAGATGTCCTGCGCAGCAGGCCGCATGCCGGTCGGCCGTTCGCCGTTCGCGGGATGACGCGGGGCCTGCGACCGTTGGACAGGAGCTTGCTCCTGTCCCTCCACCCGGCCCCGCGGGCGCGCAGCGCCGGCCATCATCCCCTCTGCGCAAGCTGCGGATCGCCGTTTGTTCGTGCTATCCTTGCTTGACGCCCCCCTCCCGTGTCTGCTATCATCCCACCCACTTCGCCCGCCGGCGAGGGATCTTCCCAGGAGGTGGCATTGTGGACACGCTGACAAGATGCGCGCAAGCCAGCCTAACCTCCGGGGAGAGACGCGCCTAGCACCTGTTCCCTTGGCGTTCAGATCACCCGGAGCCGTGGGCCCAAGCGCCCACGGTTCTTTCTTTCCCTTTGCAGTCA
>Ga0315294_10009922_pt1 | contig 10438 bp, 11 predicted proteins | sample YL17G13_40_MG_FD_203626 | JGI IMG/M metagenome (GOLD analysis project Ga0315294, IMG submission 203626) | Sediment microbial communities from Yellowstone Lake, YNP, Wyoming, USA - YL17G13_40 | ecosystem: Environmental > Aquatic > Freshwater > Lake > Sediment | place: USA: Wyoming | collected...
GGTGTCATCCGCCGACGTCTGCGAACCCCAGCCGAAAAAGCTGAGGGAATACTACTGCACCAACCATCTCGTCCAGGTCAAGACACTCGACTGCGTGGACGACTGCAACGAAGGAGTCTGCGTTGGAGGCACGGTGTCGACTACAACCACCTCAAGGACGACGACAACCATCCGTAAACCATGCACAGACACAGACGGCGGAATAGTGAGGGAGACCGCAGGGACCGCATACAGCAATGCCAAGTCTATCGCTGACGAATGCATCTCCGTAAAAACCCTGAAGGAGGCTTACTGCAGGAAGGGGAAGGTGCCGTCAACGAAAAAGTTCAGATGCAAGAGGGGCTGCCAGGACGGAGCATGCCTCGTGTGACAGGCAGGCAAGACTCAGACGTTCCTCGTCAGCTCAGCAGCCAGCTTCTGCTTCTTCGAGTTGATGAACTTGTAATTCGCCTTGAGGACAGACTGCCTGTAAAGCTCGAGCTTCTCGGCGTTCTTCCTGTTCGTGTCTTCCTCCGCCCTAATCTTCAGGTGGACTTCAATCATCTTCTCCGCGGTCTTCAGGGCGACATCCAACTCCGAACGCTCAAACGGCTTCACAAGGTAGCCGTAGGGCATGGACTTCTCGGCCTGGGAGACGACCTTGTCGTCAGCGTAGGCGGTGACGAACATCGAAGGTATCCCGAGCCGCTCCCGCAACGCCAATGCGGCGTCAACCCCGTCAAATGAGGTCCCTAGCTTGACGTCCATGAGGACAAGGTCGGGCTTCGAATACTCAGCCAAAGCCAAGGCCTTGTCCCTGTTATCCGCAACACCCACGACCTTATGCCCTAACTCAGACAGGAAAGCAGACAGTATCTCAACGAGACTTTCATCATCCTCAACAACCACAATCCTCATAAGACGCACCCGCTGGCTAAGCCCAAGCTCATATAAGAAGGGGGGAATAAAAGGATTAAATCACCTGCAGGCCCCGTCTTTACAGCCGTCCAGGCAGATTTTGACGTAGGACCTGGGTTTGTTCCGTTCACAGTACCATTCCCTGAGTTTTTTATAGCCTATGCAGTCGTCGTCCTGCTTGAAACCGTCTAAGGCCACAACGCCTTTGACCTCGAAAACCTCCCCGCCGTCGGAGTCAACGCAACCCAACGTCGTAGAGGTCGTCCGCACCCTGGAGACCGCCATCGTCTGAATCCACGGACTTAATGTGGTGGTCGTCGTGGTCGTCGCCGACCCCCGACATGCGCCGTTTTCGCAGCCGTATTCGCAGTTGTAGATGACTGATTTGGGGGTTTTGCCTTTGCAGTACCACTCCCGAAGCCGTACCCTGCTCAGGCATACGTCCTCGTTGCCGTTCCCGAGCATGCCTTTCACAGAATAGTCCCGCCCTCCGTCGCTGTCTGTGCATGTGTTCGTGAAGGTTATTGTGTTGGGGTTATGGGCCCTGCATTCGCCGTTATTGCAGCCTTCAGGGCAGTTATGGAGGACTGGCCTCACAAAGCCGTTGTCGCAGTAGTATTCCAGAAGCGACGCAGGGCCTGTGCAGTTGTCTTGGAACACGCCGTTGTACGCTTTTGAGACTCCGAAGTTGGTGTAGTCTATGCCGCCGTCGGTTTCCGTGCAGGAGCGCGCGTACATTGCGGTTGAGACCGCTGCTGAAAAGCCCGCAACCAATGCAACCCATGCCAAAGCGTAAAGGAGTGACCGTGTATTCATGGTAAGGTATTCCCTCTGCAATTTAAAAACGGCTTTGCGTATATTTAGGTAGTGAAAGTATCTAAGACTACCCTGTTTTTTGTGGGCGGAGTTATCATAGCCCTGATTTGCGCATTAATCCTCGTCTTTTACGTACCTCCCGGACGCCAGCCCCCAGGGAGGGCGACAACGATAAAAAGCCCATATCCTGCGGGGAAAACCATAAAGATGGGGGTATACGCCATGAGCAGATGTCCCTACAGCCAGCAGTTCCTGGACACGATGACCGGAATCCTCGGCAAGATGGGCGACACAATCGATTTCAGCGTCAACTATATCGCAGACTGGAAGGGGGGGGAGTTCACAAGCCTCCACGGGATAAAGGAGGTTGAAGAGGACATAAGACAGCTTTGCGCCATCAAACACTATCCCACAGACTACAAGTACATGGACTACATAAGGTGCAGGGGCAAGAGCATGAACTCCCCCTGGGAAAAATGCTCGGACGAACAGAGATTTAACTCAGACATCATCCGCGAATGCTCGGAAGGCGAGGAGGGCGCAAACCTCTTGAGGCAGTCCATCAAGGCGTCTAATGAGGCTCAGGCCGCGGTCAGCCCGACGATAGTCATCAACGGGGGGAGGTACAATTTCGGCAGGACTGAGAAGGACGTTATGAAGGCCCTTTGCATGAGGCTCTCCTTCACGCATCCGGCGTGCGAGAATGTGCCTGTTCCTGTGGTGTTCGAAATCATCGTGCTTTCGGACAGGAGATGCGCAGGGTGCGACACATCCGCGATCGAGGATAAGCTTCAGGGCATATTCCAGGGCGCGCAGATAAGGAAGGTCGACTATTCCACGAAGGAGGGCAAGGGCATCTACGTTGACTCTGGATTACGGCTGCTTCCTGCGGTGCTTCTGGAGAAGAATGCATTGGAAGACGACGGGTATCAGATGGTGCGGGGGTATTCCACAGAACAAGGGGAGTACCTGAGCCTCAACGTCGGCGCCAAATACGACCCCACAGCCTGAGCCTACTTCTTCCCCCAGATTCTCGTGTTCAGGTTCAGGTCCTCGACGATGCCGACGGCAAGCAGCAGCGCCCCGTAGTATTTTTCAATCTGCTGGTAGTCCACGACGGAACGGAAGACCCTCGGCTCGAACAGGTTCTCGTTGAAGGGGATTGCGACCATTATCTTGCTCCCGACGAAGCTGAAGTACACGCTCCTTGCGGTCTTCTTCCTGAAATCCGTCATCCTCGCCATCAGGCTCGTCGACAGGATATAACGGGCCTCCACCTGGTCGTTGCCGTAGACGACGAACAGCTTCTCGAACTCCGGGTCCTCCAGCTTCACAAGGTCTGGGCGGCTGATTGTGTGGGACTGGAGGAACTGGCCTAGCATGTCCCCGAACATCTTCTGGGCCGTGTCCGGGAGGACCAGGGTGAGGCCTTTGAACTCCTTGTTGAAGTCCGCGACGAAGAATATGCCCCTGAAGATGGTGTGCCACTCCGTGTGGTGGTGGCCTTTGCTGTCGGTGGTCTCGGTCTTGTATTCGCTCAGAATCTCCGAGAACTCGACCTTGGTGGCGCCCACCGTCCCCCAGATGTAGTCTTCGCCGTGGTAGCGGTCTACGTGGGCCGCGAAAATCCTGCTTTCATCGTACGTCGAAAGCGGGACCGTCCTTTTGGGGTCGTAGTCGAGGCCAGGGTCTATGGACTTCACCACCTTCTGCATGACGTTCGCCTTGAAGTCCCGGACGTATGCTTTCGTCATCATCGGATACGCGCCTCCCATGATGGCGACTCCGGCGAGGAAGGGTATCATCCCCAGGCAGCAGCATAAGATAGCCTGGTCAGGGAAGAACGTAGTGCCGATAAGGAACAGCAGAAGAGGGGATATCATGACGAGAAACCCGCCAGCCGACGCCGCTATGACGCCGAGCATTATCTTCTTCCTGCGGGATTCGAGGCCGGAAAGCTCTGGGAGAAGCTCCTTCTCATAGTATTCCCGAAGCTCTTCGACCTTTTTCATCTCCGGTCACCGAATCCGGCCTTCGGCATCGATTTCTCCGCCTCGGATGCCTCGAAGAACGTCTTGCGCGGGTATCTGAGGATTGAGGCGACGATGCTTGTCGGGAGCATCTCGACCGCGTTGTTGTACTCCAGGACAGACGCGTTGTATGCGCGGCGCGCGGCTGAAATCTGCTCCTCAAGCTCAGTCAACGTCGTCTGCAGGTTGAGGAAGTTCTCGTTGGCCTTCAGCTCAGGATAGTTTTCGACAGAGACCATGATGGACCTGAGGGCTGCGGTTATCTGGTTGTCCACTTCCACCTTCTCGTTGCTGGACAGGTTCCCTGAAACCGCCTTAGCCCGAAGCTCGGTCACCTCCTTGAAGACCGCCCTCTCATGCTCCATGTAGCCCTGAACCGTCGACACGAGGTTTGGTATCAGGTCATACCTCTTCTTGAGCATGACATCGACCGTGGCGAACGCGTTCTCGACCCTGTTACGCTTGGACACAAGGTTGTTGTATATGAGGGCGAAGACCAGGAGGGGAACCAATACGACGGCACCCACGACAAGAACGCCGCCAACCATCAGAGTGCCTAAAAGTTCTCCCAGCATGGATAAGGATTACCCGGTGGAGTATATATTTATGGGTTCTCTCTTTTGTTTCATGGTACAGCTTCGGGAATGCAGACACCTGCTCTTCGCATTCGCAGCCTTGGCGATAGCGTCATACTACGTCTACATGCCCCTCATCCCCGCATTCACCGGCCTTTTCATCTTCACCCTCTACTTCTTCCGCGACCCGGAAAGGGGAGCGCCCGTCGGAGAGGGAATCCTCCTCTCCCCCGCCGACGGCCGCGTCCTGGACGTGGAGGACGTCGACGACCCATACGTCGGGAAGGCGCGGAGGGCCAGCATCTTCATGTCCCCGTTCGACGTCCACGTCAACCGAATCCCCTTCGACTGCACGGTGAAAGCGATTAAGCACACGCCGGGGAAGAAGGTCGCAGCATACCTCAAAGGCGACCTAGACGCGAGGGAGCGCAACAGAATCGAAGTCGAAGGCATCTACAAGGCCGCGGTGGAACAGTACGCCGGCGTCGTCGCAAGGCGGATAGTCTCCTGGGCGAAGGAAGGCCAGAAGCTCAAACGGGGGGAGAGGTATGGGATGATAAAATTCGGCTCCAGAGTCGACCTTATAGTCCCATATAAGGTTGAAATCAAGGTAGTTAAAGGCGACAGAGTCGTCGCAGGCGAAACAGTAGTCGGTGCATACTATGGGTAAAAGGATAACGAGGATTACAATGCAGATACCGAATTCGATGACCCTCTTCAACGTGGCCGTCGGCGTCGCAGCCATAATGCTCGCCCTATCAGGCGAATACCAGAAGTCCGCAGGCCTCATACTGGTGTCGGTGATAGTCGACAGCTTCGACGGCTACGTCGCAAGGATGCTCCAGAGCACCAGCAAATTCGGCGGATACATGGACACCGTCTCAGACTTCCTCTCCTTCGCGGTCGCAGCAGCCATCCTCCTTACGAGAGTATACGACGTGAGCCTGTGGTTCGCAGGCTTCTTCGTCGTCGCATCGGTCGCAAGACTCCTCTACTTCATGAAAACCAAAAACACCACCCACTTCTACGGCGTCCCCACAACGGCCGCAGGAGGCCTCCTCGCAGCGATAATAATCATAAACCCCCGGACGGCCTCCCACGTAGAGGACACGGTCCTCATGAGCGCCGTCACCGTCATACTCTCCCTCCTCATGCTCACCAAGAAGAGATACTACAGGCTCGGCATCAGGAAGAGGAAGACCTTGACCTTCGTCATCGCCGTCTTCATGACGCTCTTCGCAGTCAACTTCTCCCTGTTCATGTGGCTGATGCTCCTCCTGTTCATAGGCTACATAGCACTAGGCTGGGTGCGGCAGATAATGCGAAGAGGAGTAGACGAACTGATACCCGAATAAAAGGCCGTTTCACTTTACACGGCTTCCTTTGGCCTTGAACGCGTATCCGCACTTGGGGAGGTGTTTGAGGTCTTGGGGGGTGAGGGGGAAGTATCTGCAGATGTCAGGCCGGTATTTGTATATCCTGCACCGTCCCCCCTTTTTGTCGAGGAGGATGCAGTGGCCGCAGCATTTGCCGCAGCGCAGGCATGCGCCTTTCCGGTCCTTTATGGTGGTCAGGACCTCCTTACGCCGTAGGTACCACATGTATCTGCGGTGCAGCCATCCCGGGTGCATGGTTTAGAGATGACGTTTTCGGTTTATTAAGGCGTCTGTCATATAGGTATGCTATAGGAGAAGAAAGGTTGTAGAATTTTGGTTTTGAAATAACTACAGAGGGATAACGCTTACATCGATTATTCTGACTGAGGGCTTGAATCCGAATTCTACGTGAATTAGTTGAATGAATTGGAAGTGAATGTATATGGAGACAGAAAATTTAGTTAGCATAGAGTCTAGTGGATTTTCCACTTTGAGCAGGACTGAGAACGCAGTCAGCCAGGCGTCTGGTGGGTTTTCCACGTTGAACCTCAGCCATCATGTGCTGAAGGATTTGAGCTACCACGGCCTTGAGAATCCGATGCCTATCCAGGCGCAGGCCATTCCCGTGCTCTTGAAGGGCAGGGACCTTATAGGGGAGGCGAAGACCGGCACCGGCAAGACGCTTGCTTTTGCGATACCGATTATCGAAAGGACGGATTTGTCCAAGAACAGGGTGCAGTCGCTGGTGCTTACGCCGACGCGCGAACTGGCTGAGCAGGTGGCGGGGGAGATACAGAAGGTCGGCTACCAGAAGAAGGTCAGGGTTGCCGCGTTCTACGGCGGAAAGAGCATAAACAACCAGGCAAGGCAGCTTTTCAAGGGCGTCCACGTCGCAGTCGGCACCCCAGGCAGGGTGTTGGATTTGATTGGCAGGAGGATGTTGGCGCTCGACCAGGTCAATATGCTCGTCCTGGACGAGGCTGACAGGATGCTTGACATGGGGTTCATAGACGACATCAGGGAGATAATATCCCATGTGCCGCCGGTGAGGCAGACCATGCTCTTTTCAGCGACGATACCCGAGGAGATTCAGGTGCTTGCGAAGGAGATAATGTGGGAGCCTGAGGTCATATCCATCTTATCGGAGGATCGGACCGTCGACGAGATAACGCAGGAATACTATGAGACGACTAAGACCGCCAAATTCGACCTCTTCATCGACGTCATGAGGAAGGAGCAGCCCGAGAGCGCCATCGTGTTCTGCAACACCAAAAGCTGGGCTGACACGCTTGCGAAGCTCATGAACCGCCACGGCTTCAGGGCGCAGGCCATCCACGGCGACCTCTCCCAGAACCAGAGGGACAGTGTCATGGAAGACTTCAGGAACAAGAAGCTGAAATACCTGGTTGCGACGGACGTTGCGGCCCGGGGGCTTGACATAGATGACGTAAGCCACGTCTTCAACTACGACATACCGAAGGAGAAGGAAAACTACGTCCACAGGATAGGCAGGACCGCAAGGGCCGGGAAGACTGGGAAGGCGATATCGTTCATACTTGGGAGCCAGATACATGACCTGTGGGGTATCGAACACTTCGCGAGGACGAAGATAGAGCCTGCGAACCCGCCCCAGTAAGCATGAAGGTCGGCATACTCTTCTCAGGCGGGAAGGACTCCGCATATGCGATGCACAAGGTGAGGGGGGAGCACACTGTAGTCTGCCTCATAACCATCGCATCCAAGAACCCTGAGAGCTACATGTTCCACACCCCGAACATCGACGTCACATGCCTGCAGGCAGAGGCTTCAGGCCTGCCGCTTGTGCGGGTCGAATCAGAGGGGGTGAAGGAAGACGAGCTGAAGGACCTGGAAAAGGCCGTCTTAGAGGCTAAGAGCCGGTACGGCATCGAGGGTGTCGTGACCGGGGCCATAGAATCGGTCTACCAGTCGGAGCGTGTTCAGAGGATATGCGACAGGCTCGGCCTTCGGTGCTTCAACCCGCTCTGGAAGAAGGACCAGGTGACGCTGCTTTCAGAGATTTTGGGTGAGGGTTTCAAAGTCATCATCTCAGGGGTGTTCGCGTACCCCCTGGACGAAACATGGTTGGGGAAGGAGTTAGACGCGAAAACGACGACTGAACTGGTAAAACTAACAGAAAAATTCCAGATAAGCCCGTCGGGAGAAGGGGGAGAGATAGAAACCACGGTCTTGGACGCCCCCTTCTTCAAAAAGAGAGTAGTGATAATCGAGGCTGAGAAGACGTTCCGGCAAGGCAGCGGGACGTACGCGATAAGGAAGGCGGAACTTGTAGGCAAATGATCAGCCTTTGTAGTAGTCTTTGTTGGTGTAGTAGGCAACGCCGTCGCTGCATCTTACGTATTGGACGCCGTACGTCCAGTACACTATCCTAGTCCCCCAGTTGCCGTTGTCTTGGGCGTCAGCGTACCTGTAGGCCTTGTATCTGATGGCGCCGGTGGGGACGCTCTGGTAGGCGTATGTTCCCTGCGCGCACTTGCAGAATTTCTTCTGCTGGTTCACATCCTTTTGGAGGTATCCGTTCTGGCCGCTCCAGCACTTACCCCCAGGGGGGACGGTCGTCGACGTAGTCGACGTTGTTGTAGCGGTCGTAGAAGTTGCGGTAGTACTGGTCGTTGTCTTGGTTGTCGACGTAGTCGAAGCGGTCGTGGTCGTAGCCGTTGTGGTGGTTAACGATGTCGACGTTGTCTCCGTGGTCGACGTGGTAATGGTAGTCGTCACAGTGGTCGAAGTTACGGTAGTAGTCGTCACAGTGGTCGAAGTTACGGTAGTAGTCGTCACAGTGGTCGTGGTTGTTGTGGTGGTCGTCGTAGTGGTCGTTGCCGTGGTCTCAGTGGTCGAGGTCGTAGCTGTGGTCGTCGTAGTGGTCGTTGCCGTGGTTGTAGTGGTGGTTGTCGTGGTCGTTGTCGCCACCTTCAGGTATGCGGTGTACGCGTTCACGACCCCGGCGCCAGTGATGTCCGCGGTGCATGTGACCTGAGCCTGAGTCCTGCACGTCGAACCAGACCAGAGGGTGCATTTGTAGCATATGGACGCCGGCGTTGTTGACGAGAATATGGCGTTTTTGATTTGGGCTGTGGTGAGCGAGGGATTTGCGGAAATGAGGAGGCTTACGACACCGGATATCTGCGGGGTCGCCATGGAGGTCCCGCTCATCCTGCCGTATCCGCCGATGATGGTGGAGTATATGCTGACGCCCGGCGCCAGTATGTCCAACGCCGGACCCCTGCCGGACCAGTAAGGCACCGTTGCGGTTGAGTCGACTGCGCCGACCGCTATCGCCCCTGATGCGCACCCCGGCGATGAAACGCCTTTGCCGTTGTTTCCTGCTGCAACCACGGCGGTCATGCCCTGGCTTACGGCCCAGTTCACCTTCGCGGCGAGGGTGTCAGTGTCGCAGTTTGCGGTCGTGTAGCTTCCGCCGCCAAGGCTTATGCTCATCACCTTCGCCCCGGAGGCGACCGCGGCGTCTATGCCCGCGAGTATGTCGTCTTCATAGCATGAGCCCTGCGCGTTGCAGACCTTGTACATCAGTATCTTCGCTTGGGGAGCAACGCCCTTCGAGTTGCCGTCGTTTATGCCGTCAGAGGTTATTATGCCGGATACGTGCGTTCCGTGGCCGTGGTCGTCTTCTGGGACTGCCTTTTCGTTGACGAAGTCGTATCCGCCTATGTAGCTTACCACAAGCTCCGGGTTGTCTGTGTCGATGCCGGTGTCCAACACCGCAACGGTGACGCCGTCTCCGCTTATGCCTTGCGCCCAGACAGAATCAGCCTGCATCTGGCGGTCAGCCCCCAAATCCATTATCTGGAATATGCGCGCCTCCCTGACTCCGGCAATCCCTGTGAGGCCCGGGGGACAGTCAAATGACGAAAGCCCCTTCAGCCTGTGCCTCACGAAGCAGCCTTTCTGCATCAACTCCGCCATATGGCCTTCGTCGCTGAACGATGCGATGAACCTCTTGAAACCCTTCGGCTGCGAATACCTGCCTTGCAGGCCGAAATCGGCAGCCGATGCGAAAGAGACTGTAATAAGCAGCGCGACCTGGAAGAATACAAACGACCTCAAGGCGCTCATAGATACCAATTATGCCCTAAGGGCTATTTAAACGTTTAAATTGGTTTTTTCGCAGCTATCGGCATCCTCCTCCCGGTGCCGAAAGCCTTCGTGGTGACTTTAAGCCCTGGGGCGGCCTGCCTTCGCTTGTATTCGCTGCGGTTGACGGCCTCAACGACCCACTCGACAGTCGCCTTGTTGAGCCTCTTCCTCGCAATCTCCTCAGCCGACATCCCGTCGTCGATGTAATAGGAGAGAATCCTGTCCAGGACCTCATACTCTGGGAGGGTGTCCTGGTCCGTCTGGTTCTGGCGAAGCTCCGCTGACGGAGCCTTGGTTATCGAAGACTCCGGAATCACCTCCGTCCTGCGGTTGATGTTCTTCGCAAGCTCGTATATCATAGTCTTCGGGACGTCGGATATGACTGCGAGGCCGCCGCTCATGTCCCCGTAGAGCGTGCAGTAGCCGACCGCAAGCTCGCTCTTGTTTCCGGTGGAAAGGACGAGGTGGCCGTATTTGTTCGAGAGGGCCATCAGTATGTTGCCCCTTATTCTCGCCTGTATGTTCTCCTCGGCCTCGTTCCTTTTTTTGCCCTTGAACGCTTTGTCGAGCGCCGCCAAATAGGCGTCGTATACGCCGTTTATCGGGATTA
>Ga0315294_10009923_pt1 | contig 10437 bp, 9 predicted proteins | sample YL17G13_40_MG_FD_203626 | JGI IMG/M metagenome (GOLD analysis project Ga0315294, IMG submission 203626) | Sediment microbial communities from Yellowstone Lake, YNP, Wyoming, USA - YL17G13_40 | ecosystem: Environmental > Aquatic > Freshwater > Lake > Sediment | place: USA: Wyoming | collected...
GGTGCAGTTCGTCACTGCGCCCGAGGCGGCACCATACGTGGAACGTTTCCTGAATCTGGACCTGAGCAGCCGGCTGTCCACCGCCGCCCTGGAGACCCTGGCGCTGATTGCCTACCAGCAGCCGATCGCGCGCATGCAGATCGAGGCCATCCGCGGCGTGAACTGCGACGGCGTGTTGCGCACGCTGCTCTCGCGAGGCCTGGTAGCCCCGCAGGGACGCCTCGACCAGGCGGGACGCCCCATCGTCTATGGCACTACCTTTGAGTTCCTGCAGTACTTTGGATTGTCGGACCTCAGCGAACTGCCAGCACTGGAGCCTGTCCAGTCAGCCCATGAGGGAGGAGGCGAGTCGAATGAGCCCGGACGCGAGGCGAACGCGACGGCCTCGGAGCGTGAGGTTTGAGAACACACCGAGCCTGGCTGTGAAGCCGCAGCGTGAATCCAGGGGGAGGACCGAGAAGGCCAGATCCAGTACATGGCTTGGGGGCCACGTCTTGAACCCCTACATTGGTTTTCTGACACTGTGCGGCATCGGAGTGGCCACGTTCCGGCTGGAACCCGCCCTGCGGCTCACGCTGCTGTGGCTGGTGCTGCTGGTCCTGGTCCTGATCGATGCCGAAAGCGGTAGGTTCAAAGCAAGCTACGGTCTGCTGAACCTGGGCCGCGGTGTGCTGGTCGGTGTTGTGGTCGCTCTGCCCTTTTACCTCTTTGCCAAGGACTTTTTTCACGCGACGGCTTCGCTGCTCTACGGAGTGGATGACCTGCTCGTATTGCTTGAGCGTGTCGTTGTTCTGGTACCGATCCTGGAAGAGTTCTTCTTCCGGGGCGTCGTGCAGCGCGAGCGCGGACTGCTCGAGGGGGCCCTGTTCTTTGGCCTGGCGCAAGCGCTGTACTTTATCCCCATGGCGGGTGGCTTCCCACTGGTCGTGGGTGCCTTTGTGTTGGGCATGGCGCTGCTGGGCTTGCTCTACGGATACCTATACCAGCGCTACGGGCTGACGACGAGCATCGCCTGTCACGTGGCGGTGAGTTTCGTACTGCTGGTGCTGCCCCCGCTGGCGGCTCGCATCGGCATTCTGATGGGCTGAGGACGCTGCACGCTGCTGTCGTTTGACTAATGCCCGTTTCTATGCTATTATGGCTCCGCTCTGGGGGGGCGTGGTGCAGTGGCCTAGCATACCTCCCTGTCAAGGAGGAGACCGCGGGTTCGAAACCCGCCGCTCCCGCTTCCAGCAATTCGCAAAACGCGGCTCGCGGCTCGATTGCCACGAGGCCGCGTTCTGCGTCCAGGTAGACGCCTTGTAGCAAGGTACGCAGAATCGCCCGCCGTTCTTCTTCTGTGGCCGCTCCCCAAATGGCGCCAAAGTTGGCTAGCAGTTGCCCCGCCTTTTCCAAGTCCGGCAATTCAGCCGGGCGCAAGCTCTCACGTCTTGCCTGCAATCGCGCCCGCTCCTGTCGGTATTCAGGCTCCCCCATGTCACCCAGAATGAACACAGACCGCAAGCGCTCTAGCTGGCCGTCAAGCTTGCGCGTCTCCGCTTCTACATCCTGGCCGTTTGCCATGTGCTTTTGCACGAGTGCCAGCACGTAGGCCCGCCAATCATCCGGTAGGACCATGCGTCCCAGGTAGTCACCCAGCGCGCGCTCTGTATCATCGGCCTCGATAAACGTTTGCCCGCAAGCTATCCCGCGCTCCCTGGCAGGATCACTAGCAGGCCCCCGGAACCATTTGGCGTTCTGCTATAGTGGTCCCATAATAGGTCTCCGGGCTGTTCTCATGCAGTTGCCCGCATGCCGCGCGAAAGAATCGCCGCCAATGATCCCGCTACAGGGGACTTTGCTGCAGATTTGCACTCCAAGGCGACTCCTTGACGGATCAGGCTGCAATGCACGGGTGTTTGACCGATGTCTGGTTGAGAGATTAGGCGGCAGGTTTGCAGCCCAATACATGGTTAGCCCGCCAATAGTGGTCGCGACGCCGAACCTTACCCGAAATGGGCTCGGCAAAGCTAAGGAGGTAGCAGTGAAAAGCACGTTCTCGGCCATGCTCACAGTACTGGTCCTGGCAGCCCCGCTCGCGGCTGATCCCTGCCGTTAGGCGGCAACTGATTTGTCGGGTGTACGCTGCAACCAGCTTGGAGGGGAGAATGAAGACGACCCTAGGCGAACTGAAGAGGATTGACCCGAGGGACATCTGGCCCAGTGAGTCGCGCGATTTCACTCCGTGGCTGGCGGAGAATATCGAGAAGCTTGGCGAAGCATTGGGGATGGACCTGGAGGTCAAAGCAACCGAGGCCGCTGTGGGGGAGTTTTCGGTCGACATTGTTGCGAAGGACTTAGCTACCGGGCGAGACGTCGTTATCGAAAACCAGTACGCGGCGACTGACCACGACCACCTGGGAAAGCTCCTCACTTATGCCTCAGGAATGGATGCCTACGCTCTTGTCTGGATAGCTCAGGACATTCGCGACGAACACAGGCAGGCTCTCGAATGGCTGAATGAGCGCACCGATGCGGATACTCTTCTCTTTGCCATTGAGCTTGAGGTCTTGCGGATTAATGACTCTGCGCCTGCTCACAATTTCAAGCTCGTGGTATTCCCGAACAAGTGGCAGAAAACCACGCGCGGAGGCGCATCCGCTACTCCCTCCGCGCGTGGCGAGGCCTACCGCGCCTATTTCCAGGAACTCATCGACGACCTCCGCGAGAAGCACAGGTTCACTGGAGCGCGCGTGGCCTTCCCTCAGAATTGGCACAGCTTTGCTTCAGGTCTCTCAGGAGTGACATATGGCACTTCGTTTGCACAGGGGGGCCGAGTCAGGGCGGAGCTCTACATCGATCGTGGCCCTGCCGACGAGAATAAGAGGCTCTTTGACAGGCTCGCCGCAGACCGCGACAGAATCGAAGCCGAAATGGGCACCCCTCTCGAATGGGAGAGGCTTGATGATCGAAGGGCTTCGCGCATTGCAGCCTATAGGACAGGTTCAATTGACTCGGACGAATCCACGCTTCTCGACATCCGGGCCTGGGCTATTGACAATCTCCTCAAATTCAAGAGGGTGTTTGGCCCGCTCCTCAAGGAGCACACGAAGTAGAATCGCCGCCCAACACGACGCTGGAGCCAACAGCCGCCCGGTCATCTGTGCCTTGCTGATTACGCCCGTTCCAGCACTTCGCCCGGACGTAGAATCCGTGTGCTGGAAGCGTGAGCTATGCCTGGCGCTCCCGTATGCAGCAAGACGAGTGTGAGAGAGCCAGAACGTCCTGGCCCTCTTTTGCTTCTGTTGGCAGAATTGGATTGGCCCAGACCCATGCGATTCGCCTGACCTTGAGTGAAGGATGATACAATGACCGCACCAACCCGCAACCCGCCGGTGAGTGTGCTGGTGCCAGACCTGCTGCGCAGGTTCACGGCCCAATGGTGGGAGGATCAATCCACGCCAGGGCCTTCGGGACCGAGTCTCACCGCGCGCGAACAGACTGCGAATGAAGGCCATCTCGAGCGCTTCGTCGCTGCCCTGACCTCAGAATTCCAGCACGCTCCTCGAACGCCATCCGAGCGTGAGGGTACGCAGGAGCGCATCCTCAAGGCCTTTGCCGTCTTTGCGCGAGGGGCGCTGCGCTTCGAAGATCGCCACCTCGATCTCCTGCTCACACGTGGCTTCACTCAGTCGGCCGTCCAGTTCACGCAGATGGCGCGCCGCTTCGATTCGGAGGTCAGCGGGGCTGACATCTTTCAGGCCAGCCGCAATGTGTGGACGATGAACGGCCTTCAGGTGCTGCTGGGACTGCCCGTGCGACTTACCCCAGCCATGTTTGCCTACAGCATGCTGTATCCCTACACCGACAACTACCTCGATGATCCCGCCGTGTCCTCCGAAACGAAGGTGGCCTTCAGCCGACGCTTTGCGGACCGTCTGACGGGTGACAGGATCGAACCCACCAACGCCCAGGAGCGCAGGATCTGCGACCTGGTGGCGATGATCGAGGGCCAGTACGATCGCACTCAGTACCCGTAGGTGTTTGACAGCCTGCTGGCCATTCACCGCGCACAGGAAAAGAGCGTCGGCCTGCTGCGGCGTGGGGCGTCACCATACGAGGTCGACGTGCTGGGAATCAGCCTGGAGAAGGGCGGCACCTCGGTTCTGGCCGATGGCTACCTGGTCGCCGGCGATCTGAGCGCGCCTCAGGCGGAGTTCATGTTCGGCTTCGGGGCATTGCTGCAACTGGTGGACGACCTGCAGGATGTCGAGGGCGATGGCCGGGACGGCCTTCTGACCGTCTTCTCCCAGACCGCCAGGCGCTGGTCGCTGGATGCAATCACCAGTCGTACCCTGCGGTTCGGCAATAGGACCCTGGAATTGCTGCCTTGCTTTGACGCGACGGATGCAGAGACGCTCAAGGAGCTCATGCGGCGGAGCGCATCCCTGCTGGTCGTCTTGGCAGCGGGGCGCGCTGCTCGGCTGCACACCAGGGACTACATCCACGAGCTTGAATCGCGTTCGCCTTTCCGTTTCGCCTTCTTGGACAAGCAGTCCCGCAAGATGGCAAGCCAGCGCATCTCCTTGATGCGCATGATCGAGGCCTTTGCCGCGTCGCCAGATGCGAGCGCAACGAACTCGACGCCGCTCGCCCGGGCGTTCTAGACACCGTCTGGAGCATCAGGCTGGGCTGCGGCCGAAATGCCGCCGGCAGGCCAGTACCGCGCCCACGCAGGCCAGCATCGGCAGCCCGACGAAGGCACCCACCTCATAGCCCTGCAGCGGAATGCCCGACAGCGCCTGCATCTCGGTGGGGGCGAACTGCAGCCGCGCCAGTAGGTCGGTGTACGGCGTGCGGGCAAAGGTGACAAGCCAGGTCGCCCCCAGCACGGCATAGTAGACAGCCGAGCCCCACCAGGCCCACATGCGCTGCTTCCAGGTGCCCCACAGCAACAGGCCCAGGACCAGCACCGCGACGTCGATCAGGTAGATGCCCTCGAGGCCGACCAGCAGCGTCCCAAACAACGGGAACAGGCCACCATATAACAGCGGCACATGCTGGGCGATCAGGAAGAACACGTGCAGGAGGCACAGCATCAGGATGGCCAGGGGGCGGGCTTCGAGGGCGCCGGAGCGCTGGTCGTGCGCCTCAAAGGTGCCGCGCACGTTCCGCCCCTGGTAGAAGCGGATCCCCAGCCAGGGCAGCACAAAGTAGGACGAGGCCAGAAGTGCGATCAGGGCCACGCCGCCGGCCGTCGAGAAGCTCTTGACTGAGACGGTCATGAAGAAGAGGGCGACCAGCAGCGGCATGCCCAGTATGCTCCAGGTCCAGAGCAGCGCCAGGGCCAGGCTCCGGGCCCAGCGGCGCAAGCGCACGTGGCCGTAGCCGAGGGGCACCAGCACCGCGGCAACCAGGTAGTAGCCCGCTACCTGGACCGCGATGTTGCCGAACATGAAGGACCCGAAGCGGAAGCCTTCGTAGTGAAAGCGCCCGCCCTCCGAGAAGAGGTAGAAAACGTACAGCTCGACCGGCCCCAGAAAGGCGCAGCCGATGCCAGCCAGCAGCAGGACAATCCCCAGAGCCGTCAGGGCGAGGCGGTGGTCTCGATGGTCCATGGCCGAGGGCCCTCCTTTTCCGCAGCCGTGCTCTCACGCGAGACGGTTGCATTTAGTGTTGCTGTTCTCTTTCGGCGTTCAACTGCACAAATCAAACACTACCAGTTGTGGCGCAAACCATTCTTATAAACCACTATGTAGTATTGCATCCCATTGTTGCGGGCAGAAAACCCCCAGCAACAATCAACGCAACCGCCTGTCTCACGCTTGAGCCAGATAGGCCTTCAGGCGTCGCATGCCCTCGGCGATGTTCTCCAGCGAATTGGCGTAGGAGAACCTCAAGAAGCCCTCGGCATTGCTGCCAAAGTCGATGCCCGGCGCGACGGCCACGTGGCTCTTGGCCAGAATGTCAAAGGCCAGCTTGTAGGAATCAGTGGAGAAGCCCCGCGCGTCGGCCAGAACGTAGAACGCTCCCGTAGGCTCCACTGCCACGCCCAGGCCGAGCTCGCGCAGGCTCTTGATCGTGAACTTGCGTCGTTCGTCGTACGTGGCGATCATGCGCGGGATCTCTGGATGGTCCTCGCTCAGCGCGGCCAAGCCGGCCCACTGCGAGATCGAGCTGGCGCAGATGAACAGGTTTTGCTGCGACTTTTGCATGGGCCGCACAAACTCCTTGGGCGCGATGATGTAGCCCAGCCGCCAGCCGGTCATGGCGTAGAGCTTGGAGAAGCCGTTGAGCACAAAGGCGTGATCGGTGTACTCCAGAATTGAATGCTCGCGCTCGCCATACACCAGGCCGTGGTAGATCTCGTCCGAAATGACGTAGGGGCCCAGCTCGCCGATGGCCCGCAGTACGTCGGGCGGCAGCAAGTTGCCCGTCGGGTTAGAGGGCGAGTTCACGAGGATGGCTTTGGTGCGTGGTCCCAGCTTCTGGCGCACGGCGGGGGGCTCCAGGGCAAAGCCCTCCCCGGCATGGACCGGCACAAAGACCGGCTGTCCCTCGATGTAGCGGATAAAGTTGGGGTAGCAGGCGTAGGTGGGGTTGGGAAGGATCACTTCGTCGCCCGGGTTCAGCAGCGAACAAAGCGTCAGCAGCAACCCGTGCGAGGTGCCCATCGTGACGATGACCTGCTCGGGAGAGACCGAGACGCCATAGCGCCGGTTGTAGTGGGCCGCAATGGCCTCACGCAGCGGCAGGATGCCCAGGCTGTGGGTGTAGTGCGTCTTGCCGGCCTGGATGGCCGCGATGGCCGCCGCTGTGATCTTGGCAGGCGTGGCGAAATCGGGCTCGCCAATCTCCAGGTGGATCACGTCTTGGCCCGCGCGTTCCAGCTCCTGGGCCTTTTCCAGGACTTCCATCACGATAAAGGGCGGGATGTTCTCCGAACGAAGCGATGCCATGCTACCTCATTTCGGGTCGGGTCTCTGCTCGATCAGTGCTTGAGCGCAATTGGGACATAGGCGCGATAGGTGTGCCCACTCATCGGCGTGCGGGTGGGTGTGGCCGTAACCGATGGCGTGCGTGTCCGTGACGTCGTGACCGTCGGAGTGCATGCCAGACGCTGCTCCGTGGCTTGTGTCTGCAACGGTTGCTGGGTGTAGGCCGGGTAGGTGGGCCCCACACGCGGCTGGTTGGGCGGCAGGATGTAGCTCGACACAGTCAGTGCGGCGCGGTTGCCGGGGGGTGCTGATGTACACGCCCGTACGAGGGGCGGCCCCGGCCAGAACACCCTGGCACAGCAAGACCATGCACGTGACGGCCATGAGGACTGGGACAGGGCGCACGGGAGCTCCTCCCTTTTTGCAGGACAGTGTGTGGTGGTGAGGCGGGCCCATTATAGAGCCTGGGGTGGCGCAGCGCCAAATCCGCAGGTCATCCTGACCAGCGTGACAGCTACCGTGCAGGACGCGACCCCAGCACGTGACGAGTACCACATCCGTTTCGCAGCGTTGTGTGGTATACTGTTGGCAATCTAGAGAGCGATGCGAAACCCGAAGGCACTTTCTGCGTAGTACTGGATGCAAACCCTGAAAGGAGTAATCAAATGCCGAACCTCAACAACTCGAATCCAACCCGCTCCAACGTCCGCAGGTTGATTCCCGGCCTGGTCCTGATCCTCATCGGCGTGCTGGCCCTGATCGGCCAGTTCGTGGGCGGCGACGTGCTGGGCCGCTTTTTCCTGCTGGCCCTGGGCCTGGGCTTTGTAGTGTGGGGCATCGCGAGTCGCTCTGCAGGCCTGTTTATCCCAGGTGGCATTCTTACCGGTCTGGGGGCGGGCGTTCTGTTGGAGGATATTCTGAGTGCGAGTGGCGATCTATCCGGCGCGATCGTTCTACTGTGCTTTGCCGCTGGCTGGGGTTTGATCCCGCTGCTCTCGATCCTGTTCACGCGCGACAGAATGCTGTGGGCACTGATCCCGGGCGGCATCATGGCCTTGATCGGTTTGGCCCTATTGGCCGGGCCGGAGGGACTCAACATCCTGGGCGCGGTTGGCAAGTTCTGGCCCGTGATTCTGATCCTCGTGGGCCTCTACCTCATCATCTGGCGCGCCCGTCCGCGCTCGTAGCACAACTCACCCCCTCCCGCAGGCAACAGCCTGCGGGAGGCTTTACTCTGCCCCGCTTCCAGTTCCCGGTATCCGGTTTCCAGTTCCCAGTCAGCAGTCTCCTGGCTCTCCGATTCCGCATTCAACATTCCTCATTCTTCATTCTCAATGCCCCATTTTCCTCTGGTTGACACTTGTCTCCGCTTGGTCTATACTGCGCTTGCGCCGCGCAATTGGCGCGGCAAGTCGGTTTCAACCTACTATGGGAGTGCAGTCCGTGCCACCACCTTCGCGATCCAATCCCGACTCCGTACGTGTGCCATCCACCTTTGCAGCCCTGCGCCACCGCAACTTCAGACTGTGGTTCGTAGGTCAGTTGCTCTCCCTGATGGGCACCTGGATGCAATCCGTGGCTCAGGGCTGGGTCGTCTACGCGATGACCGGTAGCGAGTTGGCACTGGGGACCATCACCTTCTTTGGCAGCCTGCCCACGCTGTTCTTGATGCTGCCGGCAGGCGCCCTGGCCGACCGGATCCCCAAGCGCAGGCTGATCGTGATTACCCAGACTGCGATGATGCTGCAGGCTTTTGTCCTCAGCTTCCTGGCGGCTACCCACGTCCTGCGGGTCTGGCACGTGGCGCTGCTGGCCTTTTGTCTGGGCATCCTCAACTCGTTTGACGCACCTGCTCGCCAGGCCATGGCCGTCGAGATGGTGGATGATCGGCGGGATCTGATGAATGCCGTGGCCTTGAACTCGACCATGTTCAACATGGCACGCGTAGTAGGCCCGGCGGTGGGCGGCATTGTGCTGGCCCTGATGGGCCCGGCCTGGTGCTTCGGGCTGAATGGGCTTTCCTTTGTGGCCGTGATCCTGGCCTTGCTGTCGATGCAGTTCCCACCTTTCGAGCGCCAGCCGCAAACCGAGTCGACCTTGACTCAGGTCCAAGTCGGGCTGCAATACATCCTGTCGAACCCGGACATCCGTACCATGATGTCTCTGGTTGGCGTTTCCCAGTTGTTTGGCTTTATGTACGCCGTGCTGTTGCCAGCCTACGCGGCGCAGGTGCTACACGTCGGAGAGACAGGCCTTGGCACGCTGAATGCCGCCACCGGCATCGGGGCTTTGGTGGGTTCGCTGATTGTCGTTTCGCTTGGACACTCGCGCAGCAAGGGGATGCTCCTGACCTTGGGCAGCTTCCTCTTTCCGGCCGCGGTGCTGCTGCTTGCGGCCTCGAACTGGCTGGCATTCTCGATGGGCTGCCTGGCGCTTGCCGGCATGGGCTTTGTCGCACAGAATGCCACGATCAACACGCTGATTCAGAACAAGATTCCCGACGAGTTGCGCGGGCGCGTCATGGCCGTCTACGCGCTGATGTTCTTTGGCACTACCCCCTTTGCGGCCCTGCTGGCCGGTAGCTTGGGGCAATCGCTGGGCGTGCGCGCGGGCGTCGCGATCGGAGGTGGGGTGACCATGCTCTTCACCATCGCAGTGTTCCTGTTAGTGCCTTCTCTGAGACATGTGGAGGGGTGAAACCTATGGGGTCTGTCAGACCCTTGAGGTTCCTGGGGGAACGCTATGACTGTCCATCTGTACCTCGCGCCGGCCGGCGCGGGTAAGACCGCCTGGGCGCTGCACCTGGCGCGTGAGGCCGCGCGCGACCTACGCTTGACGCCACGCGTGGTGGTGCCCACCCAGCTCCAGGTGCGTGCTTGGCGGCGTCGCCTGGCCGCGGGCGGGGGCACGCTCGGCGTGCGGGTGGGCACGTTCGATGCGTTGTACACCGAGTGCCTCAATGCCAGCGGTGAGGTCTTCACCGAGCTGAGCGACCCCATCCAATACCGCCTGCTCCGCGCCGTGGTGGATGGGATGCCGCTGCAACACTATGCGCCGCTCCGGGACCGTCCGGGCTTCATCCAGGTCCTGCAGCGGCTGGTGGGCGAACTCAAGTCCGCGCGTATCCTGCCGGATGTGTTCGCGCAGGCAGTGCGGGGGCTGGGCTGCGGGCCGCGCCTGAGCGAGTTGGCGCAGGTCTACAGCGCCTACCAGGAGCGCCTGCAGGCGCAAGGCTGGGCCGACCGCGCTGGCATGGCCTGGCTGGCAGTTGAGGCGCTCGAAAGGCGCGCGCCCCAGGTGGCCAGGGACTGGCCGCTCCTGATCGTGGATGGCCTGGACGACCTGACCGAGGTGCAGCTTGCGCTGCTCAAGGTGCTGGCAGGCCGCGTGGGTGAGCTGGTGCTCACATTGACCGGCCGCGTGGACGGCGCGCCGCGGCCGTTGGTCCACCACCGCTTCGTGCAGACCGCGCGGCGTGTGCAAGAGGCGCTGCAAGTTCAGGCCGAGCCTCTCCCGGTCC
>Ga0315294_10009926_pt1 | contig 10436 bp, 7 predicted proteins | sample YL17G13_40_MG_FD_203626 | JGI IMG/M metagenome (GOLD analysis project Ga0315294, IMG submission 203626) | Sediment microbial communities from Yellowstone Lake, YNP, Wyoming, USA - YL17G13_40 | ecosystem: Environmental > Aquatic > Freshwater > Lake > Sediment | place: USA: Wyoming | collected...
CTTGGAAAATGACGCGCGTTGCGAACCAACAAATGTTAATATACTGCTAAAGCTTGTAAAGCTTTACAATTATGATAAATCATTGAGGGCCGGTAAGATGTTTCTTCGAATAGTTTCCAAGTCCCTGTCAAAGAGACGGTCACGTGTGGCAATTGCGATGGTTGCAGTCTTAATGGGTGCAGCGATGGCTAGCGGGCTGCTCACGGTTTCAAGCGGGATGCAAGACAAATTAGGTAAGGAATTCAGAAAGTTTGGATCAAACATCCTCGTTGTTCCGAAATCGGATCGAATAGAAGTTGGGTTTCCGGGAATAAGTTTTGGCTCCGTTACCGAACAACGCTATATCGATGAAGGGGATCTGTTGAAGATAAAGAAGATAGACCAGTGGAGTGCTAACGTGCTGGGCTTTGCCCCATTTCTTTACCAAGTCGTACGAGTAGAATACAATGGAAAAGGCCAAGATGTTGTATTGGCAGGAACCTATTTTGATAAAACATTTCCAGATCTTGTTACTAATGGAGAGGTGTGGAAAACAGGAATTAGGAAGATCGCGCCGTACTGGAATGTGGAAGGTTCCTGGATTGAAGATAATAATGATGACCAGAGCGCGATTGCCGGCATTTCTGTGGCGGAGAAATTGAACCTGAGACTCGGCGATTACATTGCTCTGAGCTATCAGAATCCTGAGAATAAGAATGTGAGTAGCGAACGGCTTAAAGTTGTGGGTACTCTAAACACAGGTGGTTCAGAGGATTCGCAAATTTTCGTGGCACTTCCAAATGCCCAGAAGATAAGTGGCCGACTTGGCAAGGTTCATTCTGTTCAGGTCAGCGCATTATGTGTTGAATGTCCTGCGGAGCTCATAGGTGCAGAGATAGAGAAGAAATTGCCCTACACCCAGACGAAAACCGTCAAGCAGCTAGTAAGAGCAGAGACCCTGATAATGGATCAGCTTGGGCAAATGATGCTTCTGATTACTATAGTGGCATTGGCGGCTTCCGGGATAGGTGTGATGACTACTACGATGACCACAGTCATGGAACGAAGAAAAGAGATAGGGTTGATGAAATCTATTGGTGCAGAGAACCTGAAGATAGCATCAATATTCCTCACCGAATCCGTCATAATTGGTTTTGGGGGTGGGGTCTTGGGATACTTCCTAGGAAATATCCTTGCACAGTACATAGCGGAAAGCGTCTTTCACGCACCGATCTCCCTCGTTCTCTATATTCTTCCAGTGACAGTAGGGGTCTCATTAGCCGTGACAGTCTTGGCCAGTCTATTGCCGGTTAGGCGAGCGACTCGAATAGAGCCGGCGATTGTACTGAGGGGTGAATAGGCAATGACAAAGTCCGCGATACTCTTGGAGTCAGTCACCAAATACTATGACCTTTACACCCGCGCTTTGAATAGTGTCTCTCTGGCAATTTCAGAGGGTGACTGGGTTTCTATCATCGGGCCTTCAGGATCTGGAAAAACAACTCTGCTTAACATTATGAGTGGTCTGGACACTGCATCCTCTGGTACTATTAGAGTTAACGAGACGGACATCACAGGTTTAGGGCAAAATATGCTCACCAGGTTTCGACGCGAGAATATAGGCCTGATATTTCAGCAGTATCATCTGATTCCTTACCTTACAGCTCTAGAGAACGTTATGGTCGCGCAGTATTTCCAAGGCACAGTTGATAAGGAAGCCGCTCGCGTAGGACTCGAAAACGTGGGGCTGGGTCATCGCATCGAGCATCGGCCTTCACAGCTTTCTGGTGGAGAGCAGCAACGGGTCTGCATTGCTAGGGCGCTTATCAACAAGCCAAACATCCTCTTGGCAGATGAGCCGACTGGCAATCTTGACCTAAAGAACGGCGAGATCGTAATGGAAATCATAAGGAAACTCGTCAACGAAGGGCACACTGTCGTCATAGTCACACATAACATGGATATTGCAAAACAGAGCAGACGGATAATAGAAATGGTCGACGGAAAAATCTCTGCCGATTCAACCCCAATACTAACTGCTTCAGTGAGTGCACGAATGGAGCACAGGCCATAGTAGAAATCTCGATGGAGGTGGGAGTTTGAGTCATGAAAATGGGGGAAAGATCAATAGTAACAGTATAAGACATAACTCTAAGATCTTGATAGGGTCGCTACTACTTGTTGCAGTTGGAGTAGTTGCGTTAGCGTACCTTTCCCGTACGCAAGAATTCGGGGTTAGGTCACCTCAAAACAGTGACCAGTTTAGTACCCCTTCTAACGCGACGAACATCCCGGAGAAACCTCTCAGCAGCCCACGCGCGCCTGAAGCTGGATCGGCTGTGAGGCTGATAGTAGTGGTTCCGTCAACAATAACGCAGGGGCAGGTAATACCGATTGAGATTAAGGCTGTCGACGAATCTGGAAAGGTCGACCCTCAAAGAAACGATGTGATCAAAGTGTCTATTGGACAAGGCAATGGGAAAGTACGCGATCCAACAGCGGCGAACAAGTCGTGGGCCAAAGAGGTAGCGGTAGAACTCTCAAAAGGTATAGCGAAAGTTGAGATACTGGACGAAATTCAAGAGATCGCCAAGTTAACAGCCGTATGGGTCAGCGGCCAATCCTACATTCAACCCGCCTCAATCGGAGTGATTTGTGTAGGACAACACTAGTCATGCCCCTTCGTACTACTCAAATGATACAGCAATTGCAGGCGCGCGACGATCAAGAGCGAACCATAAGGAACGCACACAACTTTCTATCACGTATCCAATTGTCGGACAGCAACGTAGCAATTCGGGCTTTAGCGTGGGCTAAGGGGTCATTCTTGCGCCGCATTTGCGACATTTTTTCTTTCCAGGGACATTTATGGTCCTACATTCAGGGCATCGCCTGAAATACCGCTCATGTTTGAGGACTCGACCACAGCTTAAACAGTTCTTCGTGTCAGGCGGGTTCTCTGTTTTGCATTGTGGACATATCAAAGCTCTCAGACTCCAATGTGTGCTGGTTAAGGCATAGGAATGGCTGGAGTTCGCTCAACATTCAATCGGTTGCCGACATATGAACTTTGGCCACAGCCTTCTGGGTGCGCGTGAAGGAATCATGAGTGATCTCGGATCATGAGATGTTGAATCGCTTTGGCATGAAACATTTTCTTGGGGCTCGCGGTACGGAATCCTGTTTGAAAAGGCTTTTGTGCTGCCGCTACGCAATAACTCATTAATACTTGGAAGTAGCTTACGCTATTAGGCTGGTAGAGATGGGCCGCAAATCAGTAGTGGTATGTATTTCGTTTTTGTTGTCCACACTTATCCTGTTGTCTCCCTACGTTACCATATCAGGAGTTCAAGCTCAGACAGTAAGCACGGTAGTTACTACCAAATCTATTACGCCTGCTTGTGCTCTACCCGGCCAAACCATGACTGTAAAGATCAACATTTCCGTAACAGGTGGTGGTGGAGGAGTAGGGGGCCTTGCTCCCATCCAAGCCTCACTAGTAATTGATAGAACTGGAAGCATGTGGGGCAACAAGTTCGAGGATGCCAAAGCGGCTGCAAAGGCCTTTATTGGGGTGCAACACACGGATGATTTGGCTGAAGTCATATTCTTCAGTGAGACCTCCGCAGTGACAATTGGTTTCACTGTAACTGACACCCCAGGCAGAACTGCCCTTAACCACGCTATAGACACGGCACCGTCCCCATATGGTTACACGAATCTGTATGGCGCATTCGAAAGGAGCGTCAATGAAATCACGTCAAAGGGGCAATCGGGTTTCAAGAGAGCTATACTGCTTATGACAGACGGAAGACCAAACATCGGAATAACAACTTCTTCAAAGTTTGTCCAGCTGTCTCAGAGTGCCGTATCAGTCGGGGCTGTGGTATATACAGTCGGACTTGGTGGACCCGGCGTACAGGACCCTGTTAATGGGACATTACTCCAGACAATAGCAGACGCAGGTAAAGGGAAGTACTTCTTTGCTCCAGACAGCGCGGATCTAGATGATATTTACCTTGAAATTGCTCAGGAATTAGAAGGGGCACCGGCAAGGAATGTTCATGTCACAGAGCAGTTGCTAGGATCAATCGTAACCTACAACAATGATGCTACACAGCCGCCGAACTCAACATCTGGCGGAAACATCTTCTGGCAAATCCCACTAATAACGGCCGGTACCTCGTGGGGAGTCACTTTCACAGTCACTACGCAAAGTAGAGTGGCTGTTGTACAGAGTCTAAGCCCAACGCAGATAATCTATGACCGCGGCGAACAAATTGGTATCCGTATAGACCTAGGGCCGGGCATGGCAGTGAGAGAAGTTGCGATAACCTCTATAGGTGCGTCGGCGACCACTGCTACCAAAGGAGACGTTCTAAAGTATAACGCCACGGTAGTGAATCGTGGGACAGTACTGGAGAATGTACCAGTCGCGTTGTTTGCTAATTCAAGCAGGATTGGCACAACATCAGTCAGTCTCTCCCCTGGTGATACCAAGGTTGTGCAATTCAGCTGGAATACCAGCAATTACAATACTGGAAACTACAATGTCTCTATAATTGCAGATCCTGATAGGAGCATAACATGTAATGATATAACTGGTGCTGCTAAAGCCGTTAGTTTGGTTCTGAATCCGCAGTCCGAAGGCTCAATACTCCCGCTATTCCTTCTGATCTTAATTCCAATGGCAATAATACCTATAGCGGCAGCAGCAATCTTGGGGAGACGAAGAGGATACGCATGGGGAACTCCAGCAGCCGCAAGAAGAGTCACTCCAGGTGGAATGGTATGTCCAAGGTGCTTCAGTCCTCTGACACACAACCCAACTTACCAGAAATACTACTGCCTGGTTTGCGACAGATACCTTTAGAGAGAGGCGAAAACAAAACCGTATCCTTTTTTCCAAGCGCGCGTCCTAGCGCGCCTATTCGAAATGTTTGCAGTGAAGATCACTTTAAACCAAGTTTCTTTCGTGCCAGTTCGGTTACTTCGTCATGGATCTTCCTGAATGGTCTTCCCAGTCTTAATGCCAGTTCTCGAACGTCATCATACTCGGGTTTTAGGATCGTTATCTTGCCCGAACGATCCCTAGCTACCTTCACATCGACCGTGATTCCATTTCCATAAATCTCGCCTTCCACCTTCATGTTCTCGCGCATCAGGATCATGCGGTGGCTTGGTAGTATCCTTAGGCCAAGTGTTCCTGTCTCTGAAGTCAGTATATCCGCGAGTGTTTCAGCATCCTTCTGATCCGCTATAATGCTGATGACCCAGCCCGGACGGCCCTTTTTCCCGAAGATCGGTGTGATGGAAACGTCTTTGGCGCCAGCGGCAAGGAGGCGCTCTGAAGCGTATCCAATAGTCTCACCTGTGACATCGTCAAGATTAGTCTCCATCAGGATCACCTGATCTCCTGTGAGGTCGGGGGTTCTTCCCATGATGATCCGGAGAATATTGGGGACCGTATCAAAATGCCTGTCGCCAGCACCATATCCGACAGCCTCAGGACTCATGGAAGGGAGATGATCAAGGCTGGTTTCGGCCAGACTCGTCAGAATCGAGACTCCTGTCGGAGTTGAGAGTTCAAAGTCCAAAGGGCCGCCAAAGACCTTGAATCTATATTCTTTCAAGATCTCAAGTGTCGCTGGCGCTGGTGAAACCACGGTGCCGTGTGAGAATTGGAATAAACCTCCGCCTACAGCGACAGGACTAGAGTAGACCCTCGAGTCACAAAAGATCTTTAGATCATCCAAAGCCGCAGCGGTTCCAATGATGTCAGCGACGGTATCCACAGAGCCGGCTTCATGCAGATGAACGTTTTTGATACTCTCGCCGTGAAGTCTGGCTTCAGTCCCAACGAGAGTCCTGATGGCTTTCTCAGCGAAACTTTGAGCTTCCGAAGAAAGGTTCAGGGCCTTTGCTGAGTCAATTGTAGCACTGATCAGTTCAAGGCCCGATCGATGCTGTCTCTTCTCTTTAGCTGCTATGATGATTTGCTTGGCTCGGAATCCACACCTGCTAGCCTCCGCTACGGTGACGTCGATCCCGTCGCAATCTTGGACATGCTTAGCTGTCTCTCTTACGGCGTTGATAACCTTCTCTTGGCCAGCGCCCAGATCCAGTAAGGCGGCCACCACTTTGTCACCTGAGATGCCAGCCAACTGGCAGTCGATGAATAGGATTTTTTGATCAGTACTCGTTTTCATTAACGCACTAACCCGATTTAACTATCCTTTAGACTCAACAAAATGCTGAATATTATATGCTTCAGAACAGATTTGGACTTAAAGGCTTATTTAGTTTAGTCTAGGAGATTGCTTTGGTACGATATGGATCTTATGACGGATTTCAGAAAAGCTGTCGATATTCTCAGATCTAACCCGATACTGTTTCTGCCAGCGCTTATAATCTTCTATCTCGTCCCAGTAGTTCTCCTGGTTGTCGCTGTATATGTCTTCGTACCAATAATCATAGTTGCATTTCAGAACCAGTCCCCGATCTCAGCTTTGCTGCAAGGCTCTCTGGTTGGAATCACTGCAGTCGTTGTACTGGCGATTCTGGCGTACCTCTATGTGATTTCTGGAGCTGCCAACATGAACAGGAAAGCAGTCCTCACAGGTTCTACTTCGATGAGTGATTTCTGGGAGGGTTGTAGAAAGTACTTCGGCAAGATCTTTGTTGGGGCCTCACTTCTAGGGGTAGTCTACGGTGTGATCATAGCGGTGGGAATGATCCTTACTGTGGCCATGATCCTTCCCAGTATTCCCAAGATCTCTTCACCAGAGGCTGTGCCTTCACCGCTAGCGGGGACGTATGAGCCGGAAAAGTTGACAAATCTGATGAATTGGCTGATTGAGATCTTCAGAATGCTATCTGTTCCCTTGGGCGTGTGGCTTGCATTGTTCACACTCTCCGGGATTCTGTTTCTGTTTACACTCTTCTGGGTTCAGGCTCTGGTGGTCGAGGATTTTGGAGTTTTCAGGGCAATTGGAGCAAGTATCCGATTTGTCCAGCACAACTTCAAGACAACCCTCGGGATAGTCTCCTTATGGATCATTGCTCAAGGGTTCACAAGTGCTATCTTTCCTGGAGGAGGAATGGGCGGTGGGGGACTGGGCTACGGTTACGGATTCGCGTTCCCTGCGCCTCTTCAGGCAATATTCCATCTGCTCATCGCCACATTCTTCACGCTTCTGCTTTACACAGTCTACATGGACAGAGTAGGAAAGATATAGCGGCCCAGGCAGAAGCGCCTACCTCAGAAGGCTGGCAGCTCATTGAACTCAAACAAGGAACCTGGACTTGCAACTGTACATCAAATAGCACTTTCTGTCCTCATCTTTACGCCGCACAACTACATCGCTAGCGCGCGTGCAAAATCCCCATCGGTGCGATGCCGCTAAAAAAAAAAAAAAATCTCTCAGCGTGCGCGCTAAAAGGTAGAAAGAGAGGGTTGTTAGGGGATTCCTCCCAAAACGATGGATAAACTTGTGTTTGAGCTCACCAAGACTCTTCTGCTGGCAGAACTCCTAAACCCGCCAGGTCTGTCAATGTTGTCTCTATAACGGGGTTGAGGCGTCATCGATTTGAGCGCTTGAATCGACATCAAGTTAAGCCTAGGCATTGAACAAGGCAGAAACTTGACGAAAGATTTTTTTTAGCCAGCCTATACGCTAGCTTGGTGGACTGGGCGGGATTTGAACCCGCGACCTTCCGGTCTCTTGGCGGCTGCATGCAAACCGGACGTTCCTTGGCCTCCAAGTTGGAGTATACCAAGCTGAACTACCAGCCCACGCCTCTGAGCTTAGGGTTACGACCTTAATTTAATCTTTCTAGGTGTTACAGACAAGCTGGAGAGTCTTCTTTACATGTCGAGTTGTCTCGCATGATCTTATATTGGTGAGTAGTCTCTGGTAGGATTCGTCTACGTCGGGTGGTCCAGACGGAGTACAAGTGGGTTGCTCTCACAGTAACAACTATAGGAACCTTCATGGTGGCTCTGGATGCCAGCATACTCATTGTTGGTCTTCCAACTCTGCTGCGCGAGTTGAACGCATCACTAGTCCATGGCATCTGGGTAATAACAGGCTACAGACTTGCGATTACGATCCTTCTGGTGGCTATCGGCAGAGTCGCCGACATGCTTGGAAGGGTCAGACTGTACGTTCTAGGTTTTGCAGTATTCACGTTTTCCTCCGCGTTATGCGGGCTGTCACAGAGTGGTGAGCAACTCGTCCTCTTCAGGCTGCTTCAGGGCATTGGTGGCGCACTGATAATTGTCAACAGTGTAGCTGTGATAGCAGACGCTTTCCCAGCAACAGAACTGGGAACCGGCATAGGCATCAACTTCATGGCTTTCAATCTCGGCTCGATCATAGGCTACACTCTAAGCGGGGTGATAGTGGAGTTAGCAAGCTGGAGAGCCATCTTCTTTATGAATCTCCCAATAGGTCTGTTCGGAACGTTTTGGGCTTGTCTAAGGCTCAGGGAGATGCATCGTGGAGTTTCTGAGAAGTTCGACTACCTAGGAGCAATCCTCTACTCGAGTGCTCTGACCCTGGTTCTGGCCGCCTTGAGCCTCGAAAGTCCAAGCTCCCCCTTAGCGCTGACACTCATGGCTGTAGGAATTGTCCTCTTTCCATTGTTTGTTGTTGTAGAGAAGAGGGTGCCTCATCCCACACTAGACCTTGACCTCTTCAAAATAAGACTCTTCAGTGCCGGAAACCTGGCCAGCCTCCTAAACTCCCTAGCCTTCAACTCACTACCATTTCTATTAACACTCTATTTCCAACTGATCAGAAATGAAGACGCCATAACCACAGGAATACTCTTCATACCCCTCGAGGCTGCCGTCCTCATAATAGGTCCTCTGAGCGGCAGACTCTCAGATCGCTACGGCGCAAGAGGATTCTGCACCCTCGGGCTACTATTCAGTGGCGCAGCCCTGCTATGGTTCGGCACCATAGACACGAACACAAGTTACGTAGCGATGACCTTGGCTCTTATAGCCTCGGGAATAGGAAGAGGATTCTTCATCTCACCCAACGCCAGCTCAATAATGGGGCCCATCTCTGCAACTAAACGAGGAGTCGCAAACGGAGTAAGAACAACAATAGTCCAGACAGGTATCGTCGTGAGCTTACCTCTATGTTTGACTTTCATGACACTCGGTATGCCATACAGCCTACTGGCACAGATCTCAAGCGGCACAGTTGATCTGGCGGCCGGAGGGACCGTCGCATTTCTCTCAGCAATTCACTATGCATTCTTTATTCTGGCAGTTGTCACCTTGTTGGCAGTGATCCCTTCAGTATTGAGAGGGCCGAAGGTGACAGGTGAAATCATAGAAGCCAGAGATTCAACTAATCGTTAGACAGACGTGCTTTGATCTTTAGACGAGGAATTGAGGGCCGCCGGCGAGATTTTCACGTTGCAGAAGCAACGTTTTGAACTCGCCCTCCAGGCTCCATTGGCCAAGGTTTACTACCTTTCAGGCCTGTACGCTACCAAGTTCCGCAGAGGTTCTTCTCTTCTACGTTACGGCGGCCATAGTTTTCACTTGAGCGGCTTGCGAGAAATTTAAGGGTTTGGTGAGGAGATCGCTTTCCACCTAGGTGTGTTATGTGGTTTGGAGGTTAGCGATTTCGGGGTTGTCTAGTTGAGCGATTTCGGGGTTCCTGTTGATTCTAGGCGGATCTATAGTGGTAGGATTCTTGGACTCAGAGTGGATAGTGTTCGATTGTCTGGTGAGAGTGTGTTTAGGCGAGAGGTTGTTGAGCATCCTGGCGCTGTTGCTATGCTACCGTTTCTTGATGATGGAAGGGTTCTGTTGATCAGGCAGTTTCGGTATGCTGTCGGTGAGGTTCTTCTTGAGATTCCTGCTGGGACGTTGGAGAAGGGTGAGGATCCTCTTGAGTGTGCAAGGCGTGAGCTTATTGAGGAGACAGGTTATGAAGCTGGGGTCTTGGAGCTTTTGTTTAGCTGTTTCCTGGCACCTGGTTACAGTACTGAAAGGATTCATATATTTGTGGCTTCGAAGTTGAGGAAGGTTGACTCGAGGCCTGAGATTGATGAGGAGATTGAGCTTGAGCCTGCAGATCTTCAGACCGCTGAGGTCATGATAAGTGACGGTAGAATAGTTGATGCTAAGACGATCTCTGCAATATCCTATTATTTATTGTCCAGAAGTTTGAAAAGATGAATGCCAAGGTTTATTTTTTGATGAAGTGGATTGATCGTTGGCGCGGGGGTACCCGAGACCTCGCATAATGGCTGCGAGGCAGGAATCAGGCCAAAGGGGCAGGATTACAGACAGACATAGTCTGTAATGTCAGACTTAAGATCTTAATGGTATGAGCCATCCTGTGGCGTAGGCCTTCGTGGGTTCGAATCCCACCCCCCGCACCATTTTACTAGTACATATAAATACCCCTTCCTACATTATTCTTACAGGT
>Ga0315294_10009928_pt1 | contig 10435 bp, 9 predicted proteins | sample YL17G13_40_MG_FD_203626 | JGI IMG/M metagenome (GOLD analysis project Ga0315294, IMG submission 203626) | Sediment microbial communities from Yellowstone Lake, YNP, Wyoming, USA - YL17G13_40 | ecosystem: Environmental > Aquatic > Freshwater > Lake > Sediment | place: USA: Wyoming | collected...
GAGCAAGCCACGGTTAACATCTTTCGGGTGGGGAAAGTCTTATTGATGACCCCCAAACGATTACAGCGAGCCTCATTGGCTAAGAAGGTTGAGCGGGAATTGAAGCGCGAAGGGATGACTCTGGCAGATCTATTGACGGATTTAACACTGCAGCGAAAGCGATACTTTGAAGAAGCCCATTCAAAAGATTAAAGCCTTCATCGACACCAGCGTTTTGATTGCGGGAGTGGCATCGCTAACTGGGGCTTCAGCCGCGGTCCTTGACCTCTGTGAGGCGGAAAGCATCCAGATGGTGATCAGTCGTCAGGTCCTGGTTGAAGCCGACCGCAATTTTTCCGCCAAGCTCCCCGGTTTAGTTAACCAGTTAACCAATTTCGGCAGTTTATTCGGAACCTTGCCCCTTTGATGGTTGAGGACCCGCCAGCCGCAGCGGTGGAAAGGTCCGCGAGTCTGATTGACCGCAAGGATGCCGCCATTCTTGCCGCGGCGATAGAATCAAAAGTCGATTTTTTGATTACCCTGGATAAAAAGCACTTTCTAAAGCAGAAGGTCCAGCGTAACATCCCTATAGAAATCTGCACGCCATCTGATTTCCTTAGAATTTTTGAACGCCTCTGGTTCCAGGAGTAGCCTCCCATTTTTCTTTGTCCGAATAATTGAAAGAATAAAAGGAGAGTTGGCTTAGGCCGCCGTAAGTCAAGGGCGAGGAATCCCTTCTTCGTCTTTTCCCCTTTGTCCCCATTCCCCCTTAATTATATCTGCTGCCCCACCTCCGATTTCTCCTCAGCAGGTTTCTCCGCCTCGGGAAGGGCCTCTTCTTTTTCCTTCCGGATTTTGAAAAGAAGGGCATACTGCAGCCCCAGGAGCGCGAAGCCGATGGGCAGGAAAAGATAGGGGATCACCATCGGCGTTCCCATCGACGTTGACATGCGGTCACTGTGCAGCCAGGCCTTCCAGGCCATATCCGCCCCTTTCCAGACCATGACGGCGCAGAAGAAAAGACCTGCCGCGGAGCGCAACAAATCCAGCCGGGCTCGCACGGCAGGCCCCAGGCGGTCAAACAGGAAGGTGATGCGGATCTGGCTCCCCAAGCGCAGAACGTCGCCCGCGGGGATGAGGCACAAAAAGGCGAGAAGGAAGGTGTTCATTTCCAAAGCCCAGTAAGTGGGGGCGTAAAAGACGTAGCGCAATATCACATCATATGAGATGCTCACGGCCATGAAGGCCAGGCTCAGGATTCCCAGGTATCCGCTGCCCGCTATCAGCCCTTGAAGAAGACTGCCCTGTTTTTTCATTTTCCCCTCTCACCCTCTACCCAACGCCAGGTTGATCGCCTTCTGACCGACCTCTTCACCGACCTGCTTCTTCCACCAGGCCCAAACCGGCTGGCTTTTTTCTTCAAAATCTTTAAGCTCCTTTTCCGTCGGTTGGAAGATTTTGATCCCCGCCTTTTCAATCCGCGGCCAGTATTTTCCCGGATAGATTTCTTTATTCACAACAGGGGCAGAGTTCTTATCATACCATTGGGCGGCATCCCAGAAGGCCGCTTTGATCTTGTCCGGCTGCTTATCCCACCAGCTCTTCATCACGAAGATGGAGATGGTGTAAGCCGTAATGGGCAGCTTAAAGCAATTTTTGACTTGCTCGTAAAGCTTTCGGCCCATGACCGTGCCGATGTTCGCCACGGTGGCTTCCACCGTGCCCCGCTGGACCGCCAGGTAAAGTTCTGAAGAGGGAATCCGGGCCCCGGCAACACCGTAAGGTTTCAAGGCTTCTTCCGCTTCGTAACTGACGATCCGGACTCGCTTCCCCTTCAGCTCGGCCAGGCTGGACACTTTATTCGCCCCGCTCCAGATGTACTCGGGCTCAAAGACTCCTTGACCGGCGACGAGCATGAACGTGTTGTCTTTGGCCAGCACATCATTCATGAGCTTCCAGAGGGGGCTTTCCATGGCTAACCGTTCCCCGTGCAGGTACAGCTGGTCGCACAGGCTGGGTAGGCCGGTAATTCCCAGAATGGGGAAGGTCCGGGTGATGTAGGAACTGGTATGGAACATGAAGTGGATCGTTCCGGCACGGAGGGCCGCTGTCTGCTCATCGGTTTTAACCAGCGTGCCCGAATCAAAAAAGTCGACGGCGAACAGATCCTTGTGCTTTTTAAGCAGGTTTACAAAACCAATAATGGGCGGGTAACTATCTTCATAGGCGGGGGTCAAGTAGGTAACTCCAGTGAAGGTGGGGGGCGCTCCATGGGCGGTTCCCCTAAAACTGCCGACTCCACTCAACAGAACGCTTCCAGCACCTGCGCTTGCGGCCTTGAGAAACTGTCGTCTGGTGAATCCTTGCATGGGAGACCTCCTTTAGGCCGGTCGGCCCTTATTTTATTTGATCAGATTAGGCAGCCAAAGACTCAAAGGCGGATAGACCGAAAATAAGATCAAACAAGCCAGTTGCACCAAAAGGAATGGAAAACTGGCCTTGATGATTTCTTCCACCGTCAGGACCGGGCAGCAGCTGCGGAGCGTATAAAGATTCAACCCCACGGGCGGGGTCACCACGGCCAACTCGAGGTTGATGACCAGTACGATCCCATACCATAGGGGATCGTAACCCATCGCTAAAACGAGGGGAAGGAAGATCGGGGTGGTGATGATCATCAGAGAGCCGGCGTCCACAAACATACCCCCGATGATCAGCAGGCCCTGGATGATAAGGATCATGACCAGGTTGGGAAGGCCCAAGCCCATGAAGAATTTGGTCACCTGCTCGGGCGCCCGGGCCATGTTCAAATAGTCGCCGAAAATCTTGGCGCAGCCCATGATCAGCAGAATGGCGACGCTGATCATCATGGCTTCCCGGAGCAACTGGAGGATTCTCCGAAAACCCATGTTGCCATAGACAAACCCGGCGATGAGAAAGGCTCCGATTACGCCCAGGGCGGAAGCTTCCGTCGGCGTAGCCACCCCCAGGTAGATGGAACCCAACACCAGGAAAATAAGCACACCCGTATGCCAGATCTTGGCCAGACTCATCCAGCGCTCGCGCCAGGAAAATTTCAGGTCCGCTGAACGGGGCGCCAGCTCCGGGGAAATCAAAACCCGAACGAAGACGTAGATGCTGAGCATGGTGGCCAATACCAGCCCGGGCACGATGCCCCCGATGAATAGCTTGGCTACCGATTCACCCGTAAGCGCGCTGTAGATAATGAAGGGAACGCTGGGAGGGATGAGCATGGCCAGGGCCCCGGCAGTGACCACGGAACCCGCGGCGATCTTGGTCGAATAACCCCGATTCAACATCTGCGGGACCGCCATCGACCCGATTGCGGCCACGCCCGCTACGCTGACCCCGCTTACCGCGCCAAAGACCGTGCAGGCTCCGATCGAGGCAATGGCCAGTCCCCCCGGAAGCCAGGAAAGCCAACGAGTGGCCACATTAAAAAGCTCTCCACCGATGGGACTCTTGCCTAACACGTGCCCCATCAGAACGAACAAGGGTAGAGCCAAGAGTTCAAAGGTGGTGATCTGGCCGAAACAAGAGGTTATGGCCAAGGTCAGGGCATCCGGTCCGCGGAACAGCAAGATCCCCAAGATCCCGGCCACTCCTAGGGAAATAAAGATGTCTACCCCCAAAAAGATAAGAATGAGAAGGAGAACGGTAAGCAGGAGAGAAATCATTATTCGGATGCCTCCCTCGGAAACGCCCGGCTGACCCAGAAGAAACCGGGATATTCTTACAGCCCGCCGGCCGCAATCGGTTAACGAATGAGTCCCGTAAAAAACTGAAAGGCTGAATGAGCTTTTTAAAACCGAGTAATTCTATGTTGGCGTCCGGATCTTGTCAATGAAAAAGTAGAATCTTTTTTTCTCCTTGACAGGCTCGCCCCGTTTTAATATATTTGATCCACCCAAGAGCGAGCTCTCATGAAATAAATTCAGTTCTTTGAACTGAAGGAAGTTTTTGCCCGGTATCCCCCCGTGCCCAAGACCAGCGATGCTACACCTATATAGGGCGAAATGTGCTGTTAAGGTTCCCCGGAGAATAAAACCGCGACTGCCGATGAGTTACCCCTATTGTTGCAAAAACTTTTCCCAAAATATTCTTTTTGGCCTTTCATTCATGTGGCAGAAATGCTTTTTATAGATGGCCGCAGGACCTCACCTTTGGGGGTATTTGCCCCCTCACCCTAACCCTCCCCCTCGGAGGGGGGAGGGAAGGGTGGGGGTGATGATTGTAGAGATCTTTATGCAACGTTTAGGTTACCATTCGATTTCTAAATGTCTCCCACAATTTTGCTCGATTTTAAGTTATGCCATCTTATGATGTGAAACGAAGGAATGGAGGAAGACCGATGGGGATGACAATGGCTGAGAAAATATTGGCAAGAGCATCGGGTAGGAGAGAAGTGAAGCCGGGAGAATATATCACTGCCAAAATAGACCAGGTGATGAGCCAGGAAGCATTTGCCGAGGTCTATCAGATTTTGAAGGAGGAAGCGGTTGAGAGAGTTTGGGACCCAAGAAGGATTGCAATCCTACTTGACCACTACGTACCAGCCCCCACTGTAGCCCAAGCAGAGGTCCATAAATCGATAAGGGAGGGGGTAAAGAAGTTCGGGATTGAGGGTTGGCATGATATGAAGGCGGGGATATGTCATCAGATCATGGGGGAGAAGGGCCATATTATCCCCGGCGAATTGATCCTGGGCACGGACTCCCATAGCACGACTTATGGGGCCTTTGGGGCCGCGGGAACGGGCATCGGGGTTTCTGAGATGGCCTATGTATTGGCCTTGGGGGAATTATGGATGAGGGTGCCTCCCACGATCAAAATGATAATCAAGGGGGACCTGCCGCAAAGGGTGACGTCTAAGGATATTATCTTATACATCGCGGGGAAGTATACCACGGATGTGGCGCAGTACAAGGCGATGGAGTTTAAAGGGCCGACCGTGGAGCGAATGAGTATTGCCAGCAGGATGACCATGGCCAACATGGGGGTTGAGCTCGGGGCCAAGTTTGCCTTTTTTGAGGCGGATCAAAAAACCGTCGATTATCTCCTGCGGTATGTGGGCGAGGGGGCGAAAAAGCGGGTGGATTTCTTCAAAGCGGACCCCGACGCTCATTATGAACAGATTTACGAGATCGACGTTTCGCGTCTTGAGCCTCAAGTCGCCTTTCCCCATGATGTGGGGAATGTGAGGCCGATTTCTGAGGTAGGGGATGTGAAAGTAAACCAGGCGTTTCTTGGCTCCTGTACCAACGGCCGGTTTGAAGACCTGGAGATTGCGGCCGCCCTTATAAACGGGAAGAAAGTACACCCGGAAACTCGCTTGCTCGTTTTTCCTGCTTCCTGGGAGATATACCTGGAAGCCCTTCGAGAAGGGATCCTGGAAACCTTGATTGAGGCCGGCGCGATCGTCTGTAATCCCGGCTGTGGGCCCTGCCTGGGCGGGCACATGGGCCTGCTGGCTTCGGGAGAAAAGTGTATCTCCTCATCCAACCGGAACTTCAAGGGAAGGATGGGTAGCACCCAAGCAGAGGTATACCTGGGTTCGCCGGCAACGGTTGCCGCCTCAGCCATTGCGGGGAGAATCGTGGATCCAAGGCAAACTAAAGATTAGGCGGCAGGAGGGAAGGAGATGACCTTGATCAGGGGAAAGGTGTGGAAGTTTGGGGACAACGTAAACACGGATGTCATGGCTCCTGGCTTCACGTTTAATGCCCCATGGGAGGAAGTCAAGAAGGTGATCTTGCACATCCATCCCAAATTTTCGCAGGAAGTCAAACCGGGTGACGTGATTGTGGCGGGGAAGAATTGGGGATGCGGTTCGAGCCGGGAGCAGGCGCCGGCGAATCTGAAGCGGCTGGGCTTGGGTTGCATTGTGGCCGAGTCCTTTGGACGAATCTTTTTCAGAAATAGCGTGGCGCTGGCTTTTCCCACTATCGTTTGCCCGGCGGTATCGAAAGCCTTCGATGAAGGGGATGATCTCGAGTTGGAGTTGGAAAGCGCCCGGGTGAGAAATATCACGAAAGGAAGAGAGCTCAAGGGAGAGCCCCTCTCCGGGGATATGCTGGCCATCATTGCGAAGGGGGGAATCATTCCCGCCCTGAGGGAAAGGTTGAAGATTAAAAAATAACGACCGGCTTATGGGGCTTTGCCGGGCGAAGGAACGAAAGCAACCACAGAGGACACAGAGGAAAACTCTGTGTCCTCAAAAAAATAAACAAAAAAGCAGAGACATGGGGAGGCGGAGAATAGACCGATACAAACGTTTTTAGTTTTGTGACAGTTTTGTAGGGCCTGATCCCCGATCAGGCCTTCATGCTGAAAATGGATAATTTCTCTGGGTTCTCTGTGGTTAGATTTTTGAGAATACCGAATAGGAGAAAAGGAGGAGTCTGAATGGCCAAGAAGAAGGTTTGCGTCATAAAAGGGGATGATGCTTCCCCGGAATTCGTCATCCCGACCGTGGAGATTCTGGAGGGGATGAGACTGGATATCGAATTCGTCTTCGCCTCAACGGGCGAGGAGGGAATTCAGAAATACGGGAGCCCTTTTGCCCCTGAGGCGAAGAAGGCGGTGGACGAAGCGAACTGCACGCTGTTTGGTTCCACCCGGAGCATGGCCGCGGGCTTGGGATATTTAAGGTGGGGGAAGAAGACCTATGCCAATTTCCGGCCGGTGAATTGGGTGAAAGGAATGCGAAGTCCGTTGAAGAAGCCGGAGGGGATTGATTTCGTTATCATCCGGGAGAATCTGGAGGGCCTCTATCCGGGGAGGGAGGGCGACATCGAGCGATTGGAGCCTCTAAAACTTACCGATTTCGTCATGGGTCAGGTGCTGGACACATCGATGAAGGGGAAATTTGCGGTGAGGATCATAACGGAGGAGAACACGAGGAATATAGCTACGGCAGCCTGCAATCTGGCCATGAAAAGAAAACAAAAAGGGAAGAAGGGGAAGGTTACCGTTGCCAGTAAATATAACGTACTGGTGCAGTCCGATGAGTTGTTCCGGCGGATTGTTCAGGAGACAGTGAGGCAGTACCCGGAGCTGACCTTTGAGCAACAGGTGATTGATAATTTCTGCCAGCAGATGATCCTTAATCCCCAGCAATTTGATGTAGTGGTTATGCCCAACGAACATGGGGATGTCATGGCTGATGGAGCCGGCGCCCTGGTGGGGGGATTGGGCCTCGCGCCCAGCGCCTGCTTCGGTAAAGATTACGCGTATTTTGAACCGACTCACGGCACGGCTCCGGATCTTATGGGAAAGAATATTGTCAATCCCACGGCGATGATTCTTTCCGCCAAATGGATGCTGGAGTATCTGGGTTTTGAAGACGCGGCGCAACGACTGGAAAAAGCCGTGTACGGGGTTTATGAGGAAGGGAAGTACCTCACTCCCGACCAAGGCGGGAGTTCCACCACCACCCAATTCTGCAAGGGTGTAAAAGAGAAACTATAGATCAACGATCGAGCTTGTAGGGACGACCGGCCGGTCGCCCCTACAGGAGAAGAAGGTAGGGGGAAAATTTAAAATATCTTAAAAAAGGAATTGGGGTCAGTCCGTGAATCCAGGAATGCCCTGGCGTCCTGAATCGCCTCTTGAATCCTTCGCGGCCTGGCCATGCCTCCATATACCAACCCTCTGGTTTTTTTCCTCAAACCTTTGAGCGAAAGGTTTTTTGCAGGGGCGTAGAGTACCTCCTGAAATTAATGATTGACAGGTTTTAAGAAAGGATGTTAGTTTCGGTTGGTAATAAACAAATTATTTATACAGTTACTCATCCGTTGGCCGAGCATAGGATAGTGAGCTAAAGTTCAAAAGACCCGGGGAAACTGCTTCCCGGTAAAGGAGGATCGGATGGAATTTCGCAATCTCGGAAGTTCGGGCCTAAAGGTTTCCGCTCTGGGGCTCGGAGGCAACACGTTTGGCTGGTATGTCGATGAACAGGGTTCGGCTGCGGTGATCAATCGGGCGTTGGATAGCGGCATCAATTTCATCGACACCGCGGATATGTACGACAAGGGGCGGTCGGAGGAATTCGTCGGCCGGGCACTCAAGGGAAAACGAACGCAGGCTTTGGTCGCCAGCAAGTTCTCCTTCGCGATGGGGGAAAGTCCCAACGAACGGGGCGCCTCGCGCTGGTACATTACCCGCGCGGTGGAGGCCAGTCTGAAACGGCTCAACACCGACTACCTTGACCTGTACCAGTATCATTTCCCGGACCCGACGACGCCCATCGAAGAAACCCTTCGCGCCTTGGACGATCTGGTGAAATCCGGGAAAGTGCGGTATATCGGCTGCACCAATTTCGCCGGCTGGCAGATCTCCGAAGCGCAATGGACCTCCCGGGTGCATCATCTGCATTCCTTCGTGACGGTGCAGATGAAATACAACCTCCTGGAGCGCCAGGTCGAGCAGGAGATTGTGCCCTGCTGCAAGGCCCATGGGCTTGGCATCATTCCCTGGGGCCCTCTGGCTGGCGGCTTTCTGACGGGCAAGTACCGGCGGGGCGAGCCGCCCCCGGCGCCAGCGAAGGGGGGGATGCCGCCGAAGGCCTACAACGTCTTATACAAACAGGTGATCACCGACGCGAACTGGGAAAAGCTCGCGAAACTCGAAACCTTTGCCAAAGACTGCGGCCACAACGTGAGCGAGTTGGCCATTGCCTGGATGCTTTCGCACCCCTGGGTGAGCACGGTCATCGTTGGCGCCACCCAGCCGGAACAAATACAGGCGAACCTAGCCGGCGCCGCCTGGAAGATGACCCCGGAGGAGGTCGCTCGGGTGGAGCAGATATAGTCGCCTGGCATCCGCCCGGCAAGCGTGAAGTTTGTGAGATTGGATGATTCTTCACCCTCACCTTGACCCTCTCCTGTAAAGGGGAGGGTATTTTTTTGACTTCTTAGAAGATCGTCAACCTTTGGTCTTTAAGCAGCGTCCGATCATCCACCCATATCCACGCCGTGCGAGGGTTGCCGCGGCCCAGGAAGCGAGGGCCCGACACTGATTTGAAAAAAACTTGACAAAAATTGTAGGAAGGTATTAAATGATCTGAATAAAAATACTACAAAATTGGTAAGATATCTGATGCGCGAATTTGATCATTTCACAGGCGAGCGGCGGCTGAAAGGTCCGCTGAGGCCGGTGTACGAGGCCCCATTTCTCAAGAAGAGAGATGGGGCTTTTTGCTTCCATGAGAACTGAGAAGTCAAGGGGCCATTCATAAATGTCGAATCCTGTCGCTGGCAACCCGTCACCCAGGCAACCATGGGAAACGGAGGACCTCCTTTGCCAAGATTTGCCGTCCCAACCGCCGCCCGACATCGGGAAGGTTTTAGTGACGGGTGCGTCCGGCTACATCGGGGGGCGATTGGTCCCGGAGCTATTGGCCCGCGGATACCGGGTCAGAGTGATGGTACGGGCTGCATCCCCGGTCTATCAGGGACTTTGGCCAGAGGCTGAGATCGTAGTGGCGGATGCCCTCAAAAGGGATCGCCTAAGAATCGCCCTGGAAGATGTTGACACCGCCTATTATTTAATTCATTCCTTGCTCCTGGGGCCGAGGGAATTTGCCGCAGCGGACGTACAGGCGGCCATGAACTTCCGGGGGGTTGCGGAAGAGAAAAAGATTAAACGAATTATCTATCTCGGAGGGCTGGGCGATACCGAAACCCAGCTTTCATCTCACCTGCAGAGCCGTATCCATGTGGCCGAGGAGCTAAAACGGGGAATGGTTCCCGTAACCATTTTGCGGGCAGCGATCATCATCGGATCGGGAAGCGCCCCTTATGAAATTATCCAGCACCTGGTGAGAAGACTTCCCGTAATTCTTATTCCGCGCTGGGCAAGGACAAAATGCCAACCCATTTCCATCCGCGATGTGATTAAGTATCTGGTCGGCGTTTTAGAAATCCCCGAAACATCCGGGAAATCTTTTGATATCGGCGGAAATGATATTCTGAGCTACCAAGATATGTTACGGGTCCGTGCGGAGTTAATGAATAAGAAGAGATTCTTTATCCCCTCTTGGATCTCCAATATTCGCTTTTATTCCTACACGGGGAGCCTCCTGACCCCCGTCCCGGATCCCATAACACGGTGTTTGATGGAAGGGCTGAAAAATGAGGTTATTTGTCAGGACCATTCGATTAAACAAATTCTGCCATTCAAGCCCCTGGGCTATAGAGAGGCCGTCATTAAAGCCATGAACCGCGAAGAACAGGATAATATCCATACCCGGTGGTCTGACGCTTATCCCCCTGCTCACGAACTGGCCTTAAAACTCCATGAGTGTAAGGACGTCCCCAAATACACCACCTCCTACTCCCTGATTACTGAAAAGGAGCGCCCTGCACTCTTCCAATCCCTTTGCAGGGTAGGGGGCAAAGGAGGTTGGTTTTCCAACAACTGGATGTGGCGGGTG
>Ga0315294_10009929_pt1 | contig 10434 bp, 11 predicted proteins | sample YL17G13_40_MG_FD_203626 | JGI IMG/M metagenome (GOLD analysis project Ga0315294, IMG submission 203626) | Sediment microbial communities from Yellowstone Lake, YNP, Wyoming, USA - YL17G13_40 | ecosystem: Environmental > Aquatic > Freshwater > Lake > Sediment | place: USA: Wyoming | collected...
GTGCTTCGCGCTGCGGGATTAATTCGCACTTATAACTTACGTCGCAAACTTGGCTACCCTATAGCTCCCTGCCTGCCGGCAGGCAGGCGTAAGTTATGTGCTCATTAGCAATTGAGCTACGGGCGCGGATATTTTGTGTGGTTTGGAATTAAGTATATCAGATTCTCGGGGGGCTGTAAAGAAAGATGTTCTCAAAAAATATCCAGTATCAAGTCTGACAGCGATTTTGCCGATTTCTTCATCTCGGCCGACGGCTCTTTACCGAATTCCAACGACTTGGGCTGGATCCCGATGATGATGACTTCGCATTTTAAAAACTGCCTTAGATATTCTATCAACATATTAGCCGGCAAATTGTGCGTGCTGAAAGATATTCCGCCGATATTTTCGGCGTCTATCAATTTTATCTCGCCCGGCGAGCCTCCTATATCTGCGGCGTCGATTATTACAAGGTGCGAGGGGCCGAATTTTTTGATTTCGCTCGTGATGTTCTCCGGCGCGGTGCCGCCTACAAAGACTCCTATTTCGGTTTTTTTAGGGCTTTTTGCGAGGGACTTTTGCAAATCGCCGGCGACCAGTATGCCGCCGGCGTCGTCGCCTTTTAACTGCGACCCGATGCCGAGTATGGCGACTTTCGTTGCGCCGGAAAGTTTATTTTTCAGTTGCTTTTGCAGTCTCTCCATCATACGCGACCTTTGGTCCTGCGTCAATGTCAAATAAAATGTCTCCCGGCAACTGCCGGGAGACATTTTATCGCTTCTTTCTGTCACACATAAAGTCTATTCATCTTTCACGAAAAATTTAATGCCTCCCAATATGGCCGCAAATAGATTATAAAGCAGCGCAAAAATAGAAAAACCTAATCCGGCGCTTAAACCGTATATAACGGCGAACACTATGCCGGTCGGTATGCCGGGGCTGATTTGGGCCATGAACGGAAATATCCCTATGAGCTCGGGTGTCATCACGTTTATCTTCAAAGTATTCCCGAAAAGTCCGATTATAAGCCCCACTATCAAAGCGATTCCTCCAAAGTATTTAAACACGCTAACAACGCACACGCTTTTAAGTTCCGTCTTTTTCACATCCGCCATTAAATACCTCCTGTGGATTTTTCGCTATATATTATACCATTTAGCCGATAGAAATACTACTTTGGCGCGCCTCTGCGCCTGATTATCGCTTTTTTGTTTATTACCGTAACATTTTTCGGCTTGCTTTCGTATAAAGATATGATCCTGGCCTTTGAACCTGTCTTCTTTCGGAGCGCCCTGAAATATCCGGTTATCTTCGCAATCTCGTTTTTTGAAAGCGGCTTTATCGGTGACCGCCGCGTAGGCGTATTTATCTGGATCTCGTCGGGCTTGACACTATACGCAAGCTTGGCTATCTTTTTAAAATCGTCCTTATTGGCGTCAAAAAACATTATCTGTATAGCCAGCTTTCCCTTATAATGTTTTCTGAACTCTTTTATGCCGCTATATACGTCTTTGAATTTTAAGCCGGTTATGGGTTTATTTATATTCTTGAAGGACCTTTGGGACGAAGCATCCATTTTGGCTATAACAACGTCCGCGAGGGACAAATCGTTTCTGATCACTTTATTTTTCATTAAAGAAGAATTGGTTATAACCGTTATCTTCTCTTTCCTTATGCGCCTGACGGCTTCTATCATTTCTCCAAGATTGCCCGCCAGTGTCGGTTCACCTCCTCCGGAAAAAGTTATATAATCTATCGTGAGGCCGGCAGGCAGGTTTTTTATCTCGTCAAGCAATTCTTTCGTCGGAATATGCGTTTTTCTTTTGGCCGTCATCCTTGGATTAGGGCCTATCTGGCAGTAAACGCAATTAAAGGTGCATACTTTTTTATTTCGGGAAAGGGGGTCTATTCCGAGGGACCTGCCGAGGCGCCACGAGGAAACTGGGCCGTATATGTATTTGAATTTTCTACGCTGTGACAAAGACATACTTAAGGCCCTCTTTGCCCGTATTTTTGACATCGTGCAGGGTGCGCGGCGGGATGTAGACGGCGGAATCTTTTTCAATATCTAATTCGGCTGTCTTACCGAGTGAGAGTTTTCCTTTGCCCTCAAGGATAATAAGGAGCTCCTCCTCGGCCTCCGTACTGTGCTCGCCCACATTCTCACCCGGCATTAAAACGACGCAGCCGGAACGAAGCGATATCGCGCTGCCGTCTTTTTTGCTGAAAAGCCGCGTGTATTTTTCCCCGCTGCTTAATTTCATACAAAAAGGGGACAGGCTACTTTTTCTTTTAGTTGTAGCTTCCTTCCGAAAAAGTAGCCTGTCCCCTTTTTGTTTGGCGATCTTCATAGGTATCTTTTTTCCTTCAAAAATCCGGCGTATTCTTTTATTGCCCCTTCGAGGCTCATGAAATCTTTTTTATAGCCCGCGTGCCGGAGTTTGGCGGTATCGGCCCGGGTAAAATATTGATACTTATTCCTCAGTTTCTCGGGCATGTCAAAATATTCTATTTTAGGCGGAATGCCCAATGCCTTAAAAAGCGCAAAGGCCAGATCGTTCCACGTGCGCGCTGTTCCTGTGCCGATATTATAGATCCCGTTTTTGCCGCGCGCCTCAAGGAAATAGTAAGTCGCGTCCACGGCGTCTTTCACGTAGATGAAATCCCGCTTCTGCTCGCCGTCTTTATACTCCTTTTTGTGCGATTTAAAAAGCCGCATCTTCTTAGTTTTAACGACTTCGTCAAAGGATTTGGCGATGACGCTTCGCATGTCATTCTTATGGTATTCGTTGGGCCCGAAGACATTGAAATATTTCAAGCCGACGACTTTATCGCCGATGCCTTTTTTGAGCACCCACAGATCAAACTCTTGCTTGGAGCGGCCGTAAGCATTAAGCGGCTTTAACTTGTAGGTCATCTCATCCTCGTCGCTATATCCATTTTCTCCGTCGCCGTATGTGGCGGCGGATGAGGCGTAGATAAAGCGCGCATTATTTTTGAGTGCGTATTCTGCCAATTTTTGCGAATATTCTACGTTATTCTTTTTAAAATAGGCCTCATCCGTCACTGTCGTAGAACTGCAGGCGCCAAGATGAAAAATAGCGTCTAGCTTCTTGCCTATTTTACCCGAAGATACCAGTGAAAGGAACTTATCTTTTTCTATAAAATCTTTATATTTTTTGCCTTCTATGTTGGGCTTTTTTTCGGGTGTAAGCTCCTCATCCACAAGGATAAGGTCGCTTATGCCTTCCTCATTAAGCTTCCACAAAAGGCAACTGCCTATAAATCCCGCTGCGCCTGTTATTATTACCATGCCTATTCCTTCTCACGATGGACGATGGACGCTCGCTTCGCTAAGACGATGGACGCTCGTCCCTCGTCTATCGTCCCTCGTCCTTCATAAGTTGAGCCCTTACAACCGTAAGTGCCACAGCGTTCACAATATCATCGGCGCTGCATCCGCGCGAAAGGTCGCTACACGGCTTTGTAAACCCGAGAAGTGCCGGGCCGACGGCCGTCGCCTTTGCCAGCCGCTCTACGGCTTTATAAGTTATATTGCCCGCATCCAAATTAGGAAAGATAAGGACATTTGCATCGCCTTTTATGACACTGTTCGGGCATTTGCGCTTCGCTATTTCGGGCACAATGGCGGCATCAAGCTGCAATTCGCCGTCGACGACAAAATCGGGCCTCTTCTCCTTCACTTTTTCCACCGCTTCTCTTGCGCGGTCTATCGACTCTCCCTCAGCGCTTCCTTTTGAAGAGTACGTCAGAAACACAACTCTGGGTTTTATCTGGAATAACTTCTCAAGCAGTTCGCCGGCCGATATCGCCGCGCGCGCCAGTTGCTTTGCCGACGGCTTGGGAATCACGGCGCAATCCGCGAATACAAAAAGGCCGGATGCGCCGAAAGACGGATTACCCACTTCCATAAGAAACGCTCCCGACACAACGGCCGAAGAGCGGTCTATCTCCATGCAGTTTATTGCCATTCTTACTACATCCCTTGTCATACGCACAGCGCCTGCGACAAAACCATCTACAATTCCTAAACGCGTCAGCATGGCGGCAAGACATAAGGGATCCTTAACAGCGTCTTTCGCATCACCTTCGGTCACGCCCTTATGCTTCTTAAGTTCATAAAATTTTTCTGCGGCGAGCCCCGAATATTTTTCGGTATCCGCCGTTTCGTTTAAGAGGACCACTTCCGCTATCTTTTCGCTTGTGATCCGCTTTGCCGCCTCGAGAACTCTTTCGTCAGACGCCTCCGGCAGCACTATCTTTTTCGGGTCTTTTTTTGCCCGCTCTATAATGGACTCAATCTTAGTCATGGTATTACAGCAGCTTATCTGTAGGGCGCACTTAAAGTGTGCCCTACTGCTTGTTTGGCCGTAAAAGCCTTCTCAATCGCCTTTTTTATCTCCGCCGCTTTAGCGCCGGCATTGCATAAAAATTCGCTGTGGCTTCTTCCCCTCCGGTACGGCGGCTCCTCCGGCGGCATCTTAAGATATCTTTCTGTCTTCTCTATCGGGAAATCGTATAGGATCGTCCCGTGGTGAAGCATAAATTTTTTTTTGCGCCACTGCGCATTTCCCGAAAATTTCCTTGCGCCTATCGCCATATCGGAAAGCGGCTCAAACTCGGCCTTAATACCGATATTCTGAAATGAATCGCATATATTGCCGAGTATATATTCGTACGATTTCTTTATATCCTTTAACTCCGGCCTATCGGCAAAAGATAATATAAGGGAATAATTAAGGCATCCGGGCCCCAGGAGCACCGTCCCCCCGCCCGACATTCGCCTTACTATATTTACGTCGTCTTTTGCGGCCTCATCTTTTTTAACCTCGAGCGGCTCTTTCGATACCCTTCCCAGGACTATGCAGAAAGAAGGCATCTCCCAAAACCTCAATGTTTCGCCGCCCAGCCCCGTCTCGGCGCATTCAAACAGGTTCTCGTCATAAAGAATATTATCTTCTACGGACGCAAAGGATATATCTTTGACTATCATATATGGCTGCAGTTCACTTCCTTGGCCGCTTTTACTTCATCAAGCCGCGAAACAGGCATGGTAGTGGGAGCATTCTTCAGTACTTCGGGATCTTTAAGAGTGAGTTCGGCCGCTTTAAGCATGACTTCTATAAAACGGTCCAGCGTCTCTTTCGACTCGGTCTCCGTCGGCTCCACCATTATCGCCTCTTTGACTATAAGAGGAAAATAGACCGTGGGAGGATGTATGCCGTTATCTATCAGATATTTTGCGATATCAATGGCGTGGATACCGTGTTCAAGCTGCTTTGATGCCGACAATACGAATTCGTGCATGCAGGTCCTATCGTAAGGAAGGTGGAACGCCTTCTTAAGGCGTGCCATGCAATAATTGGCATTTAAAACCGCGGCCTCGCTCGCTTCTATGAGGCCTCTTTTACCGAGAAGAAGTATATAGGCATAGGCTTTCAGTATCACGCCGAAGTTGCCGTAGAAAGGCGCGATGCGTCCTATGGATTTCGGTTTATTTTCTTTCAGCGAAAATGATCCGTCTTTATTTTTTACGACCTTCGGAACAGGTAGATAATCGACGAGTTTTTCATTTACGCCTACCGGCCCTGCGCCCGGGCCGCCTCCGCCGTGTGGAGTTGCGAACGTCTTGTGGAGATTTAAATGGATTACATCAAAACCGATATCCCCCGGCCTAACCTTTCCCATTATCGCGTTAAGGTTCGCGCCGTCATAATACATGAGCGCGTCCACTTTATGTGCCATGTCAGCGATCTCTTTTATGCGCGTATTGAATATGCCGAGCGTGTTGGGGCACGTCAGCATCACCGCTGCGACCTCGTCGGTGAGTTTTGATTTATATTCGTCCATGTCCATGCAGCCGTCTTTGCCGGTAGGGATCGATATGAGTTGGTAACCGGCTATCGCCGCGCTGGCGGGATTGGTGCCGTGCGAGGAATCCGGGACGATCACGTATTTTTTCTTATTCTTTTTCTGTTTGTGGTAAGCTGCTATTAGCATTATGCCGGTGAGTTCGCCGTGCGCTCCCGCAAGCGGCTCTGTCGTGACCTCTTTCATTCCTGTGATTTCGGCGAGGAGTTCCTCGACGTTATAAAGCACCTCGAGTGCCCCCTGAGTAAGTCCGACAGCGTGATCACCCTGCGCCATAAGCGGATGCAGGTCGCGGAAACCCGGAAGGTTCGCTATCGTCTCCATAAATTTTGGATTATATTTCATCGTGCAGGAGCCAAGAGGGTAAAAATTTGTATCGACGGAAAAATTCATCTTGGAGAGGTTCGTAAAATGGCGGACGACGTCCAATTCGGAGACCTCCGGCAGTCCGGCGGTCTCTTTCCGGAGATACTTTTCGTAGATCTCGGCCTTCGGGACATCCGGCGTCGGGAGTTTGATCCCCTTTCTACCCTTTACACTCTTTTCGAATATCAATTCCATATAATTCTAACCTGGTTAGATTTGTCAGATTGCCGATTCCAACGCAGAGGTAAAATCTTCTATCTCTTTTTTGGTCCTTCTTTCGGTCACAGCCGCTAAAAGATATTTTTCCATTCCTTTATAGTACCTGCCCAGCGGTAAACCGGCGAGAAAATTCTTGCTTATCATCGCCGCGATGACGTCATCCGCATTTTTAGGCAGCAAAACCGTGAATTCATTGAAAGTCGGCGAATTCTTTTTGACTTCAACGCCTTTTATCTTATCCAAAAGCTTCTTTGCGTACTCGGCCTTGTCGTGATTGATCTGGGCGAGTTCCCTCAATCCTTCCTTTCCCAAAGAAGAAAGGTATATTATCGCCCTCATGGCGCAAAGCGCTTCGTTCGAACATATATTTGATGTTGCCTTCTCGCGCCTTATGTGTTGCTCGCGTGTCTGAAGAGTGAGGACAAAACCTCTCCTGCCATGCTTGTCTACCGTGGCGCCCGCAATCCTCCCGGGCATCCTCCGCGCAAATTCCTTTTTTGTGGCCATAAAGCCGAGATAGGGCCCGCCGAATGAAAGCGGCATCCCCATACTCTGACCCTCGCCTGTTGCTATGTCGGCGTTCATCTCGCGCGGCGATTTTAAAAGGCCCAGGGAGATGGGATAAACTGATTCTATCGCGATCGCACCGGCGGAATGCGCCTTTTCTATTATATCGGTATGGTCATCTATCGTGCCGAAGAAGTTCGGGTTCTGTAAGATAACCCCGGCAGTCTTATCGTCAAAATATTTGAACATCTCTTTGCGCGTAGACTGCCCGTGGCTGACCGGGATCTCCACGAAATCTATATGGAGATTTTTTGTATAGGTATAAAGGATCTTTCTGTATATCGGATTTATTCCGCCGTCAACAACTATCTTATTCCTCCCCGTTATCTTCGTCGCCATCATCGCGGCTTCGTAAAGCGCGGTCCCGCCGTCGTATAAAGAGGCATTTGCTATTTCCATACCCGTAAGCGCGCATATGGCGCTCTGGTATTCGTAGATCGCCTGGAGCGTGCCCTGTGAACATTCCGGCTGATAAGGTGTGTAGGCAGTATAAAATTCCGAGCGCGAGGAAAGCGCGTCAACGACGGAAGGTATGTAATGGTCATAAAAGCCGCCGCCGATAAATTTTGTGATTGAGGCGCAATTCGTCGCCGCAAGCTTCTGGAAATAGTCCATCACTTCCATCTCGGACTTACCTTGCGGCAGATTGAAGGACTTCGGCTTGTAGGCCGGCTTTATATCCCTGAAGAGGTCGTCGATGGAATTGACACCGATCGCCTCAAGCATTGACTTTATATCTTCCTTTGTGTGCGGGGTGTAATAGCTCACTCTTTTATGCTTTCCAAATATTGTTTATATGCCTTACTATCCATCAAATTCTTCTTTTCGCCGGCGTCTTTAATATCTATCTTCGCTATCCAGCCCGCGCCGTAGGGGTCTTTGTTTACTTTTTCGGACGCAGACTCGAGATCCTCGTTTATTTCCGAGACCGATCCGGAGAGGGGTGCATATATGTCACTTGCGGCTTTTACCGAATCGATCGACGCGAGTACCTCAAACTGTTTTACGTTCTTGCCTTTTGGTGGAAGTTCGACATATGTAACATCACCGAGGTGGCCTTGCGCATAATCGGTTATGCCGACGGTGCCTTTATTGCCCTCAATCCGCACCCATTCATGCTCTTTTGTGTATAACAGGTTATCAGGTATGTTCATATTTACTCCTTCGTCGGGGACACTTTCCTTTGTAGCGGAGGTTTAAACCTCCGCTACTATTATCCGACGGAAAATGTCCCCCTCTCGTCGTTACCGACTTCTTTAGTCTTTTGGATCATCGCAAGCGCAGTGGTGCATCAAGTCTTGCCGTGCCATTCTTATAAAATGGCTTATCGCAAATGACAGCGCTTATTTCGCTCGCCGACGCGGCCTTTATCAGAATCTCTTCGCCGATTTTGGCATGCGCCACAGCCACATAGCCAAGCCCGATGCCGCACGAAAGGCTCGGCGCAAAAGTGCCGCTCGTGACTATGCCTATTTTCCTGCCGCTTTTCGCAATGGAATAACCGTGCCGCGGCGATTTGCGCGAGTCCGCTTTAAATCCGACCAGCAATTTCTTTACGCCGTCTTTCTTTTGTTTTAAAAGAGCGGCTTTCCCTACAAAATCTCTGTCAAAATTTATGAATTTTTCCAGATTCGCCTCGAGCGGCGTCGTATCTTCGTCCACATCCTGGCCGTATAGGAAATAACCCATCTCAAGGCGCAAGGTGTCTCTTGCGCCCAATCCGGCCGGCTTTAACCTTTTATCCTTAAGAAGCGAGTTCCACAATTCGACTACTTTTCCGGCGCTTATATAGAGCTCGTAACCCAGCTCGCCCGTATACCCAGTCCTACTTATTATATTCCTTTCTCCTAAAATATCAAAATAATTAAAAGTATAATATTTCAATTTCGCTACATCGGGATTTATCAATTTTACCAGAATATCGCGCGAGAGCGGCCCCTGCAAATCGAGTTTTGCCGTTATCTGAGAGCGGTTTTCAAAACGGGTGCCTTTTTTAAGGTGCGCTTTGAGATGGGAAAAATCCTTATCGATAGTGCCGGCGTTTACGACAATCATCCACTCCTCGGGTGCTAGCCGGTACACTATAAAATCGTCGATTACGCCGCCCTTTTCGTTAAGCATGGCGCCGTAGCGGCATTTGCCGACAGGCATATCGATGACGGAGAAGAAAAACATATTCTCAAGGCCGGTTTTGAGCGCATCGCCTTTTACATAAAATTCGCCCATATGGCATATGTCGAAAAGGGAGGCAGAGGTTCTTGTGTGGTTATGCTCGGCTATTATGCCCTCGTACTGTATAGGCATATTCCAGCCGGCAAAGGGAGCCATTTTGGCGCCGAGTTTGGTGTGCTCATTCGACAACGGCGTATATTTTAATTCTGCAGTTTTTTCCATGGCCTAAATAAATAATGCCTGAGTAAAAACCCAGGCATACGATTTTTAATTCGCCTGCCTCGCCGGCAGGCGGGCTTCACCATGGTCAATTCCATGCGGCCAGAAGCTAGATCTTTCGTACTTTGTACGGAATTATTATAATACTAAGCGGGGCCTTTGTAAAGCCGAAAATTAATGGCTAAGCGAGATATCCAATTTCGCCTATTCCGGAATTATATCACCTTTATCGGTAATCCGATAATATATATCAAAATCTTCATAGTCCGTAAATGAATAGTTTTTCCTTACCGTAATTTTTATTACATTACTAACAGGATCAAAAGAGGCATATAGAAATCTTTCATTAGGCGGATAAGGCCCGCTTTCATGCGATATCACTTCAAGCATATCCACAAGAGATGCCGTGTCCAGCGAGAATACTTTAATGTAGGACGTACCTCCGCCGAAATGAGAACCAAACCAACTGGCATCATTGACTAAGATCAAATATTGCCCTGTCGCATCGAGCCATATCATTCCCCATGTGCGCCATACTCCTTGCTGCTCCTTATTGGTTATCTCGGTCACCGCTCCTGTTTCTGTATCGATAACATAGGTATCAGCTAATAAGGGAACGGAAAAACATCCGAAAGGAGGTACTATATGCGCCGAAAGCACTATTTTAGTCTTATCGGCCGAGAAGAGAACGCTGATCACTTCATCAAGCTTAAAATAAGGGGCATAAGCCCAATCTAACGTATATTCGTTGATGAGAGAGCTATCCTGCAGATTTCTAATTTCTATATGAACTGCGCGTTCATTGTCCATGCTGATCGATAGTATCCGGTTCTGCTCTTCTATGAGGTAGATAAGCTCTATCAGGTTGCCACTGTCATCATAGACCCGGACAATGCCGTCGCCGCGGTATTCGTAGTTTCTCGCGGTAAAGGCCGTGACTCCGTCTTCATAGGCCGTTATCTCCTCGCGGCTGAGCCTGTCCTGCGCATCATAGTAATAGTAGATATAGCTGTAGCTATA
>Ga0315294_10009931_pt1 | contig 10433 bp, 10 predicted proteins | sample YL17G13_40_MG_FD_203626 | JGI IMG/M metagenome (GOLD analysis project Ga0315294, IMG submission 203626) | Sediment microbial communities from Yellowstone Lake, YNP, Wyoming, USA - YL17G13_40 | ecosystem: Environmental > Aquatic > Freshwater > Lake > Sediment | place: USA: Wyoming | collected...
GTCACCAAATGGTCCAAAATAATGAATGAAGTCTTACTCGGTCTTGTTTTTCCGTTTCGGATTGGCTCACTACCGTGGATCTGGTGGCACGGAGAACTCAAGAAGTGGGGCAATTTCAGTTGATGGTACAACTGCCGCAAACTTTCCGCCCGTTTTGTCGGAGATCACTCCATGTGGCTCTGGTGTCGTGTCTACACTATTCACTACTCACCCTCACCTTTCAATCGTTCTGGAGTCCTCTCCCTTTAACATCGTGATCCGTGCCCGTTTACCGTGTCCGTTTCCATAATAACCTGCTCATGAAGCACTGCCCACTGCGCCAAGGCTCCGTAAGCTAAATCGTTTGAGGGGCGCTCCCCAAAGCATTATAACTAAACCATGACGACCTACCCTTGGTGTCGGTTCAATAATACATCTTTTTGAAGTTTTTGTGAATGCAAATCTTTTAGATTTTGTAAGCAATAGAAATAAAAGGATTATTCGAATTTTTGCGATTTTTCAAAAGTAAGAAAACAACAACTGAAAGCCGTAAGGCGTTTAACCTATCGATTTAAGGCTATGCTCTTCCGAAGGAGGGATACTGTTGAATTGCTCTGAAAGTTCATAGGGAAGCACGATCGGAATCAGTCCCCTCGAAACAGCAGCTTCAGCCTCCTCATTCGTAAAAACTCTTCTGACGAGGCCTTTCTTCTCCTCAAGCCCTAAGACATCGATAAAGGCATCCAACATCCCTTTTGGAAAGGCGTATACAAAGAGGTGGCCTTCAATGATGGAGAATGTCGGGTTGAATTCGATGACAAATCCTCTTTCCAGGGGTCTCGTCTTGAGCATTCCAGCTTCGACAAGCTTTTCTGCAAATTTCTTTCTTGCCTCTGCCGAGATTTCGAGTAACTTCGAAATCTCCAAAAAGAGTTGAGGCATGGTTTGGGTCATGAGTTTTCTTGAAACATCCAACCGAAACCACCAGAGATCATAGCTCAGGAGAGATCTTCTTTTAGCCACCTCGCTCATTTCCCCTGCATACATATTCCTGATATAAAGTTGATTGGGGAAATCGAACATGGCCGAAGGCATTTCTCTCGGGCAATCCTCAGAGGAAAATCTCTCTTCCACAATCAGTTTATCCTGAAGCTCTTTGTTCCAGAAGCGAACCATCTTTTCGATAAATTGAGGGTCTGCCTGGTAACCGAAAAGAAGAATTTTTGTTCCCTGGACCACCTCTTTAGACCTTCCAAGAAGAATAAAGATTCCGGGATTTCGTGCATCCTTTGGAAGAACGATGAATCTAAAGACCGTCTTTCGTGTGAAGAGATAGACCGGAATTTGATGAATGGTCAGGTAGGATGCTGCCAGCTTTAACCCCTCTCCGTAATATCCCCGCATCCAGCATTCCTTGTTGCTCTCGCCCATACGAAGGGCTTCCAACGTAATGCCCCGTCCCCTGTCCACAATCCAGGTTCCAAAAGGGTCCTGTTCGATCTGGACATCAAGCCTGCCGGAGATAAGCTCCTCCTCGTCCAGAGCATTCTGGATCAGTTCTCTTATCGATATGAACAGATTGAATTCCCGCTTGTCCACGTAGTCCTTTGACAATCCTGTTGAAAAGAGCGCGTCATATCCAGTGATTTTAGAGGCCAGCTCTGGATCTTCTTCGAGGTCCAAAATTATTCCCCTGCTTTCAGCTTCTTTCAGGGGTATAATGGAGGCAGAGATACCAGGAGGAATCCTGTAAGTTTTCAACAGCTTTTTGAAGTTCGTTGGATCATCTTTAGCCATTTCGATTATGAATCATAACAAAAAATATCCCTTTGCTAAAGAAGAGAGATTGATTTTTCTATAAAGCAATATTGTCTCAGGTCGATTGAAAATGAGAGGCTGGATTGTCCCACCACCAAAAGAGCCTACAAAAAGCAGTGAGGCATTCGGAAAAGGTCAGGCGTTTGGGGTCAGGCATGAATAATTAACTATTGACAGAGAGGATCAACAGTGATTAACACGCTCCGGTGTCGCGTCTAAACTATTGGCAGGTCGCTGCGGTTTCATTGCGCGAGATTGAAAGATTCTTTTGGAGGAACAGGTCCTTCGGCAGTCACCCAGAATACCCGAAAGTTTGGCAATCAACTATCAGTCAGAGAATTAGAAAAGTGTAGACACGACGCCGCTGCAGTGAACCTCTGTATACCATGAAGACTCTCTTTGAGAAAAAAACTGGCATATGATAATATATTATTATGAAGAAACGAGTATACATTGAAACGACTGTGGTGAGCCATCTCACTGCCAAACGAAGCCGGGACATAATGGTTGTCGGTCACTAAGAGGCCACTCGGGAACTTTGGCCTGAGCTTTCTACCAAGTATGAGACCTACGTTTCTGCGCTCGTGTATGAAGACGCAAGAAGAGGCGATCCTGACCAAGCCAGAGTTCGACTCGCAGTAATTAAGCCCTTTCCAATGCTCGACATTGACGAGGAGGCTAGAACCCTTGCTGAGAAGATCATTGCTAAAAGGGGGATACCAGCGGAGTATCCAGAAGACGCTCTTCACATAGCTGTGGCTGCTGTCAATGGTATCGAAGTTGTCATCACGTGGAATATCGGCCACTTAAACAATCCATTCACCCGCAAGATGGTCAGGCAGATTGTCGAGGGCGAGGGATACGGATGTCCTGAAATCTGCTCACCTGAAGAACTGTTGGAGGTTGACAAATGAGAGACCCGATTGTTGAGGAAGTGCGAAAACACCGAATGCAGCATACGCGGAAATTCCGAGGTGATTTTTCTGCAATCTGCGCCGATCTGCGTTGCATTCAGATTTCTTCTGGTCACGAAGTCGTCCGTCTTGCTTCCAGAAAATTGGAGCCAAGAAAGCGCTCCAACCGACGCGCTAAGGCTCGCGGCTGAGCTTGGTCGTTGATTAGGCTCACTTTCAATCGGAAAACATCAACTCCAACCTCAGGCAAATCCTAACTCTTTGTAGGTGAAAGCCTCAAAATTGATCTGTCGCCTTCTACATAAAAAGGCGACATTTTGATTTTCTCCTCCTTAGCCAGTCCTCTAATTTCCTAATTGTGGATAATTAATTTGTGTCATCCGGTCGCTTTTTTGTATAATAGGAGACAAAAAGGTTCATTTAGGGATGAACAAAATAGATTCGATTATTTGAAACGGCAGGGGAATGTTCATGTAGGGCGTGCTTGACATTATTAATGGTTCCTGTGTAACGAGGATTGTAGCCAAGCAATAGCTGCAGGAAAAGGTTAGATTAAGATATCAAAAACGCTATGCACGTTTCGCACGAACTTGCCCTTCTCTTTACATTAGGCTCAAGAAGAGTCCAAAATGAAATTTACCCAATATTTTCTTCACATGAGACAGAGGCCCGATCGTGCTAAAATAAAGATGGAATGGATTGAAGAGACGGTCAAGAATCAAGAATATACTGAGGTTCAGTCCGACGGAAGAATCCGAAAGTGGAAAAAGATCAGGAAGGAGGGAAAGTTTCTCCGCGTCATCTTGCTCCAGGACGGAGAAACGGTCCATAATGCTTTCTTCGACAGGAACTTTAAGGGAGAATTGAAATGAAGATCAAATACTTTTCAGATACAGACACCGCCTTAGTCGAGTTTTCTGATCGTGACGTTGCCGAAACCAAAGAGATAAACGAGAATATTTTCATCGATCTGGATACCTCAGGCAATCTGGTGGCCATGACGATTGAGCATGCCCGGGAACAAGCAAGTCTCCCCCATTTGTCTTATGAACAGATAGAAAAGGAATCACCTAAACCCCTGCAGAAGACGGCAAGAAACCACCGCCGCTGACCCGGGTCATTATCCATTATTTCAACTAACAATTTTCAACCAAATGTCCTATGTACGGGTGAAGATTCGGAGGTGAAAGGTTCAAAGTTGCCGTGACCCCTCTGTTGCCTTCTGCGTAAAAAGGCGACATTTTGGTTTCTCCTCCTTAGCCGGTCCTTTAATTTCCTACATTGTGGATAATTAGAGTCTGTCCATAAATTCAGTTTGTTCGTCATACCGGCCCCGTATCCAGTACGGGGTAAACTCCGGCGGGTATCCAGACGCCGTCCCTGCGAAGGCAGGGAACTATTTAGAACTGGATTCCTGTTTTCACAGGAAACCCTGGATTCCCGTTTTCACGGGAATGACAAGAAAAGACCGTTACGGTATTTATGGACAGACTCTAATTAATTTGCGGCATCCGGTCGCTTTTTTGTATAATAGGAAACCGTGGGTTAAGGTTAGGGTTAGGAAGCCCGTTTCGTATAGAGTCAATAGGTTATGGCTAAAGGTTTGAAGACCAACGACATAGCCCTTCGACCAAACTGGCATCTCGTAGAGTCGAGTCTACGACTTTGCCCTAACCCTTGAACCAAAGACTTATTTTCCAATTAATCTACATCTATGCCCTACCAATACAAACGCGAACCATTAAGCGACAAAGAGACCGGCCACCTCACGAGGAGCCCAATAAAAAAGAATTTCCTCATCACAGGGCTTCCAGGCGTAGGCAAGACCACTTTGGTCAAAAAACTCTTTGAAGAGCTGAAGCATCTTCATCCTGCTGGATTTTACACCGAAGAGATAAGAGAAGAAGGCCAGAGAAAGGGATTCGAGCTGATCAGCCTAAATGGAAAAAGAGGACTTCTCTCCCATATCCATATAAAAAGCCCCCACCGAGTGGGTAAGTACAAGGTCGATATCGAAGCCTTTGAAAATCTTCTCAACGAAATCCCCTTCTTTAGTCCTTCGACCCAACTGATCATCATCGACGAGATCGGAAAGATGGAGTGCTTATCTGATCCATTCAAAAACCTCTTGAAAAAAATTCTTGATTCTGAGAAATTGGCCATTGCAACCATTGCTCTGAAGGGGAGTGGTCTGATTGCGGAGATAAAAGAGAGAGATGATATCAAGCTCTTTGAAATGACAAGACATAACAGAGATTCTCTATTATTAGAAATTTTGGGGCATCTCCAAATGAGTTGATAAATTGAAGGGGGTCAAGGAATCATTTAAACTGAATCCTCCCCCGCCTTGAAGGCGAGGGGTTCCAAAAGAACGTCGACTTCAAGTCGACTTCGACGTCACATTTGTCCGTCATTCCTGCGGAAGCAGGAATCCAGATACAGAATTTCTGGATGCCCGCTTTCGCGAGCATGACAAAGAGGAGGATAGCCTCTGTTGAGATTGGCCCATCTTCATTCTGCCCACATTCACCGTCTAATGGATACACTGAAGTGATCGCCTAAAGGCGAGGGATTTTTCTAATCCCAAAAGGAGACATTGAAGGGTTCATCCTATGGATATTCTTCTAATAGCGGTTGGCGAGGTCGAAATAAAAGTCATCGAAATGCTAAAGTACGATTTAAATAAAGCATTTGGAAAACAGGTGCTGGTGGGGAAAGGAATGCCTCGACCGGATTATGCCTTCAACAAAAAAAGAAATCAGTATCTCTCCACAGCGATATTAAAGGCGATGATGGAGAAAAAAGAGTATGCGGTCTATGAAAAAATTTTGGGGATTATTGACGATGATCTCTATGTCCCCAAATTAAATTTTGTATTCGGTGAAGCAGGCCAAAGAGTGGCCATCATTTCTCTCACTCGCCTCCGAAACGAGTTTTATAACCTCCCTAAAGACCAGACTCTCTTTCGTAAAAGGGTCCTCACTGAAGGGGTTCATGAATTGGGTCATACCTACGGATTGGTGCACTGTAGAAATCCTCATTGTGTGATGTTCTTCTCCAATAGTTTAATCGATACAGACGTGAAAGGCCCGGATTTCTGTCGAAAGTGTAAACCCCGTTAGAAGAGCTTCGCCCTTCTAACGGGACGGCTCACACGGGGCATTAAACCCCGTGTTCGCTTCAAAAGGAATTTATCTTCATCCCCGCTGCAGGCAGCGGGGCTGTCTAACGGGGTAAAGGTAATCTCACCCTTCAGCGTCTGAGATAGAGGCGACGGAGATCTGGCTTTTCGAGCAGGTCTCGGCCCCTCCCCTCATAACGATTATTTTCCATCTCAAGGACATAACCGTAAGCAGAATATTCTAAAACCATCGCCGCCTTCTATTCTGCGATGAGGCGATTTTTTTCTTTAAACGAATGTTTTATAATGGATTACCTTAAAACAGGGGAGGTTGATGAGGAATGAAGATTTTTGTGATCAATCCCAATACCTCTGAATCTATGACAAAACATATCCGGGAAGAATTAGAGCGCATTAAACGGCCTGACACGGAGCTGATGGTTGTTTGCGCCGAGAAAGGGCCGGAAACGATTGAATCCGCCTATGATGAGGCTCTCGCGGTACCATCGACACTCGATCTCGTAAAAAGAGCGAATCGGGAAAGATATGACGCCATCATATTAGCCTGTTTTTCAGATCCGGGCCTCGAAGCTGCAAAAGAGATATCGGAGGTCCCCGTGATTGGGATCGAAGAATCAACCCTCCACATGGCTGCTATGCTCGGGGCCAAGTTTTCAATCATGACAACCCAAAGGCAGCGTATACCTTCTAAAAGAGAGCATGTCTACCAAAGGGGGCTTGATCACTTCTTAGCCTCTGTGCGGAGTCTGGATCTCTCGGTAGCAGAAACAGATGCGGATTCTGCAAGGGCAAAGAGAAGGATTCTCGAGGTGGCAGAGAAAGCCATCCAGGAAGATCATGCAGAGGTGATCATCCTGGGCTGTGCAGGAATGGCGGGTTATGCCCCGGAAATAGAGTCAAAGCTTAAGGTAAAGGTTCTTGACCCAACGGCTGTTGCGCTAAAAGTAGCTGAGGCAATGGCTGACCTTGGATTAAGGCATAGCAAAATAGGGCTTTTTTCAACCCCTCCCGAAAAGAGCTTTAAATAAAAGAAGGGAGCACCCTAAGGGATACTCCCCCTGTTCAAGTTCACTCCTTTGATGAAGCCTTACAAGCGCACCTGTCCGGTAATGCAATATCAAGATTTACTTTCGTTTCGACCAGGGCACAAAAGGATAGACAGCCTGGGTCGTTTTTCCTTCAAAAGGATAGACCACCTCCATCTTCCCTTTGAGTACCTGAACCGCAGAACTATGAATCTCAATGTTCTGGCCTGCCTGGTTCCATGCCATCGGTCCCCAAACTGTTGTGACCTTCATATTCCGGAGCGTTTCGGTCACCTTATCGACATCGAGTGTTCCAGCTTTCTCAATAGCCATCTGTAGGACCAAACCAGCAACACTGGCTGAAGTCGGGTGGTAGCTGGGTGTGTACCCAAAGCGTTTTTTCATCATCTCCGCATAATTTTTGGATGTTCCGAAGAAATCATCTTTCCATGGAGAGTAAGGAGTCCACCATTCACAACCCATCACATATTCTCCGTCCTTCCCTAAATTCTCTACGAAGGCTGGAAGTTGCGGGCCGACGGATAATCCAACCATCTTGGCGTCAAAATTCTGCTCTTTCATCTGTTTCGTAATCAGCAGGCCGTCATTGAAGTAGGTTCCACCTAAAAGGATGTCCGGACTCTTATTCTTGGCCTCCAGGAGAATTGAAGAAAGGTCTTTAACGTCTTTGGGATACTTTCCTTCATAAACGACATTGAGTCCCTTCTCCTTGCAATAATCACGTGCTCCCTTTCCGCAATATTCAGGAAAGGCATCATCTGCCCAGATCACCGCCGCTGTTTTTGCCTTGGGATTCAGTTTTTGTGATAGATCGATGACGGGCCTGAGGTAGTAGGTGGCCGGAGGGAGGATAGAGATGATATATTTAAAACCTCTCTCATAGATATTATTCGCATTGGCCTGGCAGGCAACGGTGAGAACCTTATATTTTTCACCGATGGCACTGGTCGCTAAGGTAATCCCACTCCCATAAGGCCCCAAGATGAAGTTAACTTTATCCTCGGTGATAAGTTTCTCTGTGAGCTTCGCGCCTGTCTGGGGATCGCTCTTGTCATCATAGAAAATGATGTCTACCTTGTAACGGTCGTTTCCAACCTTGATCCCTCCCTTCTTGTTCACCTCTTCCAGCCAAAGCGTATAACCATCTTTTACGTAGTTTCCTTCTTTGGCCAGCCTTCCTGTAAAACATACAGAGGCCCCGAGCTTAAGAACCTTCTCCGCGCTCGCAGCCGGTCCAACCCCCCAGCCCAAAACGAGTAACAATGCCAAAAGAACCGTTGCAACTCTCTTCATAAAGCTTTCCTCCTTTCATCATTCAAATTCCGAGATAGGCTTCTCGGATCCGATTGTCGTTGAGAAGATTTTGCGAAGAATCCTCTGCGACAATCCTTCCTGTCTCAATGATGTATCCGCGTGAAGCGAGTTCAAAACCCGTCTGCACGTCCTGCTCTACTAGAAAAATAGAGATCTCCCTGGACTGATGGATTTCTCGTATGGCCTGTACCAAGCGATCCACCATGACAGGGGCCAGACCCAGCGAAAGCTCATCCAGCAAAAGAAGTCGAGGATTCGATAAAAGCCCCCGGGCAATTGCACACATCTGCTGTTCCCCTCCAGAAAGCGTCACAGCCTGCTGATGTTTCCGTTCCCCGAGGATCGGAAAGAGGTTGAAAATCCATTTGAGATCATTTTTAACCCCGCCCGTGTCCTTTCTTGAATAGGCTCCCATCAGGATATTCTCTTCCACGGTCATCCAGTAGAATAACTCCCTACCTTCAGGAATTAAAGAGATTCCGAGGGGAACACGCTCAGATGGCGGAAGCCAGGAGATATCTCTTTTCTGAAACCGAATTTCTCCTGACATGGGTTTGAGGATGCCGATAATTCCTTTGAGGAGGGTTGATTTTCCTGCTCCATTGGAGCCGGCAAGGGCAACGATCTCTCTTTCGCCGATCCTGACGTTGATGTCCCAAAGGATTTGAATGTCTCCGTATCCCAGGTTCAATTGATGGGTCTCAAGAATCATCTCATCCTAACCCCTTTCGGACCTTTGCAAACCTTTCTCCGAGATAAGCCTCAATCACACGGTCATCCTTCACGATCTCCCTGGGAGGTCCATCCGCAATCTTTCTCCCATGGTGCAGCACAAGGACACGATCACAGATGGACATCACTGCCTTCATGACATGCTCAATCACAAGAAGGGTGATCTTTAACTCCTTGTTAATTCGAGTCACGAGAGCCATCATCTCTTCAATATCCTTTGTGTTAAGCCCAGCCATCACTTCATCCAGCATCAGAAGGTTGGGTTCCATAGCCAAGGCCTTCGCCAGATCCATCCTCTTGCGAAATGAAATATTTATCTGGTCGACAGGAGCATTCCTATAATCCTGGAGGCGGACGAACTCAATCCAGCGGTCCGCTTCCTGAAAAGCGGTCCGAGTATTTCTCTCAGCCCCTCCTTTCCCGAAGAGTGAACCGATCACCACATTTTCTCGAATGGTCATGCCAGAAAAGGGTTTGACAATCTGGAAGGTTCTGGCAATCCCTAATCGGCTAATTCTTGGAGGCCTCAGTCCACTGATCTTCTTCCCTTCAAGAAGGATCTCTCCTTCGGTAAGGGGATAGATCCCTGTCACCAGGTTCACCAAGGTGGTCTTTCCTGCCCCGTTGGGGCCGATCAAGCCAAGAATCTCCCCTTTCTGAACATGGAAGTCAACCTGATCGACTGCTTTAAGAGCTCCGAACTGTTTTGAAACCGATTGTCCTTCCAGGAGATGCATCAAACCCTCATACCGACTGGTCCTTAATACGCTTCAACAACGCCATCAAAGAAAGCCTTTTCTGGAATACCTCCAGCATCCCTCTCGGGATCAGGATCACCACCGCGATCATGATGATGCCGAGAATCAACATATGAACGGTGAGGAATTTCCCCCAAACTGTCTCGGAGATCAATTCGATCAAGAACGCCCCGAATACAGGACCCAGAACAGTACCTGCACCACCCAGCATCATCATGACAAAGGCCTTTACAGCAATCATGATATCGAAAACGATGGCGGGTTCGATAAAGCTAAACCAGTAGGCAAAGACCCCACCCGTCAAACCTGTGATAAAGGCGGAGATCGACCATGCAATAATCTTACAGCTGGGTGCAAAGATTCCAGAGGCCTCTGCGGCGTCCTCGTTGTCGCGAATCGCCCGAAGGGCATAACCGAGACGGCTTCTGGCGATCAGGAAATTGGTGAGTACGGTGAGGAGCAAGAGCCCAAACATGATGAAGTAGATCATGGCATAAAAGTTCTGGATCTCCATTTTGGGCAGAGGCAGTGTGATTCCTTTTCCTCCTCCTGTGAAGTTTCCCCAGTCGAGTGCAATCTGTTCAGTTGCCCGATTAATTCCCAGGGTAGCAATGGCAAAATAGTGGCCCCTCAGGCGAAGGATGGGCATTCCGAGAAGGATAGCAAAAATGGCTGCCAGGATGCCTCCAACGATGACCCCTGCCCACCAATAGAATCCGATGCGAAGCAT
>Ga0315294_10009932_pt1 | contig 10433 bp, 10 predicted proteins | sample YL17G13_40_MG_FD_203626 | JGI IMG/M metagenome (GOLD analysis project Ga0315294, IMG submission 203626) | Sediment microbial communities from Yellowstone Lake, YNP, Wyoming, USA - YL17G13_40 | ecosystem: Environmental > Aquatic > Freshwater > Lake > Sediment | place: USA: Wyoming | collected...
TTGCCCTGCCAAGTCCCGCTGTTCACTATCTGTGTGCCTCTGTAGCTGGTGATTCCAGCGACGTGAAGGTGCCCAGCGTGGAACACCTCTGGCTTGAAGGGAATCGTCAGATCATCCTCGCCCTCGGTGCAGATCTGAGTGTTACCGCCGTAGATCGGGGCCAGATGCCTGGCCCTCAGGAGAAACCTCATTCCATCGTGAGGCCGGGAATACTCTATTCCGGGAACAGAAGCCACAATGTCCTCTAGACTCTGCCCGTGGTAGATCAGGAACTTGATCTGATGCAGTGACACTTGAGCTGGGTTGCCCACAATGGTCGCGTTTCCCCTCTCCGTGACAAGGTCACCCAGCAACTCTTTCGGTATGGGTGGCTGAGGAATTGCGTCTCGAACCACATCGTGATTCCCTGGCCCAATGATGAGGTGAACGTACTCTGGTAGTCTGGAGAGCGCCTTGACAGCCTCCTCATACTGTTTCTCCAGGCTCACTATCTTCAATTCATGTTCCTGTCTGGGATAGACGAAGACGCCATCCACTATGTCCCCAGCGATGATGACGTATTTCACGGCGTTAGCAATCCCCTGAGAAGAGGCAGTGCCCCTAGCGCCGGAAAGCCACTCCGCAAGTGTGGCGAACTCCTTCTCTAGATAGTACTGGCTGCCAACATGCAAATCCGACAGCAGCAGGGTTACGATCGGATCCTTGGTTTTCTTGGCCGGGGTGTCGGGTACATCAGGCAGCACGACATCATTGACGAACACTGCATCTTGGAATTTCCTCAACTCTAGGCCAACCACCATGTCAACAACTAGGTAGGAGAGCTTCTCCTCAAGCTCAGGGTCTGGGTTCTTCGGCATGTACAGGGTAGCAGAGTCACTGGGATCTTCAACCTCCAGTCTCCTGCTATCCTTCTTGAGTATCATGGCGATGGTTTTGAACGGTGCCTGCGCGCTGGCCTTTGTTATCTCGCCCACTGGTACAGGGTTGCTGAAGTCGGGCCTGCTCATCAGGATTCGCTCGAGTCGTCTGAAGCGGCTCCGGAAATAGTCGACTCTTGAGCTCACCGAATCAGACACGGGCATTGTGTCGCTGGGACTGTACATCAGCTCCACTTCGGGATCGATCTCCTTTCCTAAGGTTGCTCTCACCCTGGCTCCAAGCTCCACGACCTCTCCCTTTGACACTGAGATCGCTGCCATCACGTGCCTGACCTCAATTGCAGTCGCCTTCTCTTGTCTAGCGATTTGGATTGCGCTGACAACGGCTTTCTCATAGACATCCCTCGCCGCCGACTTCCTCAGGAGATCGAGCGCGTCCCTGCTAATGAACAGCCCCTCTGAGAGAACCCTGTTCACGACATCGGCTGCTGGTATCTCAGAGTTGCTGGGCAAGCGCTAACAGTTGGATGTCGCGACGTTGATTAAGTTTCTCCCCTTCACGCTTAAATAACCGGACGCCCGGTCGAGTTGAAGATGTCAAAAAAGAAGAAAAGCTCCAAGCACAAATCCAGATTGCCGCCGACCGGGCTGGGTTTGATGATGAATCTTGACGAAGAGACCGGGGGGCTCAAGTTGAAGCCCGAGGTGATAATAGTTGGAGCAGTCCTCTTCATGGTCCTGAGTGTGTTGGCCCTTTACCTATTCCCGGCAGCTTAGTGGGTCAAGTCTCTTCTTTTGGGGTGGGTTCGAGTGACAGAGGTATCTCTATTACACTGACGGTTCGCACTCCCCTCTCATTTCCGACCTGATCCTCCACCAATGAGATCCTCTCAAAGACCAAGTCCTTGTAGAATGACCTTTTCAGGGCGTTCGCGGTGTCAACAGCCGTGGGAATGCTCTCCCCTCTCGCCCTGATCACCAGTCTCTTTCCTCCCCTGTTGAAGTATGTGACGCAGGCGGTAACGTAGGCCCAGACTTTCTTCTGACCGACCTTGACCGTGAAGACTTTCTCATTGTCTCCCCGATCTTCTAACACCTCATCGTCACCTTTGCTCGACCTCGGTCTTCTTGGATATCAGTAGCAGCAGATCCCCTGACAAGTTATCCCTCTTAACGTCGACCCACTTGAGCAATATCGGTTTGTTTCTGTCCAAGTCCTTCACCTTCTCAACGTCATCTCTCCAAGCGACGGCTCTGATGAGGCCCGTGTCGTCGGCTAGGTTGAACTCTGCTCTTGGTATTATGTTTCCGTCTCTCGCGGTGATCTCTTGGGCGTGAACGTTAGAAAGTACCATGCCCCCAACCCATATGTTCCTTGTGCCGTCTTGGATGTCCTTCACCTGAGTTGGCCCTACTGACGGCTCACCCAGTTTCTCAAGGCTCTCCCTTGCCGAGTTCCTCTTCCTGAGCCTGCCGTATGTTCCTAAACTTAGTTGCGCCGACCTGCCTGCCCCCTTCACGCGGACTCCAGATATCTCGACCACGTCTCCCGGCGCCAGTTCGGGCAGAGAGTCGATCGCTTCACTCCAGACGGTAAGGCTGGTCATACCAGTTTCATCGTAGATTGCTATCTCCTTGAATCTCCTTCCGGCAAGATCTGTTGAAGAGAAGGTTCCCTCTTCGAACGCCCTCGCAACCTTGCACACCAGTCTGGGCACGATCCCCTCTCGGAGTTCGGATACCCTCAACTCTACCTCTGGCTCGCTCACTACCTCCCCCAGCTCGAGTGAACTGCCCTCATCCACGGAAAGCTCGACGCCACCTGCGGGGCCCAAGCGCACTCTGGCCCCAACTATGTTGATCTGCCTCCCCACGTCTTCCTCGTCCACCGCCATCGAGGGCTTACCCCAGAGTGCTGCTTGGATCTCGCCATCTTGATCTCCTATGGTTATCCTCCTCATCTCGTTAGGTCCTCTGAAACCAGAGAACTGCTTGGAGGGTGAGACCCACTTTATCGCCCCAGCCACATTGACAAGCGAGGGCTTCTGCGGAACCTTTGACGGCCCAACTAAGAAGCTCTGTCTGCTGGGCAACTGGCCGAAGTTCTGCACCTTTGTGACCGAACCGAAGTTCCCAACGTGAACTTCAGTCACGCCCAACCTTCCTTCTTTTGAGTACCCCCCTTGAACTTGGACCACATCGCCTTCCTTTAGCGAGAGGAGCTTTGGCAGTTCTGATTTCTCCCTCCACAGGATCACCATACCCCATCCCGTCTCGTCGCCAACGAACAGTCTTGAGAGGTTGATCTCCTCGCCGGTCTGGGTGGACACAGCCCTTTCGGAAATCCCGATCAGTCTCCCCGTAAGAGTTATGTTCCTCATGCCTGCAACCAACTTGCCTATCTTCAACGGCTGGTCCAGCGAGGCCTGCTCCAACTTCACCCCGAGCTCCTGAGCCACTAGGAATATGGAGTACAACATCCGATAGCTCTCGCTGGCCTTGACGGACTTCATCTTCTCTTGGAGCATTTCCATCAGCTTCTCGCGGGTCAGATCGGGTTTGCTGCTCAATATGAGGGCGATGTACTTGTCAGCCAAGCTCTGCTCCATTAAGAACGCTAGGCGAACTCTCGACAGATTTAAAACCTTTGACTCATCGCGCAACGAGAAAAAGACAAATATGGACTAGTTGCACGATGGGCGCGAGCAAAAGTTGAAGCCGAAAATCGATAGAGATCTCTGCATAGGCTGCGGGGTTTGCGTTAGCCTGTGTCCGACGATGTTTGCGCTCGATGAGGAAAACAAGTCCAAGCTGATCAGCGAGTCCGGCTGTGGTACAGACTGTGACTGTGAAGCAGCAGTGACCAGTTGCCCGACAGGAGCAATCGCCTTGGTCGACTAGCACACGTTTACTGCCGGGGCGCCTACTTTGACCTTCTCCTATTCCACATTAGGAGCAATGCAACGCCCAGCGACACAAGTCCCAGTATCAATATGATTGGCTCGATAGTCTGAAAGAACAGATCTACCGTCATGAGCGGGTCATATCGGCTGGAGGCTATTTTAACCTAACCTGAGCCCGACGAAACAGATGGATCCAAGACTCGCCTAGACGGTCCTGCCCTTCCGCTCTGCCTAAGAGGGCTAGTTGTCTTCTCCGCAGTGAAATGCGCGCTGGAGGACAAAGCTTTAATGCGTCTAAACCATCGTTCGCTGTTCGCACACCATGAAGAGGGAGGAGCGATCGATAGTCTTCCCGATCGGGGAAGCAGTAGCGTTCAGCGTCGAGAGTATCAGGAGAAGGTTCACCCGTGCCGTAATAACAATAGTATCGATTGTGTTGGGCATAGCATTCCTTTCTGCCCTGCTGACGATCTCCAGAATAGTCATAGCGCTGAGCGGACCGGCTGCAGGTGCGCAGGCTCTGCCCTCGTACCAACTGTGGATGGCGATAATCGCGCTACTCGTCTGTGGCGTGGGAATCGTAAACAGCATGCTCATGAGCGTCACGGAGAGGTACAAGGAAATAGGGACAATAAAGACCCTAGGGGCGGAGGACTTTCACATCCTCGAACTCTTCCTAATTGAGGGTGGCATAATGGGAACTATCGGTGGGGTCATCGGAGGTGTCGTAGGCTGGGGCGTGGCGTTCGCGATTTACGCGCTTCAGTCGCAATCACCGTTGATTTCCAGCGTCGTAACCCAAGCAGCTTTTGGTTCCATTGACCTGATTGGATACTCGGTTCTTCTGAGCGTCATTCTGTCGTTGTTGTCCTCCATGGTGCCGGCCTACATGGCATCGAAGCTGAACCCAGTGGAGGCCCTCCGGTACGAGGTGTAGAGAGATGTCATCTGCTCTCAGGTACGAATACACGGTGGAGACGGAGGATCTAGCCAAGAACTACGTGATGGGACCAATAACCGTGAAAGCGCTTGACGGGGTGTCCGTCAAGATTCGAAGAGGTGAGTACCTATCAATCATGGGACCCAGTGGCTCAGGAAAAACCACCTTCTTCAACATGATCGGTGGTTTGGATCGTCCCACCAGAGGCAAGGTGTACATAGACGAAGTGGACATAGCCAAGTTGGACGCCTACGAACTCGCTTGGTTGAGGGCTAGGAAGATCGGTTACATATTCCAGACGTTCAACCTGATACCCGTCCTCACTGCCCTTGAGAATGTCTCTCTCCCCATGATATTTGCTGGTGTCGGCAGAGAGGAAAGGTTGCAGCGTGCGAAGGAATTGCTCGAAAGGGTGGGGCTGGGTGAGAGGCTAGATCACAAACCCGCCGAACTCAGCGGAGGCCAGCAGCAGAGAGTTGCGATAGCCAGAGCTCTGGCGAACAACCCGGTAATAGTGCTGGCAGATGAGCCCACAGGCAACTTGGACCTCCACACCGGGCTTGACATCATAACCCTGCTGAAGAACCTCAACTCGGAGAAGGGTGTGACCATAATCACCGCCACTCACGACCTGAAAATGATCGATGTCAGTGACAGGATATTCTGGATCAGGGACGGCAAGCTGGAGAGAGTAGAGACCAGAAAAGAGGTCTCAGTCAGACCAGTGGAAAGATAATAAAACACCAGACGCAACCCCAGCACCGGAAGTTGCTAATGGGCGGACGCATCTCCGCGGACCAAGTGCTGTCGAGGATATCCTCCCGAAAGGTGTTCGTCTCCCCCGACTATTTCGTCGACCACTTCATCAAGTACTCGAGGCCCTATCCTGACCTGCTGAGGGATCTCAACAGAATAGTGGGTCAGGGAGGCGGCAACGTGCTGGGTACGAGACAGTACATAGCAAAGGGCGGAAACGCCGTGAATACGGCGGTGGCTCTGGGTCGTCTCGGCGTTCAGGTGGCTTTGTTCACCAAAACCGACGCCATCGGGCTTCACCTGTTGAGACTCTTCGTCGATGGGCTTCCGATAGACTTGTCCATGGTTGATCCCAGCGGCTCGGCCTCCATGACGGCTGCCTTGGAGGTCTCGGATCAGGAGGGGAAGTTCTCCAACATCATGATAAACGACTCGGGCAGCCTTCTGGCACTCAGTCAAGAAGACATCACTGAGGAAGTGGCGTCTTTCATCCGAGGTTCTGACGTGGTATGTACCTTCAACTGGGCTCAGACGAAAGAGGGAACGGAGATCGCGAAGAAGGTCTTCGCGATAGCCAAGGAGAGCAGGGGATCCCTAACATTCATCGACATCAGCGATCCCTCGTATCGAGCGAATGATATACCCTCACTAGTCGAGCAGGTGTTCAAGCCAGGTCTGGTAGACATCTTGAGCCTGAATGAGAACGAACTCAGTAGGCTGTCCAGGTCCCTTGGCATGACTCCACCCTCAAAGTCCAAAGCCCCGTCGCCGGACTTCCTCAGGGAGTTCTCCGACACGCTTGGTTGTGCCATTGACTATCATACTTCCGATTTCTCCACGTCCGTCGCCCGTAGCGATGTGGTCACGGTTCCTTCATTCCAGGTCTCTCCCGTGAGGATGACGGGCGCCGGTGATACCTGGAACGCCGGTGACATAGTGGGTCATCTGGCCCACTTGGCAACGACCGACAGGCTCTTGCTTGCCAATGCGGCTGCCGGGTTCTACATCTCGAACCCACAACCCCTCTGCCCCACCTTGGCTGAAGCGGTGGGTTTCTCGGAGGGTACGCCTGCTAAAGAATATTACCAGTGATTCCGCACCGAGGATGCTAAATGGGAGAGGAGGACTGGCTCACTGATCTGTCGAGGCTTGATCACAGCGACATCTATGGGAAGATCCTCCAGTTCGCGTCGATGATTAAGCGCGCAATAGAGCTCTCGACAGAGATGAGGGTACCCCGCGTGGAGGGGCTAGAGAACGTGGTCTTCTGTGGAATGGGTGGCTCCGGCATGGGACCGGAGCTGGTCAGATCTTGGCTCATCGATGAGGCCACGGTTCCGGTCGACGTCATCAGAGACTATCGACTGCCAGGATACGTATCGTCCAGCACCTTGGTGTGCGTGGTTTCGTATTCGGGCGACACCGAGGAGTCAGTCGGTTGCCTAAAAGAAGCCATCAGACGCGGGATCCGACTGGTCTCAATAAGCTCTGGTGGGGAGATAGAGCACCTGTCCGCCGAATCCGGGGTGCCGCACTTGAGGGTTCCCACCGGCTTGGCGCCAAGGTCTGCCCTGCCTTATCTTTTCGTACCACTGGTCAAACTCCTGCAAACGAACGGGATCGTGTCCTCGGAGAGAATGGTTGAACTACAGGAAAGTATAGCATCCGTAGAGGCCGTTCTCGATAGTGTCAAGGTTGAAGTGCCCACAGACAAGAACGAGTCAAAGTCGCTGGCTGCTAAGCTGTTCGGGAAATTCCCGTTGATCTATGGACACGGAATTCTGAGTGGTGTTGCTCTCCGGTTCAAACAACAGCTCAATGAGAACGCGAAGATGCTCGCGTCCACCAACGCATTTCCAGAATTCGACCACAACGAACTCGAGGCCAAACGATTCATAGCGGAGGGGAAGTCAGCAGCTATTATCCTCAGGTCCCGCTTTGAGTCGGATGTGCTGAGGTCGAAGATAGACGCCTCAAAACAGATACTGGAATCAAACGGGCAAGTCGTTCTGGAACTGCGCGTTGCCGCTCAAACGGCGATAGCGGAGGCTCTTTCCTTCATAGCGAAGCTAGACATGACGAGTCTCTATCTGGCACTATTGAACGGAGTGGATCCGACTTCCACGCCTAGGATCAACGCGCTCAAGGAGATGCTCGGCTCAAGGTACTAGTCCGGAGTTCGCCATCCTCACGTGACGGGCCGAACGTTTTTATTTCCGCCGAAACAAGAGCCCCCCGAGCTCCGGTAGCTCAGAGCGAGAATCCGCGAGCAACCTGGTAGAGCAATGCCTTGGTACCCAAGACGAAGAGGCAGAGGTCACGGGATCGAAGCCCGTCCGGGGCTCCAATACAACTACGCTGACAGCTTGAGGGAGGCACGGCAGTCAGAGCAAAGGAAAATAAGGTCAAGGGGTGTTCGATTCACTTGAAGTGGTAACCAACCTCCACCCTGATGCGGTGGCTCAGTACAAGAGAGTAGTTGCGTCGAAGACGAAGCCAGAGAAGCTGAAGAATCTCAGGTTGTTTCTCTCCATGATCCCGAACCACAAGGGAACGGAGAAGCTCAAGGTCAACGTGAAGAGGCAGATCACGAGACTAGAGGAGGGGATGGAGAGAGATAGGGTAAAGAGAAGACAAGCCAGGCGGCAGAGAGCCATTTCCATATCCAAGGGGAAGGACGAGCTTCTCTTGCTGCTACTGTATGGCAGCATTGAGTTCAGACATGCGGTCCTGTCGAGAGTGTCGGGATCAAGTTCCATCGGCTTCTACTCGGACGCTGTCAAACCACATTCGATCAGGCTGGGCGGCGTGAATACAATACTCCTACCGATGAACCTGTCACTTGTTGCCAGCTCAGACTACTTGGATCTGGTGAAGCAGGCCGACATTGCGCTTTTTGTTGTTTCTTCCGAAGAGGAGCTGCGTAAATGCGGCGCTGTGGCGAATGCGCTGAAGCGTTTCGACGTCTACTTCGTGTGCCCTGGCTCGGAAACAAAGATGACCCTGTCCCCCACAAAGGGGGTGGAGGTGAAGGGGCAGTCGGATTTCGTAGACCGCAGGGGTGCACTGGATCACATAAAGCGTGCAGAGCTGGGAGGAGTAACTGTCGAGATCTCCAAGTTCTCCACGATCTATTCCTTGGACGCTTCCTTGAACGTGAACGCGTTCATCATCAAGTTCTGGGTCTTGTTGCCAGACGAGCTTCGTACCAGCCTCGGAGAGGTGTTTCTCTTGGACGATTCCATACCAGCTTTGGCGAAAACTTTGTCTGAGGTCGGAGATGACCCGCAGGCTCTGTTACATGATATTCTGAGAGTGACCGGCAAGATAAGGGTCTGGACAAAGGAACCGAGAGAGAAGGAAGTGCCCGGAGATCCAGTGCTGCTGCACGAAGGAGATACGGTGCTGGACCTTGCGAAGTCCATTCACGGCGAGTTGGCCATGGAGCTGAAGTATGCTGTAGTGTACAGACCTTCTGAACACACAGCGTCTGTCAGGGTGGGAAGCGGGTTCGAGCTAAGAGATGGAGACATTGTTGAGATCCACTAGCGAGATACGTCGAGGTGCCGCCCATTGAGTCTGTCCGCATGACGATTCTCGGATGCGCGATGAACGTATCAGTAACAAAACAGACCTAAACCATTAATACTCACGTCCTCCACTGGCGAGACAGACGAGACATTTGCCCCAAGGAGCCGGAGGAGCACACAAGACCGGGTTGATGCGTGAGATAGAACTACTCGAAGAGATGCGCGGCCATGTAGACTTGACCCTGTCAGATCTCTCCGAGGCTGACAAGGTGGCTCCCGAGGATCAGATGCGACTCAAGAGTCAAGGGGCGAAGCTCCTCAGCGCAGTTGAGAAGGCGTTGCTCAAGAGGCAAATAGCCTTGCTACTGGCAGACCTAGAAAAGAGAAGACCTGTATTGCGATCTTTCAGCCAGAAGTATGAGACTGTAGTCACATTGCGGGCACCTCAGGCTTCGGGCGTGGCGGTTGGCCCGGTTCCACAAACAGCTACAGGTGTAACGCAGCCAGTTGCCAACATGTCCAGCGAGGAATTCCTAGCGGAACTCAGGCGCGTTAGAGAGCAGATATTCCACGCTTTGGGTGAATTGAACGAGACCGGTGAGGCTAAGTGATCCCAAATAGGGTTCTTCTGAAAAGGAAGGCCGCGGTTCTGAGAGCACTCTCCTTGATCAAGGGAAAGGGTCGCTTAGGCGTGGGCTCAGGTTCCACAATGGGCATGCTCCTGCAAGAGCTTTCAGAAGCAACTCGGGCAGAAGGACAGCAAGTCAGGGTGGTCCCCTCCTCATCTCAAGTGGAGCTGGAGTGTTCAAGACTTGGGTTGGGAACATCTTCCCTGTATGAGAACCCGAGGCTTGAGATCATGGTCGACAGTGCGGATGAGGTCGATGCGGAAGGTAATCTTCTGAAGGGCGGAGGAGCGGCGTTAACTAGGGAAAAGGTCCTCTACTCCTCCGCCAGCAAGGTTGTGATAGTCATAGAAGATGAGAAGAAGGTACGGAAGCTGGGAGAGAAGCATGCCGTACCGGTGGAAGTTCTCCCTTTCTCGATGCCATATGTTGCGGAAGAGATCAGGCGGACTCTGTCAGTCGAGCCGAAGGTTAGGGTACTCGCAGGGAAAGCAGGACCACTTGTCACTGACAACGGCAACTACGTTCTTGATGTCCCTCTTGGCGAAATAGAGGAGCTGTCTGCCGCCGAGACTGAGTTGAAGGTCATACCGGGCGTGATTGAGACCGGGATCTTCTTTGCGAAGGATGGGTTCTTGGTGGTCGGAACCGACCAAGGCGTGACCGTGTTGGAAACAAGAGCCATTTCGGACAGGAAGGCAGGTGGAAGAATTGGCGGCTGATGAGCAACACAGGAAGGAGATGGCGCTCAAGGAGGCCTCAGTGAGTCTAGACATCATCCTCCGGCGACTCCAGAATCA
>Ga0315294_10009935_pt1 | contig 10432 bp, 25 predicted proteins | sample YL17G13_40_MG_FD_203626 | JGI IMG/M metagenome (GOLD analysis project Ga0315294, IMG submission 203626) | Sediment microbial communities from Yellowstone Lake, YNP, Wyoming, USA - YL17G13_40 | ecosystem: Environmental > Aquatic > Freshwater > Lake > Sediment | place: USA: Wyoming | collected...
GGTCTGCAACCAGCGCGACTGCACCTCCAGCGACAGGTAGAGCACGCGGGACGCCTGCGTGGGGATGAGCCCGAGGAACGGTTCGCCTGCGGCAACCGCATGGGCGAGCTGGTCGGCGAGGAAGGTCTTGCCCACTCCGGTAGCGCCTACGAGCAGGCCGAACTCGCCTGCCGGCAGCAATCCCTCGCCGATGACGCAGTGCAATGGCGGGTGGGCCAGTGTCATGAACTCGGGGCCCGCGAGCGCCTTGCCGGCTAACGCCTCGGCCGCCGTGCGCTGGTCGGCCAGCCCCGCGGTCGCCTTCTCCCGTTCTCCGTCGAACCGCTCCAGCGCCTCCTGCGTGCCCGCTGAGCCGCTTCGCAGCGCGTCTGCGAGTCTATCCGCGGCCCGGCCCGTTTCGCGGCGCACGGCCGTCTCTTGCACGATGCGGGCATGTGTGGCGAGGTTCGCCGTGGTGGTCGCGTACTCGAGGATTTGCGAGAGGGCGAACGGCCCGCCTACGGCCTCGAGCTCGCCGCGGCGCTCCAGTTCGTGGGCGACAGTCACCAGGTCGGCCGGCTCCCCTCGTTCGCGCAGGGCGACGATGGCGGTGAACAGCTTGCCGTGGCTGTCGCGGTAGAAGTCCCGCGCGGTGAGTGCCGGGGTGTCGGCGCCGAGCAGCATGGCGGCGAGCACCGATTGCTCGGCGTCGAGGGCCTGCGGCGGGGGGATGACGTTGGGCTCGACCTGAGTGCGGGTCACTCTTGCTCCTGCGCGATGGTCATGGGCGGCGCGCTGCGTGGTCATCGAGCCGGGAGAGCCCTGTGCCCGGGCATTCCGCGCTCATCGCACGCATGGCGGATGTTGGACGCGCCGGGGTCATGTGCATCACTCCTCCTGACTGGTGGGTGTATCCACTTCCGCGCGCAGTTCCTCGATACGGCGCGGCATCGCTATACGGAACCTCTCCACTGCATATATCAAGAACCTGGCATCCCGCGCCAGCATGGTGACAGTCGGCGGCTCACCCGCACAGCGACCGCGCTGGACGCGGCGACAATGCGCTATAGCAATCTCTCCATCGCGGCACGCTGATATAGCTTCGGCGAGTGCCGCCAGCGAATTTGGACGCGCCATAGTCTTGACTTGATAGACATATCCGGGCGTGTTCTTCAGGTCCGCCCCCTGGCGTTCCTGCGATTCCTCGCCAGACGAACGGCGGGCGCAGGCCGGGAACACGGGTCGCCAGAAGGCAGCGGCCTCACGCTCGCCGACCGCACCCTTGCGGCGCTGAGCAGCGCCCATCAGCGGGGACCGGCTGGTGGCCGGCGGGGCGCGCTATCGGCTGGGGGCATTGCGGCCGTCCGTGGCGCACGTGTTGAGGAGATAGGCTGGTTCTTCACCCTGCACGGCATTAAGCAGGTCGGCGATGCGCTTCACAGTTCACCCGCGAATGCTGCCAGCGTTTCGTTGAGCGTGGATACAAGGCGCTCCAGCCCGCAGAGGCGATCCAAGATGCAGTTCGGAACCGGAATCGCGGCATCCTTCATTGTGGAGGGCGGCTCCACTCCGCGCACGTCTTCCAATAAGGTCTGAGCGAGATGGACCGTCTCAGTCATTCGCTCGTCGAGTTTCGCAAGGCGCGACACAATCGTGGGCTTCTGGCTTAGTCCAATGTTGGCGGATTTGGTGGCTACGTCTATCATGGCTTCTCCTTCTCATTGAGTAGGTCGGCGCAATCGTAGGTGCTCAGGTATTCGCCGGTCCGCGTGTCGCGCACGATTCCATCGTTGGCCGTGTATCTCGCCTTCGGCTTCAGCGCCTCGCGGCGGGCGAGGAGGGCGTCTGCCACATCGTTCCACTCGCGCGACCACGGATATTTACCGGGCACATAGTCGTCGGCGTGGGCTTTGGCGTGACGCTCCACCGCCTCCGCGACGGCGGCGTTGAGCGCGTCGAGGTCCGGCTGCGGGGGTGCGGCGATGAGGACGCGGACGGCGGCGTTGGTCTCCCCCACCAAACAGTCAACGTAGTACGAGGTGGTGGACGGAACTCTCCCCGCCCACTCCTGTTTTCTCGCCGCCTCAATCACGGCGCGTTCGGCTGGCGTGGTCATGGCTGGTCCTCCTTCATGGCGCGGATAGCGGCGGCGTTATCGCGCAGATACTTTGCTGCTCGGCGATACGGAGCAGACCGCACAAGGTCGTCGTAGCAGTCGTGGCACTCCTCACAGAACGCAAGGCCGTCAACCTCCGTCGCGCAGCGCTCCCGTTCCTCAGCGCGCACGGCGGCGAACTCGGCGGCGAGCCATGCCTCCTTACTCGCATACGGATGAACGTTCTCGGCATGCAGGATGCTGTGCGCCCGTTCGTGGTCATCCATGCGGCACCTCCCCAGTTTCGGTTCGTTCGTAGTCGAAGGTGTAGTCGTAATGACGGCGCTCTCGGTAGAGGATCGCATTCCCCGCTTTGTCCTCACAGAGCACTACGGTCACTTCGTCGCGTGGCTGCCGAATCAGGCGCGTTAAGCCGTCGAACGGCCCCCCAACAAGAGATGCGACGAACTGCTTACTACGACCGCGGCGCGCCATTCCCAGCTACCTTTCCTGCGTACAACGCCAGCAGCATCCCGATGAAAAGACAGGCCATGCGCTGCCACATGACTCCCGGCAGGCCAGCGCAGACGCCCTCCAGTGTTGCGAGCGAGGCGAGTATTTGAACAGCGATGCGCTTATCCACGCTCGCCCCCTTCGTTGAGCGCCCGCAGGCGGCGGGCTTCTCTCTGCTCGATCCTCCTGCGGGTGATGCGCTCGATTGTGTCAGGGCCTTCAGGGAGTAAGGCGAGGAAGGGCAGCGCGCCGGGCTCGCGCACGCGCCGCGTTGCACCACTCACGTTCTCCAGCCTCAACGTCGGCGCGGTGCGCGTCCCGCTCCGCAGCGCGCACGGCGGCGAACTCCTTCTTGAGCGCGTCCCATCCACCGACTTTCCCGCCTCTCTTGGTGACGTAGCGGTCGAAAAACTCAGCAGCCCGTTGACCATCTTCGCGCTCCTGGTCGTTCATCGTCCGGCCTCCTTCTCCTCACTCTGCGCCCTCAGACGGCGGGCAACGTTGATACTGTTAACGGAGATAAGCGCGTCAGCAACGTTGGGGTGGTCGGTATTCAACTTCCGCACGTCATCATCTGCCTTCCGCCACGCCTCGCACTCATTCTCGATGACCCGCAACGCATCAATGCGCTGGAGGAAGTCGAGTCGGTGGGTTGGGTGCCCCTCCACTGTTCCACCGAGGCGGGCAACCGCCATCACCAGCGTCCCCTCGCTGCATTCATGCGCCAGCCTCGCCTCATTGCGCTCGCGCTCGACCTCCGCGATGCGTTTTCCCATGCGGTTCATGGCCTGCCCGTAGGTTTCTGGAACCTCCAAAGCACACGGCCACTCATCACAACCGCACTCCGCCGCCTCGGCATCCTCAACCGTGGCGCACCCACAGGTCGGGCAACGAACGTCATTCTCCAACTTCGCGATCCGCTCGCGCGCGGCGTCCAGCGTGGCGAACAGAGCCATGACTTCTGATGCCATGATTCCGATTTGGTGCTCCGGCCAGCCAGCAACATAATCCCTGATGCCGCGTTCCTGCTCCGGCGTCAGCGGCTTCGGCTTGCGCGGGACGGTCATTTGCGCCTCACCATGAACACGCCCTCTACTGCCACGCAGAGAATGGAGAGCAGGATCCCAACGATAACGCCCCCGATGAAGTTGCTCACTTCCCACCTCCTGCGAGCATGCGAGGGCCAACCATCTCGGCTCCGTCGTCCTTCGGCATCCATGAATCGAAGCACTCCTGGCAGGTTCGCTCACGGTCAGGATGGACGTTGACGTTGCCGCCGCAGCGATGCTTCGCTCCGTTGAGCGGAACGCCCATCTCGGCCTCGTTCGCCTTGCGTCTGGCGTGCTCACGCGACTCGCGCCAATAATCGCCTACGTCACCCACCGTGACCTCCTCCCAGCGCGCTCTCGATGGACGCAACGGCGGCGGCGATGGAGTCCGCCGCACTCGTGGCCTGATGGTCCTCGTGTGGTGTCCTCCTTGCCTGAAGGTTCATGCGCCGACCCTCCTAGAGCCCGTTCCACCACCACCGGCCGATTCTTTGCCACCACGATTGGCGCTGACCCGGCAGCAGACAGACCAACATCAGGCCCTTTCTTCGCGCGCAGGCGCGCTTGAATACGGCGCGGATGGCCACGGCTCAGTCCTGCGCTCTGTGCCGCTGGAACGTCTCGCACCAGGCCGCGTGCAATGCCTGGCAGCGGTCGCGCAGGTGGGCCGGGTATCTGCCCGTGGCCCGCTTGAGCCGTAGTGCGCACAAGGCGAGCCTATCGCCCAAGCGGCTGAGCCGCTCGCGGCGCGTCATTTGAGCACCGGGCAGGCGAACTGTGTGCGGATGTAGTCGGTCTGCCATTTCGATTCCGCCGCCCCCGCAGCGTCGCCGGCCGCCCTCGCAGCGGCGTTGGCCGCCCTCGCAGCGACGTTGGCCGCCCCCGCAGCGTCGCCGGCCGCCCACGCAGCGTCGCTGGAATCAATCCGCAAATCGCGCAGCGTGACCGCATGAGCGCGCAGCGCAGCCACGTTCGCGGCGAGCATCTTCGGCGCATTGGCCGCCGAATCGAGAGCATTAGCCGCGTTACTCAACGCCCGCTCGACATAGACGGCCACGACCGGAAACAGATCGGTGCGCTGCGGCTCCACCCTTGCCAGCAGCCACAGCATCCAGTCGCCCCGGTTGCAGGCGGCCCAGGCCTCCGGCAGCGTGGCGTACCCGCCCACGGTGGCCCACTTAATTGCTTCGCCGCACGCACCATTGTGCTTGAGCGCGGCGAGATAGGCGGGCTTGGTCCGGGGCGAACTTGGCCCCGGGTGGAGCACCGCCTGCATTCTGGCCATGGCGATCTCGGATTCGGTCATTTCGGGCTCCTCTTGTAGATGCGCACTTCGTAGTCCTGGGCCGCGAACCAACGGCGCAGGTGTCGCGTCAGGCGCTCCCGGCTGGTATCGCAGGCGATCACCGCACCGTCCTTCACCTTCCCCAATGCCCGGCGCGCAAACGCGATATAAGCACGCTCCGGGCGCATATCGGGCAGGTTCATGGCTAGAACGGGATGTCGTCGTCAGCCGTGCCGTGGACCGCGTTTCCGTTGCGTTCGAGGTAGTCCTTGACCGTGTTCTTGTCCGGGTATTTGCCGCCCGCGTCTTTCGTCACTGCGAGGATGACGCGGACGTTCTGGCCCAGGCACTCATCGGCCGACAGATCGCCCTTCTCATAGTCGAGCCCGGAGGACTTGCAGAAGTGCCGGATCTTCCATGCGCTCGACTCGGCTGAGATGAGGTAGTCGTAGACCGGGATGGTCGCGCCGTCTGCGCTGTAGACGCGCAGCACCAGTTCAATCATCTCGTTCCCCTTCTGCGAAACTTTCTCCTCGGCGCGAACGACCACCGCTTCGTAAGTGCCGGGCGGGAACATGTCTACTTCCTTGGTGGGCGTGTGCTTCATGGCTTACTCCTTCGCGGCATCGGCCGCAGGTTTCGTGACCTTGGCGATGAGCGAGGCGATGATCTTGGCCGCCGTCTCGCGGGGGAACTCGGCGAACGTCTCGGCCTGTGCCTTGTCGAGCCACTTGTCCGTCACCGCGGGCTCGACGCGCAGCACTTCGACCAGCCGTTTGATCTCGGCGACCTGCTCCGCGGTCGCTAGCTCGACTGGGGCGGCGGTGCGCTCCAGTACGTCGCGCCCGTACCGCTCGGCCAGCACGACGTAGGTAGCGTCGAACTCGTCGCCCTCGGGGAAGGCTTCGATGCGGCTCTTGCGGACCCGTACAATGCGGTCCTTGCCGCGCTTCTGGAGTTCGAGCACGAGGTCGAACAGGTAGTCGAGCTTCGCGTAGCAATCGAATGTGGTGCCGGAGTCCTTGAACTCGCTACCGATCTTCTCCCACTTGGTCTTGCTGTGGGAGGTGATGACCACGTTCATGTCGAGCCGCAGAAACAGGTTGATGAGGCGCTTGACCTTCCGATCCGCCAGCGCCTTGTGCCGGCCGAACTCGGTACCGTCGCCCTTGCCGTCCTTCTCGGCGAGTTCACGGGCACAACGGTCCAACAGGTCGTTGTAGACCACCGTGAGCGGGTCGATGATGAGTGTGCGGTAGGTGTGCTTCTCGGTCAGCAGCGCCGTGACCTCGCGTAGCAACTCGTCGAAATCGGCGGTGAAGAAATAGACACCGCCTGCGGCCGTCAACTTCTGGACGTACTGCTCGTTCTCGGCCCCGCGCTCGGTGTCGATGAGATATGGCGAAGGGAACTGGATCGCGGTCATGGTCTTGCCGACGCCGGCAGCGCCGAACAGGAACAACTTGGCGCGCTTCTCGATGAGCGTCGGAGTGATACCCCTGAGTGTCATAGCCCTACTCCTCCGGCAATTGGGCGGTGAGCGCGGCGGCGCGGCGGTGCTGCTCCGCGATGTATTCGGCGCGGTCGGACTTCACGCGCTCAAGGTCGCGCTCCAGTGAGGCGATCCGCTCGTCGTACATGGCGAGATGATCGGCGACAGTCAACTTGCGGCGGGGTTTCTTCTGGTCCTTCGTCATGGCGCAACTCCTGAAAAGAGGTCGGTCTGCGGAGCGATCCTCCCATGAGTGCAGAATCGCGCGATCGCTTTGCGCGCGGGGACCAGGCTCACCACCAGACCTTCCGCGCTGTATTGTGACCGCAGGTCTCTCGACTCCTGCGGGGTAAGCATGTCCGGGTCGTGGAAGGCCCGGATGCAGCCTGCCGGACAGACTCCGACCCACACCCATTGCGGGTTACCAGCCAAGACGCCCCCGGCGCATCCACTCGTGCGTGAAATCGCGCAGGAAGTCGTCCACGACCGGCGCGTGGACGGTGCGTTCCAACGGAGCGAACTCCTGCGCGTGCGCCTCCTGGCGGGTGCGCTGGAGCGCGATGATCCAGGCGACGAACGCCTCCCGGTCTATCATCACCAGCCCCTGCCGAACGTCCCGGACATGACGAGGATTACGAACAGGGCGAGCGCCCAGCGGACGATGCGCCGCCAGAGCGGGTTCGCGGGTTGGCGCTGGTAGCCCCACTGGCGGGTCATGGCTTGCACTCCTTCCTCGGGTCACCGTAGAACTCCGCGCGGCAGACCGCCTCCTCGGCGCAGTACCCGCACTTGCCTTCGCCGTTGCAGTCGCAGGCGGGCTCGCCCGCGTTGCGCCCATCCATGGGCGCGGCCATCGCCGGTTCCGTGGCTGCGGGGGATACGCCATCCGTGGCGAGCGAGCGAAGCCGCGCGTCCTTGGCGGCACTCCGATGCGCTTGCTTTTTCGCCCCCGCGCGAATCTGCCGCTCGTAGAAATCCTCGAGTTGGATCTCGGCCCGCTCGTCACAGAGCGCGCACGGACCCGGGCAGGTGCGGTAGCCCAGCGCGTCGAGCATCCGGTCGTGGAAATCGCGATCGCGCGCCATCTCCTGCCGCAGCGATGAGCCCATCAGCCGGGTGCGGCGCGCCGGGAACGGCGCGGACCAGGCGGCGCGCAGGGCGGCGCGCAACCGCTGGTAGCGCGGCGGCTCGCTGGCGGCCCAGAAGAAGCCGATGCGCCGTTCGTAACGCGCCACCATCGCCGCGAGTCGAGCGTAGATGGGAAAGCCAGGTGCGCGTGCTGCTCCGGTGCCGATGCTGAGGACATACGGCATCGGCTGCGCACCTGGCGCGTTGGACTGACTGCTGTGGACGGGGTTGGTACTGCGGGCGGGAACTGCGGACTGCGGTGTGGCACTCATCTCGCACCCTCCTCAGTAGGGTGCGCCCTGCGAGTTACTCAAGGCCTATTATGCAAACCCGCAGGGCGCGGGTTCTGCTGCTGGTTCTTATGCTGCGCTCTCCTCACCGCTCCTGTCAAGCGGTAATTCGAGCACCCCTACTGCTGGCAGGATTCGTGCCAGCGTACCCCCAACTGGCCGGCTGGAGCATAGACTGGCCCAGCCGAAATCGGTCAGGTGGCGGTATCGGCGGTCGGTGTCGGACCAGCCGGAGCGCTCCAGACGTGGTAACAGGCCGGCCAGACAGGCCACGAGCGCCGGAGCCGAGGCCGCAAGATGCACGGCCAGCATCCGCTCGAACGGGCAGGACGCCCGCAACGGCTCGTTCCGGTCCAGCGCGTCAACCACGATCCAGGCCCCCCGTAGGTCCTCAACCGCCAGCCACGCCCGGTAGGACGGGTACAGTGGCCGTCTGCGCCCCATCCTTCGCGGCATAGGAAGGACGCCCTCCAATCAACCGGCCCTCACCCTGGCCGGCCACCGGAAGTCTAGCACTCGGACAACTGATGAGCTAGCTATTCTTTGGTCTACCGTGGGCCGGAACTCAGGCTCCGTCGCTCGCGTGAGGTCGCGGGTCGATCTGAGCCTGCCCGATGGCCACCAGTTCCCTCGGCAGCGCCTCGGCCAGCGCGACCAGGTTCTCAACCGCCACTGCGCCGGCCTCGCCGGAAAGCACCTTGGAGATTTCCGGCCCCAGCACGTCCGGCGACAGGCTCGCGGCCTTTTCCAGCAGGGCGATGATGGCTGCACCGGCTGCGCCGGCCTTCTTGAGAATGTCCAGGATCATCATTTTGTCTCACCCCCCTAGATGTGGAACTGATAGCGCACGCCGGCCGAGCATCCGGCCCGGCCCGATTCGAGACCGTACCAGCCCAGCCCGGTGAGTAGCACAGACGGCCATCTAGCGGGCCACGGGCGGACTCCGACCGCCACATCGGGGCACCACTCGCTGGGCTTCAGCGTGGCGACTGAGGCGCTGTGGTACTGGATACCGAGGCCCACCGAGAAGTTCGGATCGTCCACGTCGGTGGCGGTCACTCTGGCGCCCACGGTGGACCGCAGGTAGGTGTTTGTCAGTCCCCATTCGGCTGAGGCCACGAGCGAGAGGTGGGGCGACAGACTCATGGAGCCCAGCCCGGCGGCCTCGAGGTCCGGCCCGGGAGCCTCCACGCCATCAAACCAGACGCCGTTCAGTCCGGCGTAGACGGTGGTGGTGTTCGCCAGGCCCTCGGCCCGGCAGGTGGCGACGATGCCGAGAGCGATGAGGGTGCCGAGGACCAGGACTGCGGTGATGAGATTCCTGTACCGCATTTGCGCTACCTCCTTCTGTTTGAGTTCTGGGGTGCGTCCGCCCGATCTGGAGGGACTCGCGCAGCGCGAAGAGGATGTCCACGCGGGTTTACGGATAGGTCGCACCCCGGTCTGCTTCACTTGCTGTTGGTCACAGGGATGGCCGGGCTCCCCGGGTTGCACCCGCCCTTGACTGCGAGGTTGGACAGCGTGGAGACCGCCTGCGTGCCGCCGAGGACGGCGATGAGGGACTGCGGCAGCGCGCTGAGCGTGGCCAGCAGCAGCAGCCGGGCGTTCTGCGCGTAGTCTGCGACCAGCAGGTGCGCGATGATGACGAGCCCGACCGCGATAGCGGCGTAGACTCGATCATCGAAACGCTTGTCGGCCCGGACCCACTGGAGCAGGCCCCCGGCCGCCACGAGCAACTGCGGCAGGTACTGCGTGTAGTCCATCAGGTGCCCCCTTTCTCTTTTTCGTTGAGCAGCTCGACGACGATCTCGGCGAAACTGGTTTCGTGGCAGCAGCCGACGAGTTTCTCGCCGTCGAACAGGTTGCCGTCCTCCGTGGTGTAGCGCGGCCGGTTGGCGCACAGGTCGCGGTAGGCCGCGATCGCCGCCGTCGTCTCGGCGGACAGCTTCTCGGCCGACGGCTCGGCGAGGATCGCCGCCAACAGCGTTCGCTCGGCTTGATCGACTAGTCTTGTGCCCATTCCGGTTCTCCTATGTTCCGAGGTTCGCATCGGGTCTGGCAGGCTGGCATGGTGCCCTCCGTCATTTCGTTGCGAGTACTTGCAGGGTTAGTTCCACGGCCGGCAGGGCCAGCAGGGCGAGCGCCAGGAACGCCGTTCGTTTGAGGTTCACTGTCTCCGCCCGGCCCGTGCGGCGGGAACCCACCGCAGATGCTCTCTCAGATCGCGGTCGATGTTCCGCACCTCGGAGGTGTCTGCTTTGGCCCCGAGCGAGACAAGGATCAAGGCGGTCCTGACCTCCATTCTCGTCCACAGGCCAGCCAGCATCCCGAAGGTGGTCAGGCCCCACACGATCTGAGCCCAGGTCAGTTTGATACGGCCATTCGCTTCGGTCTTGCTCATGCGACCCACTCCTTGTGTCGGGCAATGATTCCTCTCGTTCGCCAGAGTTCGGGCGAGGTCTCCGTAATGGCATCCCCGTAGGCTACCGAGGTGCCATGCGAACAGTGAACCACCTTGAGCGGCCCGGTCGAATCGCAAACCGTCACGATGCCGATATGGCCCTGATGCCGAGAGCCGTCCTTGTCCTTCCGGTCGCCGTA
>Ga0315294_10009940_pt1 | contig 10429 bp, 4 predicted proteins | sample YL17G13_40_MG_FD_203626 | JGI IMG/M metagenome (GOLD analysis project Ga0315294, IMG submission 203626) | Sediment microbial communities from Yellowstone Lake, YNP, Wyoming, USA - YL17G13_40 | ecosystem: Environmental > Aquatic > Freshwater > Lake > Sediment | place: USA: Wyoming | collected...
TGCCGGAACGCAGGTTTCATCGTTCTGTGATTGTGATTGCTCTGTGGTTATGGAATCTGTCTGGGCGTATTCCGCAATAAACCAATCTGCTGGATAAATCACTCCTGATTTTGTAATCCGGCATTCATCTATTATTCCAGTCGTTGTTTGTGCCCATGCTAGTGCGGTGAGCGCACTCGTCGTTCCAATATACAAAGCGCCAGTTTGGGTATTTAATTTAGTTGTTGATGTGGATGTATTAGTAGTTGCATTCACATATAATGTTATATTAGTTCCATCATAACTTGTGCCTAGGTATGTCATGGACAATGGAGGTGGGTCAAAATAAAGGTTGGCTGTCACCGTTCCGCCATAATTTTCTGCGCAATAATGTTCAGAATTGGCATGATAGAATATATCACGCACAGCGTTGAAAGTTCCGTATTTTCCATAGTTGATTAATGAACGATAGTTTGAATTATTTGTGGTATAATATCCCCAGCATCTGAATGCAGTAGCATTTGCCACAAGTGCGAACCCTGTAAGCACGGTTGCGTTTTTCAAATATGCTGTTGCTGAAAGATTAACGCATTTACCGAATTTGCAGTTTACTGTTGTATAGTTTACTGCACTCACGTTAGTTAGGTTATTTGCATTGAGACTATCACTAGCACTTGCCAGATGCCATACTGACGTTTCATTTATGAATACCCCAGAAGCGTTTTGGGCATCCGCCACGCCATTAGCTCCATAATAGATGCGAATCGTATCGTTGCCGTTCGCCGTGGTTGCCGGAATATTCACCCACAAAACCGTGTTGGTGGCGTTGCATGCTTCGATTTCATAAGATAGTTTGGTGACGCCATCAGAACTGAGGACACGCACATCTTGGCATGAGGTGTTCATCTTTCCAGCGGCTATCAGGGTTGCCGTATTCATGATGCAATGCGCGGGGAAGTTGATTAGGCTGGAACTTACGGTAGTGTTTATCGTACAGTTCACACGGTATGCCCAGGTCGCATTGAACCATGCGTATTGAGGGTATTCAACACCGTCGAACGTGGGAATGACATCCATGGAGACCCCCCAGCCGTTCTCGGTCTCCCGAGGTACCCAGCCGGCGCAGAAGCGTATCTGCGACCTGCCGTTCCTGTAGCTCTCCGACTGCTTCATCGGGTGCCAGCCGCCATTGCGATTGATTTCCCAGCTGATGGATTTGACGTCCTCGAGATGGATGTTGTAGCCAACCAGCCTGGTCCCCGGTACCTCGGCGGCCTTGTCCGTGCCGTTGTTGAGAACGTTGAAGTATTGGCAGCCGTGGGTGAGGTCGGTGTCGACATGGTCAAGCTGGAGGGACAGCGCTGATGCGACACCTGCCAGCATCAGGGTGCAGCATAAAATCAACAATAACCATCGTCCCGCGTCCCGGGTCCCGCGTCCCGCGTTGGAATCCTCCTGCAGTAGTTTCGTTCGCGAGCCGCGGGACGCGGGTCGCGAGTCAATCAGTAAACGGTGATGACGCACTTGCCGTCGCCCCCCTTGCCGCTGAATGCCTCTTCAGAGCCGCCTCCGCCGCCACCAGGTTGTGAACCAGCAGTTCCATTGACCGAACCTGTTGCTCCTGCTCCTCCGGCACCGCCATATATGGAACTTCCACCAGCCGCTCCACCAGTGCCTCCACCGCCGCCTCCGCCACCGCCGCCCCATGCGGAATTTCCTCCGGCGGTTCCAACCCCGGCGCTTGTTCCAAATCCACCACCACCGCCTCCTTGGGTTGCAAACCCGCCAGCAGTGGCAGAGCTTGCTCCGCCTCCACCACACATCGAACCAAACAAGGTAGCTGCAACTCCTGCGCCTGCTGTGCCGCAACCAATGCCACCGGCTCCTCCAACAGTAGCCGAAGCGGCTATGGCACCAACACCCCAAATACCGCCTCCTCCTCCGCCTCCGCCTCCTGCGGTAGTTGCGCCGAACCCTGCTCCGCCACCATAGATGGTATATGTGGTACCATTCACTGTCATTGTTGTTGCTTCACCAGGATTGCCATTGGATTCATTTGCAGCAGCGGCTGCTCCACCTGCACCAACTGTGCAGGTTTCGGTAGTAGTGAAACTGGCAAGGGGAAGAACAAATTCTGTATATCCTCCACCTCCACCTGCTCCACCACCATCCGTAACTCCAGCTTCTCCTCCTGAACCGCCACCACCCCACATCTGGACCCTAACCCATGTTCCAACCGCCGGTTTGGTCCATGTGTTTGCGCCTGTCGATGTATACGTGCTGACGTTGGTTGAGGCGCTGCAAATTACTCCGGAATTAGTGGTTTCCGTAGCAAACCTCCCGGCGGCACACGCACCGACGCGTGCCACGGTAGTATTCTGGGTTGCATACAATGTATCCGCATGGGTTTCATTCCATGACGCATTGCCGGATACGGTTGTGTTGGGGGCGTAAAGGATGTCGGTCAGGGTCTGATTGAAGGTGGCTGGAGTGTACAATGTATCGGCGTATGTCTTGTTGAAGGTGGCTGGAGTATAGAGGGTATCAGCATAGGTTTTGTTCCAGGTGAATGCCGTATATAGGTCATCCGCCAACGATTGATTCCAGGAAGAGTTGTCTCCGGCTATTTTTGATGTATTGAAGGTGACGTCTACCACACCGGGACTTGTGTAGTTACAGATGAGGTAATCATCCCCACAGGACACGTTGGCGTTGGACCCGTCGAAGTAGTCGACGCACTTCACCGGGGTCTTTCCGGACAGGTTGCCCGTGGTATAGTTTGTCATGTCCGAGAACTCCCACTTGTATGAGCCGTTGTTGAGGTCGGTGATGTTAAGCATGGTCAGGTTGGTACCCTGCGGTCCGGTCAGGTTGGCCGTGGTGAAGTTGACATAGTTTGTGGAGTTGGCATAGGTGAACACCCAAAGGTAGGAGCCGTTTCCAAGGTCGGACGCCGTGATGTTGGACGATTGGCCGTCGGTACCATTCGCTCCGGTGCTTCCCGGCGAGCCGGTGAGGTTGTCTGTTGTGAAGTTGTATCCATCCGAGAACTGCCAGGTATAGCTACCGTTGCCCTCATCCACTATATTGTCCATGGTCAGGTTGAGCCCGTCGGTGCCGTTGGTGCCATCCACACCGTTGGTTCCATTTGTCCCATCAATGCCATTGGTGCCGTTGGTTCCATCCGCCCCATTGGTCCCATTGGTGCCGTCAATGCCATTGGTCCCGTTGGTACCGTCAATGCCATTGGTCCCGTTGGTGCCATCCGTTCCGTTGATGCCATCGATTCCAGGAAGACCCTGCAGCCCGGTGAGGTTGTCTGTTGTGAAGTTGTACCCGTCTGAGAACTGCCAGGTGTAACTTCCATTGCCTTCATCTACTATATTGTCCATGGTCAGGTTGAAGCCATCCGTGCCGTTGGTACCGTCTACCCCATTGATGCCATCCACCCCGTTCGTTCCATTCGTTCCATCTATCCCGTTGGTCCCATTGGTTCCATCTATGCCGTTGGTGCCATTGATTCCGTTGACGCCATTTGTCCCATTCAACCCGTCAATCCCATTCGTGCCGTTTGTGCCGTCCACACCATTCGTTCCATTCGTTCCGTTTGTACCGTCTATCCCGTTGGTACCATTGGTCCCATCGATGCCGTTGGTACCATTGGTTCCATTGATGCCATTGGTTCCATTCAGGCCATCTATGCCGTTTGTACCATTGGTGCCATTGATGCCGTCTACGCCATTTGTGCCGTTGGTACCATCGATGCCATTGGTCCCGTTGGTTCCATCCACCCCATTGGTTCCATTCAGTCCGTCTATTCCGTTGGTCCCGTTGGTACCGTTGATTCCATCGGTGCCGTTGGTTCCGTCCACCCCGTTCGTCCCGTTGGTGCCGTCAATGCCATTGGTGCCATTGGTGCCATCCGACCCATTCAACCCATCGATGCCATTGGTGCCATTCAAACCATCTACCCCATTGGTTCCGTTAATGCCAGGAATGCCCTGCGACCCGGTTAGATTGGCGGTTGTGAAATTGGCGTAGTTGGTGCCATTGCCGAAGAAGAACTGCCATAGGTAGGTACCATCACCATTGTCGAATGCCGTTATGTTGGAGGAATAACCATTGGTCCCATTCGTACCATCCACTCCGTTGGTGCCGTTGGCGCCATCAATGCCATTGGTCCCATTGGTTCCATCGATACCGTTGGTACCGTTTGTTCCATTGAGTCCGTCAACGCCGTTGGTCCCATTCGCGCCGTCAACCCCATTTGTACCATTGGTCCCATTGATGCCATCAACACCATTGGTCCCATTGATGCCATCCACACCATTCGTTCCATTTGTGCCGTCTACCCCATTGGTCCCATTCAACCCGTCAATGCCGTTGGTGCCATTGGTTCCGTTGACCCCGTCAATGCCGTTGGTGCCATTGAGTCCATCAGCACCATTGGTTCCGTTGGTCCCATTTATTCCATCAACGCCATTGGTGCCATTCAGGCCATCCACGCCGTTGGTCCCATTGGTTCCGTCTATTCCGTTGGTCCCATTCGTGCCGTCAATGCCATTGGTGCCGTTGATGCCGGGTATGCCCTGTGGGCCGGTGCCGGCCGGGACGCACTGGGGCCCGGTGTTGGTGAGGTTCTGGACTGTCTCATTGATGCCGCAGTCGCCGGTCCTCGCCACCGTGCTGGAATTGCCCTCCCACTTCGTCTCGTTGAATACGGCCGTGGCGTTGTTTGACCAGAGAGGTTCCAGGATTGAGGCATACAATGTATCGGCATGGGATTGATTCCAGGAGGAGTTGCCGCCGCCCCCGATTGGGGCGTACAATGTGTCGGCGTATGATTTGTTGAAGAGGGCGAAGGTGGCATTCCAGTAGGCCAGCGGGTTGGAGGGGAAGGGGTAGAAAAGGGAGTTGGCCCAGGTTTCATTCCAGCTGGAGTTGTCGGTTACCTTTGCATCATATGTAGCGTTATATGTATTAGTCATCCATGGGGCGTTGATGATGTATGATGCGTTGATATCGCCAAACGAAGGGTTCCAGGGGAAGGAGGTGTTGCCGAAGTAGGTGACCGTTTCGTTGTTTATCTGGTATTCCTTCCAATATACCTTTCCGTAGGTGAGCGGGATGTTATCCATGCGGGCGTTCCATGAACCATTCACTACCGAACCCGGGTTGGGATATGACCAGCTGCCATTCCAGATTGGGGTGATGCCGTCGGTGTCATAGAGTACGATGGCCAGGTCGCCATTGATGATTGTGTTGTTTGTGACGTTGTTGAAGATGGTTACGTTCTTCACGTCCGTACCCTGGTCGTACATGGTGACGTTTAGGGTAGCCGATGCCATAGTGGCAAATATGAGCAAGGCTGCCATCAGGCGGATGCCTCCCGTTTCCCGTTTCCCGTTTCCCGTCATCGTATCGCCTATCGGCCGCTGCCATTTGGCGGCCGTTTCTTATTCTCAATTGATTTAAATATAAGCTTTCTGCCTTCATAAATCTTTGCAACTTTAAGCATGTTGTCAAGCCCGACAACTTTAATCTCCGTGCCATCCAATGTGGTCAGATTGAAGACCTTCGGACGTTTGTCATTTGTTCTGGTCATTTCGGCCCCTCGTTTTTCTTTCCGTTGATGAACGGCACCATCACCATGAGAAGCTGGATGAATATCATTGTGCCTATTAACAAAGCCCCATATGGCAGATAGCCGAGCAACAATACCATGATGTCACCCTCCATCTTATGGTAGATGAATATGTATTGGGTATCCATGCCGTCGGTACAGTATGCGGTATAGCTCATGTTGCCGTCCAGGACAAGCCAGTCCACATCAAGATAATCTGAAGGGTTGCCGGTACCGGTGGCAAAGACCCTGGCCTGCACGGTGCCGTTGGAGATGTATTTGGAGCCGTTCATTGTGGCATCGTTCACCAGCATGCCGGTTGAATTGGCGAATGCATAGACGGTATGCCATCCGATGAGGGTATCGTACATGTCGACGTGGTAGCCGGTTGCAGAACCGGTGGTCCGCCCGGCAAAGTGCAGGCGGCTGAAGGATGGGACGGATGTGTAATTCACATACAGCGAAGCTCCGGGGTCGGCGCCGACCTCTATGATGTGCTCATAGTTGCCATCAAGGAATTTCAGCGAATCGAGATTGCCTGATATGGCGGACCCGTCCACGACGGACATTGCCGCAGGGTATGAGATGCTGGAACCCGTATAGGAAAGGCAGGTGCTGTTGGCGCCGCTTGCCTGGGCTGCAATGAGGCGATTGGTCTCCACGAAGATGAAGCAGTCTGTCAGAAGTATTATGAATGCGAAGGTGAGCAGCAGTGCCTTGAGGCCCGGAATTACTGCGGCTTTGGAGATGTCATCCTGGAAGGAATGCTCAAGGTAGTACCAGACGAGCAGGGCGAAGAAAGCGAAGATAAGGAGAATCATTCCTGGTACACCTCAGATTGTAGATACTCCAACAGCTCATCCTTTGTCATCTGCTTCCTATAGGGTATCAGCTCTATATCATATACCATGATGGTTGAAGTAATGGTGGCAAGGGCTCGCTGCATCGCAACGTCATTCGGGACCGAATTTGTTTGTACCATATTTTACCATCTCACCCAACGACAATCTTATAACACAACCCACCAACTACCGTCAGCACACTCATCACCAGGCAGGGGATATTTCCCGTGACCAAGTAGATGAAGAAGCTGCCGATGCCGCCCGCAATCAACGTCTGCGGGTACCTCTGGGTTATCAGCCATGCGAGTGCGTATGCAAGTATCGAAAGGAAGTATGGGCCGTAGTCCTCAAAGAACCCGGTTGTGTAAGTTGTGAATTCCAGGTACGTATAATTCTTAGCGAACGAAAGGTTTGAGGTGATGTTGAAGTTGTTGAACGGGACCATCAGGTTGAAGGTGGGGGAATAGACGGCGCCGCCGGTTGTCAATGGGGTTATGATGAACCAGGTGTGGTAGCCGGAATTCCAGGTGGTGTTGACGTAGCTGCAGTTGCCGAAGACGCACGTCATGGTGTAGTTGACCGGGTAGGAATAGAACTGCATCTTGGGGTCCGATGCCGGGGTACAGGTTGGCTGGATGGAGAAGGTAAGGGATGTTGTGTTGGTTATGGTGATGCCGTTGTCTGGAGTGACGTTGAAGTAATCGGGGACGATTGTGACAGGCCTTGCCTCGCTCACATGCTTGCCGCCGATGTCGGTGCAGCTCACGTTCCAAACCGCGTTGCGGCAGTCGCCCGGCGTGCCGAAGTCTGCGGAACAAGGGACGCCGCTTGAACAGGTGGTTGTATCTGCCAGCATGCCATCGACGTAGACCTTCGCGGTTATCGGGTTGATGCCACCGCATACGAAGGACACGTTGCCAATTGAGAACTGTTCGTTGTAGCCAGGGTTGAGCAATGTGACATATGGCCCACCGACTCCATAGATGGATACGGTGACCGTCCTTGCCGGAAGCGTATTGCAATTGCCCATGTTGTCGCAGGCCGTGGCGTTGAAGCGGTAGGCGCCGTCAAGGAGGTTGGACATGTTCTTGGCTGCGGGGGACGTGAGGACGGTGTATGTGTTGAAGAGGCTGCCATTGAGGGAAGTGACCCCGGTTATGTGGTCAAGGCCGGAAACGGAATCGGAAGCCTGGACGCGGTATGCAACCCAGACGGTCGGATACACTCCGGTCTTGTGGGTGCCGCCCGTATCGGTATACGCTATGTATGATATCGTAGGTGCTGTGGTGTCGGTGGTGAAATACAGGATGGACGAATTCTCGTTGCCGAGGGTATCATTGGCATACACCGCGACTTCATTGTTTATCTCGGCCGCGGTTATGGTCGTGTGCGCACATCCCGGTATGCTCGTGTTGATTCCCCCATTCAGCGAATACCAGCACGAATCAAGGTTGTCATCGGCTGCGGTTATATTGAGGTCCAGGGCATGGGTCGCATAGGTCGAATTGTCCGGGAAGTCTATCGTCAATGCCGGGGCCGTTGTATCGACGGTAAAGAAGTCCGATGCCATATTCATATTGCCCATGGTGTCATTGGCGTACAGCCAAAGCAGGTTGCTGCCTTCGGTCCCGGTGATTGTGGCGTTCGCACAGCCAGGCAACGAAGTCGGGCTTCCGCCGTTCAGGGTGTACCAGCAGCTGCCGGGGTGGAGGTCTGATGTGGTATATTTCAGGTCAACGGGCCCGGCCCCGTAGGTTATGTTGCCCGGGGAAAAGAGGGACAATGACGGAGGGGTCGTATCCACGGTGAAGTAGGTCGCATTGGAAACCTCATGGCCGGCAGAATCGTTTGCCCAGACCACAACGCTGTTGAAATCCTCCTGGCCGGCTATGGTGGTGTTGAGGCAGCCGGTTGACACATTGGCTGCACCGTTCAGGGAATGCCAGCAGCTGTCGATGTCGTCGTCCGTGACGCTGTAGTTGAGGTCCAGGGCCGGGGACCCGTAGGTGGCGTTGGCTGGGAAATCTATTATGACAATCGGAAGCGGCGTGTTTACCGTGAAGTATGTGGTGTTTGAAGACTCATGGCCGGATGTGTCGTTTGCATAGACGGTGACGTTGTTGTAATCCTCCTGGCCGAGGATTGAGGTGTTGAGGCAGTTGGTTATGACAGTGGCCCCGCCGTTCACGGAATACCAGCATTCCTCAAGGTTGTCTTCAATGACGGTGTAGTTCAAATCGAGGGCCGGAGTTGCATAGGTTGAGTTGGCCGGGAAGTCTATCATGACAAACGGGAATGTGAAGTCGCCGACGTATTCCCTGGTCTCATTCACTTGGTAGTATGTTCCGCCGATGCCGGCATATCCAGTCACATTGTATGCGCTGGCCGCCAGGACAAGGGGGTAAGAGCAGGATTTGTTGTCGGCCGCCACCGTGCAGCTGATGTTTGTTCCGTTGATTTCCGTGTATCCGGAGTCGATGAGGACAAACGGGTCGGTGGTGGTGATGTTGAAGACGGCCGGGCTTGAGGTGAGGTTCGTGTTGTTTGCCGGGGTTGGAGAGGTGAATATTATATAGACGGACGGGCTGGGGCCGATTGCATAGCCGGAGAAGCCGGTGACGTTGAAGGTTGCCACGCCGTTTGAGCAGGCATCAGCACTGCCAATAGGAGTGCCGTTGGCTATTATGTCATCATAGGTTGTCGGGAAGCCGGCCAGTTTGTAGATGGTGTGGTTGAGGCAGCTTGGGTCGGTGGTCAGCTGGAGGGTGGCGTTGGCCAAGGTCACGTTTGCCATGGCCGGGTTGGAATCGTTGATGCTGAAGAAGTCGGGGCCCATTGCGTAGTGCGTGTTTTCAATAAGGTAATAGTGGGTCTGGTTGGGAGCTGGCGAACCATTGACCAGCATAAAATTATCAAACATGACAATATCCAGGCTTGAATTATAACCGACTGTAAAGTTGGTGACGTTGATTGCAAACGGGCTTCGTTGGCCATCCGTCTGCTCTCTTATCAACACCGGCGCCGTTACATTGTACAGGATTGAATTTGTTATTGTTGTTGCATTTCCTCCAACAAAAAATGGAGCATAATAGAATGTTGCATTTTCTATTCGGAGGTTTGTTATGGCTGTTCCTGGGGTTACTCCGGTATTAAATCCGGCAAATGCGCTATCGATATTATAGATGAAGTTGTTATCGATGATTGATGCCCCGGAAACATATAATGCAAATATATATGACCCCGTATTTGTCGCATTATTGTTCGAAAATATAATATTGGCCCCCCCAACAAATACAGCCCCGCCTTCTGTATTATGTTCAAAGTAATTATTGGTTATCGTTACATTGGTGTTGTTATTAGTATCAAATGACACATCGGTATACCCAGTATTCGTATGTGGAACTCTGGTGAACCTGTTTCCAGACACATTGACGTTTGCGGCATTGTCAGCAAATTCAACGTGCGCCATATCATTTCCCGAAATGTTTGTATCAGTGATTGACATGTTGTTGTTTGAGATGTTTACATTCGTAGCAACCTCATTGAAGTAAATGCCGCTCGACAGGGCGGTGATGGTGTTGCCATCGATTGAAATATTATTAGTATTTGCTCCGGCATAATACAGCCCGGTAGATAATCCACTGCCAATTACATTAACAACCATCACATTGTTTGAAACCGTGGTATCTATTTCATCATCACTGAAGTAAATGCCGTAATCGTCCCCAGTGCTGTCAACTGTGATTGTGTTTCCATCGAAGATGGAAGTGTACGCATTTGCAACATTAATTCCTGCTCCGGTAGCATTGCTCTCCAGAATGTTGCCGGAAACAATTGAATTGTTTATTTGGGACAAATCGATTAGGTACTGGCTGGCTGGCGATGTATTTGCCGAAATGTTGTTGCCGATGATGGATAGGTTATCTGCAAAATTGTCCTGATATAATATAGACGAATCGATTTCCCCACCAGATACGAATGTGTT
>Ga0315294_10009942_pt1 | contig 10427 bp, 8 predicted proteins | sample YL17G13_40_MG_FD_203626 | JGI IMG/M metagenome (GOLD analysis project Ga0315294, IMG submission 203626) | Sediment microbial communities from Yellowstone Lake, YNP, Wyoming, USA - YL17G13_40 | ecosystem: Environmental > Aquatic > Freshwater > Lake > Sediment | place: USA: Wyoming | collected...
AGCCCCGTCCCAGCCAACCCTGTTAATCAACTGCACATTGAACAGGTGGAAATGAACGGCATGGGTATCAACGCCATTATGGGTAATCTTCCATATCTGGGTATTGCCGTCCTGTATAAACTCAGTGGGTGGGTCTATGTAACCGAGTGGTATCGTCGTCTGGTTCCGGGAGTTGGTGAACGGCAGTTCGACGCCAAATGTGGAATTCATCCGCCCATAATCCATCTCAAAAAGTTCCTGTATGGCCTTTGGCTTCATTGTAACCGTTGTCGGTGTGGCTGAACCAATAGGGGTAAAGGTCAAATTGGTATCTTGGATTTTAGAATACGTATCAGTGGCTGCCGTATAAGGTGCTGGGTAAGTCGTTTCCGGCACGATAGGTGCGGGCTGGGACGCAGCGTAGACGGCCGGCCAAATCGCCTCTAACGCAGTCACATCGAAAGCAGCAGCCGCGGCTCCACCTGTCGCTACCCGGAATTGCATTATGGTTCGGATGTTGGGTCCGTAGCCTGCCAAAGTCGTAGGTGCGCCGCCCGTATCGGTCATATTCGGGTCACCTGTGTAGTAATCGAAGCGAGGGTCAAATCCAGGAACAGGTGCCGGTGCGTCATTATAGAGAATAAGTTTGGCGCCTTTTTTAACTTTGGAGAAATCAATGATGACATCAGCGCGCTCCGCCGGCCCAAGAAACAACGCATGGTCTGAGACATTCAAAACCACTATGTCTCTGCGGTTGTACACATAACCTATCGGTGTGCTTGGAATGACAACCGGCGATGGCAGGAAACCGCCTTCAGTGCCAATTTGAATAATAGGTGGGCCCGCCTTGAGAGGATCTGGTACACCGCCAACCCTTGCATCAGTAGGCCAGTTTGCCGGCAAACCGGTGTTCGGAACAGCTGGAACCATTTTGACTTCCGTAGGTTTGGCATTGTCGGCATAATACAACTGAAGGTTCAGGTAGCGGTCATTGCAGGTATTCAAAATACGGAACCGGTAGGCTTTGCGCTCCACCGTGAGAACAGGGTAAGCGGTCCCATTGACTAAGGGGGTGTCCATAAAGGCTTCCATCGCCATAGATGGATTGGGTGTCCCGGGAATTTGCGTCCCACCAGGGAGCGTTATCGGCGGGTATGTTATTGGACTAAACACAGGCCAGAACCATGGACCATAATCCCATCTGCCAAAGGCGTTTGCGCCTGTTGGGTCAGCCGGGTTCTGATTCGGCATATAAACATGTGGAAGCCACAGATCACCGGTCATCGCCATTCCAGGCGTACAACCCCAAATCCAGGTAGGATCTGTTGCACCGATTGTGTTGGCGTCAACAAAAGTCTTATCCTGGATTATCAGAGGAATTCCATAACGGTAAACTCCTCCCAAATCAGGAAGGATTTTCTTCCTAATCAAGTCCTCTTCGACCGGGTCTGTTACAAGATAACCCGCGGCCTCGCCGGCATAGACATTAAGACGAGTTATTCCGTAAGAATGGTCGTGATAAAACATCAGCCGGGCGCTCTGTTGGTTGGTGTAATAAAAAGTCAGCGACCCCTGCCCCGGGTCCGGCATATCGGGAACATTTTGCGCACTTAAGCCCTTTTGGTAATGGGCGTTGACATCTCCGACAGGAACTGTCCACTGGTGCGGCGTCCCATCGCTTATCCATGGTGTGTTGCCCCCGTGAAGATGGATGGTGGCGCGGTTCTGTTGATATTCGATTGGATCACCGTTGGAATCATTATCGGGCCCCATCCCCGCACCCATAACAGTGGTGTCTACAGGGATAAAGAGGTCGCCCGCGGCGCCTATGCCAAGCATGTTGGTAAACTTGATGCGCACAGGTCTGTCTTGCTGGGCTATGATTTGAGGTCCCAGATAATGCACCGGTGCTGGCGCCACTGTGTTGAGGTTTGTATTAGGGTCCGTACCATTATTGAGCTGCACATAACCACGCAGTTCGGTGGCGGGCAAGTCAGAATGCATTTGTTCCTCATAGTCGATCAGGCCGATCTCGTAATAATCAGACCCCGGATACGTTATAGTATCCGGATTCGCAATAGGGATATATTGTCCGAGATTATTTCTGTTGGCATATCCCAGACCCGGCAGTGTATCGACAAATTTTCTGATTCCGCCGATGATGGTACCATTCGGCCGTACCGTAGGAAGTGGGCTATTGGCCCAATTCGCCACATTGAAATAATCTGGCGTTCCGCCGGGCATAGGCATGGCCATAGACGCGGCGGGCAGAACTCCCTGTGCGCCCTGCACAGCAAGCTGGCCTGCCTGTTTGCCCTGACGAACTGTTGCGGCACGACGCGCTGCGGCAAGATCTGCTGCGGCCTGCCTGTCCGCTTGTGTAATCCTGTTCATCATTCTTTCAATAACAGCATTGCTGTCGCGCTGCGATGGCTGCAAATCTGTTCCCGTTTGCGCGAGTCCCGGGTCAGCTGTCCAGAAAAGGCAAACTGCTGCCAGCGTCAGCAGACACACAACTGTCAAAAATTTATAGTTTTTCATAATCTCATCCTTTCTAATAAACGACTTATCAGCCTTCTCGTGCTACGTAGCGAAGCTACTTCGCAGAGTAGCATTTGCCCGTTTACAATGCCGCATTGTAAGCCAACAATGCCACGATGTAAGCTTACAATTGCCTAATGTAAGTCCACAACATCACAATGTAACCTTACAATTGCCTGCTGTAACCGTTAAATTCACATCGGACAGGCCGCTCGTCATAGGATTCGCAAGGTCGGTATAAACCGCTCCGCCAACAGTATAAACTGTTTCCCGCAGCGCAAGACTATGATACCGGCCTGCGGCAACGGCTATGAAATTATTCCGGAATCGCAGTCGAAAAGAATAAATAGAATAAACAGGGAACGTATTTTTAATTTTCTGTTGTTGCTTCTTTACCCCGTGAGATGTTTCTTGGACCACCTCATCGCATACCTCTTAAACTATCTCATCGGGGCTCGATGCTTGTCCGCCTCCGGCGGATCTGTATTCTTTCAAAACAAAATTCTATCTCCTTTATTTTCTATCGGCTGGGTCTTTTTGTCAAAACTTATTTTGCGCCTAAACCCTATCCCCTACACCCTAAACCCTAACTTTCCTTCTTTTCAAACTCAATTTATCCTCACACCAATTTACACTATGATTGAACATTTTAAAAACCAGTCCAGACAGTTTTTGATTATTTTGCAAGCCTTGCCCTCACAATACGAATTGGTGTGGGGGCAAATCCGCATCATCCGCGCAATCCGTGGTTTCTTAATCCTCATTCTCTCCTTCGCACAAAACGCGCAAGCACGAGTTGCAGATTTTGAACGAAATTCGTAAAAACTCCTCATTTCTTGGTAATTTTAGAGTAAAAAATTGAAAAAAAATGAAAAAAATGAAAAAAATGAAAAAACCACCCCCGTTTTTAGCGTAATTTTAAAAACTTGCGCAAAAATCAAAAAAACTTGCGCATTTTGTCGAGAAATTCGCTCATAACCCCTTTATTTTATTTTCAAACTAAGGACTTACAGCAAAAATCAGAGCGCAAACAAACGACTTACATTAAAAAAATCCCGCCTTTAGGCGTTCCAAAAATCTTAAATTTTAAATCTTAAATCTTAAATTTTAGGTCGCCTGTTCTCCTGTTCACCTGCTCAACTTACTAATCAGGTTTTTAAGTTTTTCTACTTCCTGGCGGTCAGAGAATGGTTACGGGAACAGCATCGTTCTTATCGTCTATGGGCAGAGCCTTTTCTGTCATACAAATCACGATTCCATTGCCGATTTCTTTTTTGAATCTCGACAGAACGGAAAAGTGCCCTATCCAGTCTTTTTTCGGCATAGTGCTTTTTTTGACTTCTATGGGATACAGCCTTTCGTTCTTTTCGATGATAAAATCAATTTCTTTTTTATCCTTGTCGCGGTAATAATAAATCGCCGGCTCAAGTCCCCTGTGCCAGCAGCTTTTCAATATTTCCGCGAATATAAAGGTTTCAAAAACAGCGCCTGACATTGCGCCAGCCTCAAGAGCCGCAGGACTTGTCCATTCGGTCAAATAACTGCACAGGCCGGTATCAAGAAAGTACAATTTGGGCGTTTTGATTAGCCTTTTGGTAATATTGCTGTGATATGGCTGCAGCAGAAAGACCTGGAAACTGGCCCGAAGGATAGACAGCCATTTTTTTGCCGTTGGAATGCTTATATCGGTATCTCTGGCAAGGTCTGCAAGATTTAAAAGCTGGCCTGTCCTTGCGGCACAGGCCCTTACAAACTTAAAAAAAGACGTTTCGTCGCCGACCTGCGTTAAATCTCTTACATCCCGCTGCAGGTATGTCTGGAGATAGGAACTGTAATAAAGATTTCTGTTTTTTGCCGCCCCTGCAATCAGCGCCGGAAAACTGCCCAGCCAGATATTTTTGTAAATCTGCTTTAAATCGGGTTTCTTTGCATAAGAAAGTCTTTTTGCAAGTATTCTCTTTTCCGGTATAAAAGGTTCAGCGTCTAAATGTGAACGCATCCTCTCACGCTGCGAAAATCCAAGCAGATTCAGGATTGCCACCCTGCCGGCCAGAGTTTCAGATATGCCTTTCATCATTAAAAATTGCTGGGAGCCTGTAAGCCAGAATTGCCCTTTTTTGCCGCTCGAATCAACCGCCATTTTGATATACGGCATTAAATTCGGGGCGTACTGTATCTCGTCGATTAAAAGCGGCGGAGTAAATCTTTTCATAAACAGGCCGGCATCTTCGCTTGCCAATGCCCGCGTCGGCGGGTCGTCTAATGTTATGTATGTCCGCTCGGCAGGACAGATATGTTTGAGGAAAGTTGTTTTGCCGACCTGCCGCGGCCCGGTGAGCAAAAGAACAGGGAATTGCTTTGAAGCTTTCAGCCAAACATCTTTTAGCGACCTTGAATAGTACATACCAATATATCGTCCAATATAAACTCAAACTTTAATTTAGCCGATAGATTTGGTTCTGTCAATATTTAGTTCACAGCTTCTTTATTAGATTTTTAAGCTTTTCCACTTCCTTATTATTTTCAAGATATGATTTTATTAGTTTTTCGTGCAGTTCATCGCCTCTGTCATATAACCTCTTTAGTTTCTTGGGTTTAGTGGTCTGTATCACATAAGCGGTCATCATCGGAAATGCTACAGTTACATCGAGGTAGGCAGTTACGGTTTCATCGAGTTTTGTCGGGTCGATTTTGCCCCAGCTTGCCGCCTCGCTCGGCGGCGCGCCGGAAAGTCCGCCTGTATCAGGTCTTGCGTCAGTTATATTGATATCATAATCCTGGCCCATTTCCGGTATCATAAGTACTTCCTGTATTTGTGGTTCCGTTTGCAGCATAAAGTTTTTGGGACTGCCGCCGCCAATCAGAATAACCGCTGTTTTGCCTTTTTCATATCTCTTGGCGTTCAGCACTATGGCTGTCGAATCGTTGACATCAATACTTGGATTTATCTTCAGTTTAAACAAGGACTTAAGACCTGCCGCTTCTGCCAGAAGTTCAAGGCCGGCAACATTCATTCCGATTGTCGAATCTCCCGGCGAAGATGTAAAAACAGGAATGCCGTTTCTATACGCTGCTGCGAGAATGCTTACCTGGCCGAGATTGTCTTTTTCTTCGAGTTCGTTGACGATTTTGCCGAGATGATGATAAAATTCGCGCGTGCCCATTTCCTTCTGGAATTCGGGCCGGACAAGTATCTGTCTTAATCTCCTGTCGGTCTCCATCAGGACATCTTCATAATCGAACAGGATGTCGTAGATTCTTGTTACGCCCTTTGCTCTCAAGTCTGCATCGTCAACATTATGGCTGCCTCTGAACATCGGCAGATTGAATGCGAAATGCAAATCGTGATACATATTTGCGCCGGTTGCGGTTATCCAATCGACAAAACCATGGTTCATCAGGGGAATTATCGTCGAAGGCCCTAATCCCGCCGGTGTTAATGCCCCTGCCAGGCTTAATCCTATCGTAACATCTTCCTGCGAATATCTGTCTTTCAGCAGGAGACAAGCGGCTCTCAATCTTCCGCCGTTGTAGGCATCCATATTGTCTATCAGTTTTTCTATATCTGTGTCTTCAGTAATCGGCTTTGGAAGAATCCTTTTTCCCGACAGATATTTTTCCTTGCCCCCGACACCAATGCTTTGGTGTGGGGGTGTACCAGGGCAATTTGACTTATCGTGTTTCATTTTTTCTTTCCAAACTTTGTTTGTGAATTTTATCAAAAAAACAGTAAAAGTTAAAATTAATGAAAAATGAAGGGATATTTTAGGATACCATAAGCTGTTAAACAATCAAAAAAACAAGGAATTCCCGTCTGGGAACTGAGTATACAAGTGATTAATAAGCAGCTGCCAAAGAACGACCAACCGACTAATCTCTGAACAAAATAACGTAAAATCGCAAAAAAGCATCCGAACTAAAGCTTATACACATAACAAGCCAAAGGGATTATTTCGTCCGATAAACAGCAATTATTTTTTATAAGAAGTTCATTCCTTCGAGAGAGACAGATGAGTAAAGCCTGTTGAAAAAAGCAGTTATAGTATTTGGGGCGGTATATCTAAAAATGCCGCAGACTTTCAATTTATTTGACATCATGCGCAACTTATCAAGGCCGATAAATTAATCAGGGTAAGATAACACCTTTTTAAAAGGGGGTATAATGCAGGAACATATACCACTCCAATTAGAAGAATGGGGCGACATTTTCTTGCTGCAGACAGCAGAGGATTCTGATTATGGAAACTATCGCCAGAAGTGAGCGGCGCAGGGATTTAAGGGGGAAGGCCAAAAAGAACCATGACGCAGAAAGACAAAACTAAAGAAGAATTTATTGAAGAGATAAGGCTCCTGCAAAAGCGTATAGCGGAACTTGAGGCAGTGGATACCGAGCGCAAGAAGGCTAAACAAGTGGTCAAGGAAGCTCGTAAATATGCTGAAAGCATCGTAGAGACAGTGCGGGGGCCTTTGATAGTGCTGGATGCTGGCCTAAAGGTAATCTCAGCCAACCACTCTTTCTACCAGACCTTTAAAGTTAACCCTGGGGAAACCAAAGGCCGGTTCATTTACGATTTGGGCAACCGACAGTGGGACATCCCTAAACTGCGAACGCTTCTGGAGGATATCCTTCCCAAGAACAGCGCCTTTGACAGCTATGAGATTGAGCACGACTTTGAGACCGTTGGACCGAAAACAATGCTTTTAAATGCCCGCCGCCTTGATACGGTGCAGATGGTCCTCCTTGCCATTGAAGACATCACCGAGCGCAAGCGATTGGAAGAAGAGCTGAAACTCGCGGATGAGCTAAAAAGCGATACAGAGATGAAATCGAAGTTTACCTCTATGGTTTCACATGAACTCAGAAGCCCGCTCGGAGTCATCAAAGAGGGCGTAAATTTTGTTTTAGAGGGCTTGGCAGGAAATATCAATAATGAGCAGAAGGACCTCTTGGAGATTGTGAAAAGGAATACCGATAGATTGGGGCGCTTGATTAATAATGTTTTGGATTTCCAGAAAATAGAATCAGGGAAAATGGGGTTTGATATCCGGGAAAACGATATTAATGAGGTAGTGCTGGAGGTCAATAAAGCCATGAGTCTTTTGGCAAAAGAAAAGGGCTTAGATTTAGTAGTAGATGCAGACGACAGCATACCCAAGATAAGGCTTGATAAAGACAAGATTATTCAGGTGCTTACTAATTTGGTGAGTAATGCTGTAAAATATACCGAAAAAGGAAATATTACTATCCGCACGAAGCAGGAAGATAATACGGTGCATGTAATCGTGCAGGATACCGGCGCGGGTATTAAAGCCGAAGATATGCAAAAGCTTTTTTGTGCCTTTGAGCAATTAGACAGCACAAGAGATAAGAAAAAAGGCGGCACCGGCCTGGGGTTGGCGATTTCTAAAGAGATAATTCTTGCCCATAAAGGTAAAATCTGGGCAGAGTCAGAAGCGGGCAAAGGCTCGGCTTTTCATTTTACTATTCCTAAGAAGCTTGAGCGGAGAAAGAAAATTGGAGAGATTCTTATTGAAGAAGGAAAAATCACCGGGAAAGATTTAAAAAAGGCATTGGAAAAGCAAGAAAAGCAGAAATGATTTTTGTCTATCGTATATTGTAAAAAAAATATTTGAGATACAAATGCCGAAGTACGAGATGCGGAGGTTCTTATGGCAAAGACAATTTTGATAATCGATGATGATAAAGATTGGGTACGGATGCTGACTATGAGATTAGAACACACAGGATACCAGGTAGAAGTAGCATTTGATGCTATACAAGCGATTGCGCAGACGATAGACTTAAAACCAGATTTGGTACTTTTGGATATCATAATGCCTGCAGGCGGCGGCATTGGAGTGCTTGAGAATCTAAGGGTGAATGTCAAAACATTTAACATACCTGTAATAGCGCTCACAGGAAGAAGCGATAAGCAAACAAAAGAAGCTGCAGAGAAATTGGGTATATCCGGATATTTTGTGAAACCAGTAGATATGGACGAGCTGTTAGAGAAGCTAAAAGAAGTTTTAATTAAGAAATGAATCAGATTCACTATTTAATAAAAGCGTTTCTTTAATGTTAAATAGTAGTAACAAGAAGAAGTCTATGGGCAAAAAAATACTAATTGTTGATGACGAGCCCGACCTGCTAAAAGTTACATTACTTAGATTAAAGAAGACAGGTTATGAGGCATTTGGCGGTGTAGGCGGCCAGGAGGCATTGGATCTGGCGCGCCAAATTATCCCCGATTTGATAATTCTTGATGTATATCTTCCGGGGATTAATGGCGATGATGTTGCCAAAATATTGAAGAAGGACAACGAGTTAAAGCATATCCCTATAATTTTAATCTCCGCTACTACCAAGACTCTTGATGTAAAAGCCCGGGAGAGCGGAGCGGACGGTTATATTATCAAGCCGTTTGAACCTGAAGAGTTGATCGGCATAGTAAAAAAGATCCTGGGATAAGATGGAGGGGCAAAAATGGATAACACTAATTCTGGGCTGAAGAAGATTTTGGTTATAGATGATGAAGGGGATCTTCTGAATCTGGCAAGGCAAAGGCTTAAGTCTTTGCCTTGCAGATAGTTATAAATCGAGACCGAAGGGGCTCTCCACAGCCCTATGGACTCCTTACGGAGGACACCTTACGGCGGAACCGGCAACCTTCGGATAGACAGTCCTGTATTGCCACCGTAACTGCTTATTAGGCAATGGCTTACGATGCAGGTTTTGGCCGAAAACGAGGGGTACAAATGATTGACAAGTGAATAATAAGCAGCTACCAAGTGACGGCTGACACGAATTTGTTATAATGTTAAAAAATAATAAGCGAACTGGTGGGAGTTGAAGCCTAATTGAAAGTTCAATGCCGGTTATGTCCGAAGCAGTGCCTCATTAAGCCGGGCCAGAGCGGCGAATGCCGGGTGAGAATAAACATTGACGGCGTCCTGCGAACGGTTGTGTATTCTTATCCCTGTTCGATTCATGTTGACCCCATTGAAAAAAAACCTTTTTTCCATTTTCTTCCTGGCACAAAAACCCTATCACTGGCAACCGTTGGCTGTAATCTCCACTGCAAAAACTGCCAGAACTGGGAAATCTCACAGGCAAACCCTGAAAACAGCGAGGCTTTTTTCTGCCCGCCGGAAAAACTCGTTGAGCTTGCCAAAACCAATCAGTGCACGTCTTTAGCTTACACTTATACAGACCCGGTTATTTATTACGAATACACTTATGACAGCTCGAAGCTGGCAAGAGCCTCCGGTATCCGCAATATTCTCGTTACCGCCGGATACATAAATAAAGAACCCTGGAAAGAACTCCTCCAATATATAGATGCGGCCAGGATAGACTTGAAATCTATTTCCGACGATTTTTACAGAGAGGTCTGCTCAGCAACCTTAAAACCTGTTCTGGACTGTCTGGTTCTAACCAAGGCAAGCGGCGTTCATCTCGAAGTTATAAACCTCGTTATCCCCACTCTTAATGATAAGCCACCGCAGATTCGTGCGCTCGTTCAGTGGGTAAAGGTAAATCTCGGCAGCGATACGCCTTTGCATTTTTCGCAGTTCTACCCACAATACAAAATGCAATACCTGCCTCCGACTTCAGCCGAGACACTCGATACGGCCCGCCAGATAGCGATGAGTGAAGGAATGCAATACGTCTATATCGGCAATATCACCAGCGAAACCGGCCAGAATACTTATTGTCCCGGCTGCAAGACACTACTTATCGAGCGAAGCGGCTTTACAGTTCTGAAAAATCAGCTAAAAAACGGAAATTGTCCAACCTGCGGCCAAAAAATTTACGGAGTTTGGAAATGACGCGAAGAGAATTTGTCCAGTTTGTTCTCAAAACAGCCTCGGCAATAGCCGTCGGCGCATATTTTATTACCGACAAG
>Ga0315294_10009946_pt1 | contig 10426 bp, 10 predicted proteins | sample YL17G13_40_MG_FD_203626 | JGI IMG/M metagenome (GOLD analysis project Ga0315294, IMG submission 203626) | Sediment microbial communities from Yellowstone Lake, YNP, Wyoming, USA - YL17G13_40 | ecosystem: Environmental > Aquatic > Freshwater > Lake > Sediment | place: USA: Wyoming | collected...
AGCCCGGCGTCCTCAAGAACGCCCTTCAGGACATCATCGAGGACGTCGAGGCCGGCTCGACCCTCTCGGAAGCCATGGAGAAGCACCCCAAGGCCTTCGACCGCCTCTACGTCCACACCGTCCGGGCCGGCGAGGCGGGCGGCGTGCTGGACCAGATTCTCCGCAAACTGGCCGAGTTCATGGAGAAGGCCATGGCCCTCAAGCGCCGCATCACCGGCGCCATGGTCTATCCCGTGATGGTCATCAGCATCGCCGTCATCATCGTGGCGGCCATCATCCGGTTCATCGTCCCGCGGTTCGAGGAGATCTTCACGAAGTTCGACATCAAGGGCGGCCTGCCGTTCATGACCCAGGCCCTGATCGACGTGTCCCACTTCGTCGCCAATTACTTCTACATCATTCTGGCCATCCCGGTGGCGGTCTACTTCGGGCTGCGGCTCATGAAGGCGTCGCGCGGCGGGCAGTTCATCCTGGATTGGGTGACGATGCACATCCCCCTCGTCGGGAGCATCGTCAGCCGCACCGCCATCGCGCGGTTCTCCCGGACGCTCGGCACCCTCATCACTTCCGGCGTCCCCATCCTGGAGGCGCTCAACATCACCCGCGAGACGGTCGGCAACGAGGTCGTGTCACGGGCCCTGGCCCAGGTCCACGACTCCATCCGCGAGGGCGAGAGCATCGCCGGGCCCCTCCGGGCGAGCGGCGTCGTCGACCCCATCGTCGTCAACATGGTCGACGTCGGCGAGGAGACGGGCGAACTCGACAAGATGCTCATCAAGGTGGCCGACACGTACGACGAGGAGATCGACCACTTGGTCGGCAGCCTCGTCAACGCCCTGGAACCGATCATGATCATCTTCCTGGGCGGCACGATCGGCTTCATCGTCGTCGCGCTGTTCCTGCCGCTCGTGACGCTGATCCAGGACGTCGGCCAGCGCAAGTGACGGGGCGGAGGAGGGGGGCGACGCGGGCGGATCGTCAAGGCCCGCGCGGCGGCGGCCGTGGCCGCTGCGGGGCAGGTGAGCGGTCGCCACCCTGGCACGGCTACGCGCCGTGCCGCGGCCGGCGGCGCCCAGCCAGGGAGGAGCGGGACGTGAAGACGCACCGAACGGCATTCACGCTGGTGGAATTGCTGGTCGTCATGGGCATCATCGCCCTGCTGATCGGCATTCTCATGCCCGCCGCGTCGCGCGTGCTGGTGTCCGTCCGGGTGGCGAGGACCCGCGACGTCCTGAAGAACGTCGAGATGGGCCTGAAGTCGTTCAAGCGGGACTTCGGCGGCTATCCGCCGAGCATCCTCGCCCTGCCGAACGCCACCTACGGAACGGCGTCGCAGAAGCGTCACGCCGACGGGACCCCCGCGGACACCAAGTTGTACGGACAGGAGTGCCTCTACCACTTCCTCTTGGGGCCCTCGGGCGACGGCTGGGGGACCCAGGCGGGCGGCCTGAAGCCCCTCGGCGGCGTGTCCGACAGGCCCTACGGGCCCTACTACAAGGGCGATCGCGAGGAGTTCGGCTACAACGGGTTGACGGGCGAGCACCGCTATGACACCATCCTCGACGCCTTCAGCGAGACCCCCAGGCCCATCTTCTACTTCATCCGGCGCATGCGGCCGATGACTACCGGCGGTTACGAGCACTGGTTCGACGTGACCGAGTGCGCCATGTACAGCGAGAGCCGCCCCGGGTCGTACGGCTTCGGCAGCCAGGCGCAGTTCGAGATCCTCGTGGGGGTGGGCGCTACCGCGGCCGACCGGGACTTCCTGCTGATCTCGCCCGGCGAGGACCGGTACTACGGCACGGTCGTTCGGGACACGGACACCGTGACGGGGCGGCAGATTCGGAGGCCCTGGAAGACGGGCGACCCGCAGGACAGCGGCGAGCCGATCGACGATATCATGAACTTCTGACGCGTTCGGCCGGAGCGGGGGAGATCGGAGGGCATGGCCCCATGAGGTACAGGATCGGGGATCGAAGGGCTGCCGGGCGCCGGGGGTTCACCCTGGTCGAACTCCTGGTGGTGATGGGCATCATCGGCCTCTTGATCGCCCTGCTGATGCCGGCGGCCAACACGGCCATCATAGCGGCCCGTGTCGCCTCGACGAAGCACATCATCCACGGCCTGTCCGCCGGCCTGAGTACGTTCAAGGGCGACTGGGGCTGCTATCCGCCGAGCGGCGGCACGGCGCGCAAGGGCGCTGAGGCGCTGGCCTGGTACCTGCTCGGGCCGACCGGCGAGGGGTGGGGGGGGACGACCTCCGTCGCGCCCTTCGGCGGGTCCGCCTCGGGAACGTGGCCGCCCTATTTCCGCCTCGAGTCCAGGTATGTCCAGGGGGGAAGCACGGGCTCCGCGCCGTCGGCCATCTTCGACGCCCTTCAGCCGGGCAAGAAGATCCTCTACTACCGCGGCGACCGCACCGCCACGGGCACGACGCCGGTCTACGCCGTCGGCGACAACGACACCGACTCGACGGCCAAGAACGGCTTCGCGACCGTGGCGCAGTTCAACCTCCTCATCATGAAGTTTGACCCAGGCGGCATCAGCCGGCCGATCCGGACCGATTATCTCCTGATCTCGGCCGGGCCGGACCGCTACTACGGCCACGTGAAGGTCGTCGTAAGCGGGGCGAGCACCACGGTGAGGCCGGCCACCGACCTGACGGACGCGCTGTGCGATGACGTGACGAACTTCAACTACTAGCCGGCCCGGGGGCGAGCGAACATGAAGAGGCCATTCCATCGAGCGGCGGCGGGACGGGCGGGGTTCACCCTCGTGGAACTCGTCACCGTCATCGCCATCCTGGGCATCCTGGTGACCCTCAGCGTGGGCGGCATCCAGGCCGTCCAGCACTCCATCGCCACCAGCGCCACCAAGCAGATGTTCCGCGCCCTCGAGGCCGCCCTCAACCGCTACTACCAGGACTGGGGCGCCTATCCGTACCTGAGCAACGTGAACGACAGTTACGGCCAGAAGGTCATGGGCCTCATTGACACGACGTCTACCGACAGTCCGTACAAAGCCCGAGGATACGCCAGCGTCAGCGGCACCGACGAGAAGAAGGCGTTCATGCTCTACGTCGCCCTCAACCTGGACCGTCGAAAGGGGCCCTACTTCGAGGGGACCGGTGCGGCGGTCGTCCAGGTGCCTACGGCGACAGCCGGGCGGTCGTTCCCGGCCTACGCCGATGGCTGGGGGCGCCCCATCGGCTACGACTCGCCGGTGGGATCGTCCCTGGTTCCTGCCGCCCGGCGCAAGGCCAAGCCGCTCCTGACCTCGAAGGGGGCGAAGACCGGGGAGACCTCGGACGACCTGAACAACTACAAGGACTGAGCCGAAGGGGGCTTTGAGAGGGACCGACGATGAAGGCCGGACGCGCATTCACCCTGGCGGAACTCCTGATCGTCATCGGCATCATGATGATCCTGGCCGTCGGTTCGTTCGGCGTCCTCCAGATGATCGCCGAGCAGGCCGGGCCCGATGCGGCCCTGGGCACGATCCAGGCCATGGCCTATGCCGCGCGCGACTACGCTGCCACCAACGGCGTCCTGGCGCGCGTCGCCTTCGAGCAGCCCAGTGGCGGGGGCGCCAAGCAGGGGACAGTCATGTCCCTGGAGTATCTACCTGTCGGCGTGACCAACTGGGCCAGTGCGGTGCCCGTCGTCGGCCGAGGCGAGGTGCCCGTCGGCGACCGCCTTTACGTCTTCAAGGGCGTCTCCGTGCCGGACGCGCCCCCCGGGACCGGCGAGAGTGCCCAGCAGGCCTGGAAGAACTACGAGCAGGACGTTCTGGCCAGTCTGACCAGTTTCGCCAGGAGCAACACGAGCGCCTTCTATCTGGTCTTCGGGCCGACGGGCATGGTGGACACCAGCGGCGGCGCCAATACGGTGAGGGACGGCCTCCTGACCGTCGTCGAGGTGGCCGCCGACGGCCAGGCCCTCTCGTACGCCTTTTACCCCCTGAACGCGAACAACGGCGTGCAACTGGTCTTCGAGTGACCGCCTGCCTGGCGGCCGGGCCCGCGCCGCCCCTCGTCGCGCGGGCCGGCCGGATTCCTCTGGACACTCCTCGCCCGTCCCCGAATACTTACCGGCGTTGGGCGGCCCCCGGGTGCCGCGGCCAGCCGGCGGCGCGTGGGCCGCGGCGGGAGGGCGGCTGCGCGAGACCGATGGGGGCGCAGTGCACGAGATCGCTCTGGCCGAGGCCGTCTGGCGCCAGGTGGCCCAGGAGATGGGCCGCCAGCGGGGCCGGCTGACCGCCATTCACCTCGTGGTCGGGGAGTTCAGCGGGACCGATCCGGAGTCGCTCGAGTTCGCCCTCGGGCTCGGGGCCGCCGACACGGCGTGGGCCGGCGCCGCCGTCCACATCCGGACGGAGCCCCTGGCCGTCCGCTGTCGCGGCTGTGGCCGCGAGTTTGGGCCCGAGGGCATCTCGCTTCGGTGTCCTGGCTGCGGGTCGGCCGACGTCGACGTGACCCGGGGAAACGACCTGAGGCTCGAGTCGCTGGAGGTGGCCGACGACGATGGGCAAGCGGGTCCGTCTTGAGAAACGCGTCCTGTCGGAGAACGACCGCGAGGCCGCACGCCTGGCCGCGCGGTTCGACCGCGCGCGGGTCTTCGCGGCGAACCTGATGAGTTCGCCCGGCGCGGGGAAGACGTCGCTCCTGGAGGAGACGGCCCGGCGGCTCGGGGGCGAACTGCGCCTGGCCGCCGTCGAGGGCGACTTGGCCACCGACCGCGACGCCCAGCGCCTGCGCCGCGCCGGCATCCCCGCCTACCAGGTCAACACGGGCGGCGGGTGTCACCTGAGCGCGCGCCAGGTCGCCGAGGCCCTCGCGCACTTCGACCTGGAGCGCCTGGACGTCCTCTTCATCGAGAACGTGGGGAACCTCGTCTGCCCGGCGTCGTTCGCGCTGGGCGAGCACCGGCGGGTCGTCCTGGCGAGCACCCCCGAGGGCGACGACAAGCCGATCAAGTACCCGGTGATCTTCCAGGCGGCCGACTGCATCGTTCTGAACAAGATCGACCTGGAGGAGGCGGCGGGCTTTTCGCGCGAGGCGTTCCGCGGGTTCGTGCGCGACCTGAACGCCCGGGCACCCCTCCTGGAACTCTCGTGCCGCACGGGCGAGGGCTTCGAGGCGTGGCTCCAGTGGCTGCGCGCGAGGCGCGAGGCCGTCGGCCGGGGCGACTTCGGCCGCGCCGGCGGCCGGGCCTGATCGGCGCCGGGCCCGATTTGCGTTGACCTGCCGCGCGGGCCCCGGTACAATAGGCCCGGAATCAGAGGAGGAAGAACCGTGAGCCAGTTGGCGTTCTACATGCCGAGTTTCTGGGAGATCGTCATCATCGGCGTCGTCGCGCTCCTCTTGTTCGGGCGGCGCCTGCCGGAAGTGGGCCGGAGCCTGGGCAAGGGCATCGTCGAGTTCAAGAAGGGCCTCAAGGAGGTCCAGGACGAGGTCACCAAGGCCAGCGACGAGGTCGATAAGGCCGGCGAGAACCGCTCCGGGTCCAGCAACAAGCCCTCCACGCAGAACTAGCGGCACCGGTTTCGCGCGGGGAGCGCAGGGGTGCGGGACCCTCGTCAGCGCGGGGGTCCCGGGCCCTTTTTGCGCAGCGGCGCCCCGGTCCCCGCGCCGCCCGCGCGAAGGCTCCCTCCGAAGGCTCTCTCCGAAGGCTCCCTTGCCTCGCGGGCCCCGACTTGGCATGATACGCTTCGCGCAGGCGCCAGGCGGCTCTGTCGCGCCGCCCGCCGCGCGAACCCCGGAGGAGGCGCGGGCATGGCGGGAGACGGCGAGGGGCGGTCCGATCCGGTCCGGCCCGGGCGGCAGGCGACGCCCGGCGCGGGCGCGCTGGTGCGCCGGGCCTGGCAGATGCGGACCGCGGTCCCCATGTTCAACATCCCGTACCTGCCGATGATGGCCCCCGTCGTCGAGGCCCTCCGCGAGGCGCGTGCGTTCGGCCTGATCGGCGTCGCGCGCCTCGAGTGGGTGAAGTTCCACGCCGGCAGCCTGGCGGCCGTGCGCGAGGAGTACGAGCGCACCAAAGACGAGCGGTTCATGCGGCTGCACGTGGACCACGTGCCCGTGATCGACGAGGACGGCCTGCGGGTCGACGCGGCGGCCGCGCTGCGCGAGGCCGTCGACTTGGGCTACGACTCCGTGATGATTGACGGGTCGCGCCTGCCGCTCGAGGAGAACATCGCCGAGACGCGGCGGATCGTCGGGTTCGCCCGTCCGGCGGGCGTCCCCGTCGAGGCCGAACTCGGCGCCGTCCTCGGCCACGAGTCGGGGCCCATGCCGCCGTACGAGGAACTCTTCGCCACGGGCCGCGGTTTCACCGACCCGGCCGAGGCGGGGCGGTTCGTCCGGGAGTCGGGCGCGGACTGGCTCTCGGTTGCGATCGGCAGCGTTCACGGCGCGATCACCGCGCGGCGCGTCGAGAAGAAGGTAGAGGCCCGCCTGAGCGTCGACCGCCTGGACCGCATCGCCGAGGCGACCGGCGTGCCGCTGGTCCTGCACGGGGGCAGCGGCATCCGCAGGGCCTGCGTCCTGGAGGCCATCCGCCACGGCATTGCGAAGATCAACGTCGGGACGGCCATCCGCCAGCCCTACGAGGCCACCATGGGCGTCTCGATCCGGAAAGCCCAGGACGCCGTCCGCGAGGCCGCCTTGCGGGTCATCCGCGAGGACCTCGAGGTCGCGGGGACGGCCGACGTCATCAACCCGGCCGGGCAAGGCCGGTCGGACCTACGAAACGCCTGACACGGAGGACGCAACCCATGGCGACGCAGAAGACGACATTCGCGGTGTTCTTCGGGAATCGCGGTTTCTTCCCGGCCTCGCTCCAGGCGGGCGCGCGGCGCGAGATGACCGAGGTGCTGCGCGGCCTGGGGCACGAGGCGCTCATGCTCGACGCCCGCGCGACGCGCCACGGCGCCGTCGAGACCCCCGCCGAGGGCGAGCGCTACGCCGCCTTCCTCCGCGCCAACCGCGGCAAGTTCGGCGGCGTGGTCCTCTGCCTCCCCAACTTCGGCGACGAGACGGGCGCCGTCGCCGCCCTCAAGGACGCCGGCGTGCCCATCCTCGTCCAGGCCTATCCCGACGACCTGGACCGGATGGCCCCCGCAGTCCGGCGCGACGCCTTTTGCGGCAAGTTCTCCATCATGGACGTCTTCTGCCAGTACGGCGTGCGGTTCACGGCCCTGAAGCCGCACACGGTCGATCCGACGAGCGGCGCCTTTGCCGCCCAGGTGGACCTGTTTGACCGCGTCTGCCGCGTCGTCGGCGGCATGAAGGACATGGTCGTCGGCGCCGTCGGCGCCCGGACGACGGCGTTCAAGACGGTGCGGATCGACGAACTCGCCCTCCAGCGCCACGGCATCACGATGGAGACGCTCGACTTGTCGGACCTGTTTGCGCGAATGAACGCCGTGAAGGCGAGCGACGCGGCCCTGAAGCGCAAGGCCGCGCGCCTGCGGGCCTACACCTCGTGGCAGGGCGTCCCGGCGGCGGCGTTCCAGAAGATCGGGCGCCTGGGCGTCGCCCTGGATCAGGTCGTCGCCGAGTACCGCATGGACGCGGTGGCCCTGCGCTGCTGGGTCGAGATGCAGCGGCAACTCGGCATCAGCCCGTGCGTGCTCCTCAGCGAGATGAACGACCGCGGCATGCCGACGGCCTGCGAGGTCGACGTCGGCAACGCCGTCGCCATGCGGGCCCTCAGCCTCGCCTCCGGCAACGTCGCCACGTGCCTCGACTGGAACAACAACTACGGCGACGAACCCGACAAGTGCATCCTGTTCCACTGCGGCCCCGTTCCGCAGACGATGATGACCGGCAAGGGCCGCATTACCGATCACGCCATCCTCGCCAACGCCGTCGGCAAGGGCTGCGCGTTCGGGTGCAACGTCGGCCGCATCGCCGCCACGCCGTTCACCTTCGGCAGCATGCTCACCGCCGAGGGCCGCCTCAAATTCTACCTGGGCCGTGGCCGGTTCACCGACGACCCCATACCGGCCGACTTTTTCGGCTGCGCCGGGGTGGCCGAGGTGCCGCACCTCCAGGACGCCCTCCAGGCGATCGGCTACATGGGCCACCGCCACCACGTCAGCGTGACACCCGGCGAGGTCGTCGAGCCCGTGACCGAGGCGTTCGAGCGGTACCTGGGCTACGAGGTCGCGCGGGTATGAGCCTGCTGGGCATCGACGTCGGGACGGCCGGCTGCAAGGCGGCGGTCTTCTCCGCCGACGGCGCGATGCGGTCGAGCGCCTATCGCGAGTACCCGACGCGGCACGAGCGGGACGGCTGGGCGGAACTCGACAGCCGCCAGGTCGTCGCCCGCGTCAAGGAGACCATCGCCGAGGCCGCCGCCGGCGCCCGGGGCGACCCCGTGACCGCCCTCTCGGTGAGTTCCATGGGCGAGGCCGTGACGCCCGTGGCACGCGACGGGCGGATCCTGGACTCGAGCATCCTTTCGAGCGACGTCCGCGGCGGCGACCTCCTTGAGCGCGCCATGCGCGGCCTCGGCCGGGAGGCGTTCTACGAGATCAACGCGAACGTCCTCGCCCCCAACTACACGCTCCCCAAACTCCTCTGGCTGAAGGCACACCGCCCCGACGTGTACCGCGAGGCCGACAAGTTCCTCCTCTGGGGTGACCTGGTGGGCACGGCCCTCGGGTGCGAGCCGGTCACGAGTTTCAGCCTCGCCAGTCGCACGCTCCTGTTTGACCTCAGGCGCGAGGACTGGTCGGACGCGCTCCTCGAGCGCGGCGGCATCGACCGGGCGAAACTCCCGCGATGCGTCCCCAGCGGGACGGTCGCGGGGACGGTGAGCGACGCGGCCGCGGCGGAACTGGGCCTGCCGCGCGGCGTGGCGGTCGTCGTGGGCGGGCACGACCAGTCGTGCAACTCGCTCGGCGCGGGCGCGGCCGAGGCGGGCAAGGCCGTCTGCGGCATCGGGACGGTCGAGTGCATGACGCCCACCTTTGGCCTCGTGCCACCCGCCGCCGCCATGCTCGCCCGGGGCCTCAACGTCGAGCACCACGTTCTGGCGGGCCTGTACGTCTCGTTCCTCTTCAACCAGGCGGGGTCGCTGGTCCGGTGGTTCCGCGACACGTTCGCGGCGGCCGACCGTGACCGCCTGCGCGGCAAGGAGGACGTGTACGATGTCCTCGCGCGCGAGATGCCGGCCGAGCCGACGCGACTCCTCGTGCTGCCCCACTTCGAGGCCACCGGCGCGCCGCATTTCATCAGCGACTCGGCCGGGGCCGTCGTCGGCCTCCGGACGCGGACGACCCGCGGCGAGATCCTGAAGGCGATCATGGAGTCGGCTACGTTCTACTTCGTCGAGACGATCGACTCCCTGAAGGCCCTGGGCATCGACACGTCCGAGTTCGTGGCCACGGGCGGCGGCGCGAAGTCGGACGCATGGCTCCAGATCAAGGCCGACGTCTTCGGCCTGCGGTTTGTGCGGCCGGCGATCACGGAGTGCGGCGTCGTGGGGGCGGCCATCCTGGCGGGCCTCGCCACGGGCGCCCTCGGGAGCGTGCCGGAGGCGATCGGGCGCTTTGTGCGGCGCGACCGCGTGTTCGAGCCCGACGCCGCGCGGCACGCCGTCTACGAGGAGCGCGTCCGCGCCTACCAGCGCCTCTATCCTGCGCTCAAGGACTTGCTGGCCGGGCTCTGACCGGCCGCCGCGGGCGCGGTCCCGCAGGAGGAGCCCGATGCGTCGGATCGAAGTCGGTGCCGCCTGGCGGATGACGTGGACGGACTATGCCACGCGCATCACAGAGCACGCCGCCCCGGGCACCGACGACTCGCGGTGGCTCCCGGCCGAGGTCCCGGGCGACGCCCACCTGGACCTCCTGCGCGCGGGGCTCATCCCCGACCCGTTCGTCGGAATGAATACGGACGCCGTCCTCTGGATGGAGCAGAAGGACTGGTGGTACCGGACGCATGTGGCGGTGCCGGGCGACTGGCCGTCCGGGCCGGGTGGGGCCGTGCGGCTCCTCTTCGCGGGCGTCGACTGCGAGGCGACCGTGTACCTGGACGGCGCGGAGATCGCGCGGCACGCCAACATGTTCACGCTGCTGGAGGTCGAGGTGACGGGGCGCCTGGCGGCCGGGACGGCGCACCTCGTGGCGGTGCGGCTGGCGTCGCCCCTGTTTGCCCCGATGGAGCGTCCCTCGCGGCAGGAGACGCCGTGGGGCCACCCGCGGCAACTCGCGCGCAAGGCCCAGATGAGTTACGGCTGGGACATCGCCCCGCGCCTGGTGACGGTGGGCATCTGGCGGCCGGTGGAACTCGTCCTGGTCGAGGAGGCGGCGGTCCGCGACGTCTGGGTCCGCACCGCGGCCCTGGAGTCGCCGAAGGGGCAGGGGGCCGCGGCGGCCGACATGGAGGCGACCGTCGAGGTCGAGGTCCTCGCGGGCGCCC
>Ga0315294_10009948_pt1 | contig 10425 bp, 10 predicted proteins | sample YL17G13_40_MG_FD_203626 | JGI IMG/M metagenome (GOLD analysis project Ga0315294, IMG submission 203626) | Sediment microbial communities from Yellowstone Lake, YNP, Wyoming, USA - YL17G13_40 | ecosystem: Environmental > Aquatic > Freshwater > Lake > Sediment | place: USA: Wyoming | collected...
TGCATTTTTTAATTAGATTCTTATCTTCCCAATTGAATCCGCAAATTCCGCACATAATAAAAATATTAATTAAAGATTTAAATCCGAAATAAACAAATCTTACATTTAGTTATTATGATGTTTTAGTAAGACATGTTAAATTCCATATTTTTTTAATACAATAAAAAAGGTAGCTCCTTTCTTTGGAAATCTTTTTTTAACCAATTATCATATTTTTTTATAATTTTATTATCATAATTTTTTGTTATAACCCAATTTAAATGGTTGTATGTTTCAAAATGTTGTAATTTATAATTTAGAAAAATCAAATCCGGATAAAATCCCTCGTTTACTTTTATATCTGTAATTTTACCAATTTGTTCAGGTGTTAAAGGCTTAGTAATTAGTTTATTTTTAAATAATTTTTTATTAATTTTTTCACATATGTCTTTGTAATAATAAAATTCTTTTTTCTTATTTGATGATAATGAGTAATAAAATTTTCTTAATATTTTTACAGTGTGTGTTTTTTCGGCTATTTTTTTTATAGGAACCTGAAAATTTGTAAAAATTTCCATAGATTTATAATTATACCATAAAAATTTACTATCATAAAAATATCTATTGGGCTCATGACCAATAAAAATCAAGCCATAAGGTTTTAGTACCCTATCAATTTCTTTGATAAACCCTTCTGTATCTTGGATGTGATGAAGAACGGAATTTATTGTTATAACATCAATTGATTCATCTCTAAAAGACAATTTAAAAAGATCGCTACTTTCAATTTTTACAAATTTAAATTTACAATCAAAATGTTTATTTATATTTTTTAGCGATTTTTAATATTTTTTGTGATACATCTGTGCAAATAAAAACACAATTTTTTGTTAATAAATTCCCTATTGTTATAGGCACGAAACCCGTTCCAGTGCCTATATCCAAAATAGTTATTGAATTCTTTTGGCTTAAATACTGCAGGAAGTTTTTTTTCCATATTTTTGCTTCCTGTCTAAACATTTCAGAATACAAAACATCATAATTTTCACTAATAAGATCATGATATAATTCATTTACTTTTTGTACTAGTTCATTGCTATATTTATTCATAAAAACCAAGAGATTAACTTCATTTTATTGAATCAACCTGGAGTTTTAGTCCAGTCTTTATATTTACATTTGGCTGATATTTTAATCGATTCTTGGCTTTATTTATATCAGCATATGTATCTTTGACATCGCCTTTTTGGGATTGTTTGTATTCTATCCTAGCCCTTTTCTTTGTTATTTGTTCTATTATTTTTATAACATCGCTTACGGAGATTCTAGAACCACCACCTATATTATAAACCTCACAATTCACCCCATTTCTCATAGCTAGAATATTCGCATCTATCACATCTGAAATATACGTAAAATCTCTCGTTTGTTTTCCGTTTCCATAAACAGTTATAGGAGTGTCATTTAATACAGAATTGATGAATTTATGGAACGCCATGTCAGGTCTTTGCCTAGGACCATAAACAGTAAAATATCTTAATGAAACAGTGGGGATATTGTAATTTTCATAATAAAGATTGCACAAATTTTCTGCTGCCAGTTTTGTCACACCATAAGGAGAAATAGGATTTTTCGGAGCATCCTCATTAATAGGCAATTTATTGGCATTGCCATAAACAGACGAGGAGCTTGCAAATATGAATTTCTTAATATCAGAATCTTTGCACGCTTCAAGGATTTTTTGTGTGGCCAGTATGTTATTTTTTATATAAATTTCGAAGTTTTGCCCCCAGCTTGCCCTAACGCCTGGTTGTGCGGCCAGATGAAAAACATAGTCAATATCTTGAATAACTTTTTTCAAATCAGCAACATTAATGTCATTTTTGATGAAAACAAAATTTTTATTATTAACAAAATTTGTCATATTTTTTTTCTTTATTTCGGAGGGATAGTAATCAGTGAAGCAGTCCAAACCCGTAACTTTATAATCCATTCCAAGCAGGCTTTCAACCAGATTGGAACCTATGAATCCGCTACAACCAGTTACTAAAATGTTTGTTACCATAATAAATTCTGGAATTTAAAGTTTATAAAACGCATATAATGAACAGATAATTAGGTTAAAAAATAGGTCGAATATAAGGTAATTATCTATTCTTTAGTTAAGCTAGTTAAATGTAGTATCCTGGTTTCTTTTTTAGTATACGAACAATTGATTAAAGAATAGAGAAAAATGGCAGCTGTGTGAAGATGCAAGGAAATGTTAACAGCAATCCACCGGTCTTATGGAATGGTTGCATCTAACCAACAGATGAACCAATTGATTTAAATTTATAAGAAATTCTAATAAGTCATGGTGAAATCATATGAACGATAACTTCAATAAATTAAAAATTTTAGAAATTGCTTTTAATCTTTATCCCTTTATTAAGTATGGTGGACTAGAAAAGCATGTTTATTATTTAACTAAGGAATTTGAAAAAAAAGCCAAAGTTAAAATAATTATTTGTACCAATTCAAGAACCAAAATAGATTTAGATGTAATCAAGGTTCCTAATATAAAATTACCTTTATTTAAAGGCTTAATATTTTTATTTTTTAGTTTAATTTACATCTTTTATTTAAGAATAACAAGACAAATAAATATAATCCATATTCACGGTGCAAACTTAACAAATTGGCCTATTATTCTATTATCTAAATTTTTTAGATTGAAAACATTTTTGACTATTCACGGAGAACCTTCAAATAGTAAATTTAATCTGATTTTTAAAAAATATTTAGACTCATTTGATGGCATAATATGTGTATCTAAACATCTTAAAAATAAAATAAAAAAATCCTATAGAAATGTTGAAACACCAATAATAGTCATACCTAATGGTATTCTTTTAGAAAATATTAAATTTATAAAAAAAGACATATTAGAAGCTAAAAACTGGTTACATAAAAATTTCTGCACAGGAAAATTAAATGTCTTTTACGTAGGACGAATGATTAAGGAAAAAGGAATAATGGATATAGTTGAAATATCAAAAAAAATGCCTGATATACAATTTTTTCTAGGCGGTACAGGGCCTTTAGAACCAAAAATAAGGGAAGTTTCAAATAGCATAAAAAATTTGACTGTATTAGGATTTGTTAAAGAAGACGAATTAAAAAAATTCTTCCTTTCATGTGATATATGTATATTTCCTTCTCACAGAGAAGCTTTTGGTATAGTAATATTGGAAGCTATGGCCTACGGGAAACCAATAATAGCAAGTAGAACTGGTGGAATAGTAGATACATTATCAAATAACACAGGAATTTTAGTTGAACCTAAAAATATAAATGAATTTATAAATTCAATACGAAAACTTGAGAGCGAAAAGATAAGAAAAACTTTTTCTAAAAAATCACTAAAAAGAGTAAAAGAATTTACTTGGCAAAAAATAGCAACAAGAACTTTATACTTTTTAAATTTAATTATTTCTCCGCATACACAATGAACCCCGACGGAAAATTCGTGTTTTTGGACATTATCCGTGCAAACAGCGGATTTAATACATTAAGGAATGCATTGACCTTCCCTATATTGATGGTCTGCCACATCACCTGAACCCGGTTCCCGTGGTGATGTATCTCTGCCCTCCTGAAATTCCTGAAAAGGTAGCTGAGTGAATCCTGCGTGAACCTGTAATAATCTTTCGGGTCTGGATGATAGGGGAACATGAACCTCGTGGATAGGATGCATACCCCATTAGGTTTCAGTACCCTGTGGATATTGTCTATGGCTTTCTGTGGATCATAAAGATGTTCCAGGACTTCCGTTATGATAACCGTATCAAAATAATCAGCTTCCCAATCAATGTCATGCAAGTCGCAGCATATGTCGGGTTCACTGCTTTTGTCAATGTCCAGCCTGAGGTATTTTGTATGGGGAATGAATCTCTTGTATGGCGAGTCCCTTGAGCCCGCATCCAGCACAATGCCGGGCCTTAACCTTGCGAACTGCCGTTTGAGTTCCATGTCGCGGCTTATTTCAGTTACTGAGCGAATCCTTGATGTTGGAATAAATTGCCGCACATATTTTTTATAAAATTTCATATTAAATCACATTAAATATAGCATATCAATTTATTAATATATGGTGTAAGAATGTTCTCTATAAATAATTTAAATTAGAATTCCACCCATCTATGATTATTAGTGAATACAGATTTGAACCATCTTGAATTAGTTTTCGTTGAACCAATAATAAAATGTAGCAGTTTTATCTAACAAACCTCTTGAAAAATCTTCTTATGAACTTTATCCTGATTCCTGATTTTTCAATCTCTGTGAGTATGTAAATGTCATTCCTGTCGAGCGCCCTGAATATCAATAACAGGACAAAATAAAGCAAAAGGTAACTGAAAAGTGCTGGCAGGAAAGTTATTATGGATAAAGGCAATTCTACATATCTATATAATAGAAAAACGAGTGTTAGGGAGGACAAGCCAGCAAAAACGGATTTAAAGATTGCCCTGAAATCTAGGGGAAACATTCTAGTGAATTTCCAGACAAAAAAGGAATCCAGCGACACAGCGAGTATAACAGAAATCGATGTTGAGATTGCCGCTCCCAAAATACCATAATGAGGAATAAGAACAATATTGAGAATAATATTAATCAAAGCAGCAAGGATTATATTCACCATCCTGTATTTGGTTTTGTCTATTGAGAATAGAATCACATATGCCAGTATAAGAACAGATTCAATAAAAAACGCCACCCCTAAAATAGATAGGCTAAAAATGGTAGGAGCAGAAACATATTCAGGACCGAACAAAAAGTTCAGTATGTTTCTTGAAAAGAACACCAACAAAAGAACAAAGGGAAACCCCACAAAGAAAATCCATTTCGTTAAGGTCCTGTAAAGTGTCAGAATATTTCTATTCATTTTCCTTGTTTTGTACCCTATAACAATAGGCGCAAAAAGAGCACTAAAAGCAGCCCCAAAAATAGCTATAAACTTTGCGGTTGGCAAAGCCGCATTATAAAAACCGACATCATTAGCTGTGGTGAATACACCTAAAATTATCGTATCAAATGAACCTATAACTATACTTGCCGTGCTTCCTATAAATAAAGGAATCGAGTATTTTAGGAACTTCTGGTTTTCAAAAATAGGCTTTACCCCACTGAATATGTTGAAAACCTTTTTGTTGAATGACCAGAAAATAAAAATGAAAGACACAATTACAGTAATAGTATAAGACCATGCAATACCACCAATATTAAACCCGAGGAACGAGAAAAGGATAGCAGTTGAAACCAGAATAATGCTATAGAATATGTTATCTGTGTACACATTATACTTTATTTTTTGCAAACCACTGTTTGCAGCAAGTAGGAATTTGTACATGACCGTAAAAGGTATGGTTAGGGAAAAAACATGGAATATTATGGTTAGACTGAGCTGCGTTGCAGCATCTTTTGCAAAAATGCCTGCTATGTGAGGCGAAAAAACCCAGAACAAAATTGCTGCTGCAATTGACAAAGGCAAGCTTATCCTAAAAGGCGCTAGTATGGAACCCTTTATCTTTTTTTCGTCCTTTTTCGCTTTGTATTCGGATACGTAACGCACTATCCCTACATCCATCCCCAAAACAAGTATAACAACCAGAACCCCTATCACAGAAAGCCCTATGGATATCAGCCCGTAGTCCTCAGGTCCATAATATCTGGCTACAATAAGCCTGTAAAAATAAGTCAGGATCTTGGAGAAGACAAGACCAACAAAAATCAGACCGGCACCTTTGACAACAATCTTAAGGTTCTTGTCGGTTTCGCTGGTATTAAGATTGGCACTCTCTACACCTTTGTTCTTTGGCATGTATTTTATTGATTTTAAGATTTTATATTACCTTTCCACCTACTATTACTCATGAAAGCCATAGCCCTCATTTCAGCCGTCATTTTTATAGGCCTCACCCTTGCGGTGACTGTGATAGTATACAATGCCGGCATGCCTGTTGTCCTCAGGATGCAGCATGCAGCTGCCGTGGAGAAGATGAAAGGCGTCTTTTCCGAGATAGACAAGATAGTGGAGGATGTGGCTTCTGAGGGGAATGGCTCAAAAAGGACTGTTAACCTCAGGTTTGACATAGGCACGTTCACTCTGAATGGCAGCTCAGACAAACTCTACTGGGATTTTGACTCTGAAACCATGATCGCTTCCCCAAGAACTAGTACAGGCTTCGGGAATGTGGTTTTCGGCTCAAAACTCGAGACAAGCGCATATGAGGGTGATTATCAGGGAACGCAGGCGTACGTGCTCGAGAACGAGCACATTAGAGCTTACTTCCGGAAAATAGGCTCACCCTCAAATCCTCAAGCGTATAATACAAACCAGCTGCTGCTTGCAATATACCAGAAAGACCTTAACCAGTGGATGCCTTTCCAGTCACTGGAGGTGAATCTTGACAATTCAGACAGCTCAAAAACAGGAACAGGTTATTCAGTCATGGAGCAGTCAGGGACAGATTTGCCATATGCGGCAGTTTCCGCATACATGAGCTCGAGCTATGCGAACTATTTCCTTAACTTCACCCTGGAATCGGGGGCAGATTTCCTTACAATAGAAGGAAGTGCAGGCTAGCATGAAGGCGGCGAAGCCGACTTCTCCGTAAAGTTGAATAGTATGCATTGTCATGAGGCGAAAGGTATGAAAGCTGTATCAGTTCTGCTGTCAGCAATAATCGTGATAGGGATAATTGTTGTGATAGCTGGGCTTGTGGGATCCTGGGCTTTAAACTTTGCCGGCAGGCAGGTAAATAATACAGGAGGAAATGCGGACAACCAGATTACATGCCAGAGCACAGCATATGATTTTGACAGCTCATACGGGAATTCAGGTGTGGAATGGGATTTTTCAGGGGCCAGCGACTGGCTAAAAGCCAAAATAATGAACACAGGCCAGATAAACCTGCACAGTTTCTCCTTCCAGATTTATATTCAAGGTGCAGGATACAAGTTCTTCCCTGCAAAAAACGAGATAACCCCGGATAATCCTCTCAAACCACAGGAGTCCGATGTAATAGAAGCCAATATAACAGAAAACATGCAGGGTCAGCTTACAGAAATAAAGATTCTGAACGGTGTTTGCAAAACGTTCATACTAGCGCAGGAATTTTAAGATTTCATTTTCTTAAAAAATGAAAGAAAATACCTGTTATTTCCTACCTCTTATATTGATTGTTCCTCTATGCGGTCCCCTAAAAAATTTATTGAGGAAATCATTATATATAATTGAATTCGTTAAAGCGACTTCTTTCAGTTGATTTTCCATAAACCATTTAAAAACTTCTCTTTCTGTATGGTGGTGGTTTATAGGAGTCGAATAACAATCAAAGATACCATGTTTGCTTGTACCTATTTGTATGAACATTTTTAGCATGTAACGCGTAGGTTTTATATTTCCGAGAAAAGCGAGGAACCCGCAGAACTTATATACACTTTCGCTGGAGAATTGTGAAAGTATTTTCCTTAGAACATCCGAATTAAACAATTTTATCGGGTTGTGCTTTTCATATACCATTATGAAAATTATTCCATTATCATTCAAGAGAGGTAAAAGCTTCTCGAATGCCTGTCTAGTGTTTTTTGTGTGATGAAGGACACCCCAGCTTATAATAAAATCGAAACTTTTTTCTTTAAAAGGTGCATGGAAAATATCGGCTTGAACTACTTCTACATTGGTTGATTTAATGGTACGTCTTGTGATTTCTACGCCTGAATTTGTAATGTCAAAGGAAACAACTCTAGCACCAAGTTTCTCAAGAGAGTAAGTCCATCTTCCTATTCCACAACCCGCATCTAGACAAAGCTTTCCTTTGAACCAATCTTGATCAAGTTTTACATCATCCAAGAAAACCTTTACGACTTTATTCTTAAATTCAGGATCTAGGTGACTCGCTTCAAAATCTGATGATGTATAGTTCCACTGGAATTCAAAACTCTTTTTTACATCTTTACGTTCATTTGTCATTTCTGGTAGCAGGCGTGGTATCCCATTGACTATAGGATAAATCCTTTTGCAAGATTTACAAATAATATTTTTACGGGAGAACAGGAGGGAATCTTTGCATACAGGGCATTTCAGAAGATGTTCTATTCTCATAAATTAATTGAACAATCCAAATTTAAATAGTTGAACAAGAACACTAATTCTTTCATTAATCAACAATAAGCCGGGCAAAAACAATTAAGAATTTTCAAATGAAATAGAAACTTTTAAATTCTACCATCTTTCCTTTGTACATTCTTACAACTTTAAGCGGCGATGTCTTGTTAGATGGTTTCCATAAAAAACTTTTTCTTCATTATTGGTTACATAATAAAATCGTTTATAATCTCTATCATAAAATAATCCTTGTTTGTGCATATGGTTTCTAATTGCAGAATTCAATAATTCGATTATTATACTTACAATTGATTATTAAGTTAATATCATTTGAATAGATAGCAGATTATAATACCTATCTGTTTATGAACGTTTTCTTACCAAACTCGAATATCTTTCTGTCAACATTAAAATCAAAAATATTGTGATCCAATCTAAATTGTGCCAATTTCTTAAAAGGAAATTCTATTAGAGATTTTGTATAGGAACTAGGGTTAGATAGCGATCTCATTACATAGAACGATGCATTTTCAACAATATTTGGTTCTTGTATCCAGGGTAGCGTATCTGTAGATGTATACCCTTCGAAAATTTTTGTCTCTGCCCACTCCCTGAGAGTACTTGGTGCCTTAAACATTCCCGCTACTTCATTATAAAGACTACATCCTGGATAAGGTCTATAAACCTGTGGTCCTATTATATAGGCTTTTGGATTTATTGTTATTATCTTTTTAATCAATTTAAGTGTTTCTAGCATATCCTCTTTTTCTTCGTTAGGTAATCCTATCATAAATGAACAAAAAATATACATATCATATTTTTTACACATCTTAACGGCCTTTAATACTTGCTCTAATGTAATCTCCTTGTTTAACATATCAATTATTCTCTGGGACCCTGATTCAACTCCAACCGCCATTGTAGTGCATCCACTTTTCTTTACAAGCTGCATTAAATAGTCATTAACATGATTGGCGTTGAAATAATTTGCTCTACAACAACCCTGCCATTTTATATCTATTTTTTCAGAAATTAGAGCTTTGGAAAAATCTTCTACTCTTTTCCTATTTGAGAAAAAATTATCATCAGTAAAATTTATATATTCCAATTTATATTTTTCAGTTAGTATTTTAACTTCGTTCAATATGTTTTCAGCACTTAAAGGCCTCCATCTATTATCCAACAAATTAAGGCAAAATCTACATCTATATGAACACCCTCTTCCGCTATGTATAGGCAAAGTTTTTCCAAGAGATCTACCACCTATCTTAAAATCCTGGACATATTCTTCTAGTTTTAAGAGCTTCCATTCAGGCGGAGATAATGTGTTTAAATCTATAAAATCTCTTTTTGGATTAATTTTTACATTATCATTTTCTTGGTATGCAAGCCCTTTTATATTGTTTAAATTTATCTTCCCTTCAAAATGGGACATTAACTCTAATAACGTAAGTTCTCCTTCTCCTACTACTACATAGTCAATTGATTCATCTTGAATCGTCTGGGTAGGATAAAGAGTTGGATGTATTCCCCCCCAAACTATAGGAATATCGGAATCTGTTTCTTTTACCAAGTCCGATAATTTCAGTGCGTCTCTCACATGATCTGTCATTACTGTAAATCCGATAACATCCGATTTTAATATCGACGTTTTCAGTTTTTTCTCAACATTTTCTATCTGAGAATCGACAATATTTACATTATATCCTTGTCTGTGTAAAGCAGTGCTTAGATATAAAATTGACATATGTAATTCTCTCTTTCCGTGTATTGCTCCTCGTGGATTAACAATAGTGATGTTCATATTAAAATCTTCTTATAAGACTCACATTTAAGAAAATATCTTTCATTCTTTAAAAGTTTCAGATGTCCCGTATATCGTCTGAGATAAATAGATATTAATCTTAATAATGTGGCTGGAAGTATGTACGCAATATATCCCTTTTTTCACAGCTTCTTCTCACGAACAGTCTGCCTGAGTATCATGAGGCCTTTCTTTATGGCTCTCGGGTTCCTTGCCTTGAGGCCCTGTTTTATGAGCCACTTCATGTTCCTCACATTTACCGAGGTGAACCTTTCGTGCATCTCTATTAGCTCCTTGACTGTAAAGGTTTCCGTGTAAACAGGAATGAACGGATATATAGGTCCCCTATCCTCGTAATAGGGGTTCACGTACTCGCTCCAGTCTTCCACCTTGAGCCCTATCCTTTTCTTGGCAATCTCATATAGCTCCGTGCCTGGATACACCACTGTTATGAAGAAGAATGCCCTTGCCCTGTACTTGCTCGTGAGCTTTT
>Ga0315294_10009950_pt1 | contig 10425 bp, 18 predicted proteins | sample YL17G13_40_MG_FD_203626 | JGI IMG/M metagenome (GOLD analysis project Ga0315294, IMG submission 203626) | Sediment microbial communities from Yellowstone Lake, YNP, Wyoming, USA - YL17G13_40 | ecosystem: Environmental > Aquatic > Freshwater > Lake > Sediment | place: USA: Wyoming | collected...
AGCGATTATCCCCGCAACGACCTGAGCAGCAATAAGTCCTAGGCCTGCCTTAAATCCGTCTTTAAAACTTATTTTCATCTGTGACTCCTTTAAGTTATCTGTGAGGGCCGGTCGCGACTCCGGCATCAAAGTTTACTGACTGGAACTTTCCCGTAAGGGTTAGAGTATTTGACCTGCCAGTTCAGTGCGTGTCTCCAGGGTAGGTAGGGCATTACCCCTTATAACGAACCCAGCTTCCCACGCTGCCTCACTCTTTAAACATATCAACTTTTATATTTTTGTAAACATATATAATTATGTTTTCCTGATTCCTGATAAAAATCACAAATGTTTTAGGTATTTGTACGAATAACCCAGGTATTTATTAAGTGTGTTTTTAAAAGGGTAGACATCTTTGCAGTAAGCATTAACTAGTTGGTCTGTTACTTCCTTTTCCGAAACCTCACGCAGCCCTATTGAATCGCCTTCTAAATAAAATATCTTTCTATATGGATTGTAGTTCGCGACGTTATACCAAACTGTGTAAATCTCAATAGAGCGATGATTCCTGATAAATTTAGGGACTGTCTTTGACAGGAATTTCAGCCTGCTATCTTTTAGGCTAAAGAGACCGGCGTGACCAACAACCATAAACAAAAGTAAGAAAGCTCCGCCGAGGCACGGCTTATTGCTGTAGTTGTGGTGACCATATTCAATGCTCAGGCCTGTTGCTAAAGCCATCAGTATCACGGCAGCAATAGACCCTAGGACAATGGCTCTATAGAACACAACATATAGAAGAAGTTTGTTTTTAAAGTTTTTAGTATTTTCTATTGAGGAAGAGTCTTTTCCCACAGAATCATCCTTCTTTTATTTTTTAGTGCCTTGAATTATCTTGTCAATGGCACCAATCTCACTAGCTACATAGACACTGGGACTAACAGCGGCTTGCAGTATGTGAGAGGCTCCTCTGACGCCCGTGAACAAGGTTACAGCCAGTAGTATGTATGCTGCTACTTTGAGTCCAACTAGGGGGCTTTCGGGCGTTGCGGCACCATTGGCAATCCTTAGAAAGAGGCCATAAAGCAGCAAACAGGGAAACGTAATGCTGAGCCAAGTGCTAGCCTGTTGAATGGCAAAGAACATCGCTACCTGAAATATAATGTGGGACACCGTGTCGCCGGTCGCGTTGATGATGCTGATGATGCTTTCTACAGACATATTTCCCTCTCTATTGTTATTGTGAGATAGGTGTGCGGGCCGGTCGCTACTCCGGCCAAGTGGCTTTGCTTAGGTTACTTACGCCCTCGTACCACCAGCGAACCTGCACCGCGTGTCTCCAGAAGGCCTTACGTTCGCTACCCGCACGAGTCAGGTGGCGATATACCACCCTGGTCGAGTTCGCCCGTAGCCAGAGCTACGATGCCTTCAGCTTCCCACGCCGCCGCACATTTAGTCTTTCTTACTCTCTACCGTATCTATGACTATCTGAGTATAGATGTCGACAGGATCGTCTATACCTGCGTCTCTCATCGCAGAGATTAATGTACCCAAACGGTTTGATATCACTGCAGCAACCATGTCTGGTGACATCCCAGCAGATAGGTACGCGTTCAAGACGTCGTCTATATCATCCGATAGGCGCATCAGTGCGCTGGTCTTCGGGTTCTCTTCAGTTGGCAGCCTGGAGAATATGTCCACTACGTTATCATCTTTATTATCGTCAGACATCACTACCACCAAAGACATTGGGAAAATATGGTTTCAGGGCATCTAGGCACGCTAGCGCGATATCGCGGTGTTCTTTCTGGGTGGACGCATCGGTTCTGACGTCGATATAATGCATCCAGCTTCTAATACTACCACCCATATACAGCCTTGTTTTGGCCCCAAGAGGCAGCACAAACCTAGCTGACTCTTTAGCAATCCCACTATCTGTGGCCCACTTATAGTGGGCAAACGAACTCTTCCAGTTCTCAAGCTGTCGGGTTTCCCACTCAGCTTTAACTTCTTCTGGTAGGTCGTCTATAGAGTTCTGGCGGTTCTTGTGATCCTGGCGTCTAGCTGCGTAGATCACCACGCCTTCTTCTGTAACTGATTGATAACGCTGACTAAACTCTTGAAAGCTAAAGCTGCGATGTCGCAGTATCTGCGGAGATATACCGCGGGAAGTCTCGATCTCTAGGACGGCGTGAGCCATCTCGAAAGGAGACCAGTGGTTGTTGTCTTTAAGATATTTGAGTAGTTTAGGCGCCGTAGCAGTGTTGTTTTGGTTGCTGGGATTAGACACCCTGGCGCAGTACGTAATGGTATCTTCTGGTGTGGTAGGTTCGCCGTTTGGACTACTAGAAATCGATACCAGCTTTACCTTAAACTCAGTCCCGCTGCTGCTCATCCGCTAGCTCCTTAATCTCTTCTATGATCCTCTCTATCCTTGCGATGCGCTCTTTAAGAACAGAAAGGTACTTTGAGTAAGACGTGAACGTTTCCTTCTTCTTCTGAGAAGGAAGATGCGAGCGACATTTTATCACTCGCTTACGGTCCTGTATCTTCTTGCGTCTTACCTTACTTAAGTCCACTGGTTTTTGTGTTGCTGACTTTTTCTTTACGTTTGGACGTTTGTTTGTCTGCTTGGTCTTTGACATAAACCCATTTCACCACATATGACGCTGTCTCTGTGTTCGTTATTTCTCGCAAAGACTGCAATTGTTTCAGCTGGTTGGATGCTAAACCTGCGTTGTAAGCCACTAAAGCTGGAACAGGTTGCCCATTGAAGGTATCCAGTAAGGCTTTAAACCTACAGGCACCGAGTATCAGGTTTACATCAGGATGGACCAGATCTTGGTCCCTAAGATCCTTTATACCGCACGAAACACCAAACTCGCGGGCATACTGGGGCATAATCTGCGTGAGACCGAGTGCACCGGCTGTTGATTTAGCGTCGGTGTTGAACTTCGATTCTATAGCAACCATAACTACAAACTGCTTGCGCTCGTCCAGTGTAGCGAAGATGTCATTAGCGACACCCACGATACTTCTCGCGACGACGTTCATCCTGGTAGCTGACATATCTGCGTTAACGATCCGCATCATCAGGAGTACGTAGTCGCCTAGTTCCTTCGAGTCTTTATCTAACGATCCCGCTGAAAAGACAGAGCTTTGTGATGCTGAGACCGACACAGATGCGGTTGAATCGCTGCAAGACAGGGTGGAAGCTACGACGACTGACATCATAAAATGCTTTAACATAAATACTCCATTGCAGAAACTTAGTCACCGAGCATATCAACGATAGCCTGATGCGCTAGTTTGTCTGCGATTTCTTCTACGGATGTTATTATGAACGTTGGTTTTAGTGTTATGAATAGTCGATGACTGTCTCCTTTCCAAGTTTTCTGTTTCACAACCCAAAGAACTATGGGTTTGTTCTTTATCTTCAGCTGCTTAAAGCCTCGAGTTGATTTGTTCTTGTGACTTTCAACCGAGACGTGCCGAAGTATGCTGCTGACCGCATCTGTTCTGCTTAAACCGAAATGAAGCATAAAGGAATCTATAACAGAAACATCAAGAACCACAATGCACTTAGAGTTAGGATTACTTAATCCGAACCGCGTAACATGGTCGCGAACATTATCTATCTGAGCTCCCTGGCTCCTAGAGTAGGCAGGTTGGTTCTGCCACTTCCGCGCTTTGTGGTTCTTGCTTTTTCTCATTTAGTCTTGCTTAGCTTGATGTTTGCTTTCAGGATGTCGACGAGTTCTGGGTAGCGCTTACAGAAGTCTGTAAAGAAATGGGTGATATTACCGTTGTGCGATTTAAGACCACAGCCCTTGATGAGGTTTACCGCTTGATCCGAAGAAATGGTCTTAGCTACCTCAACCATCGTCTGTTCGCTGACCTGGCCTTCTTGCGGCTGGTCCCCACCGTATTCTTTGATGATAGACTCAACAGTTACAGCGATCTTGTCACCTTTGTAGGCGTCTGGCTGCGATTGTTCTTTGAGCTTCTTGAGCGCGCGTGTCTTGTCTTTAACCAGATCTGTGGCAGTAACCGGCGCGTCATCGTGGACGAAATTCCAGAACTCGTTGCCGATGTCTTTGCCAAGGACAGCAGACGCGATAACTCGGTGCAGCTGCTTATCTTCCATCGCGCCGGCTTTGTGAGCAGCATTGAGCTGCGACCACGTACGAGGCGAGATGTAGATGCTGTCTTTGCCGATAGTAGAGGCGTCTTTGTAGGTCCAGAAGCCAGACTTAACGAAGTATATGATCTGCTGGTCCCAGCCGTTTTCTTCCATGAAGGATACGAAGGTATTGTGGTCGTACTCAACCTCAAAAACCGCGAAACGGTTCTTAAGGGCAGCATCCATCGCGTTTGTGTCGTATTCTGCAGAATCAGGGTTTAGCGCAGCAGCGATAACCCAACCCTTTGGAAGGGTGTAGTTGTGAACCTTGCGGTCAGTAAGGAGCTGCATCAAGCAGTTCATGACGGCCGTGGTGCCGCGGTTTGGTTCTTCAAGGAGAATCAAACCTTCTGATTCTGGGTCTGTTGGCCAGAACTCAGGGAGTCTGTGGGCAGTACGAACTACACCAGAAGCATCACGCTCTTCACCCGGGAAACCAATGAAATCTGGAGCTTCAAGGTACGCGCAACGAAGATCGATAAAACCGAACCCAGGGTTGCGTTTGCGCTGCCCCTTGACCCATGCTTGCGATAGCTCGCTCTTGCCGATACCTGCAGCACCGGCAAACATAGGGACGAAATTCTTGCCAACCGTTCGAGCTTGAAGAGCGAGATCTAATACTTCTGGAATACGGGAGGGTTTCATCGTATCTCCTTGTAAATGTTTTTAAATCTTAGGATCGGAAACCGATCAGTGGAGAGGACCTTCGGGTCTACCTGGATCCACATCAGCTCTGATCTTCTCTTCCAATAGAGAAGCCGAAAGCATCTTGTCTTGAAGCATATATTTGGTATCGTCAGACATAGACTCTGGTGGGTTGGCCACCAGACTATTGCATAGCTTTCTGCTGAAAGCCAAGATCTCTAGCAGGTTTATGACTTCGTCCACACTGAAGTGCAGCTCAACAAAACCCTTGTCTTCATTCAGCAGCAGCTTTTTCTTTTTCTTCATTGCGCGAGACCTCAATGGTTTTAAGAAGTCCTAACAGGTTTGCAGGCAGCAAGCTCGCATTGATAGTGGTGATGCGTGCCTTCCTTGCCTTTGGTTTTACCCCGCGTCGGGTCTTCTTTTCTAGTGCGGACTCGGAGTAGATCAGGGCACCCTGGCCTAAGTCCAAGAAATCAATAGTACTTGCTTTCACAGGCAGCGTATGGACAGTCTGTGGTTGCTGCTGTGCAGGCACCAGGTTGACTGCACCACCTCGGGCAATAAAATCTGCTACTGATTCTTTCATTTTGCGTCCTTTTAAGTAAAATAAGCTAGACTACCAGGGGTGAAAAATGTCCGATAAAAACCGCATCGACGATGTTCTGACCTACGGAATAGATTTAGAAAAGCGTCGAATCTACTACGGCATAATAGAATCGGAAAACGAGAACGATTTCTCTTGGCCATCTGTAGAGATGGTGATCCGCAGTATGCACAAGATGTATGAGACATCGTCTTCTCCAATAGAGATCCACATGTCATGCCCAGGTGGCGATCCGTATGAAGCACTGCGACTGGTCGACGAGATAGAGGCAGCACCGGTTCAGATAAAGTTCGTAGGTGGCGGTTTGATAGCGTCTGCTGCAACCTGGATAATGGCTGTGTGTGATATCAGGTACCTACACAAAAACACCTACGTGATGATCCATGACGGTTCAGAAGCACTAGAAGACCGCCACACTGACGTAATGATTGAGAGCAGACATTCACAGTGCCTGCAGGAACGCCTGTACGATATCTTTGAGGCCAACTCTAGGATGCCTAAGGCTTTCTGGCAAGACGTTTGCCAGCGTGATCTCTACCTATCGGCAGATGAGACCATAGTTTTGGGTCTAGCAGACAAGATCATCCAGCCTAGAAAACGTGGTGCACTTCGCCGCGTTAGGATAGCCGGTCTGAGCACCAGGATGGATTCTAGAGAAGTACAAAAAACCATTAAAGGTCTCTACGAGAGAATCAACCGAAAGCTGGTGCCAAAGATCATACTAAACCAGGCACCAGAAGAAGAACTAGATCCGTCTCTTAGTGTTTCGGAAGATTAGCATCTGGGTACTTAGCAGGACACAGGGTCCGCTTGTACTGGTTGATGTTGGAGATTAGTTCTTCAAATGGAAAACCGTACTGCTGGACATCTTTAAACCACGGAACCATAAGATAGTGGTAGTTGCCTGACCTAACAATCAGTAGGGTTTGCGGCTCGTCGCGCCAAGGCTCGTAATATCTGTAGTCCTGAACGCATTGCCCCGGTTTGTACTTGGGCAGATCTGAGTTTTTACCACCGGCAAAAGCAGGTGTTGTAAGTAAAGCTGCTAAAAGACCAACCTTAATTGGATTCATTACTACCTCTGGTTAAGGTTTCAACCCTAAATGATCAGCTAGTTCTGCCACGATATCATATTCGCTTTTCTTAGGATCGAATCGGATACTCCTGTAGGCAGTCCAGAACTGGGAATACGTTACGGTGACCGATGGTTCCTCGACTTGCCAGTCGTCGGCAAGGATATCGCTGGTCGTGAAAGTTAATGCGCCAGCTAGATGGTACTGGGTCCAATGCTTGCGTTTGATGCGCCTGCCTGAGCTGATTGCATCTACGATACTCATTCAGCAACTCCAGTATCAAAAGTAATCGTCATCTTTTGATGTAACAGAGAAACCTATACCGCCGGATTTCTTTGCCTTCTCAAAGGCGTCTGCAACGTTTTTTCTGTGGTCAAGGATTTCGCGCAGTGTTTGCTTAAGGGTCTTGACGTGGAGAAGCGACCTGACCACTATCTCGTCTAGGTGAGCAATGCTTAGAGTATCGCACTCAGGGCTATCGAAGCAGTCCTTCTCTTCCTGGGTGAGCTCGCGCTTAGCGATAAACTCAAGCAGCTTTATCCTTTCTGCGTAAGCTGGTGGCTGTAGTTCAACCATCAGATCGAAGCGTCCAGGGCGGTCTGCTAGCGAAGACAGTAGGTTTTCTGGGTGGTTAGTAGTTGCCACGATAAACGTCGGCAGCTTAAAGGCCAAAGAAACACCGTCTAGGAGGTTCAGGATGCCTGAATCCACGCCTCTTTTACCACCGTTGTTCTCGTACTCAGCTCCACCGATATCCTCTAGGACTAGGACCATGCGGGTACACTTCTTGCTGAATTCACTAGATACAGCCAGTAGGTCAGTAACTTCATCTGCGTCTATCTTTGACGTAGGCCAAACTATCACAACAGTTCCAGGATCTTCCTCTATTGCTCCGTTGCAGAAGTGCGCTATAGTAGAACTCTTGCCCAGACCTGGAGCAGAGAATATCAGTACACCGCGCTTCTTTGGTCTATCTAGCTGTTCGTATATTTCTAGGTTGTTGAAGAACCTGTTGGCTTCGTCAATGATGATCTTAGAATTAACAGCGTCCATTAGTAAGCGTCTTTTGCCTAGCCCTACTGGTGCGAGATTTGTTCCGCTGTTGTCGTTCTTTATCATAAAGCATCCAGGCTTTATGATTTTCTTTTGGGTGGTTTTCTTAGCCTTAAATTTAAACTGGTAGAGATACCCGTCGTCTTGCAGAGCAAGATCGGACTGATCCAGCATGGTTTTCTCGTCTATATCACTAAACTTGATCTTCTTTAGGAGCTTGAACTTACCAGCCATGTGGTCACCATTAGTGGGATGTTAGAAGACTCAATCAGTCAGTCTGTCTTTCTTGCGGTTTATCGACCACTTCCGGTGGAAGTCGGTAATAGCAGCATTAGAGTATATACCGCATCCTTCTTCATTTCCGTACGTGCCACCTTTACCAAAGATCCCAACACTATAGCTGATCTCACGATCAAACCTATCTGACTGCCTTGATATGGTGTTACTCTTAATGACGTTGTGATCGTGCCTAAGACCAACATCAATAGACATCACGACCTCACCCGAATCATCGAAGCGAGCACGATTTATACGCCTATTAGCTATACGCAGCTTCTTCATCTACGACTCCTCGTGTCTAAATTCCCTTATACCCGAGGGCGTTACGATAGTCAAGCAGAGCTTCTGTGAGGGTAGGACCTGCCACTCGTAGTCTAACAGATCTATGACATTAGATTTTTTGGCATTCTCAAGCAGCCTAAAGATGTCTTCGGCTTTGTTTTGAGATACAGACACGTTTGAGAAGTCTTTGTCGCTTATTACCCCGTCCCTGCGGAGGATATCCGCCATGTCCATTGGGTTTATGGACCTCGACACTAAGATCTCTATCAGGCGCAGCTTGCGCATCTTCTTGCTGCTGGATATTTCTTCAACCATCTGAGATCTCCAGGGTGTAGTTTTCCCTAAAAGAGGACATAACGGCCCTGCACCATCTAACTGCTTGATATGTATGGGCCCATCTTCTGGATGCCAAAACAACGTTAGTTTCGGTTACCACTATGTCCCAGATATTGTTGTTTCTTTTTTCAAGACGTAGATGCAATTTACCACCCTTGGTTTTAGGGCTTAACGGTTCTGCTCTTATTTTACGGCCATAGTCGGTTAGAATGTCTGTATTTTACAGAGTTTTGGGATATAATAGCTATCAGCGAGGTGATCAATGGCAAACGACAAAATTAAAGATCCTAAGAACCTAGAAAACTACCTGATATCTACCTATGCTCCTCTTATCCATAAGAATGTCTCATCACTTAAGGCGTCGGGTAGGTTACCAGAGCACATGGAAGACTGGGAGTTTCACGAACCAGGTATTCGAGGGCTGATGGAAGCCGTTCATGACTACAACCCTGAAGCAGCAAAAAGACTAAACCCAGACTCAAAAAACCCATTTGAAGCCTTTGCCCATTCCAGGATACGCGGTAAGATACAAGACCACGCGGACTCTATGCACGCGATACCTAAACACCTGCGCCGTCAAGCTAGGCGGTTTGAAGCACTAGGATCAGCACCCACCGCACCAACGGCTCCAACTGCAGCAGCAGAACCTAGTGTAGAAACACCAGCCATGCCAGCCGCAGTTAAACCTAAAGAATAGTATTTATTCCGGCTTGTCTTGCGCGTCAAGAGCCTTCTGCACTTCCTGATCGAAGTTAGACAAGAAGGCGATCTGCTGCGCATTTGAGCGGATCTCTTCCATTAGATGGTCTCTGAAGAACGGGTGGTTTGAGTTTGTGATTGATTCACACAGGTTGGCGCGCAGCCTGTTCTGCAGATCAACAAGCTTCTCTTTAGGCTCGTCGCCACTTAAAGCGTTTTCGAAATCGTCGATAGATTCCTTCAGGGTCGGCGTCATCTCGATGCCGAAGTGGGAATAGAAATCCCTGATGTTTCTGCAATCATCACTATCGATGTTGAGAGACGACAATGGCGTGAACTGGACTTCTTTATCTTCGTTTTGGTCTAGTATTGACATATATTCCTCCGCATATCGAATTTGTACCTTAATTGACACCAAACGCAGTTGATCTGGGTCAACCGATGGGTATTATATTTAATATGCAACGACCACGTATTGTCGTTTCAAAGCAGTTATAATTACTACTATATCGAACATACTAAGATATAGAATCGGAATAACTAAAAACACATTTCGTATAATCCCGCATTCCCAGCCACTTGAGGAGAAGTATGCTAGTTATCAAGCGCGATGGCAGCAGCGAGGAAGTATCATTTGATAAGATCCTCAATAGAGTTAGAAAGAGGTCTCAGGGATTAGCTATAGAACCAGTACTGATAGCTCAAAAGGTAGTCGCAGGTTTGTGCGACAACATCACAACGCGAGAAACAGATAGGTTGCTGATAGAAACTGCAGCAGCTTTGGCACCAGAACACCCAGACTACGACAAGCTAGCGGCAGTTATAGCCGCTTCTGCGCTGCACAAAGAAACCCCAGACTCCTTCTGGGAAGCCTGGCAGCAACTGCACGGAACCGGCGTGCTGTCGGATAAGTTTATGGATGATGTTGGAACTATGGTTGAAGAACTAGAGAAGGTTATCGACTACAACAGGGACTATTCCTTCTCTTATTTTGGCTTCAAGACCCTCGAGTCTAGGTATCTACTAGGCGCAATGGACAAAACCAAGAAGAAGAAGCTAGCAGACGGCACGTGGTCTACAGAGATCAAGATACTAGAACGCCCGCAGACGCTGTTTCTTCGTGTAGCAGTGTCAATATGCGGCAGAGATCTAGGCGAGGTGAAGAAGCTGTATGACTACCTCTCGCTGGGATACTACACGCACGCGACACCAACACTTTTCAACGCAGGAACCAAGCGCCCACAGATGTCGTCGTGCTTCCTGGTGGCCATGAAAGACGACTCTCTCGA
>Ga0315294_10009954_pt1 | contig 10423 bp, 7 predicted proteins | sample YL17G13_40_MG_FD_203626 | JGI IMG/M metagenome (GOLD analysis project Ga0315294, IMG submission 203626) | Sediment microbial communities from Yellowstone Lake, YNP, Wyoming, USA - YL17G13_40 | ecosystem: Environmental > Aquatic > Freshwater > Lake > Sediment | place: USA: Wyoming | collected...
GGCTGGCCCGCAGCAAAAACGGCATCGATTTCCAGATTGACGATGTCCCCTCGATCATCCCGGCGAATGATTATGAAACATTCGGCATCGAAGATCCGCGGATCAGCCTGATCGACGGCATATACTATATCAGTTACGTCGCAGTCTCTCCTCTCGGAGTGACAACCTGCCTGATATCCACGAAGGATTTCATCTCTTTCCAGCGTCACGGCGTCATCTTCTGCCCGGAAAATAAGGACGCCGTGCTTTTTCCCGATAAAGTCGAAGGCAAATTTTACGCCCTTCACAGGCCGGTTTCCCCCCTCTTCAAAAAACAGGATATCTGGATCGCGGAATCGCCCGACCTGCACTGCTGGGGGAACCACCGCTGCCTGATGGGGCCTCGCCCGGGTCACTGGGACGAGGCTAAGATCGGCGCCGGCGACGTACCTTTCAAAACCGACCGTGGCTGGCTCGAAATATACCACGGAGTCGACCGAAACAATCGCTACTGCCTCGGGGCGGTCCTGCTGGACGGCTCCGAGCCGTGGAAGGTCATCGCAAGGACAAACAAGCCGATTCTCGAACCGCAGGCCGGCTACGAATGTGACGGCTTCTTCGGAAACGTGGTCTTCAGTTGCGGGCTGCTGAGCGACGGTGACAAAGTCAGAATATATTACGGAGCGGCCGATACCGTTATCTGCTATGCGGAGCTGTCCTTGAAAGAAATCGTCGAAACGTTGCACCTGTAGCGAAAATTCTGCTAAGCAGCCTTCAAAGCACGCTTCGATACAGCAATTTATCGGAACCAAATTTAATCCACCAAACTTGCCCGATTGCGACTTTCTTGCCGCTATCGAAGGAACTTTTTCCTCGACCTTTGATACTCCACCTTCTTTCTGCCGATAAACTTAAATAGTCAATTGGAGATAATGATATGAAAACAAACAGAAACATAATAGCCATCTTAGTAGTCATCATTGCCTGCTCAGTTGTGGTCTGGCTGTCGACATCGATTCAGGGCAGTCAGAAAACTTACGAGATCGAACCCCACCTGACCATACCCGAATACAAAACCGATCTCACCCGCGTCATGGATGCCTACGAGCGTTTGATGGAACGCTACATGGACCTGACGGAAAGGAATCAATCAATGGTCGGCACGGACCTTAAATATGTTGTCACAACCCTGGATTCCATCGACGGCCGATTGGCGGAATTCTCGGCAAGAATCGCGAGGATCGAGACCGCCCTTGGTATCGAGCAACCCGGGAGTTCTCTCAATCCCAAACCGGATGATCAGCCGTAGGTCTTGCCGGCTTCGTCCACGTAAATAGCGCCCTTCGCCCGCTCTATCACTTCGGCCGCCTTCGGCACTTCATCCGGCTTCGGGACCTTGAAAAGTCTGCCGCACTTCCGGCACCGAATTCTCCGGTCGGCGACGCTGCCGTCGAGCAGCCAGACTTTGCAACATTCCGGGCACTTCGCGATAATCTGCATCAGCATATTCCTTATCGAACTTACACAAAACATTCTACACCATAGATTCGATAGTTATCCATAATAAACTCATCTTTTGCCCTATAAAATCGCTCCATCGCAAATATTATCACCCCATGCAAAACACTAATCCCGTCCGGCGAGATTTTCCTTGATTTCACCTCGTGAATCTGCTACAATAGTTATCGTTGGGGTGATGAAATGAGAAAGAGAATTTCCTGTAAAATTATCAAATCCGTTCCTCTTGGCACAGGCGATAATCGACTGCGTCAGTTCTGTAATGCAAATGTGCAACAGCCTAAAATCAGCTATATCGGCACCTCCACCTATACACCCCGCCTGGTCGTTACAGCAACCTGTATCGACGAGAAGCCCGCGACACTATTTCTTGATTGCTGCGCTTAAGTCTGAATCAATTCTTCGCTTCATCCGGTTAATGAATTAGCCGCTCCGAGCGATTTTTGCTTCATCCGGATAATGCATAGGCTGACCGGACAAATCGACTCCTTGGGGTTGCCTTGAGAGAAAAATCGTTTGGGCAGATGAGTAAATTTGGGCAGGCAGGGGGGGAAAATTTCGCATCTGGGGCCCCGAACGATTTTTCTCGGTCGTCCCGAACATCAAATGCACCTGCGCATTATACGGAAGAATCATTTATTTATCCAGTTTGTCCATGGCCTGTCGGAGGATATTTGCCATTCGTTCGGTTTGGAGCTTTAGGATTTCACGGCCGAGTTCGGCGCTGGCGAATTTTCTCGGGTCCCTGCCACCGACTCCTACGGGCCACGAGTTGGGGTCCTTCGGCAACCTGTCCATCCTGACCAGCTCCGGCCGAAGGGCCATTACGAGCGAGGTTTCGTTCATTGCCGCGTGGTCCACCTGGATGCCCATGCCCTGCCGGTCGTATTCACTGCCCCAGCAGACGAAAGTCTCAAGGTCGAACTTCTGTTTCCAATCTGCGGCGTTTTTCTGAAAAAAGCTTGTGGAAGGCCCGTGGCCGTGGGCGACGACAATCTTAAAGCCGGCTCGGCTGAGCTGCTTGAGCGTCGCTTCGATAATCGTGCGGAACGTCTCCTCGGGTACCCAGTAGGCGCTGCCGGCAAGCTGCTGGTTCTTATAGCGTTGGCCCTCCGGCATGCCTTCGCCAAGAGTATCCATCCCGTAGAATTCCTTGCCGTCCACCTCTTCCATGCGGTCTGGACCGAGAAACAGCATCGGCAGGACGATGCCGCCGGCTTGCCGGGCCAGGCCGGTGAAAAATCCATAGGATTGCAGGCCGTCCGAGCCGAGCGGAAGGTGCTCGCCGTGCCATTCGAGCGTACCCAGCGGCAGATAAGCGATTGGTGCAGCGGCCAGCCGGTCCCGGAATTCCTGTGGCGTAAGTTCTGCGTATAGCACCTTTTCGGGCGGCTTCTTTGCAGCCGATTCAGCGGGCTGGTTCGACGCCCCAACGACTTTTTGGCCAAAGCCGGAGAATATCGCCATGCTCAGGCAGACAAACGACAAACAGATAATCGTTGCGATTTTCTTCATAATACCTCCTGCCTCCCTATCGCTCGGCGGCTGCCAGGGCCGACTCAATGCTGCCGGCGCCGTCGAAGCTGAGCTTGTCGGCGAATGGCAGAGTTTCCGGCACGACGTGGGCCTCGGTAGTGAATTTGTACGGGACCGGGCCGCCGCTGTCGAACGTCAATTCGACGAAAAAGGCGGTCCAGCCCTCGTCCGGCTTGGGGACCTTTGCTACATACTTTCCGGGACTGGCCGCGGCAAGATCCGAGCTTTTCCAGACCGGGCCGATGATTTCAAGCCGGAAATCCCTCGCTTTGGGATTCGTGGCCTGCCACAGTTTGACCGCCGTCGGAGCCGTGGTCGTGCTGACCTCAATCGAGCCGTCGTCCTTGACCGACCATGTGAACTTCGGCCGGGGCGCGTTTTTCAGGATGGACTGATAGAACACCAGCAGGCTCTGGATGGCATCCGAGTTGCCGAGGCCGTGGTCGGTGTTCGGGACGTACCGCAGGTATTTCTCGCCGGGCAGGTCGTGGAAGTAGAACTGTGCCGAGTCCGGCAGGAAGAACTGGTCGCCGCTCGAATTTATCAGGCACTTGGGTATCGCCGCATAGCGGTCGCGGTACTCGTACGGATCGGCAATTTTTAACAGTTCCTGGCATTCCGGCGTGTCGAGCCTGCTGAAAACATTCATCTCTCCGTAATCAGCGATAGCGTCGGAGTAAAAGCCGTAAGCGGCAAAATGGTGCTTTATGTTCTCATCTATATTCAGCACGTCGATGACCGCCGGGACGATGGCGACCACCCGTTTATCGACCGCGGCTGTCAGCCATGTAGTCCAGCCCCGCTTGGAGCCGCCGGAGACCACGAACTGCTTGATATCGAGCGGGCCGGAGTCGAGAGATTTAAGGTGGCTTTGAACTGTATCCATCGCGCGGACGGCGCTTTTCACCATCGGCAGAAGGAGCGGCCAGGTATTGTCGCCAGTGGTCATATATTTATCGAAAGTATAAGCGATGATCCCGTCTTCCGAGCGGGGCCTGCCGCCATCCGGGAAGACCAGCGGCTCGTTCGGCACCATTTTAAGATCAGCAACGACCGCGCCGGCGCCAAGGGCGATGCCGACCAGCATTTTGTCGGCCGAATCCGGAGCCGATCGGCCGTTACTGCCGCCGTTAATCCACAGCAGCGCTCTGCTTCTGTCTGCATTTACAGGTTTGACGATTGTCAGCCAGTGCTTCCAGAGCGGGCGGTCGACCTCGTCCTTGTTGCGCCAGGACTGCGAGGTCATATCCAGAATATAAGCGGTATAACCCAGGCCGGCATCGGTTTTGATAATGCTATAAGTATAGCTGTCATCAGGTTTTGCGACATAATCATCGAGCGGCGTGCCCGTTGCGAGCCGGGCCGTTGCGAGAACCAGTACGGCCAAAATGGTGGAGTAGTAACGCGATTTCATATCCGGTCCTTTCTCTGTTTTTTGAGTGATTCAGCCATTCATATTCCCGCTCGCGCAGGAATGACAAAACACAGGCACAACCCCGAAGCAATCCTTCGCTCTGGGCGGGGTTTTGCCTGCCCTATGGTTCTATACTTTATTCGGGAAAATGCCTCGCAGGTATTCAGCGTCGTAGCGGCAGCTTTCCTCTACGCCCAGCGGTAACTTGGTGCCTTCCATGACGAGCCAGCCGCGATAACCGATGTCGTCCATCGCCAGGCGGACTTCTTTGAAGTCGATCGAGCCTTTGCCGTACAGGTTGTCGTAGTCCTTGGCGTGAAACTCGCAGATGAGCGGGCCGAGCCGGCGAATTTCCTTGTAGATATCATAGCCCGCTTTGTGCGAGTTGGCCACATCGTAGTACACCTTGACGGCGCGCGAGCCGATCCTCTCGATAATATCGATGTGCTGCTCGGCACTGAGCCAGGATTCGATACCGAGTGTGACGCCGGCCATTTCCGCATTGGGAGCGATCTGCCTGAGACGCTGGACAACCATGTTAACGCCCTGCTCGTCGTTTTGCAGGTCACCTTCGCCGAAAAAGGCCAGCAGAATCACCTTGACTCCCATTGCCTCGGCCACGTCGATGCCCTGCCGCACCCATCGCTCGGCTCGCGGATCGCTTTTGTACGGGACGCTGTTGAGGACGCCCATTGCCAGCGAGGCGATTTCCATTTTCCGCTTGCGGGCCTCGTCGAGAATATTCTGCTGCAACTCTTCGTCGAATAACGGCAGGCGATTGTCCCCCCTGCCGAAATCCACCTGCACGCCGTCCAGCCCTATTCGTTTGGCGATCTCTAACGATCCCGGGTCCGCGGTCTTTCCTATCGTCCAGTCGCAAACGCCAAGCTTAAATCCGGGGGCCGTTTTTGCCTGCTCTCGCTCAGCCAAAGGAGCGCAGGAGCATGTCACTGCCAGACCGGCGGCAGCGCGAGCGGCCCCCACCATCATTTGGCGGCGAGTTATGTGTAAACGTTTCATTTTTATATCTCCACAAGATAACCACAATGCCGTTGTCCCGGCTTTCTCAGGACTTCAGGCCTTTAAGGTCGGCTTCGAGTTTCTCCGTGCTGTTGACAAGGCTGCTCCACATTACTTTCTCGCCCGTGTAGGCGGCGGTTCGGCCGAGGATTGTAATCAGATTGCTGCGAACGCTCGGCTCGACGGTCGGATTGGTGTAATTGCCCTCGACAATGCTCTTATGGAACGTGGCGATGTTGGCTACGGCACCGTCCTTGTATATGCCGGGGCTTGTTCCGCCGCGATAGAAGTTCTCGCCGCGGATGATTACCTGCCCGCCGTATTCGGTTTCCAACACGCCTTTCGAGCCGAACATCCGGTTCCGAATGCCCTCCGGCTGCGTGCCGTGACCTTCTATCTGTCTGGAGCTGAACGTAATGCCGACTTTTTTGGGATACTCGAAGAGCAGCGCGAAGTGGTCGTTGCACGTCCCGACGGGGCGAACCGTCCGCCCGCATGTCCCGACGGCGTACACCGGCTCGGTGTCCATGATCCAATTCATTACGTCAAGAGTGTGAATGTTCTGTTCGGTGATAATGTCGCCTGAAAGCGCGCTGTCCAGTCCCCAGGCCCGCAGGCGGTTCTCGGGGTTCTGCGGATCGTTCCGCCATGTATCGTACATGCGCCCGAACGGGCAGGTTGCATGGTATATCGCCTCGCCGAAAACGAGCTCGCCCAGCGCTCCGTCGCGAAGACGTTTGAGCGCCTCGATATAAAACGGATCGGCGCGGGTCTGGAAGTCTATCAGGAAGCAGCGTTTGTTTTTTGCGGCCCTTTTGCCGCTTTCATCGATACTGTGACATCCGGGCACGTCCACGGCGATAGGTTTGGCGACATAAGTATGGCAGCCAGCCTCAACCGCTGCGGCGGCCTGCTCGGGATGAAAGTAAGGCGGGCTCTCTATGGCTACGGCGTCCACCTTCTCCAGCAGCTTCTTGTAGCCCGACAGGCCGGGGAAACGATTTGCCGCCGGCACGCCCAGTTTTTCGCCGGCGCTGTCGGTTCTGTCCTGGAAGTAGTCCGCGACGGCCACGACATTATATCCGCCGTGCTGCTGGAACAGTTCGGCGATCCATGTTCCCCTGCCGCCGCAGCCTATCAGGCCCAGGTTGACTTTCGAGTTGGCGGCAACTCCGCGAACCAGCTCCGGCTTGACGATTGTAAACGACAGAGCGGCCGCACCGGCCCCGGCCATGAACCGGCGACGATTAATCCGTCGTGAGTTGTTGCCGACGATTGAAGTTTTTTGATGTTCCGACATTTCGTAATCCTCCCTTTCAGGCATTGTGTAAATATATTTTCAACAAAAACGCATAAAGTATAGTGCCGAGCGATTGATATTTCCTTTGCCCGGCATACAATTTAATTACTCTTTTCATAAATTCATGTAGACTTCCCGCATGATCTTTCCGGTTGAGGTTTTCTGGAATTCCTCGATTCTGATTTCAAGATGCTGCGACGAGATTTTCTCGAAGCTGGAAAGCTGCCGGCTGTTCTGCTGACATTCATTGATGTTCCGCCAAATGAGATTCTTAAGGACCTGCGGCTTATCCACCAGATCGTCGGATGAATGATTGGCATGAGTTTCTATAGCTTCCCATGCCGGCCGGACGATGGCTCTGATGGTTTCCTCTACGATACCTGCCGGATCCTTCCGGAAACCCGGGACCACCAATATTTCACCGACAAATTTTGCCTCCGAAAGCGCCGACTCGACATGCTCGGGGCTGACATTTTTCCCGCCGGGCAGCACAATCACGTACTTCTTTCGTCCGGTTATATAAAGATTCCCGTCCTCATCCAGGTGACCCAAATCGCCGGTGAGCAGCCAGCGAACACCCTGAACGTCGGTTTTGATAACCGCCTCAGTGGCTTTCGGATTCTCGTAGTAGCCCTTCATTATACAGGGTCCGCCGAGTGCGATTTCACCCTTTGTGTTGGGCGGCAATTCCTGATTGTTCTCGTTGACGATTTTGACGAATATCGTGTTAATGGGCTTGCCCACAGAGCCCAATTTACCAGCTTCCTCGTTGAAGCCGTACACGGGCGAATTCTCTGTCGTGCCGTAGCCTTCGTACAGCAGCATTCCTCTTCGCCAGAACACGTCCAGCACCCACTTCGGCATCGGCGCAGAGCCTGAAAGGAAAAACCGAATTTTGCACCAGCCGAGCTTTTGAACGATTTTCTTTCCAACAAGTTTTGGTGTGAAACGGTCGAGCAGTTTGACGTGCGGCTTTTTCTTTTTCTCTTTGGCAAGGCTCTCTTCGAAGTTCTTCGCAAGCATCGTAAAAAGAGCGGGCACAGCCACAAAGATCGTGATTTCCTTGTCCCTTATGAGCTCGGCGATCTGGCGGTATTTATTCGTGTAAACATTAGTAGCACCGACACAAAAAGGCAGCAGCTTGCCGACCGTCAGACCGAATGAATGGTGCGGCGGCAGGATATGCCCGAGCGTATCTTTGTGACTTATATTTACCTTCTTCACGGAACCCTGAAGATTGGCGCACAAATTACGGTGTGTAAGCTCGACTTCTCGCGGGTCGCCCGTCGTGCCGGACGTGCACAAAATCACGGCAGTATCGTCGGTATCTATCTTGGTGGGGATTTTATTCAACAGCTTATCTACTTCGTTATCGCTGAGATCGGTTTCTTCATAGACGGTCATTTCGATGAAAGCCATACCGTTGCCGGCGGCAAAATCCTTCAATTCCCGCCGGGATTCGGCATCCTGATAGTCGTCGGCCATGACAATCAGCCGGCTGTCCGTATGGGTGAGGTGATTTATCACGCCAACGACGGGCCTTTCCGGATCTATCAGGACCGGTACGGCCCCGGCAAGCATCACACCCCACAGAGCAACGTCCCAGTCAGCGCGGTTCTTGCCGAGTATCGCCACTTTATCCCCGACCCGGATGCCTTGGGATTGGATAAGCCATGCGGCAAAGTCCTTCGCCCTGGTTTTCAACTGCCCGAAAGTCAGCGATTCTTCACGATCTGCCCTGATGATTTCAAGGCATTTCTTGTCCAGGAGCTTTATTTCGGCAAGGGATTCGTTGAAGATGTCGATCAATGTTCGGAACTTCGGTTCTGTCTGCATCTGTTTTCGGCTCTCCACTGTACGCCTTACGGTGCTGTCAAAGAGTTCGCTTTTCTCGGCCTTTTGGCCAGCCTTCCTCGCAGTTGCTCTGCCGGAAATTATCGTTTGCAGAACTTTACCCGCTCACCTACAATATGGCAAGTCTTTTCCTTGATGCGGCTTAAGATTTTATAAAGGGCTGCGAAGCAGCAATCTACGCGAGTTTTATAAAAATGTTACTTTCGCCGTCTTTTATGCCTTATATATGAGGGGGTCTTGAGAAAGTGTGCCTATTTCGAGGGAACAGAAAGTGAGAACGAACAGACTTTTCTATCCGATTTTGTTGGTAATGATTCTCTACTATGGTTGCAAAAAGGCCCCTGAAGATTCAGATTCACTACATCGTGCCGCCTTGGATGGCAACATCAAGCAAGTTCAGATACTAATTTCAAGGGGTGCTGATGTAAACGCAAAAAACAAAGATAGTACGACACCATTACACTTGGCGGCCATGCAAGATCATAAGGAAGTTGTGGAACTACTTCTGACAAATGGCGCCGATCTTAATGCAAAGGACAAGTATGGCTATGTACCCTTACATATAACCGCTCGTGAAGGTGCTATGAGTACTTTTGAATTACTCATCGACAAAGGAGCAGATGTCAATACAAAGAGCGACTCAAGTCTTACTCCCTTGCACTTAGCAGCTTCAAGGGGGCATAAAGACATAATAAAGCTGCTTTTGGCCAATGGTGCTGACATGAGTGCAAGAAATGTGTTCGGTTATACACCATTATACATGACTGCTCATTGGGGTCAGAAAACTGCAGCGGAACTGCTTATCGCCAATGGCGCTGAAATTGATGCCAAAAACAAGAAAGATCAAACACCGCTATACGAAGCAGTTTGTCGGAAGCATACAGATATAGTTGAGCTTCTTATTACTGCTGGAGCTGATATCAAAGCCAGAGACAAGAATGGAGCTACTGCTCTGCACTACGCAGCCTCTGAAGGCGATATTGATATGGTAAAATTACTTTTAGCTCACGGTGCCGACATCAATGCTAAAACGACAAATAGTGATACTCCTCTCAATGAAGCGATAAATAATACAAGAAATTTTGAAGTAGTTAAATTTCTTCTTGCAAACAGCGCTGACATCAGCATTTCTGATGATAATAAACAGCAGTTATTGGAATTCGCAGTTACTCACGGTTTAAAAGATATAGTCAAACGGCTTATTGTAAGGGGTGCCGATATCAATAAAAATTCCTGGTGGGGAAACTATCCACTTGTTTGGATCGCTCTTAACAATGGGGATATTGAAGTTGCAGAACTACTCTTGGCCAACGGCGCTAAGGCTAATATCAGTGATTATTGGTGTAATAGACCTCTGCGTTGGGCGACTCGTGCGAATTATAAAGAAGTAGTTGAATTTCTTCTTGCTCACGGTGCGAATGTCAATGCAATGCATGTGAACGGCGAGACTTTACTACATATCGCGGCGAAAGAAGGGAATACATATCTGGTGAAATTAGCTCTACGCTACAATGCAGACGTTGAACTAAAGAACCAGTCCGGGACGCAGCCTTTGCACTATGCTGTTGCCGCGGGGTACAAGGATATAATCACGCTCCTATTGGAACATGGGGCAGAAGTTAATGCACGGGACGATGATAATGATACTCCTCTGCATAGCGCAGCGCTAAAGGGCAACAAGGAAATCGTGGAACTGCTTTTAGCTCATGGAGCGGATGTCACGGCAAAAGATAATACCGGCCGAACACCTGCGGACGAAGCGACTCGCCGGGATCACAAGGAAATAGTTACCCTGCTTAGGG
>Ga0315294_10009957_pt1 | contig 10423 bp, 8 predicted proteins | sample YL17G13_40_MG_FD_203626 | JGI IMG/M metagenome (GOLD analysis project Ga0315294, IMG submission 203626) | Sediment microbial communities from Yellowstone Lake, YNP, Wyoming, USA - YL17G13_40 | ecosystem: Environmental > Aquatic > Freshwater > Lake > Sediment | place: USA: Wyoming | collected...
ATTTCCTCGGCGAGTTTATAGAATTGTTTGTTTTTATTATAATAAGCCTTCATTTCCTTTTCGGTCGGTTTCGCCTTAGCCACAACCAAAGCCAGACGCACTTCCTCGAGCAGGAGGTTCCGCTTGATGCCGGGCAGCATGGCTTGGTAATATTCCACGCCCAGGGCGTCGTATTTCAGGCCGTTGATGTAGAGCAGGCGCTCCAGGATTATGTTGTCCAGGATCGCCTTTTCGTTCTTGGGCGCGTACGGCGAAGCCTTGGTGATCTGCTCGTCAAGTTCGAGCCGGGTGATATTATAGCCGTTCACGGTGGCGACGAAATCCTGGTAGTTCTTCTTGAAGCAACGCTCTACGCCGGTCAGGGAAAACGAATCGAGCGGCGGTTTACGATATTGGGTGGCGACGATCTCGAATTGCTTGGCGGCGTTAAGAAAATCTTCTTTGCGTTCCAAAACCAAACCGTAACGGTAATAAACAGACCCGTCTTTTTGCTTGTGATCCTTGATAATGCCGGCGTAAAGATCCGCGGCTTTATCGTATTTTTCCGGACCGTAAAAATAAACATCGCCCAGTTCGATCTTCCAGGCCGGGCTTTGATCTTTAGCGATCATTTCCTCGCAGTATTTTATCGCTGCGTCAAAATCACCGGACATGAGCAGGTTCAGATAATTTTGGGGCAGGATCGCAAAGATAGCTAACAGTATCGTCATGTAAACCTCCTTTATTATAATAGAACTTAAATTATATATAATCCGGTCTAAAAGTCAAGAAAGTTGTTCGAAATAATTAGATCGTTAATATCGTTTAGAGCGTTATGAGCGTTAATATCGTTATATAAATCCCGTTAGAGAACTACGTCCTCTAACGGGATAAAATTACCTTTCATCCACAAAAACCTTTAGACTTAAGTGTATCATTTTGGTACACTTGCTTTTCCGTGAGACAATCACTGGTAAAAAAATGCCGCTATTACGTAACCTTTATTTTTGAATTTAGGCACGGTTATTGCATTATAATAGGTTAGTTGATAAAATGATCTTTAATATACTATCTTGACAGGATTAAAAACCTGAGTATTATAATAAGGGCTTTCTTATATACGATGGCTATGCCCTAAAGCCCAATAATTTAACGCGGTTGCTTTAAATGCAACCTTCATCAACCGGGGCATACGGAATCTTTGCTTACTTTAAGCAAAAAAAATCCTAAGGAGGATATTATGAAAAAAGGTTTTACACTAATCGAACTGATGGTCGTCGTGGTCATCATCGGCATTCTGGCTGCGATCGCCATCCCGAACTTCATCAGCATGCAGAAGAGAGCCAAGGAATCTTCGGTTAAGAACAACATGCATACACTGCAGTTGGCCTCCGAGGACTTCTCGACCCTGACCGAAGGCATCTATGCTTCGGATGCTTCTACTACGATCGGCGCCATTCTGCTCAATGCCGATCCGCGTAGCATTGCCGGCGCCGCGGTGTGGGAATACCCGATCGGCCCCCTGAACGTTCTACTGCCGACCAGCTTCAAGAATCCGGTCGCGGTGGGTAACAACGAAGGCCGTTCGCCGACACTTGCCACTTATGCGGTCAACACCGACGCGGGCGTCGTCTTCTATATGTCCTACACGGCTACGGGTGTTTTTCCAGCGCCAATAGGACAGGGCGTTCGTTATCTGATCGGTGGCAACGGCGTCGATGCCGTTCTTTCTCTGACGCTTTCTTCCGGTCAATAGCTGATACGAGTTCCAAAGAAAGGGGAGCTTTCAGCTCCCCTTTCTTTTAATATCGCAGGAGGAATGTCATCATGGAAAACGGCAGCCGTAATTTTACCCGGGGGTTTACCTTGGTCGAACTTATGGTCGTGGTCGTGATAATCGGCATTCTCGCCGCCGTTTCCATACCGAACTTCATTTCCATGCAGCAAAGGGCCAAAGAAGCGAGTTTAAAGGCGAACCTCCACTCCCTGATGATGACCGTGGAAGAATTCAACACTATTGCCGACGGCCATTATCCGGGCGATCTCGATACCCGGATCTGCGACGCGGATCCGGGGAACGTGGACACGAGATCGATCGCCGGCGGTGTCCGCATCCCTCCCTTCCCCAATAATTCATTATTAAGAGCTCAGTCGGGTTTTAAGAATCCGTATGCGACAACCGTAAAGGTGGTTGATAATTTATTGGTGGTGCCGCCGCCTATCGCGGTCCCGCCCAGCGGCTGCACTTATCTATCTACTTACCAGGTCGACGGAATCACGCCGGGAATCGGAGGCCAACCCGCCTACTCATATAAAATCTCCGGCTACGGCTTAACCGCTCCCCTGTTCCTGATCCTACCGTAAACGACAACCCTTTTGTCATCGTCCGATTCCTTAACCTTTAAAGAAGTTATCTAATTGGTTTTTTCCACGACGATTGCGCTTTACCGTCGCGGATGAAATAATAACCGCCGTGCGGTTCCTCGGGAATGGCTTCAATGATACCGGCGTTTTTTAATTCGCGCAAACTCGCCGGGTAACGTCCGCGATTTTTGTAAAACGCGTTGATACCCAGATCCAGATCCTGGATATGGATCTCCATGGTGATCTTCTTTATATAATATTCAGCGGTCGATTTTTCTTCTAGATTCGTGGTTTTATCGTAAAGATCGGCCCATAATGCAAGCGAAGCACGCAGGTCGTGGACCTTGACCTTCAGCACGAAGGCGGCCCACCGCTTAGCCATGTCGCTCGCCCCGGGTTTATAAGCCGCGAGCCGGAAAAACTGCACGGCGACCCGGTATTCTTTCAGGAAAACGTAATTGATAAAACCGTATAAAAAAGGGTACTCCCATCCGTCGGGATTGGCCGAAATGCCTTTTCTCAGCAGCTTGAGGGCGTGATCAGGACGCTGGGCGTCGTGGGTCAGCATAAGACTGCCCAGGGTGTATGCAAAAAGGAAACGTTGGTCCAAGGTGGTCAGAATATCAAGGATGTTGTACATGAGTTCGAATTTGGCATCGGTCATGCGGTGCTCGCCGTAATACTGGATGAAACGGAGCCAGACAACGTCGGCCAGGGGTGCGTAAAGACCCAGGGATAAAGCCCGGAGCGCCAATCCCGAGGGAAAGTAAGCGAGCTCGCCGATCAATTTATTGCGCCGGTCCTTGAGGTCGATGCGGTAAGCGAAGTTAACGACGATCGCGACGAGAACGATAACCATAACGACACGGAATAGGGCTTTCATAAGCTATAATATATCCGTCTGGGAAAATGTCAAGGTGTTTTTTCCCTTCAGTATTGGTAAGTTTTCCTTCGGAAAGTTAAGTATCCCGCACCTTTGTAACGGTGGTTGTTATCGAAAATATGCTGTTTATGCCTTTCAGGATATGATATTAATCGTTACTCAATTGCATATGGTTGGCAAAGGTGCGGGATGGTTAGGGCACTTCGTGCCGGTAAAGTTTTCACTTCGTGAAAGGTTTAAAACCTGCGTAGCCCCGTTAGAATTCTATTATCGCTATTCATATTAATCCAAAACACTTCTTCAATTTAGTAAAAATTTCTAACGGGGCGGAGCAACTCTACCTGAAGTTAATGTTTCTTCTTCGGCTGGAGTTTGCGATACAGCGTCGCGCGGCTGAGTCCCAGGCGCCGGGCGGTTTTGGCGATACTGCCGTTGCACTCTTGCAGGGCCTTCTTGATCTCATCATCCTCGACATCCTGAAGTTTGCGGCCTTTTTCCGACGGCAATCCCAATTCCTCGGGTTTGATGTAATAGGTATCGCCCATGATCGCCGCCCGTTCGATCACGTGTTTGAGCTCGCGGACATTTCCGGGCCAGTTATAGCGAAACAATCGGTCATATGTGGTCTTCAATATCTTCTTCTCCCCCAGGTTTTCGTCCTGGCAGAGACTCTTCAGAAAATGATCGGCAAGGATCGGGATGTCTTCTTTACGCTGACGCAAGGGCGGAAGGGTGATCGGGATCACGTTGAGACGGTAATACAGGTCTTCCCGGAACGTATCTTTCTTGACTTCGGAAAAAAGGTCCTTATTGGTCGCAGTAATCAATCGGACATCGACCCAAATCGGTTTGGTCGAACCGAGGGGGACGATCTCCTTCTCTTCCAGGAGGCGGAGAATTTTGGTTTGGATCACCGGGGACGCGTCGCCGATCTCGTCGAGGAAAAAAGTCCCTTGGTCGGCGGCCCGGAAAAGGCCTTCTTTATCGGTATTGGCGCCGGTGAACGCGCCTTTCTTATATCCGAAAAGCTCGCTTTCCAGCAGCGTTTCCGGCAGGGCGGCGCAGGAGATGCTCACGAAATTGTTACCGTACCGTTTCGAACGGTTATGGATTTCGTGGGCGATGAGTTCCTTGCCCGTGCCGGATTCACCCAGGATCAAAACCGTGGTGTCCGTCGCCGCGATCTTGTCAACCAGCGACATGATCTGCTGAATCGCCCGGCTGTTGCCGATTATTTTTACGATTCCGGATTTTTCCCGGGGCAAGTTCGCCTTGACGCGGACCAGGATCTCCTCGATACCGAAAGGTTTCATGATATAGTCGCTGGCGTGGTCCCGCAAGGCGCTAACCACCGACTCCATGGTGCCGTAAGCGGTTATGAAGATGAGGGGCGTGGTCGGGTATATTTCCCGGACTTTTTTCAGGAATTGGAAACCATCCATCTCGGGCATCTTGATATCGGTAATGAAACAATCGAACTTCTCCTCTTTGATGCGGGTCAAAGCTGTTTTCGGTTCGGTGGTGGCGAACACCGAATAACCGTTCTGCTCAAGGGCAAAAGAAAGCCATTTGATCAGGCTTTCTTCGTCGTCGAGCAGCAGGATCTTCGGTTTCATCTCGGGGCTCCTTTTCCCCGGCCCGTCGCCTTTATTTTCTCCGGCGGGAGAAAATTTCTTCCAGGGTTAGTTTTAGCTGAGGTATTACTTTGAGTTCCATTAAACCGCCGCGGCTGCGGTATGTCGTCTGCAGGTCTAAACCGATAAACCCGATATTCTTCAAGGGCAGGACCCGGCCGACCGACAAGCCGTGCTCCGTGATGCCGTTGTAGTACCAGGGATTGAAAGAATAGGCTATCTGGTATCCGCCGCGGGCGAATCCCAGTTGGAAGCGGTTGGGAGATTTATAACCATTCCAGAACGAATGCTCGAAGAGGATCTTAAATTTATACTCGCCCAGGACCGGGATCAACCCGACGGTCAGGCGCTGAGGCAGATCAAAACTCGTATCGCCGGAGGTAAGGGACATGGTTACCCGGCCCAAACCCTCGTAGGCAAGGGCGGCAAAGCGGTAACGGAATCCGGCGCTGAACACGGTCCCATAATATTCATAGTTAAAAGAGTCGACGCTTATGTAATCACCGACATCATACTCCCAGATCTCACGCGCGGTTCCGAACAGATAGGAACCGGCGCCGAAAAATTCAGCGATCGGCAGGTTCGCGTTCACCTGGGCCCGGAATTCTTCGATCCCGCCATCGGCCAGCAAATGCATTGTCAATTGGTCACGCGCCATGTAGATATCCGATGACTGGTCAAACCTTTCCGTGTTGCCCACCGACAGGAGCAGGCGGTCGCTGAGCGGAATCTGCATATTCAACATGAACGGGTTGGTCCAATAGCAATTCCGGAAATCGCCGTTTTTGGCGATAAAGTTGAATTCGGGACTGATCACGAATTGGAGCTGGGCTTGGTTCTGCAAGCCGTAGAAGGGCATGCGGAAAACGGACATATCCTCGCCCATACCGCCCACGGAAAATACGGAAGCATTGGTAATGAAAAACAAGAGATATGTCATAGTGATAAAGTGGTTATGTTAATATGTAATTGCTCCGTTGCTCCCTGGTCACTCTTCTCCGGTTCTCCGTTTCTATTATGTCCCATCTCCCCTGCTCCCACTCTCCCCATCACTGCCGTTCCCCCGGCGGGTCGATATAGCCGACTTTCAACTTGTATGATCCCCGGCGGATCTTCAGGTTCGCGATATCATAATTGTCCGGCGAGAGGAAAACGAAAAATCCAAAATTGGAATCCGGGTGGTCGATGACTATTTTGACATATTGGATGATATCCACGGTCGCGGACGTATCGCCGGCGGCGATCCGATGAAAGGCCATCAACGGTCCGACGTCGGTGTCGAAGCCGTTCAAGGGTTCAGTCAAGGGTTTGATCCCGATATCCAAGGATTCGCGAAGGGCGAAATGGCTTTCGATGTTAAATGTCAACTCCCCGTAAAGACATTTTTTTCCAAGGAGGGTTGAATCAGGAAAATAAGGAATACTATCGGGAGGAATGGTATCCGGTTCATTGAAGAAAAGGAATTTCACGTAGTTACGGTAAGGAACGCCCGCGCCGATCCAGGGATCGTAATAAGGCGGGGACGGACCGCGAACGATAAAAAGGTCGGCGGTCAGTGATATGGTAGTGGTTGTCGTCCCCACGGTCATCCGGAGCTGGGGGGCGTTACCGCCTTCTTTCGAGTACCACGCGCCGAACCCGGAATCGCGCGGCACGAAAATGATGCCTTTGGCGATTTTCATCCACGTCAATTGCGCGTAGTTGAAAGGTACGACCAGGGAATCTTCCTTAAAAACCACGTAGCGGAGCGAGTCGCTATTATAGTCGCCGCCCGCGTTCGTCCACGCTTCGTCGTTGTTGCGTTTGGTCCAGGTCGCTTCCGTCTCGGTAAATTCGCTGGTCAGCAGGTGGATGCTGAAGCGGAGGGTATCGCGGTACAGGTTCTTGTTCCGGGTAAGCACCAGCTTGATATCCTTGGCGCCGTTGGGTATGGTGTCGGGGAAATTGAATTTAAGGATCACCCGGGATTCGTAATTGGTGTTCATTCCCAGGACCAGGTTGACGGAACTGCCGAGCGCGATCGACTTGAATTCGGTAACCGAAGCGAAAAAGGGAAGGTTTATGGTCTGGGCGTTAAAATTACCGCGTTGATCGAGCTCCTCCTGTCCGATCGGCAGTTTATTGCACGCGACAAAGTAAAAAACGGCGAGGAGCAGTATTTTTTTCATTATTATATGATAACCAGAATCATGTTAAAGTCAAGTATTCGACAAGTAATGGTCAGTAATTGTTTAGTTTTAAGTAAATTCTATAAATCCCGTTAGAGAACTACCTCCTCTAACGGGATAAACAAAGGTTTAACCATGCTGAGGCGCAGAGGTGAAAAGGAGCAGAGGCGCCCCTGCTCCCCAACCCCTCAGCTCCTCGGCGCCATTCTTAATTTCCAGCGCTTCAGCGCTTGGGTCTCTCATGGTCACCGGCGGTTTTGGATCCATGGTCTTTTTAATGAACCGGTACCAATTCTCCGGCAGGATCTGGCTTGCGGTCAAGCCGTATTTCAGGATAACGGGCGCGATATCCGAACGTTGAAGCTCGTCTGCGCCCTTATGGAAAAGAGCGAGAATGACGAGAAAAACAAAACCGATGACGAAAGCCTTGAATAAACCGAGCAGGGCGCCCAAAAGCCGATTGATCGCGCTAAGCGGGGTGCGCCGGATCAATTTGGTGAGGATGACGCCCGCGAGCGATACGATGATGACGGTAATCATGAAAATAATGAGGAACGCCACCGCGCGGGGCAAACGGATCATCTCGCAAAAATTTATGGCCAGGATGTAGCCCAGGATCAATCCCGCGATATCGAACAGCCCTCGGATCAAACCCATGATCATGCCGTGGACCGCCAGGGCGACGATCAGGACCAGGAGCACGATATCAATCCAAGTCATTACTTCCCTCGGTCACGGATTATATCCACCCTCACCCCCGTATCGAGTACGGGGCAGGCTTAATCCTCCCCCATCAAGGGGGAGGGAATATCGATAAATATCGATCCCGGTCATCAATCGAGCCAGCGGACGCCGTCGATCTTGATGTCCTCCGGTTTGATATCGCCGACGATGACCATATAGAAAGCACCGGGATGAAGGTATTTCTGGGCAGCGGCCCGGATCTGGTCGAGCGAGAGGCCGTTGATCTTGTTCTCGTAACGGTCGAAGTAATCAAAACCCAGCTTTTCGATTTGGATCTGGGCGGCTACCGCGGCCAGCTCATTATAGGTGTCGTAAGTCAACGGAAAATGACCGATATAGTATTTCTTGGCCCACGCGATCTCATCCGGGGTCAGGTCGTCCTTGATACGACCGATCTCATTGATCAGGGACTGGACGGCCTGGTTCGCCATTTCCTTTTTCGTCTGTACGCCCGCGATGAAAAGACCACCATTGGCGAATCGGTAGAAATAGGAACTGGCGTCATAAGCCAAGCCCTGTTCCTCGCGGATCGAGTTGGATATGCGCGATGTTAATCCGCTGCCGCCCAGTATATAATTCATGAGCCGGGCCGCGTTCCAGTCCGGCGCGCGGAGGCCAGGTCCGGGAAACCCGAGAAAAATATAGGCCTGGGATATGTCGCGTTTGATGATCCGGCCTACGGGCTTTTCGGGCAATGGAGTCGATATATAATGCGGAAAGTCGCCGGTTTTACCCGGCCAATCGCCGAATTCCCTTGCCAGCAGAGCGATCAGGGAATCATGAATAAAATCGCCGACGCAAACCACGAAGCTCTGCTCCTGACCGGACTTCGGGCCGTATGCGTATTGATAATAATCGCGCACGTCCTGGACGGTGATGGCGGTGACCGTTGAGTCGTAACCGGCGGGGTCATGCGCGTACGGCATGGCACCGAAGGCGATCTGCCGAAAAACCATGCTACCGGCTTGTTCGGGATCGTCTTCGGCCGCCTTGATATTGGAGATCACCTCGCGCTTTAAGCGGGCGAGTTTGAGGGAATCGAAAACAGGATAATAGAAGCAATCCTTCATCATCTTAATAAGCAGGGGCAGGTCCGGGGTAAGCACCCGGCCGGAAAGCCCGGCATTATCCTCGTCGCAGAAAGGAGAAAGATCTCCGCCCACGGATTCGATCGCTTCCGCCAGGGCATCGCCGGAGTAATTTTTAGTTCCCCGGATCAGCATCTGGCTCGTCAGGTTGGCCAGTCCTTCCCGGCCCGCCGGATCATAACTACTGCCCGCGGGGATCATGAAACGCACCATAACTTCCGGCAATTTATGCGCCTCGATGCTTAAAACCAGGAGGCCGTTGGGTAAAGTATCCTTTTGAATTTCAACGGCCTGGACCAGCAGTACTAGGGCGAAAAGGATCAAGAGCTTCTTCATTTTTCCTCCGATGTTCCGGACGGCAGGAGATATCCGACGGTTCGGTTATCCCGGACGAAGTATTTTTGCGCGACGCGGATGATGTCGTCGGCGGCGACTTTTTGGATCTCATCCGGGAAGCGGTTGATGTTCTGCCAATCGCCGGTGGTGTTCTCCCAGTTGGCGATCGTGAAGCCTATGCCCGTCGGAGAATCCTGACGGTAGATCGTCTGGGCCATGACCAGGCGCTTCGCCTTGTCAAGCTCCTCGGCGCCGACCTTTTCGGTCTTTAACCGTTCCAGCTGGTCCTCGATCTCGGTCTCAAGTGTTTTTACTTCCACTCCGGTCTGGGGCATGCCGAAAACGTAGAAAGTGCCGGCATATTTGGCGGTTGAAGAGTAGGCGTAGATATTAACCGAGAGGTTCTTATCGCGGACCACCTCGCGCTGGAAACGCGAGCTACGACCCTGGGAGAGGATCATGGCGATGAGATTCAGGACATAGGCATCCGGTTCATTGACGGTGACCGTATGATACTGGATGCCGACCGCCGGCATGCGCACGTCCTTCCGGTACTCAAAGCGGCGTTCGCCCTGCTGGGGCGGTTCGGTAAACTTTTCTTTCGGCACGGGCGCACCTTTCAGCTTTCCAAAAAGCTTGTTGACCATTAAACGCACATCCGCGGCGCGGACGTCGCCGGCCACGACGACAATGGCGTTCGCCGGATTATAATACCGGCGGTACCAGGCCCGGACGTCTTCCAGCCGGATGCGTTCCAGGTCACTCATGAAGCCCACGACCGGATTGCGGTATGGGCTGTACGTATAGGTCAACAGATCTTGCAGCTCGCCAAAGGAGCCGTAAGGATCGTTGTCGTTGAGCCGCCGTTCTTCCATAACCACGCGTTTTTCGGGTTCGAATTCCTTCGGATCTAAAAGAAGATTGATCATCCGATCGGCTTCGAACTCGAGTTCTATCACGTAGCGATCCTTATGTAAATTGGCGAAAAATGCGGTAACATGGTTCGAAGTGAACCCATTCTCCTCGCCCCCCGCTTCATGAATGGCCCGGTCGTAAACCTTGGGCCCGTAACGCTTGGTCCCTTTGAAGACCATATGTTCCAGGAGATGGGAAATTCCGGTCAGGCCCTTCGGCTCATCGAATGCTCCGACCCGGTAATGAATCTGGGCCGAAACGACCGGCGCGAAATGATCTTCGTAAACCAGCAGTGTAAGTCCGTTATCGAGG
>Ga0315294_10009958_pt1 | contig 10422 bp, 4 predicted proteins | sample YL17G13_40_MG_FD_203626 | JGI IMG/M metagenome (GOLD analysis project Ga0315294, IMG submission 203626) | Sediment microbial communities from Yellowstone Lake, YNP, Wyoming, USA - YL17G13_40 | ecosystem: Environmental > Aquatic > Freshwater > Lake > Sediment | place: USA: Wyoming | collected...
CTATTGGCGTGGCCGGCGCACGCTCGACCCGCTGGCCGTGCGCCTGCTGCGTCCGGCGCGCGAGCGCCGGCCAGCGAGCCTCGCGGCTCTCGCCGAGCGGATGACGCTCGCCCTGGTGAACGAGGCCGCGCACTGCCTCGCCGACGGCGTCGTGGCGGACGCCGGGACGCTGGACCTGGCACTGCTCCATGGCGCGGGCTTCCCGCTCTTCCGTGGCGGCCCGTTGCGCCACGCCGACGCGCTGGGACTCGCCCGGGTGGAGGCGCGGCTGACGGCGCTGCGCGCCGAGAAAGGGGAGCGTTTCCGCCCCGCGTCGCTCATCGAGGAACTCGCGGCCCGTGGCGGGAGGTTCACGGAGCCGGTGGGCGGGTAGGTGCGCGCTGCGGGACGGCGGGCCACGGGATCTCGTTCCGCCCGGAACACGAAGACGCCCGGCTGATGGGCCGGGCGTCCGCCGTGGGAGACCGGAGCCTGCCCGCTCCGTGATCCCGCTCGCGACTTCGGGGGGCTCGAACGACTGGCTCGCTCGCCACGCTTTCGCGTACGTGACGCTGCTATCAACGCATCGAACGCCTCAGAAGTTTCCCATCGGTTCGGACCGACCCCGACGGATGAAACCGGGGGTACCGGTCGCGGAGTTTCCTAGTAGCTGCAGCGCACGCGCAGGGAACGCAGCGAAGGGGACCAGCGCGGCCACGCGGACCACGATTGCCCCGTTCGGCGGGTTTCTTCGGGGTCTTGCTTGACTTCCTGCTGACCTCGGGCATAGTCGATTCGGGTCTTCGGGTCCACCCCTTCGAGGGGCTTGTGGGCACGGAGCCGTTCCCCGGCTCAGCGCGGCCGTCTGGCCGCGCGACGCGAGCGTGGGGAGGGGTGACGGGAGCACCGGTTCACGGCCATGGATCTGTTGTCGCGCTCGAAGTGCTCGCCGCCTGACCGGGAGACGGGTCCTTATCATCGGTGCTCGGGTGGCCATGGTTTGGCCGCGCCTTTCGCCCGATTCTCCGCCTCGGCGTTCGCGCCCGTGCGGTGCCTGATCGGGCCGGTTCCGCGCCGCACGGACGGGGCGGGTTTCGCCGTTCCCACCACCGCTGGGCACCTGGATGCGCGCATCGTCGCGGGCGCCCCCGGCCGGGCTTCCAGGAGAGACTCATGAGCACGAAGGGTTTCAATTCGTTCGAGATCGCCCAGGCCCAGTTCGACAACGTCGCCACGTTGCTCGACCTGGACGCGGGCACGCGGGAGTTCCTGCGCTGGCCGATGCGGGAGCACGCCTTCAGCCTCCCGGTGCGCATGGACGACGGGCACGTCAGGGTCTTCCGCGGCTTCCGTGTGCAGCACAACGACGCCCGCGGGCCCTCGAAGGGCGGCGTCCGCTTCCACCCGCAGGAGACCGTGGACACGGTGCGCGCCCTCGCCATGTGGATGACCTGGAAGTGCGCGGTGGTGGACATCCCGCTGGGCGGCGGCAAGGGCGGCGTGATCTGCGACCCGCACAACCTGAGCGCCCGCGAGCAGGAGCAGATCTGCCGCGGCTGGGTGCGGCAGCTGGCGCGCAACGTGGGCCCGGTCCAGGACATCCCGGCGCCCGACGTCATGACCAGCGCGCAGCACATGTTGTGGATGCTCGATGAGTTCGAGACGGTGCACGGCGGCCGGTACCCGGGGTTCATCACCGGCAAGCCCGTCGGCATGGGCGGCTCGCTGGGGCGCACCGAGGCGACCGGCTACGGCGTGGTCTTCACGCTGCGCGAGGCGCTGCGCGAGCACAACGTCGCGGCCGGGTCCACGCGCGCCAGCGTGCAGGGCTTCGGCAACGTGGCCCAGTACGCCATCCGCCTCTACCAGCAGCTCGGCGGCAAGGTCATCTGCGTGTCCTCGTGGGACCAGAAGGACCAGGTCTCGTACGCCTTCAAGCGGACCTCCGGCGTGGACGTGGACGAGCTGGCGGGCATCACCGACGCCTTTGGCGGCATCGACAAGGAGAAGGCGAAGAAGCTCGGCTACGAGGTGCTGCCGGGCGACGCGTGGATCGAGCAGCCGGTCGAGATCCTGATGCCCTGCGCGCTCGAGAACCAGATCACGCCCGAGACCGTGAAGAAGGTCCACGCGGCGGTGAAGTTCGTGGCCGAGGGCGCCAATGGCCCCACCACCACCGAGGCCGACGCGGTGCTCAAGGACCGCGGGATCTGCGTGATCCCGGACTTCCTGGCGAACGCGGGCGGCGTGACCTGCAGCTACTTCGAGCAGGTGCAGTGCAACATGAACTATTACTGGGACAAGGACGAGGTGCTGGGCAAGCTCGACAGCAAGATGACCTCTGCCTTCCTCGCGGTGAGCGAGCTGGCGCGCGATCGCAAGCTGTACATGCGTGACGCCGCCTACGTCATCGCCATCAACCGCGTGGCGCAGGCCTGCAAGGCCCGCGGCTGGGTGTGACAGCGGGAGGCGGGGTGGTGCGCGACGCCGCTCCGGCGACGCGGTCCTGACCATGTATGGCGACGCCACGGGCGGCCGGGAGCTGCCGCGGTTCGACCGCCGCTTCTTCGAGGGGCGGGAGACCTTCACCACCATCGGCTCGGGCGCCCTCGGGGGCAAGGCCTCGGGGCTGCTCGCCGCGCGCGAGGCGCTGGCAGAACGCCCGGCGGCCCTGTGCTACGAAGACCTGGAGATCTCGGTCCCGACGCTTACCGTGATCGCCACCGACACGTTCGACCTGTTCCTGGAGCGCAACCGTCTCCACGACCTGGTCTACTCGGGGGCCGACGACCGGCAGATCGCCTTGGCGCTGCAGCGTGCGGAACTCCCCACGGAGATCGTGGGCGACCTGTGGGCGCTCGTGCGGCAGGTCCACACGCCGCTGGCGGTGCGGTCATCGAGCCTGCTCGAGGACGCGCTGGAGCACCCGTTTGCGGGCGTGTACGCGACCAAGATGATCCCCAACAACCAGCACGCCCCCGAAACCCGCTTCCGCAAGCTGATCGAGGCCGTCAAGTTCGTCTACGCCTCCACCTTCTTCCGCGCGGCGCGGACCTACGTGCACGTGGCCGGCCGGGCGCCGGAGGAGGAGAAGATGGCGGTGATCGTGCAGGAGGTCGTGGGGCACCGGCACGGCCCGCGCTTCTATCCCGAGGTCGCAGGGGTGGCCCGCTCGTGGGACTTCTACCCGACGAGCCACGCGCGGCCGGCCGACGGCGTGCTGGACCTGGCGCTCGGGCTGGGCAGGACCATCGTGGATGGCGGGCGCGTGTGGACCTGCTCGCCCGCCCACCCGCGCTCGGTGCCGCCGTTCAACTCCGTGGATCACATGATCGAGCAGACGCAGAGCCAGTTCTGGGCCGTGAACATGGGTCCGCCTCCGGCGTACGACCCCACGGTCGAGACCGAATACCTGGTGCACGCGGGCCTTGCCGAGGCCGAGGTGGACGGGACGCTGGTCCACGTCGCCTCGACCTACGACGCGGACTCGGACCGCGTAGTCATGGGGGTGGGGGCCCGCGGCCCGCGCGTCGTGGACTTCGCGCCGCTGCTGCGGCTGGCGCCGTGGCCGGTGGTCGAGGCCGTGCGCGGTCTGCTCGCGCTCTTTGCCGGGCGCCTGGGGACCCCGGTGGAGATCGAGTTCGCGCTCACTTTCCCCGGCCCATCTTCGACGGGTGCCCCGCCTTCCCCCGGCGCCCCGGAGGGCCTGCCCGCGCGCCTGGGCTTCCTGCAGGTGCGGCCGATGCTGGTCAGCAGCCAGACGGTCGAGATCGGGGACGACGAACTCGCCGGCTTGCGGACCGTGGTGCGCTCCGAGCACGTCATGGGGAACGGGGTCATCGAGGGCCTGCGCGATGTCGTGTACGTGAAACCCGAGGTCTTCGAGGCCCGCCACACGCCCGCTATCGCCGCGGAAGTGGACCGCCTGAACCAGTCGCTGGTCGAGGAGGGCAGGTCATGCGTGCTCGTCGGTTTCGGCCGCTGGGGCAGCGCCGATCCCCGGCTGGGCGTCCCCGTGGCGTGGACCCAGATCTCGAGCGCCCGCGTCATCGTCGAGACGAGCCTGCCGGCCATGAACGTGGACATGAGCCAGGGCGCCCACTTCTTCCACAACCTGCTGAGCTTCCGGGTGGTCTACTTCTCCGTGCCGGGGCTCGACAAGTCGGGGATCGACTGGGAGTGGCTGCGCGGGCTCCCGGTCCGGCGGGAGACGGGATTCGTGAGACACGTGGAGACCCCGGCGCCCCTGCTCGTCAGGGTGGACGGCCGCCGGGGCCGGGGTGTGGTGCTGCGTGATGCTGGAGGGGACGCATGACCGAGCCGGGGCCGGCGGACGAGATCCTGAGGGCGCTGCAGGAACGGACGAAGGAGCTCAATTGTCTCTACCGCATCGACGAGATCCTGCACGACGCGGATCGGCCGATCGAGGAGATGCTGCACGCGGTGGCCGAGGCGTTGCCGCAGGGCTGGCAGTATCCGGCGCAATGCGTGGCGCGCTTCGTGCTGCGCGACCTAGACGTGCGCGGCGCGGGGTTCGTCGAGACCCCGTGGAAGTTGTCGGCGCCCATCGTCATCTCGAACCAGACGGTCGGCGAGCTGGGCGTCTGCTACACGCAGCAGATGCCCAGGGCCGACGAGGGGCCGTTTCTCAAGGAGGAACGCAGGCTCATCGACGCGGCCGCCGACCGCGTCTCCCGCGCCATCCAGCATCGCGAGCTGGCCGAGGTGTTCGGGCACATGCAGATCAACAACACCCCGGTGGACGCCGCGCCCCGCCATGACTGGAGCGTAATCCTCGATCTGCTGCGCCGCACCGACCACAACCTCTACAACCAGGTCGCGCGCAAGATGCTGAACCACCTGTCGTGGAGCGGCGTCGAGGAGGCCAAGGATCTGCTGCTCAGCATCGCCGGCCCGGAGGAGGCGGGTGAGCCCGGCGACGAGAACCGTCCGACGCGCCGCAGCGCGCCGAGGGACTTCGAGGTCATCAGTGCCGAGACCTTCGAGATCGCGGCCGCCCACCTGAGCGAGCAGGAGATGCTCACCAGGAGCCAGACCTGGATCAAGAGGGACCGGCTCAACTTCCTGGTGCTCGCGCTCGAGAGCAGCAACACCTCGCTGCCCGAGATCGCCAACGCGCTGGAGCGTTACCGGCACATGGGTCTGGACGCGCGCGACCTGTCACCCGCCATGCACCTGGGCCTCAAGATCTCGCTCATCCGGCGCCTGCTCACCGACAACCTCGAGTTCATCAACACCTGCCATCCCTGGGTGGAGATCGATGACTTCGTGGACCTCGTCAGCCACACCATCCTGCTGCCCAGGAGCCACGGCCGGGTGGGCGGCAAAGGCAGCGGGCTGCTGCTGGCGCAGCAAGTCCTGCGGCGCTGTCCCGAGCACCGCGAGCTGCTCGACGGTGTCAAGGTGCCCCGGACCTGGTACGTGCCCTCGGACGGCCTCATCCACTTCCTCTCCTCCAACGACCTCGACGACGTCCACAACTGGAAGTACCGCGACCTGGACGAGATCCGGCAGGAATACCCGCACCTGCTCCAGGTCTTCAAGAGTTCGCGCTTTCCGACCGAGTACGTGCAGGGGCTCTCGACCGCGCTCGACGACCTCGGCGACCGGCCGCTCATCGTGCGCAGCTCGAGCCTGCTCGAGGATCGCGCGGGCTCGGCCTTCTCGGGCAAGTACAAGAGCCTGTTCCTCGCGAACCAGGGCCACAAGGCCGACCGGCTGGCGGCGCTGCTGGACGCCATCGCCGAGGTCTACGGTTCGGTCTTCGGTCCGGATCCCATCCAGTATCGCGCGGAGCGCGGGCTGCTCGAGCACCACGAGGAGATGGGCATCATGATCCAGGAGGTGGTGGGGGTGCGCGTGGGCCGCTACTTCCTGCCCTCGTTCGCGGGCGTCGGTTTCAGCAACAACGAGCTGCGCTGGTCGCCCCGCATCCGTCGCGACGACGGGCTGCTGCGCCTCGTGCCCGGCCTCGGCACGCGCGCGGTGGACCGGCTGGCCGACGAGTGCCCGGTCCTGGTCGCGCCGGGGCAGCCCGGGCTGCGCGTCAACGTCACGCCGGAGGAGGTCTACCGCTACTCGCCGCGCAAGGTCGACGTCATCAACCTGGAGACCAACTCCTTCGAGACCGTGGACCGCCACGTCCTCCTGAAGGAGGTCGGGGAGCAGTTCCCCGGACTCGGCCAGGCCGTCTCGCTCTACGAGAACGACATGCTGCGGCGCCCCGGAGGCCTCGAGCTGCGCTTCAACGAGGACAACCTGGTCTTCACCTTCGAGGGCCTGCTGGCCCACACCGACTTCGTGCCGCGCATGAAGGCCATCCTCAATGTGCTGCGCGAGGCGCAGGGTGTGCCGGTGGACATCGAGTTCGCCTCGGACGGGCGGGACCTCTACCTGCTGCAGTGCCGGCCCCAGAGCCACGCGCCTGACGCCGCGCCGGCGCCCATCCCGCGCGATGTGCCGCCGGAGCGCGTGCTGTTCTCGGCCAACCGCTACGTCTCGAACGGCGTCGTTCCCGACATCACCCACATCGTCTACGTGGACCCCGAGGGCTACAGCCGGCTGGACCACCTGAACGAGCTGCGCGACGTGAGCCGCGCCGTTGGGAGCCTCAACAAGATCCTGCCCAAGCGCCAGTTCATCCTCATGGGTCCGGGGCGCTGGGGCAGCCGCGGCGACGTCAAGCTGGGTGTGAGCGTGAGGTATTCCGACATCAGCAACACCGTGGTGCTGATCGAGATCGCGCGCAAGAAGGGCAACTACGTTCCCGACCTCTCGTTCGGTACGCACTTCTTCCAGGACCTGGTCGAGTCGGGGATCCGCTACCTGCCGCTCTACCCCGACGACCCGGGCGTGGTCTTCAACGAGCCGTTCTTCCGCGGGTCCGAGAACGTCCTGGCCCGGCTGCTGCCCGACCTCGCGTACCTCGCGGACACCGTGCGGGTGATCGACGTGCCGGAGGCCGCGGGGGGCCAGGTGCTGCGCGTGCTCATGAACGCCGACCTCGATGAGGCCGTGGGCGTGCTGGCCCAGCCGGACGCGGCCGCGGTCACGTCGGCCGCCGTGCCGAGCCCCCCGGCCCGGCCGGCGGAGGACCACTGGCGGTGGCGGTTGCGGATGGCGCAGAAGGTCGCCTCGGACCTCGATCCCGCGCGCTTCGGCGTCCAGGCGTTCTACGTCTTCGGCAGCACCAAGAACGCCTCGGCCGGGCCCGGCAGCGACATCGACGTCATCCTGCACTTCCGGGGCACGCCGGAGCAGCGCCGGGACCTGGAACTCTGGCTCGAGGGCTGGAGCCTGTGTCTCGCGGAGATGAACTTCCTGCGCACCGGCTGCCGCAGTGAGGGACTTCTGGACGTGCACCTGGTCACCAACGAGGACCTCGCGCGGCAGACCAGCTACGCGGCGAAGATCGGGGCCGTCACGGACGCGGCGCGCCAGCTCAGGCTGGGAGGCCCGGCGGCGGGATGAGCGCGCGGGTCGCCTGCCCGGGCGACTCGAGATCGAAGCGCACGAGCGCCAGCTCGGCGCCGTCGTGGGCGGCCGAGAGACAGTGCGTGCGGCCGAGCCGGTCGCGCCAGTCGCCCGTGAGCCGCGCCGATTCGTGCACGTGGCCGTGGAGCGAGAGCAGCGGCTGGCGCGCCTCGATGAATCGCCGGATGGCGATGCTCCCGACGTGCACGTCGAGCGGGACGTGGTCCACGGCCTTGCCGTCGAGCGCTGCGCGGTCGAGCCGCGTGTCGTACGGCGGCGCGTGGAAGAGGAAGACCGCGCGTGCGAGATCCCCGGCGCCGGCGAGCCGTTCGAGGTCCTCGCGGATCGTGGCGATGCGCGCCTCGCCCTCGCGCGGCGGGACCGTGCGCCAGCCCTCCTCCGGCGAGGTGCAGCCGGGGTCCACTTGGCGCGAGACGTCGTAGCGCTCCCAGTCCTTGAGCGCGAACGGCGTTGGGGGCACGCAGGCGTAGCCGAAGACCGTCCAGTCGCAGAAGGGGATGCGGCCTGCGTGCGCATATTCCCAGACGCCGGTCGCGGCGGCCTCGATCACGCCCTCCTCCCCGGCGCGCCCGTCGTCGTTGCCGAGGATGAGGAAGACACGCGGCGCCGCCGCGCCGAGGTCCCGCCGCACTTGGGCGAAGCCGGGTGCGAGGACGTCCCGCACGAAGTCGCCGTCCGTGGCGCCGACCGCCGCAGCGAGACCGGAGGGCAGGAGATCCCCGCCCAGGAACACCGCGGCCGGGTGCTCGGCGCGGATCGCCTCGAACAGCGCGGCATAGCGGGTGGCCGAGCCGTGCAGATCCGAGACGAAGAGACAGCGCGTCATGTGCGCGGCCCCGGAGGCTTCTACTCGTCGGCCGGCTGTGGCGCGGCGGATGGGGCCGGGCCGTCAGCGTTGGCGCTCTTCTCGACCGCGCTTCCCATCGGTGGCTCAGGTTCGGCCGGCACAGGCTTCATCGGGGCGAGCTTCTCGCCGTGCAGCAACCGGTTCATCTCGTCGCCGTCGAGCACCTCGCGCTCGAGCAGCGTGTCGGCCAGGTAGTGGAGCTTCTCCAGGTTCTGCTCGAGCAGTGAGTAGGCCTGCTGGTAGGCCCCCTCGACCAGCGCGCGCACCTCACCGTCGATGCGCTCGGCGGTCTGCTCGGAATAGTCCTTGTGGCTGGCGATCTCGCGGCCAAGGAAGACCATCTCCTCCTTCTTGCCGAAGGTGAGCGGCCCGAGGCGCTCGCTCATGCCCAGCTCGCAGACCATCTTGCGGGCCAGAACCGTGGCGCGCTCGATATCGTTCGCCGCGCCCGTGGTGAAGTGCTTGAAGACCAGGGACTCGGCGGCGCGCCCGCCCATCATCATGGCGAGCGAGCGCAGCAGGTCCTCCTTCGAACGCGAGTAGCGCTCTTCCTTCGGCATGTAGCTGGTGATGCCCAGCGCCCGCCCGCGCGGCACGATGCTGATCTTGTCCACCGGGTCCGAGCCCGGCTGCAGCCAGGCCATCAGCGCGTGGCCGGACTCGTGGTAGGCGGTCGACCTGCGTTCCGCCTCGGACATGACCAGGCTCTTGCGTTCCATGCCGAGGGTGACCTTGTCGCGCGCGTCCATGAAATCCTGGTTCGTGACCTTCTTGCGGTTGCGCCTCGCCGCCAGGAGCGCCGACTCGTTGACCAGGTTGGCGATGTCCGCGCCCGCCATGCCGGCGGTCGAGCGCGCGATGGCGTTGAGATCCACGTCGTCGTCGAGCGGGATCTTGCGGGTGTGCACCTTGAGGATGCCCTCGCGCCCGCGCACGTCGGGCCAGTCCACGACGATCTGCCGGTCGAAGCGTCCGGGGCGCAGCAGCGCCGGGTCGAGCACGTCGGGCCGGTTCGTCGCGGCGATCATGATGACGCCCTCGTTCGAGTCGAAGCCGTCCATTTCGACGAGCAATTGATTGAGCGTCTGCTCGCGCTCGTCGTGCCCGCCGCCGAGCCCCGCGCCGCGATGACGGCCGACAGCGTCTATCTCGTCCACAAAGACGATGCACGGTGCGTTGCGCTTCGCCTGCTCGAAGAGATCGCGCACGCGGCTGTTGTGCAACAGCACCGGCTTCTCGCCGCCGAAGAACGCCTCGTTGTCACAGCCGCACAGATCGTAGACGTAGCCGTCGTAGGGCTTCGCCGTGACGCTCTGGACGATCGCGCGTTTGCCCTGGCGCGTGCGATCGCGCGCGAGCCGGTGGCTGGTCTTGCCGATGATCAGGTTCCAGGCTTCGCCATCGGGGAGGGGCTTCCGCTTGATGACCCGGCCACCCTCGATGGTCATGTGACGCCCGCCCGCGGGGATGCCGTGCATGGCGCACAGCCAGGCTAGCTCGCGGATGAGCCGATGGCTCACGGAGGTGACGCTGAGCTTGCCGTCCTTCGTCACGTACCCGTCGCCGAGTGCGCAGCCAGTGAGGTAGGCCTCGAAGTACTTGCGCGGCAGATCCCAGAGGAGCTCGGGAACATGCTTCTCGCGGCTTCCGGTCCCGCAGTGCCGGGTGAAGAAGCGGCCGAGCGGGGCGCAGTGGAAGATGATCCCCGTGCCGTGATCGGCGGTGTGTTGCACTTTGGGTTCGACGCCAAACAAGCGGCGGCCGAGCTCGGCGGCTTCGCCGTAGAGATCGGGTTCGTGGGACCCGAAGGTGAACTCGAGACACCCGTTCACGCGCCCCGCGGCCGTGTAGTAGCCGAGGAGCTTCATGAGTTCCGCAGTCACTTCGATCTGCTCGGGAAGGACCGTATCCGTGTAGTTGCCCGACAACACGCGCGGCTCGTGCTGGCCTCGCTGCCAGTTGCTCACCGTCATCTGGGACGTGCCGATCATGGCGCCGATCGTCGCCTGGCTCATCGAGTCCTGCTGCCCGACCGCGTAGGAGTAACGGGCGCTGGCCTCGGCGTCGTGCGGGGTCACCGT